>JABAHQ010001117.1_pt1 | contig 10412 bp, 5 predicted proteins | sample 7062091 | NCBI WGS metagenome assembly JABAHQ01 (sample SAMN14534359, study PRJNA622989) | marine sediment metagenome | biome: marine biome [ENVO:00000428]; feature: marine pelagic biome [ENVO:01000023]; material: deep marine sediment [ENVO:00002113] | place: India: Gulf of Kutch | collected... | reverse complement strand
GGCTATTTGAAATATTACACAGCAACGCTAAGACTGCACTACGTTGAAAATGGCAACTGGCTTGATATTGATAATTCCATTAACAATCTTAATGCAAATTTCTTTGCCCGGCAAGGCAGCGACATGGAAGTATATTTTTCCAAAGGAGAGACTCAAACCGAGTTTCGTATTGGTCAAGAATGGATTCGGTTGAGCTTATCTGGTTTAACCATCTGGGAGGATGAACAAATTCTGGACCAGTTTTCTTCCCAATCACCGTTAGTGACAGTGGTCGACAGTTTGTTGCGCTATAGCGATAACATCCCCTATCACGATTTAACTTATTGTGTTTTTAATGACCGGGTTCGTTGGCAGGTCGTTATATCCAATGATATTCTAAATACTTACAGTACGGTCACGGACTTTGAGTATGAGTTTGAGATTGAGTATTCTGCCGGCCTGGATTTTAGTCCAGCGATTATCTCGTATCATCTTCCGGGTAGCAATATTCCGGTTCATTTTTACAGCGATTCACTGGTGTATGCGAGCATCTCTCAATGGTTGGTCAGAAATGAGCAGGGAATTATTTCAGTGGATGACATAGAATTTACCCCGTTATCGGGTAAGCGATTTCGGGTCAACTGTCGGATGAATGCCGATCATATTTTAAACAACTTTCCTTCTGACAGCACCATCATCGAAGCCGTACTCTTCCAATTAGCGGTACGGGAACAGAATCCACAATCCAGTGTTAATGACTATTACACTGCCGACAGGATTCATAATGGGGCAGTAGTGGAGTGGACTTGGGGTTCTCTAACCAATTACGACTGGAGTTTTTTACCATGGGTGGGACACTATGATGATTATTCTTATGGTAGCAATGAGAAATATCGCGCTTATTTTTATTGGGAGCTTGACGGGATTCCATCCGTATCAACAATTGAGCAGGTGGATTACTTCAAAGTGGAAGTGGTGAATAAGGCAGAGGGACCTAATCCCAGTTCTTGTTTAACCATCAACACACGCAACCTGATCTTTGATGAGAATAATCTCTCCAATTATGAGGCATTGTATAATGCTATCGATGATGGATCTGTAATGAACTCGCGTTCTTATTGCAATATTGGGGATGAGTGGGATCCCCCTGCCACCGAACCTGTGCTTATCCAACAGGTGCAATCTGCGGTTAATGCCGAGCGCAATTACTTTGCTATTGGCCTACACTATACGGGTAGCGCTCAGGATTTGCTTTTAGAGATGGAGAGTGGGGATGATATCCAAAATTTTGCTTTGCTGATTGAGTATCAAGCTCCTGCTGGAATCTTTTCCGGTGATCCTCCGACGGCTAGCGGCTATTCTCTAACCAATTATCCCAATCCTTTTAACCCACAAACAACTATTGAATTTAAATTGCCAATGAGCGAAACTATAACACTGCTGATATACAACAATAGAGGACAGTTGGTTAAAGAGCTTCTCAACCAACAGTTTTCGGCTGGTGTCCATAAAGTTATTTGGGATGGTAGTAATGACCATGCTCTCCGCGTGGCCTCCGGAATCTACTGGATTTACTTGATCACCCCTTCCTATCGTAAAACTATTCAAACCACATTAATCAAATAACAGGAGGTATTGAAAATGAGGATGAAAAGTATTTTGCTGTTATATTTTGTTGAAGTACTGATGGGCTGCAATGTCAACCAAGACCCACTGATATCGGAAAACGATTTCGAAAAACCTGTCTCTGGCGGCTATCTGACGCTATATTTAGTGGAAGAAGGAATTAAACAACCTGTTGGGTGGGATTCTATTCCTTACATCGCCAAAGATTCTCTAATCATCCCGGAGCGCTACGTAAAAACCCTTTCCCCGTCAAAGATGATTGACTTTAAAGAGCATTATACTGTCTTAAATGCAGCAGAGGGAATTGACCTTACCCTTAGCGGCAGTGTCACTGGCTGTGAGAACCGCCTTTACTGGTTTTCTTCCTTAGATGATTCCGTTTTCTCGGTGACTAGCTTTGTTCCCGGCCCCAGCCACTACTTGTTTACCGGAGGCATTCCCGTTGATCCGGGCCAGGATTATCCGCCCCTTTATGCCCTGTTCATTGACGAAGATGATGCCAATAGCGGAATTGTCTCCCTGCGCTTTGAGAATAACGACACTGTTCTCACCTTTCAGGTAAATGCCGCACAACACACAATGGTGATGGATGAGAGCGTCTATCGTTTTAAGTTAAATCATATTCGCAAAGCTACAGATTTTCGACTTTATCTGTATTATATCGATGGCATCTCCAATCGCCACCTTAGTAGCAACGATCCTTTTTTTCTCCTCTTTCCTATTGTTCCGGCTGAGAATGGAGAGAGACGCAAATTCTACAAAGTGATTAACATTACGCCGGGTAGCAGTGCGATAGGCATTTATTCTCAGGAAGGAAACACGATTTTTACTAACGAATACGCCTATGCCTTTCGGATAAAATTTCCACACTGGTATAAATAACCTCAGTGTGGCGTCGCACTCATATTATAAGGTCGGCGAAAATATTGGCAAAATGAAATGACAGTCCTTTAACCAAAACATGAAAGGTAGGTGATGCGTTTGCTTGTGTTTAAAAAAATAAGGCAGAATCCTGATGGCAGCAGGACTCCGGCGCAAAGGGTAAACAATATCCGCAAGAGAGAGGCTTTATTGTCAAGGAAGAAATACGAGTTTTGCTAACGAATATGCCTATTCCTTTCAGATAAAATTTCCGCACAGGATTGAATGACAATAATTGGTAATAACATAAAATTTATAGAATTGGTGATATTTGAATAAGTGCTAACCCAAGCATAATTGAATCAGGAAAGAGAGGATGCTATGAAAAACCTAATTTTTTCATTTTTATTTTTAGGCTTACCCTATTCTATTTTGTTCTCTCAAACTTATGAAAGAATCCTTCACTTTGACAGAGAAGAGTATTTGCCAGCGGATATTCCCGTTGGAGCAGAAATAAATGGAATCCAGGGTATTACAGCGGGAGAGGATTATCTTGTTATTTGGAATATGAATGAATTTTACATCTTTGATATAAGTGATTATCAGAAAATTAATACTGTGCCTACCCCCACATCTATTAGACAGGTGGTAATATTGAGAGACAAAATTTACGTGTGGCGCAAATATAATGATATAGATATCTATACCGCCCGGGGAATCCATGAAAAACTCCAATTCCATAGTTATATCCCAAATTACCAACAATTAAAACAATTATTTAATATCGAAGATGAAGAGAAAAGAGAGTTAAGAGAAAACAAAAGAAGAAGAAAAAGACGAAAACCTGGTGGAGTCAGTTTAACAGAAGAAGCTCCCTGGAAACCTGTGGATATAAGGGGCATCCATAATATCAATGGTAAAATATTTTTGAACATCGACTGGAACTATTTGGAATTGGATGAGGATTTTAACCGGGAAGAACACAATAGTCTTGTTTACCTTTTTTTAAGAAAGGAATCGGTTAGAAACGAAGACCAATTCTTTTTCAAGGGTAAATTCTGGTATAAAAAATATCCATTTCCAGCAAACAAGAACAAATTTGAAATATTTATTAAGGGAGTATTCTCTGACACTCTATTGAAACAGCACATTGAAATACCAAATCACAAAAACAAAACTTTAAGGGTAGCTCTACCCATCCATATAGATAATTCTTTTTTGTATTTTTTGTGTAGATGGGATTATAAGGCCAACAATGAACTACTTAGTTACACGATTTACATTAAAAATATTAATTCTAAAAAATTTAATGAAATTATTCTACCTGATGAGCCTAAATTAACAAGCCTTTTAAGAAACACATTTTATTACCAATGTTATTTTAATTCATTCGTTTATAAGATTTCCTACAATAATGATGAGAGTTTTGATGTCTTAAGGATAAAAGTGGATTAAAGATGGAGGAAATTAAAATGTTTAAAAATATCATTCTATTTATTATTGTTACTTTTTTAACTGCAAGCAGTCAAACATATCCTTCAAGAGCTACTGTTATATCGAATATGGATTACTACCATGATTATGAATTTGAAATTAATGATAACCATACAAATCATTGGCAAAATAATTATTACAACTTAAATGATCTTTACAATATATCGACATTTTTAGGACACGAAGGACCGTGGTTAAAAGCCCCGTATGGTTATGGAGTTAAAGATACACCTAATGAACTCTATACTAAGAGGTGGGGGGATGGTTATTATTATTATTTAGACTATACAGTCACCGAAACAATCTATTTAAATAACAATCTATTTATAAATGTTGATCCATACCAATCTGTTGATTCGGATGAACTCATTTTTACTTCAACAAATTATTTGCCCAGTGGCCAACAATATATAACATTAGATGTGGATGTAGATTTTGAGAGTGTCGATTGGAACATTGAAATTTACAATGTGGGATATGATTGGGATAATAATCAGTCTATTTATACTTACAATTTTGTATGGTGGTCAGGTTTTCAAACCGGGGATCAAATTTTAAACACAGGTAACATATCCCCAACGGGAAAATATATTATCAGGTTCTTTAATGACGATCCATTACTTTCACTAAACGTTGATATTCAGATTACCAAACCTCAAGTTGTTCCGGACCCACCTGATGGCTATGCTGCTGGTGCTCATTTAAAACACTATAATAACGGAGTGGCTCAGGGTGTTTATACTGACTCATGGGTGTTTGGAATAGATTGTTCAGGCTTTGTCTCTTATGGATATTTTGAATTAAATCAAAGCCATAATACTACATGGTATCATGACAATTTATATCCTATTACCGAAGCCCAACTTGCAGAAGCCGATGTGATCGTAAAACCGGCTACACATATTTATATGGTAAGAGATAGATTTGGAGATTTTGTAAATGTGTATGAATCCGCAGGCCATCTTGAAAATGGTCAAATGCCAGATGGTGTAACAATAACTAATGGCGTGTTAATAGATGATTTTCTTTTGGATAACTATGTGTTACGGTCTCCTTATTCCCCCACCAGCATAAATTCTAAACAAGAAATAGTTACTGATTTCCATTTATTTCAAAATTTTCCCAACCCCTTCAACCCGAAGACAACTATCGAGTTTCAACTTCCCAAATCTCAAGAAGTAAATTTAACCATTTTTAACACCCTGGGGCAGAAGATACGGGTGCTATTTTCCGGTTATAAAGAGGCTGGTTCCTATCGCTACCAATGGAACGGTATTGATGATAACGGGAGTCCAGTGAGCAGCGGCATTTACTTTTATCAGCTTAAAACAAACAATTTTATCGATACCAGGAAAATGCTGTTGATTGAGTAGTTTTACCCAGCATCCTTCATTTATCACCTTTTTAATAAAAAGGAGAAAGCTATGAAGAGATTTAACCAAGTATTATTGTTTTTTATTTTAAGTATTTTCAACACTTTTCTATTTGCTCAACACAAAGTGATCCAAATTCAAAATGACGTCACTCGACTTGATTTTAAAACAGAAGGTCGTTACACCCAAATCGACTATTCCGGTGCATATCCGGTGATCAAGCAACCGAATCCCGGTCATCCGGAGCTGCCGATCATCAGTTACCGACTCATTGTTCGGGAAGGCGCTTCCGTTTCATCCGTAGAAATTATAGGTATTACNNGCTATCGGAGAGGAGCGGGTATTCACCCCGCCGGACCCGCAAATATACCAACAGAATGAAAAATATCCGGCCACATTGGTAAGACACGCCCATACCGGGAACTTTGGAGGCCACCGCATTGCCAGTTTCCTGGTCTATCCCCTGCGCTATAACCCGGTGACGCAAAAACTCTACTTTTATGAAGAGATTACCTTTCGTATTCGCTATAGCACCGGGGCAGTAGAAACCATTCGCCCGGAACGACTCTTTAAGCAAGACCAGGCCCGCTTTGAGGGGGTTGTGCGCCGCATGGTAGCCAATCCTGAAGAAGTTACCCAATACCGCCCGGTAATTGAACAAACCAGAGTATCGGGCAACCTGGAGTTTTCACAAGTTCCTTCGGCAGAAGGATTGGGCGTACGCTACCTGGTCATCACCTCCGATGCCCTGGCACCCGCCTTTGAACCGCTGGTGGAATTTAAGAATACAACCGGTACCACTGCGGAAATCCGCAGCCTGGAATGGATCAAAGCCAACACCCATCCCGGGGTGGATGACGCCGAGACCATCCGCAATTTTATCAAGTGGGCTTATCAAAAATGGGGCACTCAGTACGTACTGTTAGGCGGGGATACCGGTATTATTCCCACCCGGATGGTCTATTCCAATACGATGACCGTCTCCACCGACATGTATTTCAGCGATCTCGATGGTAGCTGGAATTACGATGGAGACAGCCGTTTCGGGGAGGTGGAAGACAGCCTGGATTACTATCCGGAGATGTTCGTCAGCCGGGCACCGGTTCATTCGGCGGCGGAAGCGAGCAATTTCGTCAACAAAACCTTAACCTACTTAAAGGCGGAGAACTTTCCTTCCGGGTACACCACCGGGATGCTGACCATCGGCGCAGATTTGTGGAGCCAGGGAGATGGCGGAGAATTCTGTGAATTTGTGACCGATTCGGTGCCGGCCTACATCAATAAAACCACCCTTTATGAAGGGGGTAGTCCCGGTTCCTCTCCCCAACAAATTCTACAGCACCTCAACGATGGCTATAATTTTATTTTTAGTACGACTCACGGCGCCTATAATACGCTGAAAACCGAGGCTGATGGGTATTTATACACTCATGATATTGCGACTTTGCAAAACAGCGAATACAGCATCTGGTTTGCAAGCACCTGTGGTGCCAACAAGATTGAAGCCAATAGTTTAAGCGAACGCTTTATGAATCTTTCCGGCAGCGGCGGGGTGGGATTCATTGGCAGCACCTCCCTGGATTATCCTTTTGGAATGCGTTATATGAACCAGCGATTAATCACCCATGTTTATGACAATACTTACAGCGAACTTTCTCCGGCTAACCTGCTCTCCAAACTGGATTATATCCCCTGGTTTTCCAACTATAACGGGCCGGCGCGTCAACTGTATCTCACCTACGCTACCCTTGGCGATCCGCAGTTAAAAATCTGGACCGGGAATCTCACCGGCATGACCGCCAACCTTTCCGATCCAATCCATTTGGGGCAAAATGATGTGACGGTTACAGTAACCACAACCGATGCGGTTCCTAAGAAAGTCGCCGGCGCCACGGTGTGTTTATACAAAGATGACGATATCTGGGAAACGGCAGTGACCGACGCAAATGGCGAAGTTCAATTTTCTTTTCAAGCGCACCAAATCGGTACGGTTTATTTAACTGTATCCAAGACTAATAACAAACCCTACCTGGGCAGCCTGGAGGTAGAGGCGGTTGCAACAGCCCATTTGCGAATCAAATCTACTGAAATAGCCTACGATGACAATAGCAACGGCAAAGTAGAAAGCGGAGAAACCGTGGACCTCTCCCTGGAGGTGGAAAACAACGGCTCTGTTGCCGCGGAAAATATTCAAATTAATGTCACCAGCGCCGATCCTCAGTTAACAACCATTATCGAAGGGCAGCTTTATTTGGAAGCGCTGAGCTCCGGCCAATCTGCCTGGGTGGAGGGCACGGTGCGATTTGCAGTAGAAAATACCATTCCTGTAGATACTCTGGCACGTTTTCCGGTTAGCCTGCAATATGCCGAGGAGATGGAGGATAGCGATCAGATAACCTTACCGTTATCTGCCCCTGAAATCAATGTTACAGAAAATAACATCATTTTTATCCCTGAAACATATACATGCATGTTATATCTAAAGCTTTCCAACTATGGTCAGGGAACGTCATCTTCACTAACCGCGAGCCTTCAAACCGATAATCCCAATGTGCTGGATATTGATCCGGATTCTATCACGTTCTCCGCACTGGAGCCGGGGCAATCTGCCTGGGGAAATGCCCAATTTTTCATCAACTTTGAGGAACTGCCCTCCTCGACCTTAGGAACATTCATTCTGGAAATCAATGATATATATAATCGCACCTGGCCGATTACTCTTGTCCTGACTACCGAGCAATTACCGCCACCGGACAGCCTGGAATTTCAGCCGGAGAGCCAGACATCTTTAAGGCTCTCCTGGGCTCCTGTCACATTGGGAAGCGGAGAAGAAATTCGCTATGATGTTTATCGGCGCCCGGAAGGCAGCGGAAGCTTTCAAAAGATAAATACGCTTCCAGTCGCCAACAGCACTCGTTTTTTTGATGAAAATTTAACGGGCAACCAGAATTATGAGTATCGTGTCCGTGCCGTAGATCCGTCGGGGAGAATATCCGGGTATATTTCCACGCTTGTGGGTTGGGGAACAGTTCCTTTGCAAAGCGGTTTTCCCCAATACGCAAACGACTATCGAATAGGCCTGGAAGGCGATGCAGTGGCCTTTGATTTCAACGGCGGGGATAAGGAAATCATAGCTCCGGGAAATAACGGGCAGTTGATCATTTACCATAGCGACGGCTCGGTTTATCACCAGTTCAGTGGCCTTGAAGGCAACCTGATGACACCCGCATTCGGAAATGTTGACAACGATCAGAACATCGAGATGCTGGTTCCGTGCTATAAAAACGGTGCGGATGGAAACAAAATCTATATTTTTGACTGCGCTACCTTGAACCGAGAATATACACTGATCCACCCGAATCGATATTCAGTGAATAATGTTGCGTTAGCTGACATAAACGGCAATGGGAAAATGGAGATTTTTGCCACCGGTTTTGGCGGAAATAATCCCGATGATAGCGTCAAGACTAAAAGTAAGCTTTTTGCCTGGGAATACGGTGTTTTTGGAGATGGAACATCCGGTTTCAGTCTATATGCTTCCCGTGTATTTGAGGAAACTCCCTATCTCTTAAATCCACCTGCCATTCATGATCTCGACAATACTGGCGCGCCAGAAATCGCTTTAGGCGTCAAAAACGACTTACTGGTGCTCAATTCACAAACTTTGCAGACTCTTTCCAGCTATACCTGCGGGGAGGGCGTCATTAGCTGCCAGACCAGTTTTGGTGACCTGGATAATGATGGTGAATATGACCTGGTTTTTACTACTGATGGAGATAGCACCATAGATAATACATTGTGGGTACTGAAGTATTCCGATATTCCGGATTCGTATAATCTGCAACTAAACTGGTCAACGAATGTGCCTGGAATCATCAATCTTTATGGATTTTCGCCTTCACCAACGCTGGGCGATGTGGATAATGATGCCAGGTTAGAAATCGCTCTTACAGCGGAAAATTATATCTACATTTATGATGATGATGGAAGCTCTCTCAATTCCTGGCCGGTGGAATGGAAGAGCGGAATTAACCAGAGTTTCTCCAAAGCCGGAACCTCACATCCACTCCTGGGAGATATAAATGGTGATGGAAATGACGATCTTCTGGTGGCCTCTAGCCGGAAACTATTGTATGCTTTCGATATTGCCAGCGGAAATTGGCTGAAAGGGTTTCCGGTAGCATTGGGACTTAACTGGAAGACCACTCCGTTTGTAGTTGACCTGGATGGCGATTCCGACATGGAAACGATCTTTCAGGAGCATGACGGAAAGCTTTATGTCTTCGACATTCCCGGCACTTATCAAACTCCTGCCCTGGAATGGCCGATGCGTTATGGGAATTTACAGCATACCGGTGTTTATACGCCTAATTCTTCTATGAGTGCAAATTTGATTACCAATACATCGGTCAAAAATCTGCCAGGTATTCCCAATTCATTTGCATTAAAGCAAAATTATCCCAATCCCTTCAATCCGACGACCACAATCCGTTATGATTTACCCAGAGCAACGCAAGTAAGAATTGCCATTTATAATATCCTAGGACAGAAGATAAAAACCCTGGTCGATGCCCGGCAAGCGGCCGGTCGGAAATCTGTCATCTGGAATGGGGAAAATGACCTTGGCGTAACTGTCGGAAGCGGTATTTATATTTACCGGATCAAAGCCGGGGATTTTGAGAAATCCCTGAAGATGCTGTTCATCAAGTAGCCCCAATTAGACCTTCCAGGTTTTGGAAACCTGGAAGGTCTGGGCATACGGGCGCGGGATTTCCACAAAGAGCTGGATTACAGCCCTACTGCCGCCCGCCAACTCCTGAGCCGCCATTCCCCCAAAGAACTGCTGACTTCGGTTTAAAGCTCACGCTGAGGTGAGGAGTATCAATTCCTCTTCTCGGCCTCAGGGGGTGTATTAAGATAAGAGTTACGTTCATCTTAACCCCATGAGATAGAAAGACAGGCAATATGCTCCTACGGTGTTAAAATCCTTGTAGAGGATTCATCTCGCTTAGAAAAGTGAAGGTTTTTTAGATTTTTTCCAATTTATTGAAAAATTAGTCCGCATTTGGTATGAAAAGT
>JABAHQ010001654.1_pt2 | contig 10419 bp, 12 predicted proteins | sample 7062091 | NCBI WGS metagenome assembly JABAHQ01 (sample SAMN14534359, study PRJNA622989) | marine sediment metagenome | biome: marine biome [ENVO:00000428]; feature: marine pelagic biome [ENVO:01000023]; material: deep marine sediment [ENVO:00002113] | place: India: Gulf of Kutch | collected... | reverse complement strand
GTGGAGCGCCGGACTGTCCCCGGCTGGTGGCGCGATGGCGGCCCTGGGGCGCGAGGTGCTCGACCCCTGGGCGGCGTGGGGGGAGGGCTTGGCGCCCGCGGGGCTGCGCCGGGAGCGCCGCGCGCTGTGGATGGTCGTGCGGGATCTGGGCTGGAAGTGGATGGACCGGCAGGTGCGGCGGGTGCGGTTTGCGCTCCCCGCGGGCGTGTTCGCCACCGCCGTGCTGCGCGAGCCGGTGGGCGCCGGTGATCCGGCGCCGGCAGTGTAAGCGTCCCTCCGCCATTTCCCCAGCTGGACCGGCGTTGAATGTTCGCCTGGCGGGGCGGAGAGTGGAGGGCGTCAACGCTCTGCGGGAGCACGAGGATGGACAAAGAGGCGTTGAACCGCCGGTGCGTGGAGCTCATGCAGCATCCCCGGGTCAAGCTCCAGCTGTGGGCCCCGCGGATGTTCTGGGTCGTCGACGGCAAGGACGACCCCGTGCCCGAAGACCTGACGCGTCCGAAGGTGGATCTGCGCGAGCTCGAGGTGATGCTCTCGGCGGCGGCGCACGAGCCGTCCCAGGCCGCCGAGGAGCTGGAGTCGGAGGAGCCGGGGCGTGCCGGGTTCATCGCCCGCCACCTGCGCACCGGCCAGCGCCCACTGTTACGCCCCGCCGAGGATCCGTGAATCCCCCGCGCTCGCCCGGCAAGCGGCGCGGCTTGCAGGCGAGGAACCGCTCGGATAACGTAGCTCGCCGTTTGCCAGTATTCCAATTGGCGTGCCTGGGGAGAGATTACGGACTACGAGGGGCTCAATAGGCGCGGCCAGGGCCTGATCCGGCATCCGCCCGCTGCTGACGCCGGTCGCCTGAGCCCGCGAGCGCGGCAACGGCGTGAGCCGGGCCCCGGGGCGACCCGCGCGGGGGCGCCGTCAGCGCCGCAGCAGGACGTAGAGTGCCCCGGTTCCGCCGTCCACCGGGCGGGCGGAGCAGTAGGCGAGCACGCCGGCGCGCAGCCGTAACCAGCCCGCCACTTTCTGTTTGAGCACGGGGCGTCCCTCCGGGGAACCCTGGCCCTTGCCGTGGACGATGCGCACACAGCGCAGCCCCCGTGCCCGACACTCGCCGAGGAATCGATCGAGCGCCGCCCGGGCCTCGCCGACGCGCAGCCCGTGGAGATCGAGCTCGGCCTCGGTGGCGAAGTGACCGCGGCGCAGCTTGCGCAGCAGTCGATGCTGTGCCCCGGCCCGGGCATACGACAGCTCGGCGCCGGTCTCCTGCTCGGCGGGATCGAGCGGGGCGCGCATCGACTCCTCCATCACGCGACGCTCGTCGGCGCTGCGCATGCGGGGGTCGGGCGCCGGCGGGGATGCGCTCGGTCGGGCGCGATCGTGGCGCAGTGGGGTGCAGTCCGCCACCGCCGCCCGAAACAACGCCCGCTCGCTCTCGTCGGGAAGCTCCTCGTCGCTCATGGTCGCGCTCCGCGGCCTCGCCGCAGTATAGGGAAAGCCTCCGCGTGATGCCAGGCGGGCGGGGCGGGTCAAGTACAGATCGGCCGTCAAATGCGCTAGCATGGGTGCGATTCGAACACGCATGACGATGCGCATCCTAGTCAGCAACGACGACGGCATACAGGCCCCAGGCATCCTCACCCTGGCCGAGGAGCTCGGCAAATTCGCCGAGGTGACGGTCGTCGCGCCGGATCGGGATCGCAGCGGCGCCAGCAACTCGCTCACCCTCGACTACCCCATTCGCGTCGCGCACCGGGCCGATCGGTTCATCACCGTGCAGGGCACCCCCACCGACTGCGTGCACCTGGCGATCACCGGTCTGCTTGAGGACGAGCCGGATATGGTGATCTCGGGGATCAACGCCGGGCCCAACCTGGGCGATGATGTGCTGTACTCCGGAACGGTCGCGGCCGCCATGGAAGGACGGTTCCTCGGGCTGCCGGCGATCGCCGTCTCGCTCGCCTCGAGCGCGCCCACCCATTACCGCACCGCCGCGCGCGTGGCCCGCAGCCTGGTGCTCCGGCTGCGGTCCGATCCGTTGCCCGGCGAGACCATCCTCAACGTGAACGTGCCCGACGTCCCCTGGGAGACGCTGGTCGGGTTCGCGGCCACGCGCCTGGGCATGCGTCACAAGTCCGAGCCGGTCGTCAAGAGCACCGATCCGAAGGGTCGACCGATCTACTGGGTGGGGCCCGCGGGACCCGAGCAGGACGCGGGGCCCGGCACCGACTTCCACGCCGTGCGCGTCAATCGCGTATCCATCACGCCCATCCACGTCGACCTCACCCGCCACGATGCGATGGAGCAGATGACGCACTGGCTCGAGGAGGCGAGCTGGTAGCGCATGGATTCCCCGATGATGCACGGCATCGGCATGACCTCGCGGCGCACGCGCGAGCGGCTGGTCGCTCGACTGCGCGAGCGCGGGATCGCCGATCCCGGGGTGCTCGATATGATCTCGACCCTGCCCCGACACCTGTTCGTCGACGAGGCGCTGGCCAGCCGCGCGTACGAGGACACCGCATTGCCCATCGGCCACGGGCAGACGATCTCGCAACCGTACGTCGTGGCCCGCATGACCGAGGCCCTGCTCGCCGGCGGCGGACGCCGCCGGGTGCTCGAGGTCGGGACCGGCTCGGGCTACCAGGCCGCTGTGCTAGCGGGGCTCGTCGAGCAGGTCTACACGGTCGAGCGCATCGACGCCCTGCTGCGCCGCGCCCGGCGGTGCTTCCGGCTGCTGGGGCTGCGCAACGTGCGCAGCCGCGCGAGCGATGGCAACTGGGGCTGGCCGGACTACGCGCCGTTCGACGGCATCGTGGTCACCGCCGCGCCGGCCACGGTCCCGGAGGCGCTGCTCGAGCAACTCGCCCTCGACGGGCGTCTGGTCGCACCCGTCGGCGCCGGCGCCGAGCAGGAGCTCATCTTGATCGAGCGGCGCCCCGAGGGGTTCGTGCGCGCCTCGCTCGGATCGGTAAGCTTCGTCCCGTTGCGCGGGGGCTCGGAATGATCCGCCCGTTCTCGCCGCTCTACGCGCGCGTGATGCGCTGGGCGCGACACCCGCACGCGCCGGGCTATCTCGCCGCTCTGAGCTTCGCCGAATCGTCGTTCTTCCCCGTGCCGCCGGACGTGATGCTGGCCCCGATGGTGCTGGCGCGGCCCGAGCGGGCCTGGCGCCTGGCGGCGCTGACGACGCTCGCCTCGGTGCTCGGCGGGGTGCTCGGCTATCTGATCGGCATGCTTGCCTTCGAGGCGATCGAGCCGCTGCTCCACGGCGCCGGCTACTGGGAAGGCTATCAGGCGGTACGCGAGTGGTTCGCGCGCTGGGGCGTGTACGCGTTGTTCATCGCCGGGTTTTCTCCGATCCCTTACAAGCTGTTCACCATCGCGGCGGGCGTCGTGTCGATGGCCTTCGTTCCGTTCCTGATAGCCTCGGCCGTGGGCCGTGGGGCGCGATTCTTTCTCGTGGCGGGCTTGATCGCCTCGGGGGGCGAGGCCCTCGAGCAGCGGCTGCAGGCCTGGGTCGACTGGCTCGGCTGGGCGGTGGTCGCGCTGGCGCTGGTGGGGTATCTCGTATTCTCGCGGTGATGGCGCGAGGCGGGCGCAGCGTGTGGGTCGTGCTCTGCGCGGCGCTGCTGCTGTGCGCCTGCGGGGGCCGAGTGGCCGCGCCGGTCGACGACCGCGCCGATGAGGCGGACCGGCCCGACGTCTACATCGTCCAGCGCGGCGACACGCTTTACTCGATCGCCTGGCGCTACGGGCACGATTACCGGGACGTCGCGCGCTGGAACGGGATCGCGCCGCCGTACACGATCTACCCGCGTCAGCGCCTGCGGTTGAGACCGCCCGCTGGCGGCGGGCGCGCGCAGGCGTCCGCCGAGCACGCGCCCGGCCCGCAGTCCGCGGCGCGCCGGGCGCCGGTGCGGGCATCGCGTTCCGGTCCGAGGCGGACCGTGCGCGATGCGCTCGAGTGGGGCTGGCCGGCGGCGGGACCCCTGCTTCGGCGCTTCGACGGCGACGGCCCGGGGAAGAAGGGCATCTCGATCGGGGGGCGTCCGGGCGCCGAGGTGCGTGCCGCGGCGGACGGTCGCGTGGTGTACAGCGGGAGTGGACTTATCGGCTACGGGAAGCTTATCATCATCAAGCATAATAAGAAGTATCTCAGCGCGTACGGCCACAATCGAAAGGTACTGGTAGAGGAGGGGGAGGACGTGCGTAAGGGGCAGCGCATCGCCGAGCTCGGCAGCACAGGGAGCGAGCAGCCCATGGTGCACTTCGAGATCCGGCGAGACGGCAAGCCCACGGACCCGCTGCGCTACCTGCCGCCACGCTGACGTTCCCTCCTGTTCCTGACGAAGGGCGGGTGCCGGTCATCTTCGATAAAGGAATTCCCGAAACGGGCGAAATATACGGATAGGGACGTCCGGGCTGCCGGGGGCGGCCGTGGGGCGAACCGCACCTGCAGGAGGAGTCGCCGATGCTGAGACAGGGTAGGCGGTCCTCACGGGGTTATCCCGAGGACGATGTCTTTGCTACCGAGGAGGCGGACGGGCCGATAGCGCGCCCGGGGGAGCGCGAGGAGGACGGCCTCACCGGGTTGGACGGCGAGGCGTCGGCCGTCGGGGAGGAGAAAGGCGCCTACGCGGAGGGCGATGGCGAGGGCGCGACGCCCGACGGCGAGGAGGCGGCCTACAGCCCCGGCGAGGTCCCCGAGTCCGATCTCGACGCCACCCGCATCTACCTAAGCGAAATCGGCTTTTCCTCGCTCCTCACGGCCGAGGAGGAGGTCCACTTCTCACGGCTCGCGCAGCGCGGCGACGACGGCGCGCGCAGGCGCATGATCGAGAGCAACCTGCGCCTGGTCGTGAAGATCGCTCGGCGCTACATGAACCGTGGGCTCGCGCTGCTCGACCTCATCGAGGAGGGCAACCTCGGCCTGATCCGCGCCGTCGAGAAGTTCGACCCCGAGCGCGGCTTCCGGTTCTCCACCTATGCGACCTGGTGGATCCGCCAGACGATCGAGCGGGCCATCATGAACCAGACCCGCACGATCCGCCTGCCGATCCACGTCATCAAGGAGATCAACATCTACCTGCGGGCGGCGCGCAAGCTCTCCCAGCAGCTCAACCGCGAGCCGACCGCCGAGGAGGTCGCCCAGCTCCTCGACAAGCCGATCGACGACGTCAAGCGGATGCTCGGGTTCAACGAGCGCATCACCTCGGTCGACTCACCGATCGGCGACGACGAGGATCGGTTACTGCTCGACGCCATCCCCGATGAGAACAACCCCGACCCCTCGGCCCTGCTCCAGGACGAGAACGTCCAGGCCAATCTCGAGCTGTGGCTGTCGCGGCTCAACGGGAAGCAGCGCGAGGTCGTCGAGCGGCGTTTCGGCCTGAACGGTCGGGAGGTTTCCACCCTGGAGGAAGTGGGCAACGAGATCGGGGTCACCCGCGAGCGCGTGCGCCAGATTCAGATGGACGCGCTGCGCCGCCTGCGTGAGATCCTGGAGAAGGAGGGGTTCAGCGAGGACGAGCTGTTCCAATGAAAGGGCCTAGGGCCTAGTGACTAGGAACTAGGAACCGCCGTTAAATCATAATCAACGCCGCCGCCACCCGCCGTTCCTCGCTCATCAGAATGTTGTACGTGCGGCAGGCCGCCGGCGTGTCCATCACCTCGATTCCGATCCCGCGCTCGACCAGCGCCCGAGTCAACGTCGGATGCGGGAAGCGCTGACGCTCGCCGGTGCCGAGCAGGACGACCTCGGGCTCGAGCTCCAGCAGCGCCTCGAAGTGCTCGGCGGCCAAGGCGTCGAAGGTCTCCGGGGGCCAATCGGTGACCAGGCGGTCGGGCATCACCACCACGCTGCCCTCGACCACCGTATCCTGGTTGACGGTGATTCGGCCCTCGGCGTAGCCGCGGATGAAGTTGCGGCCCGTGTCGAGATCGAAGGAGAGCTTCATGAGGCTCAAGATACTAGAGCGGCGGGCGGGACGAAAAGCCGCCCGTGGCGCGTGCAATTGACAGCCCGCCGAGCCGCCATTAACGTGTATCGATTTACGCGCAGGCTGCGCAGACGCCGTCGGTGGCATCGGTGCTGATAGAAGAGTTCCCTAGAATCAAGCGCTTACCTCCCTACGTCTTCAACATCGTCAACTCGTTGAAGGCCGAGGCCCGAGCGCGGGGGGAGGACATCGTCGACTTCGGGATGGGCAATCCCGACCAGGCCCCGCCCCGGCACGTCGTCGACAAGCTCGCCGAGGCGGCACAGCGTCCCAATACCCACCGGTACTCCATGTCGCGCGGCATCCCGCGTCTGCGCAAGGCGATCTGTGATTGGTACCACCGGCGCTACGACATCGAGCTCGACCCCGAGACCCAGGCGATCGTCACCATCGGCTCCAAGGAAGGGCTGGCGCACCTGGCGCTCGCCACGATGGGGCCCGGCGACGCCGTCCTGGTGCCCAACCCGGCGTATCCCATCCACCCTTACGGGTTCGTCATCGCCGGCGCCGACATCCGCCACGTGCCGCTGGTGGCCGGCGTCGATTTCTTCGCCGAGCTCGAGAAAGCGATCAAGAACTCCTGGCCCAAGCCCAAGATGCTGGTGCTCAACTTCCCGGCCAATCCCACCGCCCAGTGCGTGGAGCTCGCCTTCTTCGAGAAGGTGGTGGCGATCGCCCGCGAGCACGGCATCTGGGTGCTGCACGACTTCGCCTACGCGGACTTGGTCTTCGACGGCTACGCCGCGCCGTCGATTCTGCAGGTGCCGGGCGCGACCGAGATCGCCGTGGAGTTCTTCTCGCTGTCGAAGAGCTACAACATGCCCGGGTGGCGCGTAGGCTTCATGTGCGGCAACGAGACGCTCGTCGCCGCGCTCGCCCGCATCAAGTCCTATCTCGACTACGGTATGTTCCTGCCCATCCAGATCGCGGCCATCCATGCCCTCGACGGCCCGCAGGAGTGCGTGGCCCAGACGGTGGAGATCTACCGGCGTCGGCGCGATTGCCTGTGCGACGGGCTGCAGTCGCTCGGCTGGGAGGCGGAGCGACCGGGGGGGAGCATGTTCGTGTGGGCGCCCATCCCCGCGCCCTACCGGGGGCTGGGCTCGCTCGAGTTCTCGAAGAAGCTGCTCACCGACGCGAAGGTGGCGGTCTCGCCGGGCATCGGCTTCGGTGACTACGGCGACGACCACGTCCGTTTCTCATTGATCGAGAACGAGCACCGCACCCGACAGGCGGTGCGGGGAATCCGGGCCATGTTCCGCCAAGACAAGACGCTGCCGCTCGCGGCGGAGGGGCGCGGGTGAGGCCGGTCCACGTCGGGCTCCTGGGCCTGGGCACCGTCGGCTGCGGCACCGTGCAGGTGCTGGAGCGCAACGCCGACGAGATCACCCGGCGTGCGGGCCGGGGCATCCGCGTCACCCACGCGGCAGCCCGGTCCGTCGATCGGGAGCGTCCCTGCAGCACCGAGGGTATCCGCCTGACCCCCGAGCCGGCGGCGGTCGTCGACGACCCGGAGGTCGATATCGTCTGCGAGCTCATCGGCGGCGTCGAGCCGGCCCGGGAGCTGGTGCTGACGGCGATCGGGAACGGCAAGCACGTGGTCACAGCCAACAAGGCGCTGATTGCGCTGCACGGCAACGAGCTCTTCGCCCGGGCGCAGTCGCGCGGGGTGATGGTGGCCTTCGAGGCGGCGGTCGCCGGCGGGATCCCCATCATCAAGGCGATCCGCGAGGGCTTGGCGGGGAACCGCATCCAGTGGCTCGCGGGCGTCATCAACGGCACCAGCAATTTCATCCTCACTGAGATGCGCGACCAGGGCCGGGACTTCGCCGACGTGCTCGCCGAGGCCCAGGCGCTCGGCTACGCGGAGGCCGACCCCACGTTCGACGTCGAGGGCACCGACGCGGCGCACAAGCTCACGATCCTGGCCTCGATCGCCTTCGGCATTCCCCTGCGCTTCGATCGCGTCTCGACGGAAGGCATCAGCCACATTACTCCCGAGGACGTGGGCTACGCGCAGGCGCTCGGTTATCGCATCAAGCATCTGGGCATTGCGCGACGCGCCGAGGCGGGGGTGGAGCTGCGCGTCCACCCGACGCTGATCCCGCACCGGCGGCTGATCGCCAACGTCGACGGCGTCATGAACGCGGTGCTGGTCCAGGCGGACGCCGTGGGGCCGACGTTGTACTACGGCGCCGGCGCCGGCGCCGAGCCTACCGCTTCGGCCGTGGTGGCCGATCTGGTGGACGTCACCCGTGCGCTCACCGCCGATCCCGAGAATCGCGTGCCGCACCTGGCGTTTCAGCCCGACGCCCTGTCCGATCTGCCCGTGCTCGACCTCGAGGACGTGGAGACCGCGTACTACCTGCGCATGACCGCTCAGGATCGGCCGGGGGTGATGGCCGATGTCACGCGCATCCTCGGCGATCTCGACATCAGCATCGAAGCGCTGCTGCAAAAGGAACCCGCGCCCGGCGCAAGCGACGTGCCGGTGATCATGCTCACCCACCGCATCCGCGAGCGACAGATGAACGCGGCGATCCGGCGTATCGAGGCGCTGCCCTTCATCACGGGGCCGATCACGCGAATCAGGCTGGAATATCTCGACGCCGGGCCCTGAGCCGCGCATCGCGGCGACTGGCGCGCCAGGCCGCGGGCCGCTCGGCGCCGTTGGAGCACAGGACGAGACCGATGCCATTCCGATCCCGTTATACCGGGCTCATCGAGAAGTACCGTGACCGCCTCCCGGTCCACGACGACACGCGCGTCATCGGCCTGGGGGAGGGCGACACACCGCTCGTGCGGCTCAACAACATCCCGCGCCTCCTCGGCAGGGACATCGACATTTACGTCAAGTTCGAGGGCCTGAACCCGACCGGCTCGTTCAAGGACCGCGGCATGACCATGGCCGTGACCAAGGCCGTGGAGGAGGGCAGCAAGGCGCTGATCTGCGCCTCGACCGGCAACACCTCCGCGTCGGCGGCGGCTTACGCCGCGCGCGCCGGCATCACCGCATTCGTGCTGATCCCCGACGGCAAGATCGCCCAGGGCAAGCTCGCGCAGGCCATGATGCATGGGGCGGTGATCATCCAGATCAAGAGCAACTTCGACGCCGGCATGCGCCTGGTGCGCGAGATCGCCGACCGCGCGCCGGTGACCATCGTCAACTCCATCAATCCCTACCGCCTGCAGGGCCAGAAGACCGCCGCCTTCGAGATCATCGAGGAGCTCGAGAGCGCCCCCGACTACCACTGCCTGCCGGTGGGCAACGCCGGCAACATCACCGCCCACTGGATGGGCTACAGCGAGTATCACAAGCACGGCGTCGTCAACAACCGCCCCGTGATGGTCGGCTACCAGGCGAGCGGCGCGGCGCCGTTCCTGCGCGGCCACATGGTCGAGGAGCCCGAGACCGTGGCCACCGCCATCCGCATCGGCCACCCCCAGAGCTGGGAGCGGGCCTGGCAGGTCAAGGACGAGTCCGGCGGGTGGTTCGACGAGTGCACCGACGAGGAAATCTGCGCGGCCCAGAAGCATCTGGCCGAGCAGGAGGGTATCTTCTGCGAGCCGGCCTCGGCGGCCTCGTTCGCCGGGGCCATGCGCGACGCGCGCGGCGGGCGGATCCCCCCCGGCAGCAAGGTGGTGTGCACGCTCACCGGTCATGGCCTGAAGGATCCGGAGATGGCGATTGCCCAGTCCCGGCAGCCGATCGAGGCGGTCGAGCCTACCCTGGAGGCCGTGCAGGCGGCGATTTACACGCACATTCAATGAATTTGAAGCCTCTCCGAATTAAGATATTACATCATTAATGTACCGCATCTATTTGTATATAAATGTTTCTTACTTAAATCCAGAGTGACTCGCACATTGGCAGGTCCTGTGCGCGTCCTCTCACTGCTCATCCCCGGCCTCCTGGGTCCCTTCCCCGGTCACGATCGCGCGCTGCTCCCGGCGCCCGCGGCGCCCGCGCTGGAGCGTCTGCTCTCGTATGGGCGCCGGCGGGCGGTCCCGGCGGCGGGCTTCGAGTCCGAGCTCTGCGCCCTGTTCGGGATCGATGCCGAGGACCCCGCCGACTTGCCGGTGGCGGCGCTGACCTATCTGGGGGACACGGCGACGCCGGCGCCGGGGTGGTGGCTGCGCATGGACCCCGTGCACCTGCGAGCCGACCAGCAGCACCTGTTGCTGTTCGACGCCGCCGCGCTCGAGATCACGGCGGCGGAGGCCCGGGCGCTCACCCACGGCCTCGCCGGGCTCTATGCCGACCTGGGCTGGCGCTTCGAGGCGCCGGTTGCGGGACGATGGTACGTCGGGCTGGCCGAGCCCCCGCGGGCGCGGTTCACCCCGCTGCCCGCCGTGGTGGGCCGGCCGGTCGACCGTTATTTGCCCACGGGCGAAAACGCTGCCCAGTGGCACCGTCTGCTCAACGAGG
>JABAHQ010031484.1_pt1 | contig 10422 bp, 9 predicted proteins | sample 7062091 | NCBI WGS metagenome assembly JABAHQ01 (sample SAMN14534359, study PRJNA622989) | marine sediment metagenome | biome: marine biome [ENVO:00000428]; feature: marine pelagic biome [ENVO:01000023]; material: deep marine sediment [ENVO:00002113] | place: India: Gulf of Kutch | collected... | reverse complement strand
GGCGACGACCCCTTCGAGGCGGCCCGGGCGGTGCGCCAGGCCATCGACGAGGACATGGCCGAGGCCACCCGCATCCACGCCGTGGAGAAGGGCCTGGACCCTGCCGAGTTCCGCATGGTGGCCTTCGGCGGCGCCGGCCCGGTGCACGCCGCCTCGGTGGCCCGGCGCCTGGGGGTGGCCGAGGTGCTGCTGCCGGTGGGCGCGGGGGTGGCCTCCGCCCACGGCTGCCTGGCCCAGGCCCCCGCCTTCGAGCGCACCCGCTCCTGGCCGGGGGCCCTGGAGGCGCTGGACCCGGGCGAGGTGGACGCCCTGCNNGCCCTGCTCGGGGAGCTGGAGGCCGACTGCCGCGAGCGCCTGGACCACGCCGGGGCGCGTGAGATCACCGTGGAGCGCTGGGGCACCCTGCGCTACGCCGGCCAGGGCACCGAGGTCCCGACCCGCCTCGCAGACGGCCCGCTGGACGCCGGCGACCTGCGCACCCGCTTCGAGGCCGCCTACGCCGAGCTGTTCGGTCGCACCGCCCCCGGCAACCCGGTGGAGGCCGTCTCCTGGCGGGTGCGCGCCACCGGTGCCGCCCCCGACATCGGCTGGCCCCGGGTCACCCCCGGCGAGGGCGCCCCCTACGCCACCGCTCCGGCCTTCCTCGACGGCGAGTGGGTGGACACCCCGCGCTACCGCCGCGCCGACCTGGGCCCCCACCTGACCGGCCCGGCCCTGGTCGTCGACGCCGCCTCCACCCTGGTGGTGCCCCGCGGCGCCCAGGTGGAGCTGCTCGGCGACGGCAGCCTGCGGATGGTGATGGGGTGAGGGGGCGGCCCCGCCCACGGCGGTCGCGCGGGGGAGCCGCGCTCCTACCGGGCCCGGGGGCGCCTCTTGTAGGAGCCCAATTCATTGGGCGATGCCGTTGTGGGGGTTCCCGGGATCCAGCCATGCCGTTGGCCGCCATCCGCTTGATACGATGACCGCAGGACCTGTCCACTAACCGCCGGGCCGGTGTCCCGGCCACCACCGCGAGCGCCAATGAACCGACCGCCGCCCCCCCACACCGAAACCCTGGAGGTGGAGATCCGGCCCGACGTGCTGGGCCTGGACGGCTTCCGGGGGCCCGTCGCGGACGAGATCGCCCGCCGCATCGAGGCCGGCAACTCCGGCTTCCGGGAGACCGTCGCCGCCCTCATCGACATCCACAAGGCGGACAACGACGACAAGCGCGAGCTGCGGGAGAAGTTCGCCGGCATGGAGATCACCCCCCGGCGCACCGACCGCGGGCTGGTCCTGCGCTGCACCGGGGTGCCGCCGGGCTCCCTGCTCCACGGCGACCTCCCCGAGCGCCAGAAGCGCCAGATCGCCCAGGCGGTGCGCGACTTCGTCATGGAGCCGGCCTTCCCCGAGGTGGCCAGCGAGTCCGCGGCGGTCTCCCGCCACGTGCGCAGCTACGTGGCCCGCACGCCGCTGCTCGACCAGGCCCCGCGGCCGCGCTGCTTCGTCTGGGGCGGCCATGCCGTGGGTCGGGCGGAGTACGACTTCGCCAAGGAGACCGGCTACTGGGACGCCCTGGGCAACGGCACCGAGTTCCTCACCGGCTGCGGGCCGGGGGTGATGAAGGCCCCGTTCAAGGGCGCGCTGGTGGCCTACGGCAAGCAGGACTTCCACAAGCGCGGCGTCCACCGCGACTACATCGGCTTCTCCGAGCGCGGCATCATCGCCGCGGAGGCCCCCAACGGCATCGTCAGCGAGCTGGTGATCTTCCCCGACGTGGAGAAGCGCATGGAGGGCTTCATCCGCGCCTGCCACCGGGGCCGCATCCACCCCGGCGGCGCCGGCACGGTGGAGGAGCTGCTGACCTTCCTGGGGGTGAAGTCCCACCCCGCCAACCAGGGCCTGGACTACCCGCTGGACCTGGTGGAGCGCCCGGGCGGGGAGTACTTCCGCCGTGTGCTGGAGTGGCTGCGGGTGTGCTTCGGCGATGCCCTGGACGGCCTGTTCCAGGTCCACGCCGGCAGCCCCCGGGACTACGCCGAGCACGTCCACCGCACCAACGGCCGGCTGGACTACAGCCGCCTCTGGAACGACGAGCTGTACTTCCCGCCGGAGATGCAGACCCCGTTCGCGGTCACCTTCGCCAGCATGGAGTCCCTGGACCTCTCCCGCGACCAGGAGGCCTTCGACCTGATCGTGAGCCTGCGCCGGTTCTTCTCCGCGCTGGTGCATCTGGCGGTGAAGTACCCTGACGACGCCGAGGCCTGGGGCGGCGAGCTGCCCCGGATCAACGGCGACCCCGAGGTGCTGGCGGCCACCGACGAGCTCATCCGCTGGTTCGACGCCGACGGTCGCATGAAGCTGCGCGGCGAGTACCGCCGGCCCTACCGGATCTCCTGAGCCGGCCATGTGCACCCTGGTCGTCCTGCGCCGCCCCGATGCCGACTGGCCGCTGCTGGTCGCCGCCAACCGCGACGAGGCCTACGCCCGGGCCTGGCAGCGCCCGGACCGGCACTGGCCCGAGCGCCCCGAGGTGGTGGCCGGCTTCGACGAGCTGGGCGGGGGGAGCTGGCTCGGGGTGAACGACTACGGGGTGGTGGCGGCGGTGGCCAACCGCGCCGGCACGCTGGGCCCCCGGGACGGCCTGCGCAGCCGGGGCGAGCTGGTGCCGGAGGCCCTGGAGCACGCCGACGCCGCCACCGCGGCCGCCGCCCTGGCCGACATCGAGCCCCGGGCCTACCGGGCCTTCAACCTGTTCGTGGGCGATCCGGCGGCGGCCTACTGGGTGGCCCACCGGGCCGACGGCGCCGCCGGGTTGGACGTGCGCGAGATCCCCGGCGGGCTCCGCATGCTCACCGCCGGCGAGCTGGACGACCCCGCCGACCCCCGCATCGCCCGCCACCGGCCGCGCTTCGAGGCCGCGGCCGTCCCCGACCCCGGAGCCGGCGACTGGAGCGCCTGGCAGGCCCTGCTCGCCGACCGCGGCCACCCGGATGCCGAGCCCGCCGCCGCCATGAGCCTGGACCTCGAAGGCTTCGGCACCGTCTGCAGCCACCTGGTGGCGATCCCCCGGCACCCGGGCCCGGGGAGTCCGCCGGTCTTCCTGTTCGCCGCCGGTGCTCCGGACCGGACTCCCTTCGAGGAGGTACCCACCCGCGGCTAGGCCCGGCAGGGAGGAGACCACCGGGACCCCTTGCCCCCTTCGGCCTCGGACGCTAGCGTAAAAAAATTCCGAGGCCTCAACCGTCTACCGCGTCCGTCCGGAAAGGGACGGGAATCCCGAAAAGGGGGCACCATGTCCAAGCGCCTGATCGTCACCTTCGACGGCACCTGGAACACGCCCGACAAGGGCTCCGACATCGAGGACCAGGTGGAGACTAACGCCCGCCGCCTGCACGAGGCGGTGGTGGCCGGTGACCGGCAGCACAAGTGGTACGACGCCGGCGTCGGCAGCAAGTGGTACAACCGCGTGCGCGGCGGCGCCTTCGGGCTGGGCCTGTCGGAGAACATCCGCCAGGGCTACAAGTGGCTGACCGAGAACCACGAGGAAGGCGACGAGATCTTCCTGTTCGGCTTCAGCCGCGGCGCCTACACCGCGCGCAGCCTGGTGGGCCTGATCCGCAACGCCGGCCTGCTCAAGACCGAGCACAAGAGCAAGGTCCCCGAGGCCTACGAGCTCTACCGCACCCGCGACGAGGGCCCGGACACCCCCACCGCCGTCCATTTCCGGAGGCAGTACGCCAAGGCCGGCATCGCCATCAAGTGCCTGGGGGTATGGGACACGGTGGGCGCCCTGGGCATCCCCGTGCGGTCCTTCCGGTGGTTCAACCGCCGCCATTTCGAGTTCCACGACACCCGCCTGTCCGGCATGGTGGACAACGCCTACCAGGCCGCGGCCCTGGACGAGCACCGGCCCGACTACGACATCACCCTCTGGGACCCGCCCCACGTGCCCGACCAGCACCTGGAGCAGCAGTGGTTCGTGGGGGCCCACGCCGACGTCGGCGGCGGCTACGAGCACCGCGAGCTCTCCGACATTACCCTGCACTGGATGGCCGAGCGCGCCGGGAGCTGCGGCCTGGAGCTGGACCCCTCCCGCCTGCCCGACAAGGTCGCCGACAACTACATGGGCAAGGTCCACGACTCTTTCGGCGACTTCCTGTGGGGCATGTACAGCCGCTTCAAGGACCGCCACTTCCGCCCGGTGCTGCGCACCGAGTTCGGGAACGAGGGCGTCGACGACACGGTGGGCAGCCGCCGGGACACTGATCCCGACTACCGGCCCAAGAACCCGGGGCTGAGGACCGGGCAGGGCTGAAGGCCCCGGCCGGCCCGTCTTGCGCCGGCACCCCCCGGGCGCTAGGCTGGAAAATCCGCAAGGAAAAGGGGCCTTATGGACCCCGTCGCCCTCCGCACGAGCTGGCACCGCCTGATCGCCCTGGCCAGCGAGCAGGCCGCCAGCCTGCAGCGCACCGCCTTCGGCCGAGCCATCCACCATACCTTCCCCGACCGGAGGTTTCAGCCATGAGGCTGGAATTCTACGAGGATACCGGCTCCCTCTATTGCCACCTGAGCGCCAAACCAAGCGCCGACAGCCAGGAAGCCGCCGAAGGCGTGGTCCTTGACTTCGATGCCGAGGAGCCCTTTTTTGGCTGGCGGATCTCTCTGAGAGAGCCCCTTGAGCTGAACCGGTGGGAGCCCATCCCCGCTTGCCGTGTCCCCTGTCTGCCGCTACCGTTGTGTCCATCCCTTGGATTCCCTGATCGAGCTTCCATTTGGCCGAATCCGTCCTCCCCCTGTTTCCCGAAGAGTCGCTTGCCGCCGGGCGGCCGGCCGGTCCGCGGGAAATCCGCCAGCGCGCCCAGTCGCTCCAGGAGGCGGCCGGGGAGTCGGATCTTGCTCTGGCCCGGGGGCTGGTAGCGGAGGCGGTGCGGGCCTTCTGGGAAGGGCTCGATCTGCCGTTCTCCCTGCGCCCCCTGGCCTCCGGCGTTGATCTGGCGTCTCCCTCCCCCGGGCTTGCCCGGGAGGCACGCTCGTTTGGCCGGGAGGTGGCCGCGCTGGGAGCGGAGGAGGGGATCTACGAGATCGGCCTGCTGCATACGGGGCTGCTGCCCAAGGCGTTCCGGTCCGGTTACGGGGTCTTCTACACCCCGCCAGGGCTGGCGGATCGCCTGCTGACCCAGGCCGGGGAGGCGGGTGTCGATTGGGGACAGGACCGAATCCTGGATCCGGCCTGTGGCGGCGGGGCGTTCCTGATTCCGGTGGCCCGGCGCCTGCTGGCGGCCCTGCCGGACACCGGCCCGGGGGCGCGGCTGGATGCCGTCGCCCAGCGCCTGGAGGGCTTCGAGGTGGATCCGTTCGCCGCGTGGCTGTCGCAGGTGGGGCTGGATGCGGTGCTCGCCCCGGCCGCGGCCGCTGCGGAGAGGTCATTGCCCGCGGTGGTGACGGTGCGGGATAGCCTCTGGGACGGGGCCCCGGAGGGCGCCTTCGATCTGGTGGTGGGCAATCCGCCCTACGGGCGGGCCAAGCTCTCCCAAGAGCAGCGCCGGCACTACGCCCGCAGCCTCTACGGCCACGCCAATCTCTACGGCCTGTTCACCGACGCGGCCCTGCGCATGGCCCGCCCCGGTGGGGTGATCGCCTACGTCACGCCCACCTCCTTCCTTGCCGGCGGCTATTACCGCAACCTCCGCAGCCTGCTCGGGCGGGAGGCCCCGCCGCGCTTCCTGGAGTTCGTGGAGGCCCGGGCAGGTGTCTTTGCCGATGTCCTCCAGGAGACCCTGCTGGCCACCTACCGGCTGGGGGATCACGACAACGGCTGCGCGGTGGCCACCCTGACGCCCGGGACCGGAGGGCAGGTCCAGGTGACACCCGTGGGCACGGTGCACCTGCCGCCCGACCCCTCCGGCCCGTGGCCGATCCCCCGGAACCCCGGGCAGGCCGAGCTGGTGGCGGCCATGGAGGCCCAGCCCGCCCGGCTGGCGGACTGGGGCTACACGGTGCGTACCGGCCCCCTGGTCTGGAACCGGAAGAAGGACCAGCTGGCGGACACGCCGGGCCCGGACACCTATCCCCTGATCTGGGCGGAGGCGGTGACCGCCGGCGGCGCCTTCGTCTTCCGCGCCACCAAGAGGAACCACCGGCCCTATTTCCGGGCCCAGGAGGGGGACGGCTGGCTGCTGCAGCGCCAACCGGCCGTGCTCCTCCAGCGCACCACGGCCAAGGAGCAGAGGCGCCGGCTCTTGGCCGCGGCCATGCCGGGCGATCTCATCGAGGAGTACGGTGCGGTGGTGGTGGAGAACCACCTGAACGTCCTCCAGCCGACCGCGGCCCCGCCCGTCGTCCCCCGGGCGACCCTGGCGGCCTTCCTGAACAGCGCCGTGGCCGATCACGTCTTCCGCTGCTTCAGCGGCAGCGTGGCGGTGTCCGCCTACGAGCTGGAGGCCCTGCCCCTGCCCGCGCCCGGGGCCATGGCGGAGGTGACCCGCCTGGTGGAGGCCGGGGCCGACCGCGAGGCCATCGACGCCGCCTGCGCGCGCATCTACTACGGCCGGGACTGATCCGTGGCGCCCGCCCCGCTCCCGCCCTATGTGGACCCCGTCACGGTCAGCGAGCGCCTGCCCCGGGTATTCCCCGAGGGCACGCCCAACCGCACCTACTGCACCCGGGGCCTGGCGGCCTCGACGGTTTTCGCCATGCTCTACATCGGGGCGGTGGAGGGATCGGACCGGTGGCTCAGTCCCAAGCATGTCTACCGCATGTCCGCGGAACAGGCCGGGCGCTGGGCGGATGAGGAGCGGGAGCGCTACCGAGAGGAGGCCCTGAAGCAGGGATTCCAGCCGCCCGGCGAGCCCTGGTACGCCGACAACACCCGCGAGCCCATCCGGGACGAGACCCTGCGGGAGGGGCTGGTAGCCCTCGGCGCGGCAGTGGTCCGGGAGGGCCTGCCCACCACCTCCAGCAAGCCGCGCTATGCCCTGCAAGAGGATTTCGCCCGGCTCTTCGATCCTTCCCTGGACGGGGAAAGTCTGGAAGAGGCCATTGGGGCGTGGCAGGCGAGCCATCTGACCCCGGAGATCCGTACCCACCTGGCGATATTGAGGGAGGGGGCCGCCGGGCGCGAGGACACGGTCACCGTCACCTTCCCCAACGGCGAGGCCCGCGCCATGGAGCCGGGGCCCAGCTCGGTGCTCTCCCGGGCCGTGGTGGAGGAATTCGCCCCGCGCTTCCTGGAGCGGCCCGCCGTCCTCTGGCTCAGCGAGAGCAAGAACAAGGTGGTCGCCCAGGACCAGCGCCTCGCGGAGGCCATTGGTCTGCCCATCGAGCCCGACCGGAACCTGCCGGACCTGATCCTGGCCGACCTGGGGCCGAGCGAGCCGCTGGTGGTATTCGTGGAGGTGGTGGTCACGGACGGGGCGGTGACAGCCCGGCGCCAGGAGGCCCTGTACGAGCTGACCCGGCAGGCGGGTTTGCGCCCGGATCGGATTGCCTTCGTCACCGCCTACGAAGACCGGCAGGCCCCGGGCTTCCGCAAGACCCTCGCCAACCTGGCCTGGGGGTCCTTCGCCTGGTTCCATTCGGAGCCCGGCCGGATCCTGGTCATGCGGCGCAACGAGCCGGAAACGGCTTACCTCTCCGACCTGCTCTGAACCGAGTAAAGACCCGGCTGGCCGGTACCGGCTCTCCCTCCCGGGCAAGCGCCATCCCATCCAGGCCCGCGAGGCCAAAGCGGCTTTGGGCCTCCCGCCTCCTTGCGCCGCCGCCCCCGCGGCGCTAAGGTGCGAAAATCCGTAAGCAAAAGGGGGCTTTATGGACCCCGTCGCCCTCCGCACGATCTGGAACCGCCTGATCGCCCTGGTCAATGAGCAGGCAGCGAGCCTGCAGCGCACCGCCTTCTCCAACGTGGTGCGCGAGGCCGGCGACCTGTCCGCCGGCATCTTCGACCGCCAGGGCCGCATGCTCGCCCAGGCGGTCACCGGCACCCCCGGCCACATCAACACCATGGCCCAGGCCGTGGCCGACATGCAGGCCACCCACCCGCCGGAGACCCTCGCGGACGGCGACGTCCTGCTCACCAACAACCCCTGGGCCGTCTCCGGCCACCGCCACGACATCACCGTGGTCACGCCCGTCTTCGCCAGCGGCGAGCCGGTGGCCTACTTCGCCTCCACCTGCCACGCCGCCGACATCGGCGGCCGCGGCCTGACCACCGAGGGCCGCGACGTCTACGAGGAAGGCCTGGGCCTGCCGTGGGTGAAGTACCACAAGGCGGGCGAGGTGGATCCGGCCATCGAGGCCATCATCCGCGAGAACGTGCGCCTGCCCGAGGTGGTCCTGGGCGACCTGCGCGCCCAGGTCACCGGCGGCGAGGTGGCCACCCGCCGCCTGGCCAGCCTGGACCTGGACGTCAACGCCCTGGCCGACGAGATCCTGGGCCGCTCCGAGGCCGCCGTGCGCGACGCCATCCGCCAGGTCCCCGACGGCAGCTACGCCCACGAGGTGTGGCTGGACGGCTTCGAAGCCCCCCTGCCCATCCGCTGCACGGTGACCGTGGCCGACGACGAGCTCACCTGCGACCTCAAAGGCACCGCCCCCGCCCAGGCCCGGGGCATCAACGTCGTCCTCAACTACACCGCCGCCTACGCCATCTACGCCGTCACCTGCGCCGTCGCCGCGGACATCCCGCACAACGCCGGCTCCTTCCGCCCCATCCACGTGACCGCCCCCGAGGGCTGCCTGCTCAACNNCCGCAGCCGGTGGCCGCCCGCCACATCATCGGCCACTTCGCCACCCCGGCGGTGATGGGCGCCCTCGGCCAGGCCATCCCCCTGCCCGCCGAGGGGGCCACGGGCCTATGGGGCGTGAACATCCAGGGCACCGAGCGCCCCTGGGCCCAGACCTTCTTCCTCAGCGGCGGCATGGGCGCCGGGCCCGAGTGGGACGGGCTGGACGCCACCGCCTTCCCCTCCGGCGTGCAGGCGGTGCCGGTGGAGGTGATCGAGGCGACCACGCCGGTGCGGATATTAGAGAAGTCGTTGATCGAGGGGTCTGGTGGTAAAGGCACGCACACGGGAGGGCGGGGGCAGCGGGTGCGGTTGACCGTGGATGAGGCGGCGCATGTTTCGGTGATGGCGGAGCGGACCCGGGCCGGGGCGCCTGGAAGGGACGGCGGGGAGGCTGGGAAGCCTGGGCGGGTGGTTCTGGAAGGTGAACAGCTTGAGCCTAAGGCGGTGTTTGGGATGGGGGTTGGGGAGGAACTAGACCTGGAGTTGCCGGGTGGGGGTGGTTTTGGTGCCTAAGTTAAATAACCGCAAAAATCTATAAAGGCAGGAATCTATAATGAGATTTATTTCTTTTTTTAATAATAAGGGTGGTGTGGGAAAGACTACGCTAACTTATCATACAGCTTGTGCTTTGGCGGAGCTGGGGAATAACGTATTACTAGTTGATCTGGACCCGCAATCCAATCTAACCCTTTTTGGTTGTAGTATAGAGTTTTTAGATCAGATTTGGTCGGTAGAAGAGGATTTTATATCTGATTATGAAAATGCTCTTTCAAAAAGTTCAGATTTTGGGGTTATAAAAGACAATCCGAGGTCTATACATTTTTTGGTAAAGCCTGTCGAGGACGGTTTGTCTGATAAAACCACGTATTCTCCGCCAATACATTTAAGAGAAAATCTTTCAATGATTCCGGGGCGTCTTTCATTACATATGTTTGAAGACAAAATTGCTGGAAGGTGGAGCGATGCATACAGAGGAGATCCGCAAGCTATTAGAACTTTAACCCAGCTAAGGCAATTATCAGAATATTATTCAAGAAATTATGGGTTTGACTATGTTTTGGCAGATACATCTCCTAGTTTGGGAATGTTGAATAGAGTAGTTATTTCTACGGCAGATGGGTTTGTGGTTCCCTGCGGCCCGGACCTTTTTTCTTTGTATGGAATTAAAAATATTGGAAGGGCCCTTGAATATTGGAAAAAAGAATTCGATACATTGTATATGATCTTGTCTGAGGAAAAGAGATCGTACTTCCCAGATGAGTTCGTACGGTTCCTGGGTTTTACAATTTATAATGCTAAAAAGTATGGGGGAGGGAGGAATCCTTATGACCTAGCCCAGGCAGCTTTTCATTATGCTCAACAAATACCAGATACTATTCGCGAATTTATTCCTACATCAACTAGAGAAAATCTGTCCCAAACACAAGTTGAGTCTCCGATCGGAGGAACGAGTGTAATCCACACTCATAATACTCTCCCTCAAATGGCTCAGAAATATCAAATGCCAATGTGGGCTGTTCCAAGCGAAGCTAGTTTAGAGGAAGGGGACTCGGGAACCGTGAGAGGTAACAGAGCCGATTATGAGGAGACAAGGGATAAGTATTTGAATTTTGCAAGGGACTTAATTGAAAGGTTTTAGGGGGAAATATGACTCCTA
>JABAHQ010040270.1_pt1 | contig 10423 bp, 9 predicted proteins | sample 7062091 | NCBI WGS metagenome assembly JABAHQ01 (sample SAMN14534359, study PRJNA622989) | marine sediment metagenome | biome: marine biome [ENVO:00000428]; feature: marine pelagic biome [ENVO:01000023]; material: deep marine sediment [ENVO:00002113] | place: India: Gulf of Kutch | collected... | reverse complement strand
CGGGACCCGCTCGTTGATGGCGGCAGCCACCTCCAACGTGATCCCCGGAACCGGCTTGACGCTGACCCAGAGAACGTTGAGCCGCAGGTTGAGATCGGCAAAGACCACAAAGCGCCGATACACCGAGAAAACCCCTTCGATCTCCTCCAGCGTCCGGCGCAGAGCGGTTTCGGGCTTCTCCCGCAGGCGCGGGATGATCATCATGAAATCGGCCAGAGGCCGCCCTTCCGCGTCTCGGGTGGGGACCCGCTTGTGCAGGGGCTGATCGGGCTCCAGCAGGGGAAAGGTCCCCGCAGGCCGAAGGCCCCGCGATTCGGGGGTATCAGGATCCATCTCTTCAATCTAGCAAAGGCGGGGCCCTTCCCAAACCGGGCTCATTCCCCGGACCCCTCCTCTCCTTTCCCGGGACTCAGGACCTCCCGGGCCGCGGCCATTAGCCGTTGGGCGGGCCCCGGACCGAGACGGTGATTGGCCGCCTCCCGGAGAGCCGGCTCCAGCTCGGTGCGGGCAAGAGCGTGCCAGATCCCGTCCTTGTCCCGCTTGCGGCGGACAATGCGGGCCTGGTTGCTGGCGATCTCCCCCGCACGGTCGAGAACGGCCTGGATGTCCCGCTTCGCGGGTGATCCCTGACCCTTGTCCGCCAAGCGCTCCACAAGAACGCCCTTGAGGTGTCCGGTGCGCCTCGCTACCCGGTCCAGAAGGTCCGACCGGGCCATGCTGTCCGCCCGGTCACGGCCGGCCCGGATGCTCTCCTCGGCCTCGCCGGTTCCGTATCCCCACATGGTCCAGGGACCGGAGCGATCCACCATGGTCTGACGCCAATCACCGGGAACATCTTCGGGTGGACCACCGGGAATATAGTCGGGTCCGCCACAGGCGACAGCCAATACAGCGGCGACCACGGGAAGCCAACGCAATGCAGGACGCATCTCCCCCTCCTCGGTGACGGACAATGATGGACATCCGGAAAACGCCGGCCCCAGGTTTGCCGATTCCGTCTTGGCTGTCCAGTCTTTAAGCCGTCAGGACAAAGACCAGATCCATAACATTGGTACCCGTGGGACCGGTCACGATCCGATCTCCCAGGGCCTCCAGGAAGCTCCCGCTGTCGTGTCGGGCCAGCGCCTCGCTGAGGGACCAGCCAGCTGCCTCGGCCCTTGCCCGGGTGCTCCCGTCCACCCAGGCGCCGGCGGCATCAGTGGGTCCGTCGGTGCCGTCCGTGCCAGCGCACAGCGCCCCCACCCCGTAATTCCCCTCCAGATCGCCGGCAAGGGCCAAGGCGAGCTCCTGGCTGCGTCCCCCCGTTCCCTGCTCCCGCCCTAGAGTTACCGTGGGCTCGCCGCCCCACAGGAAAGCCGCCGGCGGCATGATCGGGCTCCCGGAGGCCCGTGATTCAAGGCCGACTGCAGCGATGGCCCGGGCCACCTCCCGGGCCTCTCCCTGCAGGAGGCTGGTCAGAAGCAGGGGCCGATACCCCTTCGCCCCCAGGTACTCCGCTGCTGCCACCAGGGCGAGCCGGTTGTTGGCGATCACCGCGTTCCCGGCGCGGTCCAGGCTCCCGGGCTTGGGCAGCTCGGACAGCTCCCCGCAGGTACCGCGCGCCAGGTGGCCGATGACCGATTCCGGCATACCCGGGATGTCCTGGGCGAGTGCCAATGCCTCTCTGAACGTTGTGGAATCGGCAGCGGCGAGCCCCGATCCGATGACCGCCGGGTCGTCGCCAACGACGTCGGACAGCAAGAGGGCGGTTACTCGGGCCGGGGCGGCGGCAGCTGCGAGCTGGCCTCCCTTGAGACGGGAGCAGTGCTTGCGCACGGCATTGATGGCCCGGATGCCCAGGCCCGAGCTCACCAAAGCCTCGTTGGCCGCGAACCAGTCCTGGGGAGGCAGGTCATCGGGGAGAGCGTCCACCAGGGCGGAGGCCCCGCCGGAGACCAGCAGCAGCAGCTCGTCCTCGGCTCCGAGGGCGGCGGCTCGCTGCAGGAGCTCCGCTCCCCCCGCCAGGGAGCGCTCGTCCGGCCGGGGATGGCCCGCCTCGCGCAGCTCCCACCCGGGCGGACAGCCGGCGCCGTGGCCGTCCTTGGACAGCACCAGGACATCGTCGGGCTCGGCGNNTCGGCGATCGGGGCCTCCCGGGCGCCGGCCGCCATGGCGCAGGCGGCCTTGCCCACCGCGGCCACCAGCAGGCGTCCCGCCGGCCGGGCCGCTTCGGGGTGCGCCCGCAGCCAGTCGGCCACGCGCGGCCGGGGGTCGGCCCCGGCCAGGGCGGCACGGAACGCGGCCTCGGCGTCGGCCTTCAGGGCCTGCTCACGCTGCATGGGAAGCCCTCCGGGCGGGGTCCCGGCTCCCGGTTGGCGGTCAGGTCAGGCCGGCGGCGGCCAGGCCCCGGTCGATGTCGGCCGTCAGATCCGCGACGTTCTCCAGGCCCACCGAGATCCGGATCAGGCCCTCGGTGACGCCCCCGGCGGCGCGCTCGGCCTCGGTGACGCGGGCGTGGGTGGTGCTGGCAGGATGGGTGACGGTGGTCTTGGTGTCCCCCAGGTTGGCTGTGATGGAGGCGATGCGCAGGGCGTTGACGAACCGGAAGGCGGTCTCCCGGTCTCCGCCCAGATCGAAGGCCACCAGACCCCCGAAGCGCCGCTGCTGCGCCTTGGCCAGGGCGTGGCCGGGATGGCTGGCCAGGCCGGGGAACCGGACCCGGTCCTCGCCCAGGCGGCCGGCGAGGTGAGCGGCCACTCGCTCGGCGTTGTCGCTGTGGCGCTCCATGCGCAGGGACAGGGTCTCCAGGCCCTTGAGGAAGACCCAGGCGTTGAACGGGCTCATGGCGGCCCCGGCGGTGCGCAGGACAGGGAAGATCCGCTCCCCGGCCAGGGCCTCGGGGCCCACCACCGCCCCGCCCACGCAGCGCCCCTGCCCGTCCAGGTACTTGGTGGCCGAATGCACCACCAGATCCGCCCCCAGGCCCAGCGGCCGCTGCAGGGCCGGGGTGCAGAAGCAGTTGTCCACCACCAGCCAGGCGCCGGCCTCATGGGCCCGGGCGGCCAGGTCCGCGATGTCGGCCACGGCCATGCCGGGGTTGGAGGGGGTCTCCAGGAAGAACAGCCGGGTCTCCTCCCGGACCGCGGCCGACCATGCCTCGTCGTCGGCGGGATCCACGAAGGTGGTGGCCACCCCGAAGCGGGCGAAGATGTTGTTGAGCAGCCCGGTGGTGGAGCCGAACAGGCTGTTGGAGGCCACCAGGTGGTCCCCCGCATTCAAAAGTCCCATCAAGGTGGCGGTGATGGCGGCCATGCCGGAGGCGAAGGCGACCCCCCGCTCGCCACCCTCCAGGCTGGCCAGGCGCTCCTCGAAGGCGCGCACGGTGGGATTGGTGAAGCGGGAATAGATGTTGCCCGGCGATTCGCCAGCGAAACGGGCCGCGGCCTCCTCGGCGCTGTCGAACACGAAGCTGGAGGTGGGGAACAGGGCCTCGCTGTGCTCCTTCTCCTCCGTACGGTGGATCCCGGCGCGGATCCCGCGGGTCTCGAACCCGGATTCATCCCCGTTCATCCAGCTTCCTCCCGTAGCAGGCTCATCTGCGGCGTACCCTCCTCGGGAGCCACCGGGTACTCGTCGGAGAAGCAGGCGTCGCAGTAACCGGGCCCGCGGCCCCCCATACCCCGGTAGAGGCCCTCCAGGCTGAGGTAGGCCAGGGTGTCGCAGCCCAGGTGGGCACGGATCTCCTCGAGGGTCTTGTTGGCGGCGATGAGCTGCTCGCGGTCCGGGGTGTCGATGCCGTAGTGGCAAGGGCCGATGGTGGGCGGCGCGGAGATCCGCATGTGGACCTCCCTTGCCCCGGAGGCCCGCATCATGCCCACGATCTTGGCGCTGGTGGTGCCCCGAACGATGGAGTCGTCCACCAGGATCACCCGCCGGCCCTCGAGCACCTCCTGCACGGCGTTGAGCTTGACCTTGACCCCGAAATGCCGGATGGCCTGCTTGGGCTCGATGAAGGTGCGGCCCACGTAGTGGTTGCGGATCAATCCCAGCTCCAGCGGCAGACCGCTGGCCTCAGCGTAGCCCATGGCCGCGGCCACCCCCGAGTCGGGTACCGGCACCACGACGTCGCCCTCCACCGGATGCTCCCGGGCCAGCTCCCGGCCGATGGCCTTGCGGGCGCGGTAGACATTGATGCCGTCCAGGGTGGAGTCGGGGCGGGCGAAGTACATGTACTCGAACACGCACATCCGCCGGGGCTGCTCGTCGAGGGGGAAGTGGGAGCGGACCCCGTCGGCGGTGATCACCACCATCTCCCCGGGCCGGACATCCCGAACGAAGTCCGCCCCGATCAGGGCGAGGGCGCAGGTCTCTGAGGCCAGCACATAGGCCCCGTCGATGATCCCCATCACCAGGGGGCGGAAGCCCATGGGATCGCGCGCGCCCACCAGGCGGGACTCGGTGAGGGCGACCAGGGTGTAGGCCCCTTTAACCTCCCGCAGGGCGGCCGCCAAGCGTTCCTCGACGCTGTTTCCGGCGGCCTTGGCCACCAGGTGGATGATCACCTCGGTGTCCATGTCGGTCTGGAAGATGGAGCCCTGCCCCTCCAGGTAATCCCGAAGGTGCTGGGCATTCACCAGGTTGCCGTTATGGGCCATGGCCAGCCCGCCATGCTGATAGTCGATCACCAGCGGTTGGGCGTTGCGCTCCACCGAGGCCCCCGAGGTGGAATAGCGGACGTGGCCGATGGCGTGTCGGCCGTTCAGCCGTGCCATGTCCTGGGGTCCGAAGACGTCGGCGACCTTACCCATGCCCCGGTGGGTATGGAACAGGGTGCCGTCGCAAGAGGTCACGCCCGCAGCCTCCTGGCCCCGGTGCTGGAGGGCGTAAAGGCCCAGGTAGGTCAGGTTCGCGGCCTCGCTGTGACCGAAGACCCCGCACACCCCGCATTCGTGCTTGAGGGCGCCGTCGTCGATGGTCACCGCCTGCGGCTTGAGATTACTCATCGGATTTCAAGCGCTCCCGGATGAGTTTTTCCAGCCCTTCCTGATCGAGGGCCTCCTCCCCGGCCTCCCGGGCGTGCTCCCGAATCGAGCCCATGGGCAGGACCTCTTCGGTGAAATATTCGCCGTATTCCGCGGGCAGGAGGCGGTGAAGGAAATCCGCCACGGGGCCGAAGGCCGGAGCCAAGTAGGCCTCGGTGAAGGCGGAATGGTCGCGGAAAGGGGTTCCCCGCACCACTAGGACCACGATCCCCACCACCACGACTCCCCGAACCGCCCCGAAGAACAGGCCCAGGGTCCGATCGGTGGCCTTGAGCCCGGACCTGTGGACCAGCCGGTAGGCCCCGACCCCCACCAGCGAGGCTATCAGAAGGGTCCCGAAGAACAGCAGCAGGAACGCGGTAACGGCCCGCACCTGGGGGTCTCCGATGGATTCATCGAGGGCAGCCGCAAGGGGTGCGCCCAGCCGAGCGGCCACGATCAAGGCCAGCACCCAGGCCGCCAGGGAGAACACCTCCCGGACAAAGCCGCGCCAGACGCTAATGGCGACGCTGACCAGGATGATGACCAGCCAGAGGAGGTCGATCAGGGTCACGTCCTCACTCCGGCTATGCAGCTCCTGATCGCCACCTAGGTGCCCTCAGCGAGCCAGCCCGTCATTGGGCCTTCATCACCAGGAGATCCCGATACCCGGCCTTCTTGAGCTGCGGCACCAGGGCCTGGGCCCCTGCGCGGTGCTCCGACCGGCCTGCCAGGACCCTGTTCCAGCGTTTCCCTTCCACCCGAGCCACCACCAGCTCGACCTCGAACCCCTTGTCCCGGAGCTCATCGCGAAGTCGCCGGGCATTATCCGGGTTGAGGAAGGAGCCTACCATCACCGTCCAGTAGGCGGCCTCCGGAGCCGGCCCGGGCGACTCGGGGCCCTGCTTTACCTGATCCGTTCGGCCGGTGGCCCCTCGAGGCTCTTCCTCCGGTGCTTGCGGAGACCCCCCGCCGGTCTCGGAGGCCGCTGCCTTTGGCGGAGGCTCCGCCTCGGGTTCGGCCGCCTTCCTCGGCGTCGGACCTTCCTCCGCTGATCCGGCGGCTCGGGCTCCCTCCTCCCCAGAGAGGGAGCCGTCCTGCTCCTGTGACGTACCTTCCGAGCCGCGCTCCCCGGCGCGGGAAGGGGCCGACTGCGGAGTCCCCTTAGCGGGGTCCCTCTCCTGGCGCCACCACTGATGCGCCCCACCATCTTCAGCGGCTGGCTCCTCCTGGGCCTCCGAGGAGCCCTCCTTCGCCCCGGCCCGAGGGGCGTCGGTGGAGGCCGGGGGAAGGGGCTGCTCCTGCAGGACTTCGGGGTGCACCTCCACCACCCGCGAGCGTGGCTTCTCTCCGCCAAGCCACAAGGGCACCAGGGCGATGGCGATCACCAGGACCACGACCAGGGCCCCGACAAACTTGTAGAGACGGCCGCCCCGCCTCTTCTCCCCCCTATCTCCCCCCATGGCGGTCATCAATCACTCCGTGCACGCAGTCCACTGCCTTTGGCGCCCGATTCCCGGGATGACGGATTCCGCGGCAACGATGAATCGCTCGGCAGGACGGGGGCCTACCGCCGAGCCCCGTTCTCGGAGCCGTGGGCACCCAGCACGGCTGCCACAACCAGGAAAGACCCGAAGACCAGGATCCGGTCATGGCCGGGGCGGGCATCGGCCCGGGCCGCAGCCAGGGCCTCCCCCGGCCCCGGAAAGGGACCGGCCAAGCGATCCGGCCTCGGACCCAGCCGGACTGCGGCCTCCTCCCCCGTCAGGCCCCGATCCTGCGGTATGCCGCAAGGGTACCACCGGTCGACCACACCGGCCATGGCCCGGGCCACGCCCTCCACATCCTTATCCTGCATGCCGCCGTAGACCGCCAGGGTCCGACCCTGGCAGGGACGAGTCTCCAGGAGGGCGGCGAATTCCGCGGCGGCCCCGGGGTTGTGGGCCACATCCAGCCACACGGGGACTTCGCCCCTCAGGCACTGGCCGCGGCCCGGAATCACCGTGCTGGAAAAGGCCTCCCGCCATGCCTCTCTCTCCAGGGCCCAGGCTCCCGGAAGCCGTTGGCCGGCCGCCACCGCCGTGGCGGCGTTGCGGAGCTGATACCTCCCGGCCATGGCAGGGGCGGGCAGAGGGCCGATCTCCTCTCGGGGCCCCTCCCACCGCCAGGCTTCCCCACCCTCTTCATGGGCGAAAAACTGCCCCCCCAGCACCCATAGGTCGGCCCCCCTCGTGCCGAGGCTCGAGGGAGGATCCGGGTCACCGCAGACAGCCGGTACACCCGGCCGGAGGATGCCCGCCTTTTCTCTGCCCACGTCCTCCCGGTTGTCGCCGAGGAGCTCCCGGTGGTCCAAGTCCACCGAGGTGACCACGCTTACCACCGGATCCCAGATATTGACGGCATCCAGCCGGCCGCCCAGACCCACCTCGAGCAGGGCGAGCTCCGCCCGCTCGGCGAAAACCGCCATGGCCGCCAGGGTGGTGAACTCGAAATAGGTGAGGGGAACCCGCCCCCGGGCCGCCGCAACCGCCTCGAAGGCGGCGATCAGCTCGGTATCGGATACGGGCCCGCCGCGGACCCGGACCCGCTCGTTGAGACGGAACAGGTGGGGGGAGGTGTAGCCTCCCACCGCATGACCGGCTGCGGCCAGGGCCGCCTCCAGGAAGGCCAGGGTCGATCCCTTGCCGTTGGTGCCCCCGATCAGCACCACCGGCACCGGCGCAGGCAGCAGACCCATCCCACTCGCCACCGCCTCCACCCGTTCCAGACCCAGCTCGATTCCGGCCGGGTGGGCGGCTTCGATTGCCTCCAGCCAGCGCCGGAGGGCGGGGGATTCCTGCGGGCTCATGGCCGGGGGCGGGACCGCCCTCAGCCCGTGGCAGGCAGGTGGGTCAGGGAGCCCAGCAGCTCCCCCACCGCCTCCCGCATCTCGCGCCGGTCCACGATGCAGTCCACCGCCCCGTGCTCCTGCAGGAACTCGGCCTCCTGAAAGCCTTCGGGAAGGGTCTCCTGGACCGTCTGCTTGATCACCCGCGGCCCCGCGAACCCGATCAGGGCCTTGGGCTCGGCCACGTTGACGTCCCCCAGCATGGCCAGGCTGGCCGAGACCCCGCCCATGGTGGGGTCCGTAAGCACGGAGACGAACGGCAGACCGGCGTCGTCCAGCTTTCCCAGAGCGGCGGCCGTCTTGCTCATCTGCATCAGGGAGAAGAGTCCCTCCTGCATGCGGGCACCCCCGCTGGCGGCAAAGCTGACCAGCGGCAGGCCGTCAGCGATTGCCCGGTCCACGCCGCGCACGAAGCGCTCGCCCACCACCGAGCCCATGGATCCGCCCATGAAGCCGAAGTCGAAGGCCGAGGTCACCAGCCCCTGGCCCTGGAGCTGCCCCTTCATGACCACCAGCGCTTCCGACTCCCCCGTTTTCTTTTGGGCCTGAGCCAGACGGTCGCGATACTTCTTGGAATCCCGGAAGCGGAGAGGGTCATTGGAGGCCAGGCCACTCCCGATCTCCTCCCGGCCTTCCGGGTCCAGGAAGAAATCAAGGCGCTGCCGGGCCCCGATGCGGTTGTGGAAATCGCACTTGGGGCAGACCTGGAAGCTGCGCTCCAGCTCCTTGCGGTAGAGAATCGCCTGGCAGCCGGGGCACTTGGCCCACAGACCCTCCGGGAAGCTCTCCCCCTTCTTCTTGTTCTGGATTTTCGGAGCCATGATCTTCTGGAACCAGCTCATAGACGCGGCCTTTCTCCCCCGTTGCCGTAGGTGGCCCGATCCACGCCCCGCCGAAGCTCGGCCACCTGGGACTCCAGGGCGACGGTGAGGGCCCCGGGCTCGGAATGCTCCACGTATTGCTCGACGGTCCGCACCAGAGCGCTGCCCACCACGACCCCGTCGGCAGCCCCGGCCACGGCGGCCGCCGACTGGGCGTCACGCACCCCGAAGCCCACCGCGACGGGCAAGTCGGTGCGGTCCCGGATCGGGGCGACGTGGGCGGCCACATCCCCGACGTCCAGGCCCCCGCCGCCGGTCACCCCGGTCATGGACACGTAGTAGACGAAACCGCGGGTGATCTCCAGCACCTGCCCCAGCCGCTCGGCCGAGGTGGTGGGGGCCACCAGCAGGATGGGGTCCACTCCCGCCCCGGAGAAGGGGGCGGTCCAGGCCCGCGCCTCCTCCGGCGGCATGTCCACCGTCAGGGCACCGTCCACCCCGGCCGCGGCGGCACGCTCGGCGAACACCGCCGGGCCCATGCGCTCGACGGGATTGGCGTAGCCCATCAGCACCACCGGGGTATCCGGGTCACCGGCGCGAAAGGCCCGGACCATCTCCAGGACGTCGTCCAGGGTCACCCCGTGGCCCAGGGCCCGCTCGCTGGCGCGCTGGATCACGGGGCCGTCGGCCATGGGGTCGGTGAACGGCACGCCCAGCTCGAGGACGTCGGCCCCGCCAGCCACCAGGGCGTGCAGCAGGGGAACCGTGTGCTCGGGGGCAGGGTCGCCGGCGGTCAGGAAGGTGACCAGACCCTTGCGGCCCCCTTCTCGCAGATGCCGGAATGTGGCGTCGATCCGGTTCACTGGGCCTCTTCCGTTTCGGCGACTGTATGGATGTCCTTGTCCCCCCGCCCGGAGAGGTTGACCAGGATGGCCTGCTCCGGGTCCATGTCCCGGGCCAGGCGCAGGGCGGCGGCCACCGCGTGGGCGGACTCCAGGGCCGGCAGGATGCCCTCGCGGGCGGTGAGCCGGCGGAAGGCGTCCAGGGCCTCGGCGTCGTCCACGGCCTCGTAGCGGACCCGGCCGAGCTCCTTGAGGTGGCTGTGCTCCGGCCCCACCCCGGGGTAGTCCAGGCCCGCGGAGATGGAATGGGTGGGCAGGATGCGGCCGTGGTCGTCCTGCATCAGGTAGCTGCGCGAGCCGTGCAGGATGCCGGGGCTGCCGGCCGCCAGAGGCGCGGCGTGGTGGCCGGTGGCCAGGCCGTAGCCCCCCGCCTCCACCCCGACCATGGCCACCTCCGCGTCGGCCAGGAAGGGATGGAACAGCCCCATGGCGTTGCTGCCGCCGCCCACGCAGGCCACCAGCAGGTCCGGCAGCCGGCCCAGGGCCTGGCGCACCTGCTCCCGGGCCTCCCGGCCGATCACCGCCTGGAAGTCGCGCACCATCATCGGGTAGGGGTGCGGCCCGGCCACCGAGCCGATCACGTAGAAGGTGTCGTCCACCTTGGCCACCCAGTCGCGCAGGGCCTCGTTCATGGCGTCCTTGAGGGTGCGCGAGCCGGAGTCCACCCCGCGGACCTCCGCGCCCAGCAGGCGCATGCGGTAGACGTTCATGGCCTGGCGGCGCATGTCCTCGGCGCCCATGTAGATGACGCACTCCAGGCCCAGGCGGGCGGCCACGGTGGCGGTGGCCACCCCGTGCTGGCCGGCGCCGGTC
>JABAHQ010015220.1_pt2 | contig 10424 bp, 8 predicted proteins | sample 7062091 | NCBI WGS metagenome assembly JABAHQ01 (sample SAMN14534359, study PRJNA622989) | marine sediment metagenome | biome: marine biome [ENVO:00000428]; feature: marine pelagic biome [ENVO:01000023]; material: deep marine sediment [ENVO:00002113] | place: India: Gulf of Kutch | collected... | reverse complement strand
TTGTGGCAGAGAATCATACTCCATCATCTCACGAACCTCAGGGCCCACTACTTCCCATTCTTCATCAGTTAGGTTAAAATTGTCTTTCCAATCTAACCAAGTTTCTTCAAAATGTTCTTCACATAATTCAATAAGCTCTTTGTAAGCTCCAATTATGATCTTGTCGTTAGATTTCGTTACCGCCCGAGCTTTATTTGGCCAAATTAACCTCCATCTTGGATCAAGTATATATTCCCTGTGATAGGTTTCAGTATCAATCTGTTTAAACAATATGTCGTCGGGTGTAAAAGAGTCCCACCAACGGCTTCTACCCAAACTACATCCAAGATTACTAGGGATGGGGTAGGGCCATTTAGAGGAGCTCTCTAGGGATAAAATCTCTGATATATCTGATTCGATATCTGATTCGTATAAATCCTTATTTGTGAAGCCCATTTGAAGCAGTTTCTTGTGAACGGCTATAGCAGGTAAAGCCATTTCTTCAAGTTCCTTGATACGCTTTTCTCTTCTAAGCCTCTTTACTTCCTTCTTAAGCCTCTCCAGTTCTACGGCGTCATCAACCTCATCAATACAATCCTTCAATTCTTTTCTCCTAACTTCTTTTTCCCCTTCTGGAGTCAAATAGTANNGTCGCAAAAAGGAATAAATAAACCATGGAAAAAATAAAAAACAGTGTGAATTTTGAAGAGCAAAATAGCCTAGCGGAGACCATAGTTTCCTACGCCTTAGTTTGCCGAGGCCCTCTCAAAGATTTCGGTGCGGTTAAAGAATATGTGAAAAAATGGACCAGCTCGCAGGTGGTTTATCAGACCACAAGCGTGGGACATTTAAAAATCATTAGAGAAGGGGGGCAGCCCAATGAATGAAGCTTGGGAGGGTAAACAGTGTAGGTTGATCGAGGTTGCTCATAGTCTCAATNNGATTTCCCCCGGACCATATTCATTTACACCTTTAGACGGCGTATAATACGTTATACATGTATATTAGAATTACTATTAGTAGCGGTATGAATGAATCGTGGGAGGGAAAACAATGCCGGTTAATCGAGGTTGCTCATAGTCTCAATCAGCGGAACATTTTTGTCGACCTCTACGACGAGCTTGAAACCTGGTGTGAGAATCAGCCGGACGTGGACCTATACAGCAGCTATTTCCGATACTATACGGATGATCCCCATATAGGCCCGGTTCTCGCAGGGTTCGGCATGGATTTTGATGATGCAGAAAGGCCTCGAAGAGCCCAGAAGGAAGCGTTAGCCATCTGCAAGTTCTTGATTGACAAATACGACGTGAAAGAACAAGATTTGTCGATTTGTTTCAGTGGTGGCAAGGGATTCCACGTGTGGGTTAACCATGCGGTCCTTGGTGTCGAGCCCCAGTATCATCTTCCAAAAATCCATAAGCAGATGGCGAAAGAACTCATTGATAATCTTGGCTTGAAGACCCTTGACCTTCAAATTTATGATCGGAGAAGACTTATTCGACTCCCCAATACGAGACATCAGAAGACAGGGTTATATAAAGTTCACTTGTCACTGTCCGAGCTTGAAAACTTATCTATTCAACAAATCAAAGCAGACTTAGCCATTAAAACCCGACCTTGGCCCCATATTGAGCATCATGATATAAGTGAGAGGTTAAATCACTGGTACATTCAACACAAAAACGCTTATATGGAGAAGCTGCGGGAAAAACGGGAATATTTCGAGGATGAAGATTTTACAATTGATAGGATGCTTCCATGTGTCAAGAAACGGCTTGAAATCGGGGCAGAGGAAGGTCTCCGTAACAGATGTGCATGGCAGCTTGCGAGTTATTTCTGTCAGAAAGGGACCGCTCTCGAAGAATGTCTTTCCATAATGAAACAATGGCACCACAAACTAGACTCTGGTTTACATCCTTACAGTTGGAGTGAATGTGAGAAGAGCATACGAGCTACATATGATCGAGGTGGGTATGGAATTGGCTGTGGAAGCGAGTATGTTGAGAATCTTTGTGTTGGAAAAGAAAGCTGCCCCATATTCGTAAAAATTGAAGCCTCCGAGCTACCGGAGGAGGCTTATGAACAAGCGGAAAAAATCCTGTCCGAGGACCCTCTTGAGTACATTACCAATACCGTTAATATTATCCATGTTGGCGATCAAGATCTTATTAAAATTGCTTACATCTCCGCTTTGAGTGCGCAACTTGGCCAGACAATCCATTTATGGCCCATCGGGACCAGCCAGAAAGGGAAGAGTCATTCACTTTATTCAACCCGTTATGTATTACCAAAGGAGCACTATGAAATCTTTACCTCAGCCTCTCCAAAAAGCCTCTTCTACTACGCCAAGAAGTATGGAGAGGAGTGCTTCAACGGAAAACTACTATTCATCGACGAGGTTGAGAGCAGTCGCCTAACCCTACCTATGCTCCGCAGCCTAACCAGTCCCATAGACATTCAACCCCGACACCTAAGCGTATATGACGCCAAGATATTAGACCTCAAAATCAGCGGTCCACGTGTCATATGGTTCACAAGCGTTAAAGCCTTCGGGGCTGACCAATTAAGAAATCGATTCGTGTTTGTTAATCCGGATGAAAGTGAGGATCAGGATGAGGCTGTTTTTGAACTGCAGAAAAACGAGGAAATCGAAAAGCCGGAAGAATTAAAAACTTTTCAAACGGCACAGGCCATGACAAAGAAAATTCTAGAAGAAACCAAAAATCTGAACGTGGAAATCCCCTACATCCAAGATATCCAATGGCCCTACAAGAACAAACGTTGGCTGTTCCCCGTTTTCAAAAGCTTCCTTGAAATATTAACCAAAATCAATTTTAAACAACGACAAAAAACTGAGCAAAAAATAGTCTCAGAAAAGGAAGATTTCCAAACAACCAAGCGATTATGGGGAACCTTTCTCAAAACCATCCTATTTCGAGTCAGTGAACCAGCTGAAAAACTACTCTCCAGACTAGAATCTAACCCAGACCATGCGAAAACAAAAGCTGAACTTGCTGAGCAAATGGGCTATAGCACACGACATATTGGGCGCATAATTGAGGAATTAGATGAAGCACAATTAATCAATCAACGGAAAAGGCAGAAGGAAGGCCCAGGACGCTTAGCTTGGGAATACTGGAAAACAAAAACACCTGGCATAAACAAAGTGAAGTTAATTTCGGACATTTCTGACCCCCTTTTTGAGGGGTCAGAGAAAAAAAACTCTGAGAGCAAAACCCCAAAAAAGCGTGTCAAGAATGTCCGTAATTCAGGTCAAAATAATTCCGACATTAATGACACGACTTCTATGAGCACTAAAGAAAAATTTTCTGAAAGTGAAACTGAAAAAAACCATGTCACAAATGTCCAAAATTCAGGAAAATATTCTTTATGTATCAACTGTGGTGAGCCAATACATCCCGACGATCCTGACACCTTCTATGAAGGCGAACACATGCACCTGAAGTGCTATCACAAGCTCATGAAAGGACGGAGGTGATTGTTTGATTAAAACAGATGATTGGATGCAGAAAAAAATAGTGAAGGCCAAACAGAAAGTGGTTGAAAAATATGAACATGGAAAAACAACTGAGAGACAATGGCTGCAAGCCTCAGTTGATTCCTATGATAACAGCGAATACCGAGTAGAACTGTTTGTTTTGGAAGGAAGCCCCGCAAAAGGGTTGGTGATTGTAAATTGGGGTGCTCGCTGGATAAAGGCAATTGATCTATGGGGAAACCAGCTTTACACATGGAAGTGATTGAAATGACAAAGAAAAAACGCACTTTGAGATTTGACAGCGAGAATTGTGAATCAGTTGATTGTACATGTATGAACCGGTATGGTAGACCATCACAGAATGCACCCTAAGGATTTCATCAAATTGATTACTTTTTATCCCTTAAGCTTGAAGATGTAAAATGCTTATTATAGTCAAGCGATGTCATCAAGCTTCTCTTCAGAACTTCAAGTTCCTGTTCAAAGACTCCTGGGTCAAACTCAGGTATGAACTTTAGCTTGCCGCCTTTTTCCGTGTATAGTGGGATGTTTATGTCGAACCGCACGTCATGGTCTCCCAGAATATATCGTCCAAAGGTTTCGAGGACGGTTTGATTGCCGAATATTGCTGGGCTCTTTGGAGGACTGAGGAGTAACTCTTGCCATTTCCGGGTTTCTTTCTCTAGAAAAGAATTCTCTTCGCAAAGAAGAAGTGAGAATCTTACTCCTAGGAAAACATGGTAGCCTGCAATAACCTGTCCGCTCATACTCTGTGAGGGAAAGCCTTGATGAACAGTCTTAGCTTCGAATTTTCTTTGTTTCTTGTTGAGCAGTTCTATGATCGGCTTCAGCAATTTCTTCAGATCGGCTGTTTTGAACCTGTATAGATCATGATGTTCAGGTTCGGGAACGTCGAAGAATTCTTTGGGCATTTGATGGTGAGAGCCTAGCTTGTCTCCAATCTGATTGTCGAAAAATAGCGTAGTTGTCTCTTTCTTCGTGTCGGATATCATGTGATCAAGTGAGCTGATGTTTTCACATCCCATCTGCATCTCTTTCCAGCCACAGATTATTTCCTTGATGAAGTCGTGCTTTGCAGAGTAAGAGGGTAGAAGGTCTGAATTGTGGAATGCTTTTAGGATATCCCAGTAACCGGTTGTTATCTCCACCATTGCGTGGTGAAGTGTTTCAAGACTGAGAAATTTTAAAGGAAGAATTACTTGGGGGAGTATTGTCCTGCTTACTCTGATTGGTGTAGTGCTCCAGAAGGCGTAGAACCATTGAGATTGATAGTCGAGAAGTGTGTTTAGAATCTTGTTATCGAGGGAGGTCACAGGCAGTTTTTGTGGTGGTGAAGCAAAACAGAGTATGCAGCCGTTGAATTGAGGGAAGGCTATGCTTACTCTCAGTCCTCGGAAAGGTATTGTCAGTGTGTAATGGTTTTCTTGCTCATTTATGGTGTATTTAAGATCTGGCACTGTTTTTCTCCATTGATCGAGAATCTGAGAGATCCTTCCGTAAATGAATCTGGCTGCGAGTGACTTATCGGTAGGTTTTTCGTGCATAATTAGTGTGAATCTGAATCCTTCTTTTCGAGATGCTGGGCGGACATGAACGGAGAATCCTTCTCTCTCGGCCTGGTCTTCAATTAGACGCTTTATTCTCAGCGCAAAACGTGTAAACTCCTCTTCTGTATTCACATCTTTGAGGATAATCTCAAAAACATCACTTGTTCTATGGGACCCACCTGTGCCGTAAGAAGTGTGGACGGTTCCATTCAAACAGGTGTAGATCCGCTTTGCCAGCTCCTCATCTGAGGTCTTCCTGCAAACAACAGTCTCTTCATTTGATGCCTGAAGTCTGACTTCTTCCCCAATAATTATCTGTAGCCAGTTCAAGGCTCATCAAACAGACATAGTGGAGTTGCACCCTAATTAACTCACACACCCTAAAATTGAGCATTTTTTGTCTATATGTCATCGCCTCGCCCGGTCATAATCCAAATGTTCAAACAGATATGCGCAAAAAACCGGTGTTACCCTGTACACACGCAATCCTGAGAACTACCAGGAGATTGTCCTTCAGACGCTATTGTTAGCATGTTATAGACCTCCGTCCTGTATGCATGCATATACTCTCAGTCAAAAAGTAGCCTTTGGCAATGTGACTCTGACCTTAACTGCCCAGACTGTCACGAGTTTGCCAGTATACATCAGATGATGATAAATAAGGGGTCCCACTACCTCTGTCCCCAATGTGGAAATATAATTATGAAGGCCGGATCATTCAGGGGTTTTGGTAAAGTATTGAGGGCCAGGTGTTAATAGATGGAGCTTCCTGACCTAGAACTGTTAGATTCACCCTCTGTTCATACTTGTGGAGAGGGTGAATTACCCATGAAATTTTGCCGGTTTCTGGAGCCGCCGGTTTTCGGGAGGGGTTTGGTACTACTCGCCTCGCACTCCACAACATGTCTCTTTTCTAGAGGGTTATGGTGAAAATTGAACTGGAAAGTTCAAAAAAAGGATACACCCTTGCCGCACGTAGAAATGACCAAAAATGAAGGGTTCTGACGATTTTTGAAGGGTTCTTAGCACTCAGAAAAACAGTCCCACCTCTTAGTCAATAGGATCAGCGATGACAGGTTTCATCACCTTTAAATTTCCGTTTCCTTCCACTTTTTTTCTGCAAGGCCGAAATGTCACAGAATGTCACTCTTTGGAATGGCCAGAAATGTCCATGCACAAATGTCTCAAAATGTCTCATTTCTGCTCTCTGTTCAGTGGTGTTAACTCAGTCAAATTCATATTGTCCGCTTTTTGAGGTTGTGTATAATCCAGTTTCTACCTGTCTCTCCAAGCGGTGACAAAAGTGACATAGTGTTCTCCGCAACTTCAAATTCTTCCCCTGATTGCAGAGTTTTGCGCGGCCTATTTCACGTGCAGAGTCTCCTTCTCGCTTTATCTCCCGAATCGACGGGTTTGAAGAGCCATTCTACATGTATGCATGGATGGCCTCTTGGACCCATCGACAGAAGAACAAAAAGGGAAGGTTAGGTTTGTTGTTTCCTTCTGTAGATCACTGTTGCTAGTAGCGTCGCTATCATGAATAACGGTAGAATGAGGAGTGATGGAAACTCTGGGATTACCGAGACATGATTAACAGTAACGCTATTCACACCTTCACTAAGTATATCATCATACGTTCCATATACAAGGTCAATTTCTTCTGACAAATCCATGGATTCTAAAGACACTCTAAATTCGATATGTCCAATTGACCCCGCAGCTACATTTATGTCTTCTAGTTTATCCCAATCTAAAATTTCCTCATTCCAAACCATTGTGAAAGCTTGGGCATCTTTGCTAAAGACGGAATAATCCCATCCTAATTCATTTCCAGTATTTTCATTTCTGTCGGCATCTATGGTAATCAAGTAAGCAGTATTATCCCAATCGCTAGGATATCCACCACGCACCTTAATCATAAAATAAAGATTACTGGTGTCATTATAAACCCAACATTCGAGTAAATCCGCACAAGTGTCATGGTAACTTTCGATGTTATAAGGTGGGTCTGTAGCAACAGGGCGCAAACCTAAAGCCTCCCAATCACTTGGGTCTCCATCAATAGTTATTGCTTGTCCTTCTGCCCTTGCTGTTTGAATACTGAGTCTTAGTCCCATCAGAAACAAACACAAAATTGCGAGTGAAGTCAAAACAGTCTTCTTCATGTCAATCATCCTGTACTTGGTGTACCCCGCTAATAGAATTTATGGAAGAATCTTCTAACTAACATAGAAGTTTCTTTCTTAAAGTCTTTAGTATCTTGGAACCGTAGACGACTTTCTCTTTCAGCAAGTATTATTAAACCTCAAACCTAAATTGGAGTTGTGGAAAGATTATGAAGCTTAGATGGGTGTTATCTGCCGTATTAGTTGTCATTGGTTTAGCTTCAGTTTTTGTCTGCTACCCAAATCTATATGTTTTGAAACAAGAAATAGTCGATGCTCCTCATTGTTTACAGATAGCACCTAGGGACAATAATGTAGCAGGAATATACATGGGTATGCGTGATGCCGTCAAGGTGCAAGTAATTGTGGGTAATGGTGCTTCGGGAACACCCTCGATGTGGGGAGACTGCTCTCTGATAACGAGTCCATTTCAAGTCTCTATTGTAGACGGTTCAGAAGAACTAATCAGCACTATTTTCACTCCTCATAGTCCATCCGTACGTTGTGTTTTTGAAGATATTTCTCCTCACGTTGATACATTTGGAGGAGTTCAAGTCTCTAATCCAGAAGATTACCCAGTAGCAGTCACTGTGGCCGTTTCTTTCTTTCGGAAAACATTAGATTCCAACTTCTTAACATTGATGTGCATAGGCATAACTTCTGTTACGGCGGGAGTGGTAACTGCACTCTTTGAACTTGTGTCCTCAGAACGGGATAGAGAAAACTCTAAAGGAGAAGGAGTCTAACTCCTGTTCATTTTACGATTTGGCTAGACCTGTTTTCAAATGCCCTGAAAGGACACAAGATAAACTAAACACATTTGCCATCTCTGATTCAAAGCCTTTCAAACTTGAACCTTCTCTTACATTTCTCTTGTCTGAATCTATGAAGTTCGCAGAAGAGATACAAACATTATCGTTAGCGGGAAATATAGCGATAGCTTTCTTGAAGAAAATACTATTCCCTTTACGATTACCATTGACGAAAAGGGAAATGTTATTGAAGCAAAAATAGGGGAGTAAACCTCAAAATCGCCGACATTGCGATTTACGGTTATTCCGTGTTTTTTAGCTTCCCCAACTAACAGACATTAAAGACCGATTAGACCGATTGGCACTTGCTAACATTTATGGCGATTTGTCGAAATCTTAAACTAGCACTCAAAAATCTCCACCCTTTCTCTCTTTTCCTCGTATCCGATAGATTTTTGAGAGTCTTCACTTTATAACTTAGAGTTTGATGCAGAGAATGAAAAATACAAGTATGTATAGATTAGGCATTGGAATTATTCTTCTTGCTTTTTGGGGCTACGGTTCTGAAACGCTTATGGGGAATCCAAGTTTGACCCTTGCAATAATACCTATTGCTTGGGGTCTGTTAACTGCAATTTCAATTATCATTGGATTGGTTTTGAGAAGAGGTATACAAGCGAAAATGAGGAAGATGCTGGATTCTGAGATAGAGGAGAGACGAGGAGATTTAATAGAAGAACTAAAGGATTTAGTTTCCTATCTTGAAAACACTAAATATCCAACTTACTCTGAATCTGGAGCCCAAGGATTAGAAGAAGATTTTCGACAAATCGACTCTATAAAATCAAGATACACATTTGAACCAAAAATCGTAAAATCAACAATACTGATTATTGTCTCTTCTCTTGTTCTGGTTCTCTTTTGGGCGAATCCCACATTGTGGGTCTATACACCTGAAAACGGTGATTACACTCTTACACTAGCACACATCGGACTAGGATTCTTGGCTTTNNAATGTCTACTCTTGTTTTTCTGCCTAGTCCTCTGGAATGTCTTTCTTTAGTATGAAACTAATAAAAGATAATCTCCTAGGTTTCTGCATGCATCAAGACTAATGCGAAAACGTAAAGTCGAATCATACCTGACTTAAGGATAATGCAAACTCTTACGTAGTCGTACCTACAAAGCATCTTTCTTTGTTAGTTTTCCCTTACTTGACATGATTTATTCATGTATTCTCTAGAAAAAGTTTTGTTATGAGGAAGCCCTAATCTTCCTCTTCTCTTTTTTGAAGCATATTATGTCTTGTGAACCCACTTACGAAACCCCCAACCATTGCAATTCCTAATGATATAAAGATGTCTCTAACCCATTTGGCTGGTGCTTTGGGAATTGCAACTGGAGTAGAAGAGTCTATTCCAGTCTTCTGAGCCACAACAATGGTGACTTCTCCAAAAAAGTCAAAAAATGCTTCACCTTCAGAATCTGTGTATAGGGTAGTAATATACGTTCCATCCTTACTTACCAAAACTTCGGCACCTTCAACTGGCAATTGACTTGATGAGTTTGTGACAGTCACAGTTATCATTTCGCCTGTGGTTAGAGGAGTCGCTGGCGAAACCGAGACCAAAAGTCGAGGTCTCTGAACTGTGCTCAGAGGTTTGAGAAAAGCAAATATCCACCATAACGGAACTCCCAGAATTTGAGTAATCACTATGAAAAGAACAAAAGAGATTAAAAGGAAGATTAGAAAAAATGTTCCCAAAATCTTTTTCTGCATGAAACACTTTGTTCTTGACTTCTTTTAAAAATGTTTCTACCCTAATGTATAAGCCTTTAGAAGCATGCATTCAAAGAAATATCCCTTTTCTACTCTTCCCTATGTTTCTTATGATTTTTAATCTCTGTTCTTTTAACTAGAAAGGTAGTCTTCTTCAAATAACTTTCTCTATGTGTTCTCCCAATTNNGTCTTCTTCAAATAACTTTCTCTATGGGTTCTCCCAATTCAAATTCAGTAACTCTTAATGAGATTTTGTGAAAAAGAGATAATATAATAAAAGATCAACAAGATCGCAAGAAATAGCAATGCAGTTGAAACATTTATCCAGTAGATCGGTTCTTTGCTATATACTCTATACAGGTTTCTTTATTAAATCCTTTAGTAGAGAGTCGAATGAATGTGCAGAGTTTGTTTCAAGATTTCCGATATTTTCCTTCGAGAATTTCGAGAGTAAGTACGGACACTAAGGAAGAAAAGAGGGCAAGAACAGAAATCCAAAGAATACCTACCAAATTTATGTAGACAGCATTTCCCTCAAAACGTGCCACTTCCAACTCCCAATATGTGTCATTTCGATATCCTGCATAGGCTAAGGTGCCTAAGATAATAGTGAACCAAAACCAAAACAAAAAGATCTGCCAAGCTTTCTTGTTGTTCGTCATACCACTTGCCTCCGT
>JABAHQ010023428.1_pt3 | contig 10425 bp, 8 predicted proteins | sample 7062091 | NCBI WGS metagenome assembly JABAHQ01 (sample SAMN14534359, study PRJNA622989) | marine sediment metagenome | biome: marine biome [ENVO:00000428]; feature: marine pelagic biome [ENVO:01000023]; material: deep marine sediment [ENVO:00002113] | place: India: Gulf of Kutch | collected... | reverse complement strand
ATGGATGCGCGCCTCGCTCAGGTCGGCGGCGGTGCAATCGGCCCGGGTCAGGCGGCATTCGCTGAAGTTGGCCCCGAATAATTTGGCCCCCTTGATCTTGGCCCGGTTGAGATTGGCCCGGTGAAGATTGGCTTCGAAATAGACCCCCATGCTGAGGCGAGAGTCGGAAAAATCCACTCCGGTCAAATCGGCGCCGTTGAATTTGCACCGGCTGAGATCGGCCTCCACCACGGTGGCTCCCGTCAGCTTGGCCCGGCTGAGGTCGGCCCGGCTGAGGTCGGCTTCATTCAGGTTGCATTCCATCATCGTCGCTTCGACCAACTTGGCTTGTCTCAGGCTGGCGCGGCTGAGGTTGGCCTTGTTCAGGGTGGTCTGGGAAAGGTCGGCCTCCTGCAGGTTGGCGTCTTCCAGTTCCGCTTCACTCAGGTCGGCTCCCGCCAGCCGGGCTCCCGTCAGGTTGGCGTCGGTGAACACGGCTCCCCGCAGAGGAACCCCTTCCAGGTTCACGTCGGAAAGATCGGATTGGGCCAGGTTGGTCCCGGTCAGGTTGGCGCCGGCCAGGTTGATGCCGAAAAAATCGAGTCCCGACAAATCCAGACCGGAGAGATCGTGGTCTTTGAATAACAGGACTTCCACCGGGTGTTCTGGCCCCGTATCCTCCTCGTCGTCTTCCTCTTCCGGTTCCGGCTCCTTCTCCTCCATTTGGACGTCCGCGTCCCCGTTATCCGTATCCTTTTCTTTAAGTTCCGATTCTTCCCGGCCGTCTTCGTCGGCTTCGCCTTCTTCGGACTCCACTTCCACTTCGAACTCTTCTTCGATAAACTCCTCGTCCGAGTCCTCTTGATCTTGGAGGGCTTCGGCGTATTCGGCCAATTTGGCTTCGACTTCTTCGCGCGTCAGATCCGCCATATTCCCGTTTCCTTGAAACTCGAAAGTTCTTTTCCTCCCTGAAAATTTCGGCCCCTGGGGGGGCCGAAACAGGAGGAAATCCGTTCCCGTGTTCTCATTATAGGTTAAAGGCAAAATATCGTAGCACAGCGGAGAACGCAAGAGGGAAGATGGATTTCCCTGTTCGGCAATGGCCTGTAGGAAAAGGAGTTCCAGAGTCAGACGCAGGCGAAGCGGTTGCAGAACAGGGTGACCTGACGGCGCAGGGCCGGGTCCAGGACCTTGTAAACGCGGTCGATGATGAAATCCGGCAGGGCCCCGTAACAGGCCTGCGCGATGCCGCCGGTGATGCAGGCGAGGGTATCGCTGTCGCCTCCAAGGGATACAGCCTTGCGTACTGCGTCCTCGAAATTTTCCGACTCCACAAAAGCCGAGACCGCCTGCGGCACCGTTCCCTGGCAGGAAATATCAAAGGTGTAATGTTCGCGGATCGAGTCCAGCGGTTCGTCCATCGGGTACCCGAACGTGTCCCGGACATAGGTCTGGATTTCTTTTTTCCCGGCTCCCGTTCGGGCCAGAAAAACGGCCGCCGCGGTGGCTTGGGCTCCCTTGATGCCTTCGGGGTGGTTGTGCGTGACTTCGGCGCTCCTCCGGGCCTCGTGCAACACCTCCTCCAGGGTGTCGAAGGCGAACCCCACCGGGCTCACCCGCATGGCTGAGCCATTGCCCCAGCTGTTGTAAGGTTCCCGGGCGTCGGAGGAGGCCCACCGGATAAAACTGAGTCCATAGCCCGCATGGGGATAAAGGTTATAATACTTCTTGAAAGAGGTCGCGTAATCCGTTCCATGCAGGATGCTTTCGGCCACCGCCACGGTCAGGACCGAATCGTCGGTAAACGTGGATTGGTCGGTGAATAAGGGGAAATCGGTGGACTTGATCGGATGGGCTTCGTAAACCGAACCGATGATATCTCCGGCGATGGCTCCAAGCATGATCGACCGATCCCTTCCTGTGTCACGGAATGAATAAAAACGTGGGAGATAAAAAGGGGTCTTCCCAGCGCAAAGACCCAGCTTGAGTCCATCATGAAACCCCTTCGGTCCAAAAGCAACCCAGTTTCCGAAAAAACCTCCCGGCTTGGGAAATCCGGCTCCGGGGAGGAACCGGCTTCGTCCCGAAAACCCATCCTCATTTACGACGGCGATTGCAACTTCTGCCGTCACTGGGTGGAGGGCTGGAAGCACGTGACCGAAGACAAAGTCGATTACGCCGCTTCCCAGGCGGTGGCGGATTTGTATCCGCAGATTCCCTGGGAACATTTTGAGCGTTCCGTGCAGTTGGTGGAACCGGACGGATCGGTTTATGAAGGAGCCGATGCGGTTTTTCGAACCCTCGCCTACGCGCCCCAAAAAAAGTGGCCCTTGTGGCTGTACCGGCGTGTGCCGGGTTTTGCCCCTGCTTCCGAGCGCGTGTACCGGTTCGTGGCCGACCACCGGATGGGATTTCGAAGGATCACCCGTTTCCTTTGGGGAGAAGAGTTCGAACGTCCGACCTATTTCCTGACGCGCCGGCTTTTCCTGTTTCTTTTAGGCCTCATCTATTTCATCGCGTTCGTGTCCATGGGGGTGCAGATCAAGGGGCTGGTGGGAACCGAGGGAATTTTGCCCGCCCAGGAATTTCTGGATGCGGTGCGGCAAAACGTCGGTGGAGAACGGTATTGGCGATTTCCCACCCTGTTCTGGTTGGGGGCCGGGGACGCGGCCCTGGTGGGTCTGTGCGGGGCGGGAGCGGTCCTCTCCGGAATCCTCATGGCGGGGAGGTTTCCCGCCCTCGTCCTGGCTTTGCTGTGGTTGTTTTATCTTTCCCTGCTCACGGTCAGCCGGCAGTTCATGGCGTTCCAGTGGGACATCCTTCTCCTGGAGATGGGTTTTCTCGCCCTGTTTTTGGCCCCTTTTCGAATGCGGCCGCGACTGGACACCGAACCCGCCCCCTCGCCGGTGCTCATCTGGCTTTACCGGTTTCTCCTGTTTCGAGTGATGTTTTCTTCGGGAATGGTGAAGCTGCTGAGCGAGGATGAAAGTTGGCGAAACCTGACGGCGATCGGGTTTCATTACGAAACCCAGCCGCTACCCACCTGGATCGCCTGGTTCGCCCACCAGCTTCCCCAAGGCTTCCAGGAATTTTCCGCGGGTTGCGTTTTCGTGTTGCAGCTGGTGGTGCCGTTTTTCATTTTCGCGCCCAAACGGTTTCGCCGCGGAGTGTTCTGGATCATGGTTTTGTTCCAGGTGCTGATCCTCCTCACGGGCAACTATGGATTTTTTAATTTTCTGATGATCGTGTTGTCCTTGCTGCTTCTGGACGACGGGTACCTCCGAAAGTTCCTTCCCCGCCGGTGGACGCCTCCGATTCCTAACGTGATCGCCCGGCCCCGGGAACCCCGGGGGAAAAAGTGGGCCGTTGCGGCGCTGACCGCCGGGGTGCTTCTGATCAGCGGCACGTTTCACTTAGGACCTTTTTTCGTCCGCCACCTGGAACCTCCCGAGGCCCTGGTGCGTTTTTACGCGAGCATCCGGTCCTTTCATTCCCTCAACCCCTACGGATTGTTCGCGGTGATGACCACCCGCCGGCCCGAAATCATTCTGGAAGGCAGCCACGACGGCCGCACCTGGAAGGCGTATGAGTTCAAATGGAAGCCCGGGGACGTTTCCCGGGCGCCGGCCTTCGTGGCGCCGCACATGCCCCGGCTGGATTGGCAAATGTGGTTTGCTGCTTTAGGGGATTACCCGAACAACCCGTGGTTCCTTCAGTTCATGAAACGGCTCCTTCAGGGCTCCGAAGAGGTGTTAGGGCTTCTGGAAATCAATCCGTTCCCCGACCGCCCGCCCCGCTACCTCCGGGCGGTGGTTTACAATTATCGCTACACGGACCTGGAGACCTGGCACAAGACCGGCGCCTGGTGGGAACGGGAGAAAATCGGGTTGTACGCGCCGGTCCTTAAATTGCCTGGATAGACCCCTGGGATCGAAAAAGGGAAAACCGGCGGCCTCCGGTTGGGGAAGCCCTGGGCGGGACGATACGCGCGGGATGGAGGGAGACGGTGCGGAAAGAGGCGGGCCGGGTCACTCGGATTTTTTGATGAATCCCACGAAAGCAATCACCCCCATCATAAATCCCATCACCCCGTAGGCGTACACCCCGATCTGCGTCTGCTCCAGCTCCTTCATGAAGTAACCCCGGTTTAAAATGAATCCCCAGTAAAACACGAACCCGTAAGAAATCAGAAGACCGACTTTGTGTTTTCCCAGGAGCAGACACAGCGACCCGATCAGAACGAAGAGCAGGATCTGGTTGATGGGCACGGCAAAATTCATCTCCAAGATGAAGCCGAGATGTTTCTGGATCACATCCATGGGTTCCCCCGTAAGTTGGGACGGTTTCGGTGTGCAAACAAAAGGCTTGCCTAATTTCCTTATAAATCAATATTTTAGCAGAATTTTAGGAGTAAAATCCACTGTTGTTCCCCCCTTTCCCCAGGAATTGTTCGGAAACGTCTCCCTGAAATTTGATTAATTATTAGGCATCGAAAACCTTCGCTGGACGTTTATCCAGCAGCGGGGCGAGCGAACGAACTCGTTTTCTCTTGAAAATCCCTGTTTTTTGAGTCGTTTTGGAATTGGCACGGAAATTGAACTGAAATGGAACTTTTATGTTTTGCCTTTCCTTTGGACCCGTTTTCAGGAGGTCCCGTGAACAAGATCGAAGAATTGAAATTGGAGAAAGACGGCCTGGCGATTAAAAACGATCTCGACCGGTTCGCCCAGGAAGGATGGGAATCCATCAGCGAAGAAGATATCCAGCGGCTCAAGTGGTACGGATTGTTTTTACGCGTGCCCACCCCCGGCTACTTCATGCTCCGGGTCCGGATTCCCAACGGGCATTCTTTTTCCTACCAGGTAAAAATGCTGGCCCAGATCGCCCGGGGTTACGGCAATGGCGTCATCGACATCACCACCCGGCAGCAGGTGCAGATCCGTCATCTTCGGATCGAGCAGGTGCCCGAGGTGTTTGAATTGATGGAATTGGCGGGGCTGACGTCGGTTCAGTCCGGGATGGACAATGTGCGCAACATCATGGGGTGCCCGGCAGCGGGATTGCACCCGAAAGAGGTACTGGATGCTTCGCCCCTGGTGTTCGCCCTCACCCAGCGCATTCTGGAGAACCGGGAATTTTCCAACCTGCCTCGAAAATGCAACGTGTTGATCACCGGTTGTCCCGATAACTGCGTCCACGCCGAAACCCAGGACCTGGCCCTGGTGCCGGCCTCCCGGGAGGAGGCGGGCGGTCCCGTCCTCGGGTTCAACGTGCTGGCCGGGGGCAAGCTGGGGTCCGGGGGGTACCGCATCGCTTCGCCGCTGGATGTTTTCGTCCGTCCGGAAGAAGTGGTGGAGGTCTGTTCCCAGGTCATCCTGATTTACCGAGACCATGGAAACCGCGACAACCGGACTCAAAATCGGCTGGCCTTCCTTTTGGACGACTGGGGGGAGGAGCGTTTCCGGCAGGAACTGGAACGCCGGTTGGACCGCCCGTTGACGCGGGCGGGAACAGATGGGCGGAACCGGGAGCGATTGGAACACCTCGGCATCTACCGGCAGGCCCAGCCGTTCATGAACTACGTCGGCATCAAGGTGCCGGTGGGCCGAATCGAAGCCAAAAAACTGGAGGAAATTGCCACCCTGGCCGAACGATACGGCAACGGCGAGGTGCGCTTCACTCCGGGCCAGAACCTGATCCTGCCCAATGTCTCCGACAAGAAACTGGGCGACCTTTTGGAAGAACCGCTCCTCAAGGAATTGGTGTATCACCCGAACGGCGTCATGAAAGGTTTGGTCAGCTGCGTGGGAAGCGACTACTGTCACCTGTCGGCCATCGAGACCAAGTCCCGTGCCCTGGAAACAGCCACCCGGCTGGAGGAACACCTGAAAGACACCCCGCCTTTGAGCATGCACTGGTCCGGCTGCCCGTCGGGTTGCGGCAATCACCTGGTGGCGGACATCGGGTTGATGGGCAAACGGGTGAAGGTGGAGGGCACCGTGGTCGACGCCGTCGACGTGTTCATGGGCGGCCGCGCCGGGCCCGATCCCAAACCCGCGCTCAAAATTCTCGAAAACGTCCCTTGCGATCGCCTGCCCGAACTGCTCCGGCACCTCATCCCGTTTCATACGCGGGACAAGATGCACCGGAAAAAAGGACGAAGACGCAAGGCCGGCTCGGCGAACCCCGGTGCGGCCCGGCCGGACGAAACAGACCCCGGACCCGCCCACCCCTCGCGCGTCGCTCCGGCCCTACCGGGATCGGGGAAATAAACGGATTTTTCAGGGAGGTGGTTACCATGTATGAACCAGAGATTCAAAAAATCGAAGAAATGTCCGAAGCCAAGATTCGGTACATGCGGCGGTCGCCGCTGGGCTACCTGGTGCTGTCTGCCCTGGCCGGGGTGTACCTGGGGTTCGGGATCGTGCTCATCTTTTCCATCGGCGGTCCCATCGCCCAGGCCGGCGGCGCCCCGTTTCTGAAACTCATCATGGGCGCCAGTTTCGGGATCGCCCTGAGTCTCGTGGTCTTCGCCGGCTCGGAACTGTTCACCGGAAACAACATGGTCTTCGCCGTGGGCCGGCTCCGGAAACGGGTCGGGGTGGGCCCGGTGGCGGTGTTGTTCGCCCTGTGCTTCGCCGGCAACCTCCTGGGGTCGGTCTTCCTGGCGTGGCTGGTGGTTCAGAGCGGCAGCCTGACGGCCAGCGCCCAGGAGCTGATCGTGAAGGTCGCGGCGATGAAGATGGGCCTGGACCCCAAAGAAGCCTTTTTGCGCGGGGTTTTGTGCAACTGGCTGGTCTGCCTGGCCGTCTGGGTCTCCCACCGCACCCAAAACGACGCCGCCAAATTGATTCTGATCTTCTGGTGCCTGTTCGCTTTCATCGCCAGCGGGTTCGAGCACAGCATCGCCAACCAGACGCTTTTGAGCCTGGGATTGTTTGTGCCGCACGGACCGGGCGTTTCCCTCCCGGGGTTTCTGCATAACCAGTTTTATGTCACTCTGGGCAACCTCGTGGGCGGCGGCTTGATGGTGGGAACGGTGTACTGGTTTGCCGCTTTTCCCTCCCGCATCCTCCCGAATCCGCGCGCGTCCGAAAAATCCGCGCCGGAATCCGACCCGACCGCGGAACCGGCGGCGTCTTTGGAATCCTCCGGCCCTTAGGTATAATGGCAGCCAGAGAGGAGATCATGGCTGCTCAACTGGAAGACGAACTGGGCGACATCCTGGAAAAAGCCCGCGACGGAAAAAACTGGTCCCAGGCCGACCTGGCCCGGGCGGCGGGCCTTTCCGTGGACGTCATTCGCCGCTTGGAAAATTATGAGAAGGTTCCGGGTCCGGACACCCTTCGCAAGCTGGCCGAGGTTTTGGATTTGCATGGCCCGTCCCTGATCGCCGTGGCGCAGGGGACCTGGGCGCCCGCGGAACCGTCCCCCGATCCCGCTCCGTTCGACCTCGTCTGCTTGAACGTGTTGATGGGATCCTACCCCGTCAAGTGTTACTTGGTGATCTGCCGGGAAACCCGCGAGACCGCCGTCGTCGATACGGGGGCCAACCCGGAGGCCATCCTCCGCAAAGCCAAGGCCCTGGGGGTGCGTCCCGGCAAAATTCTCCTGACCCACGCCCACCCGGACCATGCCGGGGGCCTGGGCGTTCTGGATCGGGCGTTTGGCTGCCCCACCTGGGTGGACCCCCGGGAACCCCGGCCTTCGGGAAGCCGGGATTTGCGGTTTGTGGAGGACGGTCAAGTCCTGGAGTTGGGCCGCCTGAACGTCGAGGTCGTGTCCACCCCCGGCCACACCCCCGGCGGCGTGTCGTACCGGATCCATGAAACCGTATTGTCGGGCGACGCGCTTTTCGCCGGGTCCATGGGCCGCGCCAATGCGTCCTGGCCCGACCTGTTTCGCTCCATCACCACCCGCTTGCTGGCTTTTCCCGACCATTTTCGCCTGTATCCTGGACACGGGCCCGCCACCACCGTGGGCCAGGAGAAGCTCCACAATCCCTTCTTTTTCGGAAAAGTGGCTGCCGGATCCCCGCGGGAGACCCCTGCCAGCCGGGGTCCCGAGGCCTAATTCTTTACCGGAATCGCTTGCATGAATCCGTACAGGCATTATATTTGAGGGCATGAACCCCGAACTGGTCAATTACCACTACTGTGATGATTTACCGACGACGCCCCTGCCCGCGGGAACCCGCGTGCTGGTGACCGGGGCCAACGGATACGTCGCACACCGGTTGATCCCCGAATTGATTTCGCGGGGCTACATCGTCCGGTGCATGTTCCGGAACCGCAAATGTCCCTCCCTCCTGACGCATCCCCGCATTGAAGTGGTGTACGCGAATTGTCTCAACAAAGAAGAGCTGCGGACGGCGCTGAAGGATGTTCACACCGCCTTTTATCTCATCCACAGCATGCGCCTGAAAAAGAGCGAGTTCATGGAAAAGGACAAGGTCGCGGCGGAACATTTCCGCCAGGTGGCGGAAGAATGCCAGATCCGGCGAATCATTTACCTGGGCGGGCTGGGGGAAACCCATGAACGATTGTCCGATCACTTGAAAAGCCGGCTGGAAGTGGGCCAAATCCTGGCCCGGGGTCCCATTCCCGCCATCCGTCTTCGCGCCGCGATCATCCTCGGGACGGGCAGCGCCTCGTATGAATTGTTGAAATCTCTGGTCACCCATAACCGATGGATTCCCTTTCTGCCGGAATTCAATTCCAAGTGCCAGCCGATCGCCATCCGCGATGTGATCAAGTATTTGGTCGGGATTCTGGAAACCCCCGGTTTAAAATCCCGGGCGTACCATATCGGCGGCAAGGATATCATGCCCTATACGGAATTGGTCCGGAACTTCGCCCGCATCCTCGACCGGCGGGTGCGGTTGTTCGATGTGTCCTGGATTCCCCTGCCGGCGAGTCTGTTGTGTCGACTGTATGCGTACTGGTTGCACCTTTTCAACTCGGTGCCGGTCAACATCTCCGCCTTGCTTTTGAGCAGCCTGGCCACCGATGTGGTGTGCCTGGAAAACGACATCGCCCGGATTCTGCCGTTTGAGCCGCTGGGATTCAAAACCGCGGTGGAATGGGCGCAGGAAAAAGAAAAGCAGTCCAAGGTGTTTTCGCATTGGAGCGATGTGCCCCCGGAATACGTTCAAGACCTGATGCCGTTGTGTGAGTACGAGATGGGAAAGTTCATGGTGGATGAGCATTCGATCGAGATCGCCGCCAATCCGGAAATCATTTTTCCCATCATCTGCCGCATCGGGGGCGTGCATGGTTGGGTGCACGCCAACGCTTTATGGAAAATCCGCGGCGCCATCGACCGGATGCTGGGCGGGGTGGGACTGAACCGCGGCCGTCGCGACAACCATCAACTGCGCGTGGGGGATTCGGTGGATTTCTGGCGGGTGGAAAAAATGGTTCCCGGCCGGGAATTGTTGCTCCGGGCGGAGATGATTTCCCCGGGCCTGTCCTGGCTTCAGTTTCAATTGGAGCCCGTTTCGGAGGAACGGACCCGGTTGACGCTCAAGGCGCATTTCATTCCCAAACCGGTTTGGGGACCCTTGTACTGGTACTCCCTGCTGAAATTTCACGGCTACATTTTTAAAGGGATGCTGGAACATTTCCGGAAGGAAACGGCGCGGCTGAAAACGAAAGCCCCTCTTCAAGCCCCCCTGGAAAAAACCGATCAAAAGAAAATCACCCGCCAGCCCATTCCTCAGATACCCGAATGAAATCTTTCCCGTAATCTTGGAACGTCTCCGGAAACAACTCGGGGTGCGTGCAGGCCGCAAGGATTTCCAAAGATTCGAGGATCCGGGGGCCGGGACGGTTGAAGTAGGCATTTCCATCGACCAGGAACACGTGGCCCGTGCGCCCCGCCGTCCAGGTCTCCCAGGGGGCGGCCTGTTTCAGGGTCTCCCATTCATCCCACGTCTGCTGCAACTTGAATCCGCAGGGTTTGACCACCACCCGTTCCGGGTCGACGGTTTTCAGCTCCTCCCGGGTGACCGGAGCGGCCGGTTTTCCCGACTCCGCCAGAAGGGGCAGGCCGCCGGCGATTTCGATCATCTCGGGAACCCACATGCCGCCGATCATGACGGGATCCAGCCATTCCAAGGTCAGAACCCGTTTCGGGGAAGGGTTGCGGGACTGGATTTTTTCCCGGACCGAGGCGACTCTCCGGTCCACCTCCTGGTGGAACTCCCGGCAGGCCGGCTGCCGGTCCAGCGCCTCGGCCACCCGGGCGATGTCGTTCCAGATGTCTTCCAGCCGTTGGGGACGGAGCGAAAGGACCTGGACCGTTTTCCCCAAAAACGTTCGGCAAGCGTCTTCCACCTGCTGGAAGGGAATGGCGCACACGTCGCAGAGATCCTGCGTCACCACAAAGTCGGGGTTCAACGATTGCAACCGGTCCAGATCCAGGTCGTAAACGGAAAGCGATTGC
>JABAHQ010001839.1_pt1 | contig 10427 bp, 5 predicted proteins | sample 7062091 | NCBI WGS metagenome assembly JABAHQ01 (sample SAMN14534359, study PRJNA622989) | marine sediment metagenome | biome: marine biome [ENVO:00000428]; feature: marine pelagic biome [ENVO:01000023]; material: deep marine sediment [ENVO:00002113] | place: India: Gulf of Kutch | collected... | reverse complement strand
CGCATTCAGCCACATGTGCACGAAGATGCTCGCGGCATAGCCCAGAGCGATCACCGGCGTCCAGCGCAAATGCGTAAAAAACGTATATTTGCCGCGCGCCTGTCCCATCAATGCCACTCCGGCCGCCGAGCCGATGGAAAGCATGCTTCCGCCCACGCCCGCGGTAAGAGTCACCAGCAGCCACTGGCCCAGGGGCATGTCGGGATTCATCGTGAGCACCGCGAACATGATGGGGATATTGTCGACGATCGCTGAAAGGATCCCCACCATGACGTTCGCGGTCGTGGCCCCCCACTCGATATACATGATCTCCGAAGTGAGCCCCAGGTAGCCGATGAAGCCCAGTCCTCCGACGCACATGACGACGCCGTAGAAGAACAGCAGCGTATCCCATTCCGCGCGCGCGACGTTGCGGAAGATATCAAACGGAACGACGTCGCCCACCATCTCGTTGGCCTTTGAGTCGTCGTAGGGCATTGCGGGGAACTCGCGCCGGTGTGTCTTCTTGAGATAAAACCCGAAGAACTGAAGATAGGCGAGCCCCGTCATCATGCCGAGCATCGGGGGCAGGTGTAAAAAATTGTGGAAGCTCACCGCGGTAGCGATGGTGCACAGGAAAAGGAACATGACGCGTTTGGCGCCGCGTTTCATATTGACGACCTCGCCGCTCGGCGCCGGGGCAAGGTTTGGAACCGCGAAATGCATGATCGCGGCGGGCACGACGAAGTTGACCACGGAAGGGAGGAACAGCNNGTCGCCGAAGGGGCTGAAGGCGCCGCCGGCATTGGCGGCCACCACGATGTTGATGCACGCCAGGCTTACAAAGCGCGGGTTTTCCGCACCGACCGCCAGGACCACGGCGCACATCAGAAGCGCGGTAGTCAGGTTGTCCGCCACCGGCGAGATAAAAAAGGCGAGAATTCCCGTAAGCCAGAAGAGCTTCCTGTAGTTGAAACCTTTGCGCACCAGCCACGAGCGAAGCGCATCGAAGACGTTGCGCTCCTCCATGGCATTGATGTATGTCATCGCGGCAAGTAGGAAAAGAAACAGCTCCGCGAATTCAAGTATGTTGTGACGCAGGGCGTCTTCGACCGGATAGTCATAGCCGCCCATCTTGTAGACGACGGCGACCATGGCCCACATCACGCCGGCCGCGAGGATCACCGGTTTGGACTTGCGCAGATGAGTGAACTCCTCGGCCATCACCAGCACGTAGGCCAGAACAAAGATCACGAGGGCGGCATAGCCCACGGTGTGCGTCACCAGGGGCACGGGCTCCAGTCCGCTCGCCGTGCCCCAGGCGGCGGCCGGGCACAGCGCTGCCAACAGAGGAAACAACCGGGATATCAGGCGTCGCAATGGGTTCTCCTTTGTCTTCTGACCGTCCGGTCGCTGCGGCGGGGCGCGGAGCCAACGGCAGCCGCGGGATTATCATGGATTTTGAGGGCAAACGAAAGTTCCGGCCTGAAGAGACAGGTACCGATCGGCCCACCGGCGGGGGTCTTTGCAAGCGGAGTGGTCCGGCGCAGACGCTGCGTCCGCTGCCTGCGCCGGGGTCACTAAAGGCCGGGCTCCACTGGACGATACAGGATCTGAGGACCGCGCGTACGCCCGCCCGCGGCGGGCCGGTCCTTCGCGTTGTCCCCCCTTGCGCACCCAGCGCAACCGCTTGGTCCCCGCCCCCGGGCGGGGACGTTTTTGGCGATCCCGCCACCTGGCGTGGATGGTGCCGCAGTTAGACCCTGAAAACAGATACTTAAAGTTGTTGCTACGGATACCGGCTCGGGCGACATCGGTGTTGATTTTCTGATTACTGTCTATACTTCTAATGAGTTAGGCAAATTCCACGCACGCCTGACCGGCAGCCTTGGTCTCTCAGTCGCCCGCAGGCCCGATGAGACAGTCCCTCAACGGCCCGGTCCGAGCGGCTCGCGTTCAAGGCTCTGCGCCGACGCCGGTGTCAACGGGATACCGCGGCGCGGCGAACACACGATGGTTTGAGGGAACAAGAATGTCTTTAGCTTGGGACAGCGCAGGGTGGGGCAAAGGATGAACGCGAATACGCAGAAGCTCCTTCTCGTCGAGGACAACCCCGGCGATGCGCGGCTGATCGTTGAATTGCTGCGTAATCGCACGCGCGCGGTTTACGAGCCGGTACACGTCCAGACCCTCTCCGAAGCCCAGGCGAAGCTGGGCCAGGAAGACTTCCACGCGGTTCTGCTGGACCTCGGGTTGCCTGATAGCCGGGGCGCTCATACCGTGCGGGCCGTGTTCCATACCGCGCCGGACACACCGATCGTCGTGCTGACGGGTCAGGATGAAGACCAGATGGGTGTGGAGGCGGTCCGTGAGGGCGCGCAGGACTATCTGTCCAAGAACCAGCTGGACGAACGGCTGCTGCGCCGGACCTTGCGTTATGCCATCGAGCGGCATGGACTGCAACAGCGCCTGCGCAAGCTCATTGAGCAGAACGTTGACGGCGTCGTCGTAGTCGATCAGGAAGGTGTGATTCGGTATCTCAATCCGGTTGCCGAGTCCCTTTTCGGGGCGAGGGCGGGCGATGTATTCGGTGAGCTGTTCGGATTGCCCGCGCTCGCGGGTAATGGCAGCGAGATCGAGATCACCGATGCCGGCGGCAACAGGCGATCCGTCGAGACCCGCATGGCGCAGATCGAATGGGATCGCGGCGAAGGCGCCTCCCTGTTTTTCCTGCACGACATCACGGAGCGCCGGCGGGCGCAGCAGCTGCTGCGGCGGACCAACGAGGAGCTCGAGGAACGCGTCGCCCTGCGTACGGCGTCTCTGCGCCGCGCGAACCGGGCCTTGCAGACGCTGTCCTCGTGCAACGAGGTGCTTGTCCACGCGCGCACGGAGTCCGCGCTGCTGCAAAACATCTGCAGGAACATCGTGGAGGTGGGAGGCTACCGCTTCGCCTGGGTCGGCTATGCAATGCACGACGCGCAGCGAACCGTCGAGGAAAGGGCGCGCGCCGGCGGCGATGACGGCTACCTGGACGAGATTGCCGTTCACTGGGCCGACGACGAGCTCGGGCGTGGTCCGGCAGGCCGGGCGATTCGGACGAACGAAGTGGTCGTTGCGCGCGATCTGGCCAACCACCCGGAGTTTGCACCGTGGCGCGAGGCGGCGCTGCGGCGTGGTTTCGCATCGGCGATTGCACTGCCTTTGCGCGATCGGAACCAGGTCTTCGGGGTGCTGATTCTTTACTCAGAGGAGTCGGACGCATTCGACGAGGAGGAGATCAATCTCCTCTCGGAGCTCGCTGAGGACGTCGGATTCGGCATACAGGCCCTGCGCGCGCAGGCCGACCGGGAATCCGCCCGCCTTCAGCTTCGCGAGAAGGAGCAGCTCCTGGCGGGAATGATCGAGACCGCGCCCAGCCTGATTGTGCTTACGGATGCCGAGGGCAATATCCTCGAATTTAACCGTGCCTGTGAGGAACTCACGGGCTACACGCGCGCCGAGATTTGCGGCCACTCGATCGCGAACCTGGTGCCCGAGGAATGGATGCAGACGGTTCAGGAATGTATCATGAGTCCGGATGATTCCGTATTGCGCACCCCACATGAGAATCCCTGGCGCACCAAATCAGGAGAGGAACGGCTGATCGAGTGGCGCTGCACGCCTGTTTCCGCCACCGAGGGGGGACAGCCCTGCGTTCTGGGAATCGGCGTGGACATCACGGAACGGCGACGCGCAGAGGCCGAGATGCGCAAGCTGTCCAGCGCCGTGGAGCAGGCGCCCGATTCCGTGTTCATCACGGACCTCGAGGGCAAGATCGAGTACGTCAATCCCGCGTTCGAGCAGATTACGGGATACACCCGGGACGAAGCGCTCGGGCGGACGCCGCGGATCCTGAACTCCGGCTTTCANNGCCGGCTGTACTACGAGGACAAGACAATTACTTCCATCCGGGATCACCGGGGTGCGATCACCCACTTCATCTCCGCGGGCAAGGACATCACCGAGCGCATGCAGGCGGAGGAGCGGATGCAACGGCTCGCCAACTATGACGCGTTGACGGATCTTCCCAACCGGGCGTTGTTGCTGGATCGCACCGCGCAGGCGCTGAAGCGCGCGGAGTGGCGCAAGCGAAACGTTGCGCTTTTACTGCTGGACGTGGATCGCTTCAAAGTCGTTAACGAAGGGCTCGGACACGAGGCCGGGGATCGCCTCCTCAAGTCCATTGCCGCCCGCCTTCAGATGAGCGTGCGGGAAGGCGATACCGTGGCGCGGGTCGGCAGCGACGAGTTCGCGATTATGCTCGACGATGTGGCGTCCGAGGACGATGTCGGTCCCGTTGCGCAAAAGATTCTGAGCGTCTTCCACCAGCCGTTCGGGGTCGAGCAGCAAGAGGTCTTTCTATCCGCCAGCATGGGTATCAGCCACTACCCGCGAGATCCGCACGATCCCAAGACCCTCTTGAAGAATGCGCAGAGCGCGATGACCCGGGCCAAGGGCAAGGGAAGAAACCGATTTCAGTTCTACACCGCGGACATGGACCAGCATTCCAGCCGTCGCCTGATGCTGGAGACCGACCTGCGCCGGGCCTTGCAGCGCAGCGAGTTCCGCCTTCTGTACCAGCCGCAGCTTCCCGTTGCCGCGGATCGGCTGTTCGGCGTGGAGGCATTGCTGCGGTGGGAGCATCCGGCGCAGGGCACCATCTCCCCGGCGGAGTTCATTCCCATGCTGGAAGAAACGGACCTCATCATCCCGGTGGGCCGATGGGTTCTCGAGCAGGCCTGTGCCCAGCTGCGTGATTGGATTCGGCAGGGACTCCCACCAATGGCCATTGCCGTGAACCTTTCGGCCGTTCAGTTCCGCCAGGAAGACCTCGCCGAGATGATCGGGACGGTGCTCCAGGACGCCGGGCTGGACCCCTCCAGCCTCGAGGTGGAGATCACCGAAAGCGTGATCATGCAACATCAGGAGCACACAATCGAAACGCTGCGCAAGCTTAGCCAGTCGGGGGTGCGCATTGCCGTTGATGACTTCGGCACGGGATACTCATCGCTGAGCTATCTTACGCGCTTCCCGGTCGATTTATTGAAGGTCGATCGCAGCTTTGTCCGAAACGTGCCCGGCAGCCCCCACGACGAGGAGGTGGTCCGGGCGGTGATCGCGCTGGCGCACGGTCTGAGGCTCAAGGTGACCGCGGAAGGGGTCGAGACGGAAGCCCAGCATAAGTTCCTTCGGCAGCACGGCTGCGACGCCGTCCAGGGCTTTCTGTTCGGGCGACCCATGACGGCCGAACAGATCGGGCAGTTCCTGCACGACCAGCTGCGGACCGCGCCCGCTGCGAGGCGATAGACCCGGGAGTATGGACACGAACAGCGCACCGGGGCATGCCCCCTCGCGCTCTGTCGCCGGGATTACGGCCGGATACCGGATTGCGCCGGCGATACCGGGCGCGTCGGATACGAACGCGCCGACCGGCCGTGAAGCGGCGCGCAGGGGCGCGGTACCTTCTGCTTATATTTCTACCCGATGTTCCGGTTCCGTGTATCATTGCGACGGCGAGTCATCGCGCGGACAGGCGAAGACCGATCCGGCACGGACAGTGGTGCGATGAGGGGGGAGACCACAAAGGGGCTTACCATCACGTACGTCACCGTTTTGCTTGCCCTGGCCGCGCTCGCCACGGTGTCGTTTCTGGTACTGCAGATGTTGACCCGCGGGCAGGAGGATTATGCCGCGCTGATCAACACCAGCGGGCGGCAGCGCCTGCTCACGAAGGAGATCGCGTATCTGTCCACCCGGCTTGTTCTCACGAATGGGGAGGAGCGCCAGGACATTCGGCAGCGCGCGAAGGCGGCAACGCAGGAATTGGAGAAAATGCATGACAGTCTGGTGCGTGGGCGGTTCGCCCGACACATGACCGAGCCGGTGCACGCGATTGTGTTCGCGGATCCGTGGAACCTCGACTCTGAGCTCAGAGCCTATGTCGCACATGCGCGAGTGCTACGACAGCAAGCAGCCGCAGCGTTGACTGCAGACAATCCGCATTTGGTATATCTCCAGGACCAGGCGTCCGATTCGCTGATAAAGACGTTAAACCGACTGGTCGCGCAGTATCAGAAGGACGCCGAGGCCAACGTATCACGCCATCAGTCAGTGGAAATCGCACTTCTTACGACGACACTGGCGCTCCTCCTCGCCACCGGGGCATTTGTTTTCCGCCCGATGGTGCTGCGGATTCGCCAACAGACCGAGGACCTTCTTGCATCCAGGGCGCGGCTGCAGGCGGTGATCGACAACGCAGCCGACGGTGTGGTCGTAGTGGACAGCCAGGGGCGTATAAAGTCCGCAAACCCGGCGGCTCAGCGGATGTTCGGATACGCGGCGGACGAGGTGTCGGAAAAGGATCTGTCGGCGCTCCTGCGGAAAGACGGGAACGGGCGCCACAGGGATCGGCGAATGGAGACCGCCGGACGGGGCCGACAAGGGGTTGCGGACTGGCGCGGCGAGGCCGTGGGGATTCGGCGAGACGGCAGCACGTTCTCCATGGAGGTTGTGATCAGCGAAATCAGAGGGTTGCAGGGCCAGGGGCGCTGGGTCGGTCTCATGCGGGATATCACGGAGCGCAAACGCGCGGAACGGGATCGAGACGCGGCGCTCGCGAAGCTGGCGCAATCCAACCGGGATCTGGAGCAGTTCGCCTACGTCGCCTCACACGATCTGCAGGAGCCGCTGCGTATGGTGTCCAGCTATGTCAAGCTGATCGAGCATCGCTATCACGACAGGCTGGATGATGAAGGTCGTGAGTTCATCGAGTTCGCGGCGGGCGGGGCGAAACGGATGCAGGGGCTGATTCAGAGCTTGCTGCAATATTCCAGGGTCGGTCGCAAAGAGACACCACTGCAGACGGTGGATTGCAATGCTGTGGTGAATGATGTATCACAGGACCTGAAGCACGTGATCGCAGACAACGAGGCCCGTGTGGCGTGCGATGCATTACCGGGCGTCCGCGGGGACGGCGCACAGCTTCAGCAATTGTTCCAGAACCTTGTCGAGAACGCGATTCGATACAGGGGGAAGAGTCCGCCGGATATACACATCTCGGCACGTTGGATCGAGGATTCTGACGACGGGGACGGCTCAAGCGCCGAAGCGGGTCACTGGCTGTTTGCGGTCCGCGACAACGGCATTGGATTTAAGCCCGAATATGCGGAACGGATCTTCGACGTGTTCCAGCGCTTGCACACGCAGGAACAATATTCAGGGACAGGGATCGGTCTGGCAATCTGTAAAAGGATCGTGGAGTTCCATGGCGGAAGGATCTGGGCGGAGTCAGAACCCGGTTCTGGCTCTACGTTTTATTTCGTGATTCCCGGCGCATCGATGCAGGACGATAGGCCCGCAAGGCACCAGGCAGGTGAAGCCGAGGGGGGAGAAGAGGATCACGGCGATGACTACGATACGAATGAACGGCGAAGGCAGAACGATTGAGATCCTGTTGGTTGAGGACAATCCCGGAGATCGGCGTNNAAAGGAGAGCAAGTTGAAGAACGTGCTGCATTGCGTGGCGGATGGAGAGCAGGCGATGACTTTCCTTCGCCGGGAAGGACCGCACGCAAATGCGCCGCGGCCGGATATCATCCTTCTGGATCTGAACCTGCCCAAGAAGGACGGGCGGGAAGTGCTCGCGGAGGTCAAGGCCGACGAGAACCTTAAGCAGATTCCGGTGGTCGTGCTGACGACATCCTCCGCAGAGGAAGACATCCTGCGTTCGTACTCCCTGCATGCCAATTGCTATATTACGAAACCGGTGGACCTCGAGCAGTTCATTAAGATCGTCCGCAATATCGAAGATTTCTGGTTCGCGATCGTCAGATTTCCTCCGTCCCCGGAACGGTGAGTCTTGCAGGATTCTGAGTGATTGCGACCATTCCTTGAAGAAATTTAGGGAACCTCTGAATAATACGCTTAACCGCCAAGGCGCCAAGAACGCCAAGGATTTTTCTTTGATGTTCAACAATATTTTTCTTGGCGGCCAAGATTCAACAAATCAGAACTTCCTTAGCCCGGTGGGCCCGTTCTGCGCGGCCCGGTGAGAAATTCGGGTGAGGCGACAGATTTCCGATTTATCTCCTCGGTAGTTTTCCCGGTACCACATCGGCCAGTGCTCTTATACAATGACTGCCGTCTGAGTCCGGGGGAGACCCGCATGTCCGCCACAGCGGGCGGCAGGCAAGCCCCGATGGGCTTTCGGGAACCATGCGCATGGGCAACGTGAAGAATCCACGGTCGCAATGCACGGATCGGGATTGGTCCGGACGGGCCGGCTGCGGCCACTGCAGCGTGCGCGAGGCCGCGTCGCTTGCGCCCCACGCGGCGGAATCCCTGGACCGGTTTCTCAAGCCCGTCAAGACCGTGGTTCTGGCACCCCATGCGGTGCTGTTTCACGAAGGGGACAGCGCGGAGACCGTGTTCACCATCCGCCGCGGACTGGTGAAGCTGCTCAGCTATCTGCCGAACGGTCGGCCCCGCATCGTTCGACTGCACGGTAGAGGCGACGCGCTGGGCATGGAGGGCCTTCTCAAGTACCCCTACGAGCATTCCGCGGTGGCCGTGCGGGAGGTGGAAGTCTGCTGTATACCCGTGGCGGCGTTGCGTCAGCTCAGGAAGGAGAAGCCGGATCTGTACTGTCACGTCATGGAGCGCTGGCACAGCTATCTGCAGCACGCCGATACGTGGATTACCGAGTTCTCCACCGGGTCGGTGCGCGCGCGTGTGGCTCGTCTGGTCAGTTTTCTGTCGCACATCGAGACGGATATGGGCCCGGGCAAGGTCGCGCTGCTCGGCGGCGAGGACATGGCCGCGATCCTCGGCGTGACGGCCGAAAGCGTGAGCCGGGTGATCGCCGAGCTGAAACGGGAGAACGTTCTCCGGCACGTGGGTGACCAGCCCCACGAACTCTACGAGAGCGATGACTCGGCGCTTCGCGAGCTGGCCCGCGATTGAGTCAAGCCCATTCCCTTCCTCGTGACCGCCTTACCAGCTTCCCTGACCGTCCACCCGTGTGGTGTTGTTTCCCGGTTCCATTGAATTCGCAGCGGGCTGTCGCGGGGCTGTTTCCCGGCCGGTTGACGCAGCCTACTGGAACCCGTTAGATGAGACCGTGAGGTTGTCCCGCGCCTTTCAAAGCCCGAGAAATGCCGACGCTTGAACAACTCATGCTGCTGGGGGTGGCGCTCGCCATTGGTCTGCTGATCGGCCTGGAGCGGGGCTGGAAGATGCGCGAGATGGAGGAAGGGCGACGCATCGCGGGCGTGCGCACTTACGGTCTCATGGGCCTCGCCGGGGGGGTTGTTGCCATGCTCTCCGAAGACCTCGGCGCCGTGGTTCTGGGGCTCGGGTTCGTCGCGCTGGCTATTGTTGTGACGGCCGCCTATCTGGCCAGCCTGAAACGCAACGGCGACGCGGGGATTACCAGCCTCGTCGCCAGCCTGTTGACCTTCGGTTTTGGGGCCCTGGCGGCGCTGGGCTATGTGACCGCCGCGGCGTCGGCGGCGGTTATTACGGCGTTGCTGCTGGGGTTCAAGCCCGTATTGCACCGCTGGGTGAGTCATCTGGCGGGAGAGGAGCTGCGTGCGGCGCTGAAGCTGTTGCTCATCTCCGTCGTGCTGCTGCCCATCCTGCCGGACCAGGGCTATGGGCCCTGGAGCGCATTGAATCCCTATGAGATCTGGTGGATGGTGGTGCTGGTCGCCTGCATCTCGTTCGTCGGCTATTTCGCCGTCAAGATTGCCGGCACGCAGAAAGGGATCCCGTTTACCGGCCTGTTCGCCGGTCTCGCCTCATCCACTGCGCTGACGCTCCATTTCGCGCGCATGGCGCGCGGCAGACCATCCATGGTGCAGTTGCTTGGCGCGGGCATTCTGCTGGCGTGCGGGACAATGTTTCCGCGCATGCTGCTGTTGGCGAGCGTGATCAGCCCGCAGCTGTTCGCCCCCCTTCTGATCCCGGCTGCGGTGATGTCGGTGTGCGTCTACGTGCCCAGCATTTGGATGTGGTGGACCAGCAGCCGAGCGCTCAGCAAGGAGTCGACGACGATACAGAATCCCCTGGAGCTGAAATCCGCTCTGACCTTCGGTGCGCTCCTGGCAGTGATCATGCTGCTGGCGGCGGCGCTCAAGGACGTGTGGGGTGACGCCGGCATCTTCCTGCTGGCGGCCGCTTCCGGGCTCGCGGACGTGGATGCCATCACCCTGTCGCTTTCACGCATGACCGGAGGGGAGCTGGTCGCGACGGTTGCGGTCGTCGGGATCGTGATTGGCAGCGCCGTCAATAGCCTGGTCAAGGCCATGCTGGCCTTCGGAATCGGCGGACGCGCGCTGGGCGTGCGGGCGGGGATCCCGCTCGTCGTGGCGGCGGGCGCAGGTATGCTCAGCGCGTGGCTGCTGCAA
>JABAHQ010029693.1_pt3 | contig 10428 bp, 11 predicted proteins | sample 7062091 | NCBI WGS metagenome assembly JABAHQ01 (sample SAMN14534359, study PRJNA622989) | marine sediment metagenome | biome: marine biome [ENVO:00000428]; feature: marine pelagic biome [ENVO:01000023]; material: deep marine sediment [ENVO:00002113] | place: India: Gulf of Kutch | collected... | reverse complement strand
CGGTGAGAAATGCGGGCTAGTTCTCCCGCCAGTGGATCTCGCCGTTGTCGACGACCTGGTCCTCCTTGGCCACCTCGATGCGGTTGCGCCCCAGCCGCTTGGCCTCATAGAGCGCTTCGTCCACGCGCGAGACGAACGACTCCGCGGTCTCTCCCGGGTGGTATATGCCCACCCCGGCAGAGAATGTCGGCAACTTCAAGGACAGGTCCTCGATTCGCAGCATCGTGTCCCTGGCCTTGACCTTGACCTTGTCGAGGGCCCGCAATACACCGTGCAAATCCGTGTTGGGCAGGAGAACCGCGAATTCTTCTCCGCCGTAGCGGCATACCATGTCATGGTGCCGGAAGATGGACAGAACCCGCGTGGCATAGGCAACCAGCACGCGATCGCCGACCGCGTGGCCGTAGCTGTCGTTGATCTCCTTGAACTCATCCACGTCGACCATCGCGAGCGTGAGGGGAAATCCGTAACGGCTGACCCGGGCCACCTCTTCTTCGAGGCGCCGCTGAAACGCCCGCCGGTTCGGCAGGCCGGTCATGTCGTCCGTCAGGCTCAGCTGGCGCGCGCGGGTCAGCTCGTCGCTCAGGCGATGGCAGTCATCGGCGATCGTCTGCAGCGTTTGATAGTTCTGCTCCAGCCGGCCGGTAAGGCTGCGGTGGCGCGCCAGAAACTTGCGGACCTCCTGGAGAATCAGCCGCTTGGTTTCCGCAATGTCGCGTAGATCCTCCTGCTCACCCAGCTCCTTGAGCGCAACCTCCAGAAACACACCGAGCTCCTCGTGTTGCTGAAGGGTCTCCTGCAACTGATGGGTGAGCTGGTACTGCAATTGCTGCGCCTCGTCGCCGAGCGCGGGGGCGATGGGTCGATCCTCGGGTTCGGCCTCCGGGGCGGTGGGCTGTGCATGCCCGCGCTGCACAGCGTGTCCCGGGAACGGCGTGACCGGCGTATGCTCCTCTACCGGGGGCTGCTCCACCGTGGCGGCAACCTGCTCCGGCGGAACCCCAAACTGCTGCAAAAGCGCTCCCAGAGCCTGCCGGAAGACGTGGTCGTCCGTCCCGGAGAGAGTCTTCAGGCGCTCCGCCCAATGGTCGGCGTATTGCTGCAAGACCTTCAGCTCGCTGGGCAGCAGCGGCGGCCGCAGGCCTCGCTGCACCAGTCGAATCTGCATGCGCAGCGGATCGTGACCAGGGATCTGTTCGGCAATGGCGTCAAGCAGCACACCCAGCACGGCCGCATAGGCGCGTTCCGTATCCAGGGACTCGCGGGCATGCTCCGCGAGCAGGCGCTCGATCTGCTCATAGATCAGCACGCCGACCGCGTGTCCGCGCAGCCCTCGGATCAGGGACAGTACCTTCTGGATGCCCGCCGGGACAGGCGAATGATGCTCGTCTTTCTCCCCACCCATGGTTTACCTCGTCTGCACATCCTTGTGTCCTCCTTCGTTAGTATTCTTTTGTACAGGCCAGGCGGCTCGTCACAGGCACATCGCTTATCGCGACTTCGATGCGCACGGACCATTCGGGACAACGATATGCCATTCACGAGCTCCCGGCTGTCATTCACAATCGCGAGGCTGTCGATCATGACTCGGGCATCATGCCCGGTAACGCGGTTCCCGCTTGGTTGAGTTGATAATAACACAGCCGGGAAGCGGGTGTGATTCCATCCGATCTGTAGGCCTAAACTTACAGGCAGATTTGCGGCGCGCAACGGATCCTCCGGAATCGGCCGTACCACGCTGCCGTCCGCATGAAAACCGATTAGATTTGAAAAATATAAAACCGTTTGTTGAACCTTCTTGTTCTGTTTGTTCCGTATCATTCATACACGGTGACGACTTTGCCCCGTGGTAACGCCGCCGGCGATAAGGTGCGCCGTTCGCAGGGGCTCCGGCATCGTGCCGTTCAAGGTGAGTCGGCGGAGAAGCTCCGACGCGGCCGGGCGCTCCATCCCGGCGCGCTGCACAAAGACCTTCCCCAGCCGTTCCATCGGCCCGGCCCGCTCGATCAACTGCCATTTGCGGTGGCCACCCGGTACGCGCTCCCGCAATGCGCGTTGGATGCGCCGCAGATCGGGGGCCTTGCGGCATACCACGAGCACCGGCAGCCCCGACCGCTCATGCAATGCCTGGATGTCGACGACGTTAAACCCCGCGAAGGCGATGCCCTGTAGCAGCACGGCCTGCAGATGCGGCCGGAAGCGCGTCTCGGATAAAAGGCGCAGGAGCGTGCGGGTGGCGTTGACCCCGTCGCGGCGAACCTTACCGCTCAGGACCCCCTCCAGCCGCGGGCCGGCAAACACGGCGCCGACTACAAGCACGTCACCGCGATGCTCCCTGGGGAACGGTGCGTCGTCGAAACCAACCACGTGGGAAATCCGCCGAGCCATGGAGATCTTTCGGGCTCAGTTCTGCGGGCTGCTGCAGTACTCCTGGACGCGCGCAAAGAGCTCGGAGCAGCCGGAGCCCGTTCGACCTCGCTCGGCGCATTGGGATGCGCGCCACTCCACCGACTTCATCATTTCGGATTCCGGGGGCACCCCGTCGCAAAAACCGCTGCTCGCGGTGCTCGCAGCCAGACAACTCTCCAGAAAAAGGTTCGCGGCCACCTGGCAGGAAAGCCCGTCGCAGCGCGCGTCACGCGCCAGCGCCTCTTCCAGGCAACCCGTGGCGTCCGTGGTTGGACCAAAGGCCCGGCCCTCGGCCTGCGCGCGCTCGCTCCGCTCCACGAACTCCTCCCCGTGCTGGGTCCACCAGTAGACGCCGGTCCCGATAACCAGGACGAGCAACAGCCCCAGAGCGGAGACGATGATGAGGACGACCTTCGCGGTGGTGGACATTCGTCGCAGGCGCTGTTCTTTCGCGGATGGATCCCGATTCGAAAGGGGATTCCTTGCCGTTTACTACGTCGAGCCTTTCCCGACGCACGGTACTATGCCGCTGTTGTAGTGGCAAGTAGCCGGTTGCAAGGAGCGCAAACCTGGACCGTCCCGGCTCGCCAGCCGTTACTTGCCTCCTGCGACCTGCAACTTGCCACGCGGCCGGAACCACACCAGCAGGGCTCCAAGCAGCAGCACCAGCTGCACGGCGAGACTCTCGAGCGTTGGATAGACACCCAGGGGCTCGATCGCGGGAAGCAGTGCAATGGAATCAACGGGTAGACTGCCCGCCTCCTGGAGGGCAGCAACGCCCTTCCCCGCGAAGACCACGGCAAGCAGAAACAGCAATACAGCATTGGCTCGGAAGAACAGCGCCATCGGGAGTCGGGCGCTCAACCGCAGAACGGCCCAGGCGAGCAATACAAGCGCCACGGCAGCGGCACCGAACCCGGCCATCACCATGCTGCGACCGGTGTTTGCAGTTTGCAGCCAGAGCGCCTGATAGAACAGGATCGTCTCGAAGACCTCCCGGTAGACCGCAACAAAGGCAACGCCGCTCAGGAGCCAGAGGGCGCGGGGTCCCACGGCGCCCCGGAGCTTGTTGTGAATGTACGTCTGCCAGCGCTCCACGTGCGCCTTATCGTGCAGCCAGAATCCGACGTAAAAGAGCATCGCGGCAGCGATCAGGGCCACCACGCCCTCGGTGAGCTCGCGGGCGGCCCCGCTGATATCGATGGCATAAGCCGCAACCGCCCAGGTCAGCACGCCGGCGCCGAGCGCCGCGATCCATCCGCCATGCACGTATCGCAGCGCCCCGCCCCGACCGGAGCGACTCAGAAAGGCCATGATTGCCGCCACCACGAGGATCGCCTCGAGACCTTCACGCAAAAGGATCAGAAACGCCGCGCCGAAGGCCATTGCGGGATTGAGACTGGTTGTGTCGAGCACCTTGCGTGCCTCCTCCAGCCGGCCAATGAGACCCGCAATTGCTGTCTCTACATCAGTCAAGGGCGCGTCCCGGTTGATCCTGCGGCGCACGTCGGCCATGCCGTGCTCGATCTCCGCCTTGAGCGTGGGCGCGGCAACCGCCAGGGCCTGCTCTACGTGTTCGAAGCCTTCCAGATAGGCGGCTCCCGCCCAGCGAAATGCGGCACGCGGATCCTGGGCCCGGTAGCGCGCAAGGCTTTCCTCGAGCGCCCGGTTTGCATACGCGAGAGGCGGCTCTGCCTCGTTGCGACCCGTGTCCACCGATTCGCTTGCTGCGGTTCCCGAGGCCGCCTGCAGCGCCTGGACCAGGCGTTCGATCCTGGGCAGGACCCGCGTGGCCGGCGCCTTCGCATCGATGGCACGCGCGAGCGCCGCTGCCTCGCCGGCCAGGCGTGAATGCTCTTCGTTAATCGGCAGCGTAGGAATGGCCTCCCGGATATGGCGGGCAAACGACTGCTGCTCGGCATACTCCGCGGCATCGGTGACACGCCCGTTTCGCACGACTTTCGGATAGTCCTGCGCCATGTGCTCGAGCATGAACAGCATGGGCCCCAGCTCGGATGGATCGGCGGCCGCTGTGGATGGGTGGTGAGAAATCCACGCCAGCAGCGCAGCAAGAAGGATTGTCGCAGTCTTCTTCATACCAGCTCGACAAGAATAGCAATAGACATGCGAATCATTCTCATTATCGCCGAATTGCCTGTCCCGTGCAAGGGCTCCCCGCAGACCCCAGGGCGGGCGCCAACCCGGGGTTCGGCAGGCGCCCCGTGATGCTGACCCCGCGGCAGGCGCTCCCCTTGACGTCAGCCGGGAGGGGCGGGGATGGTCCNNCCGGCGCTTCCGTCTCAAGGGGCGAACCCTGTGGGACCGGACAATCATACCCGCGTGCAGGCCCGCGGGGGACCGTCCTGATCAGTTCAGCTCCCTATCCTTCCAGTACTTGGTGCCCTTGACGGTCGCTTGAAGGGCTAGGCCGCTTTCCGTCAACTGGTAGATGGTCATGTTGTCCAGCAGCGCCTCGCCCCCCACGGCCGCGCCCTTGTCCCCGGCCTTTGCGGCGGCGTCCGCGTGACCCCCGAACTCCCAGCCGCTGCGCATGAACCGTTCCAGGGTTACCGGATCATGGAAGATGAACACCGCACGGAAATCCTTGACTCCAAGCCCGAGGCCGATGCCGACCTCCCCCATCTTCATGTAGGTGTCCTTTCCTGTCTTGTTGTTGCGGACCACGCCGTGCCCACCGCTGAAGCTTGCGAGCACAACATTGACGTTCGCGTTACTGAACACCGCATATCCGGGTGCCTTGCTGATTTGGGATCTGGCCTGTGGCCGCACCTTGTATAGGTCTTTAAGGACCTTTTGCCTCATGTCGAGGATCGCCTGGCGTTTTTCGCCCGGCGTGGTTCCCGCCGTCGTGGCACAGCCGGTCAATGCCACGATCACGAGCAGGTACAACCACCCGATATTCTTCGTTTTCATGCTATCTCCTGGCTTGAAGCGCGAAAACCGCGCCATGTGATTGAGCATAGCAAAGGCCCGGGACCGGGGAGAAACGGATTCATCCGGGACCAAGAACCCGGTCCCACACCAAAGCGCCGTGAGGCGCGCCCGCCCACTCGATCAATCTGAATAGAACAAGTCTAAACCGTCGTTGCGCGACCGGGCCGGAGTCACCGCTTCGTGAGGACGAGCGCTGAAACTCACGCGCGACGAACACAAGCGTCGTGAATGACTGGTGCGGTCGCAAAAAAATTATTCTTAGCCGGCAAGAATGGGGAACATCCCCAATAGGATCCGGTCTACGGATTTACTATGATGCAATTCTGCGGAACGGCATGACGAGAGAGGGTGTTCATGGTCAAGGCGGCCATCGTCGTTCTTGCTGACAACGAAACCCTCGGTGACCTCGGGCGTGTCGTGAACGCCCTGGAGGCCGTCAAGGAGTTCAAGGAGGCGGGCGACGAAGTGCAGCTCATCTTCGACGGCGCGGGTACCAAGTGGATCGGAACCCTTTCGGATTCCGGACACAAGTACAGTGGCTTGTTTGCGTCCGTGAGGGACAGGGTGAGTGGCGCCTGCGAGTATTGCGCCAAGGCCTTTCAGGTCGCCGATAGCGTAGAGTCCGCGCGGGTTCCTTTCCTCGGCGAATACGACCAACACCCGAGCCTCCGCAAGCTGGTCACGAAAGGCTACACCATCATCACCTTCTAGGTGTCTTGGAGCAACTCCGAAGACCCGAGTGTTCCAACCCTGATTTGAGTGCATTTCTTCGAATTACCGGAGAATCCTATGATTCGGGGGTAGCTCCTCCGAACCATAGCCGGTCTCCCCATACGGGAACACCTTAAGGAGGCCAGACATGGAACACCGCTGGACCACGCGAGTACCGGTCGCTCTGGATGTCATGCTTTATCAGCGAGGCATCCCCGTGGCAGTTTGCCGATCGCAGGAAATCAGCGCACAGGGAATCTCCCTCCGCGAGGGGGCACGGCGCTTCCAGCGAAACACATTCCTGGAGATTGAGTTCGCTCTGCGCGAGAAAGGCGAGTTGTGCCGTTATCGGATCCCTGCGGTCGTGATGCATTCGTCGGAACAGAGCACCGGCCTGATGTTCGATACCAAGCAACCGGATGTGGTCGCCGCCATCCGGCGTCTCATGCACGAGGAGACCCGCAGCGCCCAGCCGGCGCAAGCCGTATCCGGGCGCTGAGCCCTTCCCGCGGCCGGGCGCGGACAGTGCGCATGCGCCGGGGTACAATGGCGCTCGGAGCGAACGCGAGCGCACACAATGATCCTCCACGTGGATATGGACGCCTTCTATGCGTCCGTGGAAGAACGCGAGCGGCCCGGGCTCGCGGGCAAGCCGCTCGTCGTCGCGGGCGCCCCGGAGGCGCGCGGCGTCGTGTCGGCGGCCAACTACCCTGCGCGGCGCTACGGGATCCACAGCGCCATGCCCACCGCCGCCGCACTACGGCGTTGTCCCGGACTCGTTGTCCTGCCCGTGCGAATGGGATACTACGCGGAGGTCTCCCGGGAAATCCGCGCCATTTTTGCCCGCTACACGCCTGTCATCGAGCCCCTTTCGCTGGACGAGGCCTTTCTGGATGCTGCGGGCACTGAACCGCTGTTCGGGCCGCCTGAGGTGATGGCGCGGCGCATCAAAGACGACATTCACCGCGAGCTGCAACTGGTTGCCTCCGTGGGCGTTGCTCCCAACAAGTTCCTGGCGAAACTTGCCTCGGATTTGGGGAAACCCGACGGCCTGGTGGTGGTGAGGCCGGATGAGGTACGCGGTTTCCTGGATCCGCTGCCCGTGGAACGGCTTTGGGGCGTGGGGGAGGCTACGGGACGAACGCTCAAGGCGCTTGGGATCCGCACCATCGGCGAGCTCCGGCGCCGGCCGCGGGCACGTCTGGAAGAGCGCCTCGGGAAGGCCGGCGGACATCTATGGGAGCTCGCGCAGGGCGTCGACGAAAGAAGCGTAGAACCGGAACATGAGGCCAAGTCTGTCTCTCGTGAGACCACTTTTGCCCGCGACGTCACGAACCGCGATGCCTTGCGCGCCGTGCTGCTGGAGCTGACAGAGCAGGTTGCCTGGCGCCTGCGGCGTCAGGGTCTTCGCGGACGTACGGTGCAGCTCAAGGTGCGGTTCGCCGATTTCACGACCATCACCCGCGCAGGCACGCTGCCGGAGGCCGCAAACGCCACGCGCAGCCTGTGGGGCGCAGCGGCAGAGCTGTTTGACACGCGGCTGCCGCAGCCGCTTCCGCCGGTGCGGCTCATCGGCATGGGGGTAAGCGGCTTCAGAGAAGCGTCCGCCGAGCAAGGGCGATTGTTCACGGACGGGGACGACGGGTCGCAGCTCGATGCGGTGACCGATGCCATTAGGGCGCGGTTTGGACCAGCCGCCGTGCAACGCGGCCGGGCTCATTGGCGGAATCGCAGCTGATCCGCGGTCAACCATCCAGCGCTTCCCCGGCCGCGAAGGGGCCTGCCACGAAGCGATCCCGGACGACAGCCGGTGCTGCAAACCGCCCTGCCGTACCGGAGGGAACGGCGGATCACACCGGTGCGGCGGACCCCCAGATTGCCCGGTCAATGACCTTCTTCACGCATGCCGTACTGAACGGTTTCGCGATGAAACCAGTGGCGCCCTTGTCTACGGCCTGACGAACGTGGTCGCGGGTCGCGTCCGAGCTGATCATTACCACTTGAACGTCCGGATAGTCGGAATGGATGCGATCCAAGACCTCCAACCCGTCCTGGCCGGGAAGCTTGATATCCAGCAGCACCATCTCCGGACGCGGGTGGCGACGCATGGCGTTGAGCGCCTTCTCGCCCGTGTTGGTTGCCGAGACGGTGTCAAAGCCCTGCTGTAGAAGAATGGTCCGCAACAGCTCGCGAGTCAGCCGGTCGTCATCGACGATTAAGATCCGGCGCGATGCAAAACCCTTCATCGTAATCATTCCTTCTTGTTCTACCATCCACGGGGCCGGGGTGGACCGCTACGCAGGAACTATCGTCCACAGCGGCCCAAGCTTTAGGCCGAATTTCTCACCGCGATGGCGGGAGCCGGCACCCATGCCGCGGTCGACAGCCCCCGCGCCGGCGAAGCATCGGACGACTGGGACAGGCTCCCAAGAAAGTTGTGATCAATTTACTTGAACCGCCAGGGACGCCAAGACCGTCAAGTTATTCTATTGTTAGACAAGACATTTTCTTGGCGGACTTGGCGGACTTGGCGGACTTGGCGGTCGGGTCAATCGTTCAGAGTTTCCTTAGAAGGGTTCGTCCTCGCAAGGGGTCTCGGAGGCAATCAGGGAACTTTCCGCGATGAGCTCTTCGACGAAGCCGAACTTGGACATGTCGGGCATGCGCATCGGATACAGGATTCCGTCGAGATGGTCGCACTCGTGTTGCACAACGATGGCGTGGAAGCCGGTCACTTCCCGCTCTATCGGATTGCCTTTGGGATCAACACCGCGGTAGCGGATATGGGCGTAGCGTGGCACGAGACCGCGCATTCCGGGAACGCTCAGGCATCCTTCCCAGGAGGCCTGCAGCTCATCGCCGAGGATCTCGATCTCGGGGTTGACAAGCACGGTCATGGGTACGGCTTCGGCCTGGGGGTACCGCGGGTTTGCTTCAATGCCGAATATGACCACCCTCTTGCCGATCCCGATCTGGGACGCGGCAAGCCCCGCCCCGTCGTATGCCGCCATGGTATCCTTCATGTCCCGGATGAGCGTACCCAGCTCCTCGGTGTCGAGCTCACTCACCTCGTCGGCCCTCTGCATGAGACCGGGCTCTCCCATACGCAAAACCTTGCGAATCGCCATAATATTCTCTCCGGTGGATGGCCTGACCCGCGTTGCCACACCACGCCTGGTCCGGCGCGATCAGCCAGCGCGTTGCGCCGGCATTCAGGACTCCAGCGCCCCACAATACTGTATTCATATTTGCCGACGAAGTTTACCCGGAGCAATCCAGGGAATTGCCGGACGCAAGGCGAGCGGTCAATACGCCGGGCGTGAACCGAATCCGCACTTCGGACCCGTGTTGCACATAGGCGGCATCGAGCCGCTCATCGGCAGACCAGTCAAGCGCTTCGATCACGCGGATCACGGCACCCCCGGCGGCAATTTGATATGCGCGGCCCCAGCCGCGCGTGCCGCACACGAAATTGAACGCACGACGCGCGGGCCATTCAATCGGAATGTCGAAGTCCTCTGCACGGGGAGCGGGAAAGTAGCTGGCCCGGGCCTCGTCCTGGGGCGTCATGTGCAACGACCCCCTTGCGATTTGTGCCAGCGCCTGCCACATCAGCTCAGCCCCCATGGTTGCCAGACGCGTGCTGAGCTCCTCGGCGTTCGCACCGTCTGCGATGGCCAGCTCTCGCCGGGCGACCACGGGGCCCGCATCCACGCGCTCCTCCATGGCGTGAAGCGTGACTCCCGTCCGCGTTTCGCCCTGACGAAACTGCCAGAACAGGGGCGTTGGCCCCCGGTACGCCGGGAGCAGGGAAGGATGCAGGTTCAACGCGCCCCAGGGCGCCACCTCGAGCACGGCCCGGGGTAGGCGGCGCGGGAAGCACGCCACCAAAAGGACATCCGGCGCCTGCTCCACCAGCCGGAGGTGCGCTGCAGGATCCCGCGAGGCCTCCACGGGGACAACGGGCACATCCGCCTCGCCGGCGACGCCCAGAATCTCGGCATCGCCCGGCTGCGTGACGGGCAAGCCATGAGCCGACCCTCGAGGCCCTGCGCGATGCTGCCACGCCGGCAACCCCACGGCGCAGACCCGCGCGCCGCGCTCCAGCAGGCCGCGCAGGGGCAGCACGGAAAATACGCCGCTCATGCCCACGAACACCACCCGAATGTTGCGCACAGCGTGATCACGCATGCGTTCGCAGTCCCCCAGGGCGGTCGGAGACCATGCCGGCGCCCGATATCGCGGCACAATATCGCCGGCCATTGCCCGTGGTTGGCCGGCAGGGCACAATCACCGCTCCGACATTGGCCGACCCAGATAGTGCCAAAATATGCGACACCCGCTCGCCAGGGG
>JABAHQ010015683.1_pt1 | contig 10431 bp, 12 predicted proteins | sample 7062091 | NCBI WGS metagenome assembly JABAHQ01 (sample SAMN14534359, study PRJNA622989) | marine sediment metagenome | biome: marine biome [ENVO:00000428]; feature: marine pelagic biome [ENVO:01000023]; material: deep marine sediment [ENVO:00002113] | place: India: Gulf of Kutch | collected... | reverse complement strand
ATTGCAAGCAGTGGACACTAGAGCAAGCAAAAGAATTGTTACAAATAATTTTTTCATTATGTATTACCTAATCATCCCTGGAAATTTCAAGCCTCAGCAACTTTTAACTCTGTCCTCGAGTGGCAACCATCAACCCTCTTAGCGCCGTTCTTTTAACCCGGTCTGGGATCAACTCATGGGCAATTAAAGCAACCAAGGCTACCAGCAAAAAGCCCTGGAACCGCTCCACCCGTCGCGTTTCGAAGCGACTTTCAAGTTGAGTCGTCTCCAGTTGCTCTACCTCGGCAAGCAGAGCGTCAATTTCACCCCCACTGGCGGTAGAACGGAAATATTGCCCTTTTGTCTCCAAGGCAATTTCCTGGAGAGTCACCTCGTCTAACTTCGATAAAATGGTCTGGCCATTTTGATCTTTCTTAAAACCAATTAAAACATTTTGCTCGTTGTAACGTGGAATCGGCTCACCATTGGGTGAGCCAAAACCGACGGTATAAATGATAACCCCCTCTTCGGCCGCCCGGCGCGCCCACTCCAGGGCGTCTGGTTCGTGGTTTTCCCCGTCGGTCATGATAATAATTACTTTCTGGCTGGCCAGTTGCTCGTTAAATCCCTTCATGGCTGTTTCAATCGCATCGCCAATGGCCGTGCCGGGACGAGAGATAATGCCCGGCTGCGCGTTATCCAAGAAGCTACGGGCGGTCGCAAAATCAAAGGTGAGGGGAAATTGGATAAAACTGTCGCCAGCAAAAAGGACCAAACCCATCTCATTCCCTTCCAGGCGATTCATTAAGTCGACAATGGTCAATTTGGCCCGGCTAAGGCGGTTTGGCTTAATATCTTCGGCCATCATACTTTGAGAAATGTCGAGGGCAATCATGATTTCAATGCCCCGCTGCTCCACAACCTGTACTTCACTTCCCCACTGGGGTCTGGCTAAAGCAATGATCAAAAAGAAGAGGGCCAGGAACCACAAAAAAGCCTGCCAGCGTCGTCCTTCCCAGTTAACACTGGCGCTCAACCGTCTAACCAGGGCCGGGTCTCCCAGCCGGGCAATAGCTGCTCTTCTACGAGCAGACGACCACTGCCAGATCAAAAATATAATCGGCAGCAAAAGTAAACCATATAAAAATTCAGGCTGTCCAAAATACATAAGCGTAAATTATTAAGGAATCTTTCTAAGGACTGTTTGTCGTAATAACATTTCGGTAATGAAGATGGCTAAGGCCGGCAACAAAACCCAGATGGCTAACTCCTGGTACTCCGTATAAACACGGACTTCAACTTCTGATTTCTCTAACTCATCAATTTGATCGTAAATTTGTTGCAAACCTTCTGTATCTTCAGCAGTGAAATACAAGCCACCGGTCACGTCGGCGATTTCTTGCAAAACGTCTCTACTGCTGGCAATCCCCCTCGTCCTTAGGGATTGACTAGCGATACTACCTGCCCCAATCGTGTAAACTTTGATGTCCAGGGCTTCAGCCGCCTCGGCAGCGGTAAGTGGGTCTATTTGTCCAGCATTATTGTACCCATCAGTCAGCAAGATGACAATCCGACTCTTGGCTTCGGAATCTTTGAGCATGCTGGCGGCGTTGGCCAGTCCCATGCCAATGGCAGTGCCGTCCTGTATCCCTAACTCATCAGCAAGTTTGACTTCATCCAATAACTCTATCAGGACTTGATAATCCAAAGTCGGTGGACTTTGGATAAAAGCATTCCGGGCAAAAACCACCAACCCAATGCGGTCAAACTCCCGTTTTTCGACAAAATCGCTGATAACCTGCTTGGCCGCATCCAGCCGGTTGTACGGATCAAAATCAGGTTCACTCATGCTACCGGAAATATCCAGAGCCAGGGTAATATCCACCCCTTCGCCACGAATAATCTCCTGCTCTTGTCCTGATTGAGGTCGAGCGACGGCTACAATGGCTAAAATGATCACCACCAGACGCAAGATAGGCAAAAGGTGCTGCATGTAGTGTCGCCAGGATAGGGGCAGACCGGCAGTTAAGGCTGTATCAGCGTAACGCAACGCCGAAGGACGTAAACGTTTGCCGGCAAAAAGGGGCAAAGCCGCCAAAAAGGGCACCAAAGCCAGGAGGCTCAATAGCCAGGGAGAGGCGAAGCGCAAAATTTCACCAGAAGGGAGTTCAATGCTCATATAGCCTCCTGAGTGGCAATTTCGGCTTCGGACGTGGCGACTTCCTCTTCTTCCGCAACGATTTCAACGACTTTGGTAGCATCAATCAGGAGACGCGCTTGGCCAATGATCGAGCGTGCTGTTTTGATATCCGGGATAAAACGGGCAAACTTAACTAAGTCTCCTTCAGAAAACAGGTCGATGAATTGCCGGGCATATTCGGGCGCAATAGCAGTATGCTTTAGAGCCTGTTTTGTCTCCCATGTCGTCAGATCAATAGCTGGAACTTGATACATCCCGCCCAAGTAACGGCGTAAACAGTCGGTCACCAGGCTGTAATATTCTTTGAAACGTCCCTGTCCCGGCAAATCGAGGCGTTCGATGCGGTCGAGCTCTTCATAAGCAATTTGATAGGCTGGACGCGTGTCAATGACCGGCAGGGGCATGAACATTTCTGGCTGTTTTCTTAGGCGGGGCAAAAGATACTTGTTCAACCACCAGGCCAGCAGGCCAAGTACCAGCGCTAACAGCAGGCTGCCCGTCAGCCAAAGCCAGGGCAAGGGGACAGGTAACGCAAACTGAGGCTTAATATCCCGCAATTCTGTATCGTTCGGACCTAAAACAGGCGTCACTGTCAACGATACCTGGGGCGCAACCCGTTCCAAAATTTGGCCATTTGTATCACGTAGCGATAAGTTTAGCGAGGGAGTTTGGTGTATACCCGGCGCAAAGAGGGCGACAACAATGGTTTGGCTGGTTGTTTCAGTGCCATCGTCGTTTGAAGTGGTTTTCGGGGGTGTCTGAGATCGGACCTCATACTCACCCCAGACTTGGGGCAACTGGGGCACTATAACCTGGTAGCCCGCCGGATGCTTCACCGCCAAGGTCAACTCAACCAAGTCGCCCACCGTTACCTCTTCTGTCTGTGGGGTAAAGGTAATATCAATATCCCCAGAGAACTGGGCTTGCAACGGTAGGGCGCTGAAAATGAAGCTGGCAACAATAAATATCAGAATGCGCCGGATGGTTAAACTCGATCTGGTCATATATAGTAGCCTATTGCGTATTGCGTATTGCGTAAAAATAGACTTTTGCCATTAACTTAATACGCAATACGCAATACGGAATAATAAAGTATCAGACTCGCCGTAAACGTCGAGCACGTTGTTGAAAAAAGAGAGTTAAGGCGAGTACGTAGTCACGATCAGTAGTAACTTTAATGTGATCAACGCCAGTCCGTACAAAGACACGGGCTTTATTTTGCTCCAGCTCATCAATCCGTTCGGCAAAAGCTTGTCGCCAGGCTCGACTGCTGGTATCAATTAACATTTGCTCGTCTGACTCGGCATCTTCCAAAGCCAACAAACCAACGCCGGCGATATTGGTTTCCAGGGGATCATGCAGATCAATGGCAATCACGTCGTGACGACGATTGGTTACAAACATGGTTTGACGGTACGTTTCGATATCAACCAAAAAGTCCGAGACCAGGAAAACAATCCCCCGTCGCTTGAGCACCCGGTTGACGGTATCCAAAGAGAGTTTAATATCGGTGCCATGCCCGTCAGGTTGAAAAGCCAACAACTCTCTAATGACTCGTAAGACGTGACGACGTCCTTTGCGAGGGGGGATAAAAAGTTCTACGCGATCGGTAAAGATGAGCAAACCTACTTTGTCATTATTCGTGGTGGCTGCAAAAGATAAGACCGCCGCCAACTCGGCGGCCATTTCTCGTTTGAAGCGATTAACCGTGCCAAAATCCCCGGAGCCACTGGCATCAACCAGCAGCATCACGGTTAACTCGCGCTCCTCTACGTAGCGTTTAACGTACGGTTCCCCCATTCGGGCCGTAACATTCCAGTCGATTGTCCGAATCTCATCTCCCGGCAGGTAAGGGCGAACTTCATCAAACTCCATCCCCCGCCCTTTGAAAATAGCATGATATTCGCCGGCAAAACTGTCGTTAACCAGACGGCGGGTGTGGATTTCAATTTGACGAATTTTACGAAAAAGCTCGGCAGGTAACATAAGCTCGGAATTCTACTACGGCACTTCAATCTGGTCTAAGATACGCTGAACAATGTCGGCACTGGTTACATCTTCGGCCTCGGCCTCATAGCTGACGATAATACGATGGCGGAGCACATCAGGGGCAACCTGCTTGACATCTTCGGGCGTCACGTAACCGCGCCCTTTTAAAAAAGCATGAGCCCGCGCAGCCACAACCATATAAATACTGGCCCGTGGCGAAGCGCCAAATGAAATCAGGGGGTGCAGATCGGCCAGACCATTATTGCTAGGATCGCGCGTGGCGAACACAAGGTCTAAAATATAGGCCTTGATTTTTTCATCAACATAAATTTGCCGAACCACTTCCCGGGCGTGTAGTATCCGGGCCGGATCGATCACCGGATTGATTGGCGGCAGAGGTACGCCAGTCATACGATCTATAATTAGCCGCTCTTCAGGCCGGTTGGGATAGTCGACCAACACCTTGAGCATGAACCGGTCAACCTGGGCTTCGGGCAAGGGATAAGTTCCCTCTTGCTCGATGGGGTTTTGCGTAGCCAGAACTAAAAAAAGTTGGTCCAGAGGATAGGTTGTATCGGCGATGGTAATTTGGCGCTCCTGCATGGCCTCAAGCAAGGCGCTCTGCACCTTAGCCGGGGCGCGGTTAATTTCATCAGCCAAAATGAGATTGACAAAAATAGGACCTTTATGAACACTAAACTCGCTAGTTCTGGGATTATAGATTTGAGTGCCAATCAAATCAGCGGGCAACAAATCGGGCGTAAACTGAATCCGAGCGAAGTCGGCTTGGATGGCTTGAGCAACTGTTTTAACCAACAAAGTCTTGGCCAGGCCGGGCACCCCTTCCAGCAAAATATGCCCGTCGGCCAAGAGAGCGATCAAAACCCGTTCGACCAAAGCTTCTTGCCCGACCATGACTTTGTTGATCTCAGCAAGCAAGTCATTCAAGAAAAGAGCTTCTCCCTCAATGTGTTCATTGAACTCTCGAATGCCAGTCATTTCCATAATTAAATGCTCCTTTGTAAAAAGCCCAAAAAAAACAAGATCGGACCAGCGGGTGGCACAATCTTATTTCCACTAAAGATTGTAACCACACTTTATAAAAATTTCAATAGATTTTGCCAAACTCTAATCAAACTCTAATCTTAACAAGGCGANNTAGGGCCGCCTGTCATTTTGGGCTTTAGATTAGACCTTTTCAGAAGGCTATAATAATTAACCATAACACATAACAAAACATAACACAATATAAAATCTTATTAGCTGGAAGCTCATCATAGCTTCTAGAAAGGTATGTTTACAAATCAAGGCCATCAAAGGCTGCCAGAGATAATACACAAAGAGAAGCCAATGTCAAACAACCTAAAAGATGCCAGTTTATATGAGCGTATTTATGCGGTCGTTCGCCAGATCCCAGCCGGAAAAGTCTCGACCTACGGCCAAGTTGCAGAGATTGTGGGGGGTGGCTGTACGGCCAGAGAAGTTGGCTATGCGATGGCGGCACTGAAGGTAGATGACCTGGCCACACCGTGGCAACGTGTCATCAACGCCAAAGGTGAAATCAGCCCGCGAGGGGGCGAAGGGCCAACGAGGCAGCGTGTCTTGCTGGAACGGGAAGGCGTCACTTTCAACGAGCAAGGGCGGGTTGACTTCAACCAGGTGGGCTGGGATGGCCCGTTGTGGGAGTGGTTGGAAGAGCATCAATTTAATCCTGCCCCAACGCTGCGCAATAAAAATAAAAGCCAAGGAGATCAACTGTCTCTTTTCTGATAGGCAACCTCCGCTTACTTCGCTGGTTCAATGACCACCTTAAGCCCTTCTCGCCTTTGGGCGATGGCGAAAGCTTGTTCAAACTCGGCGAGGGGGAAACAATGGGTAACCGGTGAACGTACGTCAATCGCGCCATTTTCAACCAGCCGAATGGCGCGCGGGTAGACGTGCTTCATCCGCCGCGACGCTTTAATAGTTAGTCCCTTGCGGCGGGCGACAGAGGCGCTGAAACTGGTCCGGTCATCAGAAGGGATACCTACTAAAACGACCCGCGCCCCTCGCTTGGCAGACCGCAAGGCCGTCTCCACAGCCTCATTTTCGTTGGCTGCCTCAAAAGCCACATCGACGCCCCGGCCATGCGTAGCCGCCAGAATAGCTGCACCTTCCTCCCCCTCACCCGCCAGAAAGGTGTGCGTTGCGCCCAGGTCACGGGCGGCAGCAAGCCGGTCAGGGAGTCGATCGGTGGCAATGAGCTGGCTGGCCCCGGCGAGGCGGGCCATTTGTAGAATCAGCAGACCAATCGGCCCACAACCAAAGATCCCCACTGTCATCCCCGGTTTGACTTTGCCCAGGTCAGCCGCATGAATAGCCACGCCAAGAGGTTCGAGCATGGCCCCATCAATATCGGTCAGGGAATCGGGAAGCGGATGGAGGCAGCGAGTCGGCCAACTTAACATTTGGCGCAGTGCCCCATCCTGGTTTTCTTGTCCGGCGAAGTAGAGGTCGGTGCAAAAGTTAGGATTTCCCTCCAAACAAAACTCACATTGGTAGCACGGTATGGCGGGATCAACAGCTACGCGCTGGCCGCGCCGTGGGCCAGACTCAATTACCCCGGCAAATTCGTGGCCGAGGACTAAGGGTTGGGCCAATTGCGAATCGCCAATCCCTCCCTCAGCAAACCAATGCAGGTCGGAGCCGCAAATTCCCACAGCCGTCACCCGCACCAGAGCCTCATTAGCTCGGGGTATTGGATCAGGTTCGGTGTGTAGTTGTAAATCGGCCAAGCCATGTAAACGAATGACTTTCATTTTCCACCTCCGAACACCATCATACTCATTATAACCTTAAAAATTTAATTTGGCACTTTTTGGCAGTTTTAAGACTGGTTATGGCGCTTTTTTTAGCGTAAACTATAAGCCAGAAACCTGAAAATAGGCCTGAAAGGAACCCTAGCATGAAAGGCAGTGACAAATTCCTCATCGGTATCGTAGTTGGAATTGGGTTGTTGGTTATTGTTGCCTTTATCGTTACCCTAACCCGCCCTGAACCGACCTACCAGTCCGAGGACTCACCTGAGGGCGTGGCGCATAATTATCTGCTGGCCTTGCAACAGGAAGATTTCCAGCGGGCTTATGGTTATCTTTCACCCCACCTCAAACACTACCCCCCCTCGGCCGAATCGTTCGCCGAAGATGTTGACGAGGAGACCTGGCGTTTCCGCATTGACACTGACACTACTTTGGCCGTCGAATCGGTTAGGGTTACAGATAACCAGGCGGTGGTCAAGGTGCGAGAGTCCCGTTTTAACCGGGGAAACTTATTCAGCGGCGGACAATCGAGCACCGTTTTTGAAATGGAGTTGCAGTTTGAAGAAGGCCAGTGGAAGATCATCGACTCGGATTACTATTTTGCCTGGTGTTGGACGCACAATGATTACTGCGAGTAAACGAAAGAAAGGAAAATCTGATGTTTAACATTCGGCGTTGGTACATTTATCTGGTCAGTGCCGTGGGCTTACAGGCAGTAACCTGGGCCACGATCGCTCTATTGCGCAACTTATTGATTTCAAACCTCAATTCTCCCTCGACGGCGATTGCTTTTCAAATTGCCGTCATCATCATAGGCTTGCCCATTTTCCTGGCCCACTGGCTGTGGGGACAGCGATTGGCTGAAAGAACCGTCGAGGAAGGCGGAGCCGCGTTGCGTCGCCTTTATCTTTATGGCACGCTGGCTGCATTTCTGGGCCCCTTCGCCACAAATGCTTTCGACTTAATTGGCAGCCTGCTTCAGGCCGAATCGGGCCTGGTCAGACGGTCTTTCAATTTGACCTCCGGTGATGCCATTACCTATCATCTGGTCGCCTTGCTCGTTTTGGGGGTACTGTGGTTCTATCACTGGCGGATTGTAGGCCACGATGCGAAGCGTGTCCCGGAAACGGGGGCGGCAGCGACAATACGGCGGTTGTACGTGCTGGGCTTCAGCGCGGCAGGCCTGACTCTGACCACGCTGGCTATTACCTATCTAGCGCGCTGGATCATGCTGCAATTTGGGGGTAATATCATCCAAAGTAGCTCACTGGAGGTCAGCCTGGCTACGGAAGTCACCCGGCTGGTTATCGGCACACCCATGTGGCTCATTTTCTGGTCCTGGGCACAAAGGTTGTTCGAGGGACCTAGCCAGGAAGAGCGCGACTCAGCGCTACGGAAGTTTTACCTGTATACGGCTGTTTTCGTCAGCGCACTGGGCACAGTAATCAACACGGCGGCCATCCTGGCCGGCCTTTTACGCCGCTTACTTGATCTGGCCCCAGAGGGGGATATTCGCGCCCCCCTGTCGATTATCATTGGGCTGGGACTCGTGTGGGCTTATCACGCCTTTGTCATCCAAGACGATGCCAACCGGGCCGGAGAAACGCCCCGCCAGACAAGCATACGTAGGCTATACCTGTACCTGGTCGCCGCTATCGGTTTGTCCGCCCTGCTGGTTGGCTTGAGTGGGGACATTAGCGTCATCATCCGCTCCCTGGATGCCGGCTTCGGGGACGAACTTCGCGAGCAACTGGCCTGGTTCACAGCGGCCATTATCGCCGGGCTGCCGGTGTGGGTTCTACCCTGGCGGCGGCTGCAAAACCTGGCTCTGGAGACCGGCTCAACCGGCGCGGATGAACGCCGCTCGGTCGTGCGCAAGATTTACCTCTACTTTTTCCTGTTCCTGGCGACGATGACGGTTCTGTCCAGCGCTGTTTTCATCGTCTATAGACTGCTGAGCTGGGCCTTGGGCTCAGATCCACCCACGTTGAGCGAGTTAGGCCAGGCGATTGCCTTCAGCCTGATTGCCGTGGGCGTGTGGGGCTATCACGGAGTTATCTTGCGCAACGATCAAAGATTAGCCGATCGAGAACAAGTTCAGCACCTGGCAGACTTACATCTGGCCGTCGTCGACATCGGCGAGGGGCATTTTGGGACCGCCCTGGTAGCCGCTTTGAAGCAAGAAATGCCAGACCTGACCTTGGAACCGATCCTGTTGACCCAGCCCGACTCGGTAGACAACAAGGAGATTAAAAAACGCGATGAAGCAATTACCAGGCAACTGGCCCAGGCAGGCTTGATCGTTGGGCCATGGCTAATTGCTGTGCCGGGTGAAACGGAGGGCATGGTATCGCCGCAAATTTCTCAGCTGATTGTGCAGAGCCCGGCCCGCAAGCTACTGGTCCCCACCCGCGCCAATGGCTGGGAATGGGCCGGCGTGGAGCGCTGGGATACCGAAGCCCTCGTCGAACAAACCGTCAAGGCAATTGAGCAAATCGCCGCCGGAGAAGCAGTAAAACTGAGCCGCCCCCTGGGTGCCGGGGCCATCATACTCATTATTATTGGCGCGATAATTCTCCTGAGTTTGTTGGCCGGTCCGCTGCTGTCTTTCTTTGCTTTCTAATAAGGTGTTACCCTGTCTCCGCCGGGGCAAAAAAGACTAAAATTCGCAAATCTTCGGTGATGCTGTGAAACCGATGCTCAACCCCTGCCGCCACATAAATCACCGAGCCAGCCTGAACCTGGCGATCCTCCTCAGCCACCCGGATCATGCCCCGGCCGCTGACAACGTAATAGACTTCATCTTCATGATGGGGCTGTTGGGGATCAGGCTGGCCGGCGGGCAGAACATATACCCCAGCGCTCAAGGCCGAAACCCGCAGAAATTCCAGGTATAATTTGCCTGATTTCTGTTGTTTTTCAACCACCTGCGAAAATTCAAAAGCATCCATAGTTCATCTCCTTTTTTTCTAATCCTTTGCACCCTGAGGCTTGTCCCTTAGTAATTTTGACCTGGCCAGTTAGTTAACTTTCCCGGAAGCCAGGCACAATTCGATTTCGGGCAGAAAAGTGTTCGTGGTACTGTCGATGCTTGATAATCTGGCAAGATTAAAACCGTATCTTACTCAATCACTCTCATTTCTCTAAATTTTGGCGAAGGTATTGAGTTGATAAATCCTTTACGCTCTTGTGTAGTTGCCTGCACAAGCCAANNAAATTCAAAAGCATCCATAGTTCATCTCCTGTTTTCTTTTTACACGCTCGGCGTTTTTTAGATGAATCAATTAAACATTGGACAAATGGAGTATCACCTCAACTTCCGGGAAGCTCAGTAATGCCCTCAAAATGAGTCTATTTTGCCGGGTCATAGGTACTTTCGTGATGAAGTTGAGGCCAAGCTTCCGGGAAGTTAGGGGGAGGGTTTACCTCACTGCTGGTTCAAGCAACTTGAAGGTCTTACGCTGA
>JABAHQ010045377.1_pt1 | contig 10434 bp, 11 predicted proteins | sample 7062091 | NCBI WGS metagenome assembly JABAHQ01 (sample SAMN14534359, study PRJNA622989) | marine sediment metagenome | biome: marine biome [ENVO:00000428]; feature: marine pelagic biome [ENVO:01000023]; material: deep marine sediment [ENVO:00002113] | place: India: Gulf of Kutch | collected... | reverse complement strand
TCCCCGCGGTGCGCGCTTCGACGGCGAGCAGCTTGTCGTGTCCAGCATCTACGACTGGTTTCAGGCGGACTTCGGGGGCGACGAGGCCGGCGTGCTGCGCCATCTGCGCCGCTACGCGGCACCGGGCCTGGCCGAGCGGCTCGCCGCCTACCGCGGGGACCTGGACGACGAGTACGACTGGGCGCTCAACGCACCGTAGGCCCCTGGCGGGCGGTCGGCCGGGCGTCGCCCGCACCGACACCGCCATGCTGATCGACAATCCCTGGTTCTACGCCGTCGCCATACCGGCCATCCTGCTCACCGGGGCAGCGAAGGGCGGGCTGGGCACGGGCCTGGGCATCCTCGCCGTACCGGCGATCGCGCTCACGCTGCCCATCGGTGATACCGCGGGCATTCTGCTGCCGATTCTGCTGCTGATGGATGCGTTCGGGCTGTGGGCCTATCGCGGCACGTGGGACGGCCCCCACCTGCGCCGGCTGGTGCCCGCCGCACTCAGCGGGATCGCCCTGGGGGCGCTGCTCTTTCATGTGGTGCCGGAGGCGGGCGTGCGGCTCTTGATCGGCCTCATCGCCGTGGGCTTCACCCTGCATCGTTGGTGGCCACACGGGCCCGCGGGCGCGATGACATCCACCCGCCGCCCACCGGCGTGGGCAGGATGGCTCTGGGGCGGTCTCTCCGGCTTCACGAGCACGGTGGCCCACGCCGGCGGGCCGCCGGTGTCCGTCTACCTCCTGCCGCAGCGGCTGGACAAGACCCTCTACACGGGCACGACGGTGGTGTACTTCGCCGTCGTCAACGTCGCCAAGCTGGTGCCCTACGCCTACCTGGGCCTGCTCAGCAGCGGAAATCTGGCCACGGCNNCCCGCTGGCCCCGCTGGGCATCGGGCTCGGGGTGTGGCTGCACAGCCGGCTCAGCCCGCTGTGGTTCTACCGCATCTGCTACGGGTTCGTGTTCGTCGCCGGCCTCAAGCTGCTGTGGGACGGCGCGACGGCGCTGCTCGCGGCCGGATGACCCGGTGCGAAGTGGGCGGGATCAGGCCGGCGCGTCGGCCACGGCCCGAATCACCACGTCGGCCGCGATGTCCCGGTCCAGGGCCACGGTGGTCTCCCCGATCTCCACCACCAACGCCGGATGGCGCTGGCGCACGCGCACCTCCATGCCGGGCGTGAGCCCGAGCGCGACCAATTGCTGCAACCGCTCCCCCCGCCCCGGGCGCATGGCGACGATCTCGGCCCGCTGCCGGGCGGGCAGTTCCGCAAGCGAACGCGCCTGCGGTGCGTGTGCGGGTGCCGGCCGCAACGCAGCGGTGCGCGCCGCCTGCCTGCGTGCCTCCCGGCGACGGCGGTGGACCGCCAGCCAGCGCGCCAGGCGGTGCGCCAGGCGCGAGCGGCGCGGATGAGGCACCGCGTGCCCACAGGCGAGACAGCACACCAGGGCACAGCCTGCACCACTGCCGCCCGCGCCGCAGCCGCCGCACCCGTCGCCCGCTGGCAGCGGCTCCCCGCAGCGGGGACAGGCCAGCGCTCCAGCCATTGCCGCATTACCGGTCATAGCCATAGTTCCCGCAGGACCAGGTTAAGCAGAGCGCCCACCGCGAACGCGAAGGGAAAGATGAATGCGGCCATGGCAAAGCCGGTCCGCAGCCCGCGCTCCTTCACGATGACGAAGAAGTTGGCGATGCAGGGCACGAACAGCGTCAACGTGACCAGCGCCACCACGATCTGCACCTCCACCTCGGGGGGCACCTCGCCGCCGACGGTGCGCTCCCGGAACAGGTCGTACAGGCCCGCTGCACCGTAGTCGCGCCGCAGAAACCCGATCAGGAAGGCTTCCGTCGCGCGAGCGGGCAGGCCCAGCAACCCTTGCACGACCGGCGCGGCGAGCCGCTCCAATCCGCGCAACAGCTCCAGCGCGTGCAGCAGCCAGAGCAGGAAGGTGCCAAGGAGGAACAACGGCACCACCTCGCGCAGATACCACTCCATGCGCGCCAGCGTCTTGACCAGGATGTTGCCCAGCATCGGCCACCGCAATGGCGGGATCTCCAGCACAAACCCACCGCTTTCGCCCGGCAGCACGCGCTTGGCGAGCGCGCCCACCAGCAGCATCACCCCGACGACGGTGCCCAGCCACCACAGCAGGGCGGGTGCGCTCAGCGCGGCGAGCATACCCAGAATGACGCCCAATTGCGCCGAACAGGGCACGCCCAACGCGAGCAACAGCGTGACGATCANNGTCGCAGCCCAGGCCGAGGATCATCGGCAGCACGGCCTTGCCGTTCAGCCCCGCGAGCTTGAAGAGGCGGTTCAGCACCACGGCGAGGCGCGGCAGATAGCCGGAATCCTCAAGAATGGAGAACGTGAGGAAGAAGAAGCCCACGATCGGCAGCACGATCGCGAACGCATAGGAGAGGCCCATGGAGACGAGACCATAGTCCCCGAGCAACAGGCCGGGGCCGCTCCCCACGGCATTGCCGCCGGCGCCGAGCAGCCATCCTGCCAACGGTTCGGGGAGCACGCTGCGCAACACGCCGTCCAGCCAGGGCACGAGCCGCTCCCCGAAAACCGCGGACTCCAGGAAGTCCACCGCAGTGCCCGCGCCCAACACGCCCACGACCAGATACATCGCGTACAGCACGGCGAGCGCCACCGGTACGCCCCAGAGTGGATGCAGCGCCAGGTCGCCCAGCCACGCCGCCGGGCGCCATGCCCGCACCCGCGTGCGCCGCAGCACCTGTGCCGCCAGCGCATCCGCCGCCGCTTGCCGGGCCTGCTGAATCGCATAGCGAATGCCTCCGGGGAATTCCGCCGCGATCGATTCCCGCAATGCGGCGGCGAGGCGGCCGGCAGCGGCAGTGTCCACAGGGGCGGGCACCGGAAGCCCGTCCTCCCCGGCCAACAGCAGCAGGGCGATCCCGCGTGCGCCCGCCAGCCCGGGGGGCAGACGGCCCTGCACGCTTGCAATCGCGTCTTCCAGCACCGGGCCGTAATCGACCCGCATCCGGCCGGTGCGAAACGGCACCGTTGCATCCAGCAGCCCCTGCAGCCCTTGGCAGCGGGTGGCCACGGCAGACAGCACCTCCACCCCCAGCGCCGCCGCCAGCATCGGGGTATCCAGGGTCACTCCCCGCGCCGCTGCCTCGTCCGCCATGTTCGCCACCAGCACCAGCGGCAGCTCCAACTCGCCCACGGACAGCGCCAGGGCGAGCCCGCGGCGCAGGTTCTTCGTGTCACCCACCAGCACCACGCGCGCGTCGGGCGACCCCATGCCGGCGACGAGGGCGTCCCGGGCGACCCGCTCCTCCTCCGAGGTCGGCAGCAGGCCATTGGTGCCGGGCAGGTCGATCACCGCCCCCCCGGTACCGCGCGTCCGCCCTTCGGCAACCTCGACCGTCGTCCCGGGGTAATTGGAGACGGTGGTGTAATGCCCGGTCAACTGCCCAAACAGCACGCTCTTGCCGACATTGGGATTGCCGATGAGCAGGAGCATCGACATGGAATCCGCAACCTGTTCCGTCAGCACCGCACCAGCGCCTTGCATCACCCCTCTCCGCATCGACCGGCCAATCGCGGCTCGCCTGCCGACCCCAGGCCCCGCATTGGCGGTGCTGGGGAAATCGGGCAAAAGCAAGCGTATTTTGAGACTGAGTCTCAATATATATCTACGGTACTGCACGGTCATGCCGCGTGCAACCCGAGACTCGCGACGTCGGCCGGTAGTGCATATTGCTGCAGATGCGGAGGGGCGACGGGGGTAGACCATGGCCTCCAGGCCGGGCCGGCGAGGGCGTGCGCCGCGCACGGCGGGGCGCATTGGATTGCCCGATCCGGATGTGCAACAGTGTCGGTGGAGCCTGCTCGATCACCCGGGATCCGTTCACCTGACCGATTGTTGGCCATGCGCAGCTATCTGATGACCGTGGTGATGTTGGGCATCGAGGTGCTGGTGGTGGTGCACTGGTTCCTGCTGCCCGCCAATGGGTTGCTGGCGGTGGTGGCGATGGTTGCCGCCGTCGTGATGACGCTGATGGCGGCCTGCGACGTGATCTTGATGGTCGCCGCCTTGCGCAAGGACCCGGCCGACCCCCAACAACACCGGGAACTGGTCGATCTCGCCGAGATCGAGCCGCTCTGGGCGTTCGCCACGTTCATGCAGTTGCTCTTCATCGCAGCCGCGGTGCTGGCCGGGGTGTACTGGATCGCCGCGATCGTCGCCGTCGGCCAGGGTGCCGAGCTGATCGCCGTGGCCGGGGCCCGCCACCGGCGCGGCACCCAGCCGCTGGAACCGAGCGTCTAAGTCCTGCCCCTGCGCAGTGCCGCCCAACGCTATCCTGGCCGCGTTGCACGCCGCCAAGCGGCGCGGTAGCATCACGGCCTTCGGGACGGACCCGGAAGCGTTGACCGATCGGAGGAAGCCGCCATGGCGAGAGTGCTGACCGTTGGGGCCGCACAGTTGGGCCCCATTGCCCGTGACGAGCCCCGCAGCCGTGTCGTGGAGCGGATGCTGGCGTTGCTGGAGCAGGCCGACGCCAAGGGCTGCAAGCTCGTCGTGTACCCCGAGTTGGCGCTGACCACGTTCTTCCCCCGCTGGCTCATCGAGGATCAGGCGGAGGTCGATGCCTTCTTCGAGCAGGAGGTACCGGGTCCGGACACGCAGCGCCTGTTCGACGAGCACGCCCGCCGCGGGATCGGCTTTTATCTGGGCTACGCGGAGTTGGAAGAGGCACCCGGCGCCCTGAAGCGCTTCAACACCTCGATCCTGGTGGACGAGACCGGGCAGATCGTCGGCAAGTACCGCAAGGTGCACCTGCCGGGCCACGCCGAGCACGAGCCGCAGCGGCCCTTCCAGCACCTGGAGAAGCGCTATTTCGAGGTGGGCGACCTGGGCTTCCCGGTGTTCCGCGCCTTCGGCGGCGTGATGGGCATGTGCATCTGCAACGACCGCCGCTGGCCCGAGACCTACCGCGTGATGGGCCTGCAGGGCGTGGAGCTGGTGATGCTGGGCTACAACACGCCCCTGGTCAACGGAGCGGCCCACGAGCCCGGGCACCTGCGCATGTTCCACAACCACCTCAGCATGCAGGCCGGCGCCTACCAGAACGGCATCTGGGTGGTGGGCGTGGCCAAGGCCGGCATCGAGGAGGGCGTGGAGCACATCGGCGGCACCTGCATCGTCGCACCCACGGGCGAGATCGTGGCGCAGGCGCGGACGGAAGGGGACGAGCTGATCACCTTCGACTGCGACCTGGACTTCGGCCGCTACATCCGGGACACCACCTTCAACTTCGCCAAGCACCGCCGCGTTGAGCACTACGGCCTGATCACCGAGCGCACCGGCGAGGTTCCACCGCCCTGACGCTCGCGGCGCCCAATCGGCGGCGCCGGGCGGCCCTCACGCTGCGTCCCACCCCTTGCCTGTATCGGACACCCCACCATGAACCTCTTCACTCAGTTGCACCCGGATTGGCACGCCACGGCACCGGAATCCCTGCTCGACGCCCCGGCCACCGCGTTGCAGGCCGTGGACGCGCAGCGCGCGCAGGTGCTCGCCGAGGAGCTTGGCGTGCGCACCCTGCGGGAGATGGCGAACCATCCGCTCGTACACTGGGTGTGGCACACCTACAGCGCGTTTCGCGCCGGCATGCAACGCGAGTTGCCGGACGACGCCGCGGAGCACATCACGGCGGCATGGCAGAACCGGGGCTGCGGCGACTGGCTGGCAAGCCCGCTGACGTCGCTGAGCGCGCTGACCGAGGCGCAAGCGACCCGGTTGGGCGACGAGTTGGGCTGGTACACGGTGCGCCATATGGCCGCTGATGGGGCCTTTGCCGCCGCGCGCGAGGTGCATCGCGTGGTCACCGGCGGGCCGGAATCTCCCGAGCACTCCCCACAACGTCCGCTCAAGAACTACTTCGCCGGCAGCGCAGCGCGCCACATCCAGCGGGCGCGGGATGCCGCGGGCGTGACCCGGCCGCCACCGCCGCCGCCCGCGCCACCAGCCGCGGCACCCAACGCGCAGTCCGCACCGCCGAGCGCGCCGCCGATGCCGGCAGCCACCGCTTCGGGTGCGGGCGGGCCATGGCAGGCGCCTCCGCCACACCCGCACAAGGACTACACCAAGGACGGGGTGTACGTGCCCCGCGGAGGTGGTTCGCGCGGCTGGCTGGACAACACCGGCGTCGCCCGCATCGAGCAGCCCAATGCCTACGGCTACCGGGCGGCCGTGGATGCGACGCACTTCAAGTCCGCCGGCCTCGCGGAAGCCGTGCGCGTGAACAATCGGGGCGCCGAACGCAAGGAAGTCCGCATGCAGGTGCGCTGGCAGCAGGATGCCCAGGCGGTCGCCACCCCCGGGCTGTGCCTCAACATCTCGCTCACCGGGGCCAAGCTGCGGGTCGGCAACAAGTTTCCGCAAGGCATGCCGCTGGCAGTGACCTGGGTGCACCGCGACGACATCACGGGGTTGGAACACACCCTGTTTCATTTGACGGCCAAGGTGGTGTGGTCTGCCTCGGTGGATCCGAACTTCCGCGTGCCCCGCTTCGACTGCGGCGTGGAATTCGACCCGATGGACCTCGCCGCGCAGGAGCGCCTCGCGATGCTGCTCACCGATCGCCTGGACGAGTTGGTGCAGCAGCCCCCGCCGCCGGAGGAGAATCTGGCGCTGTAGGATGCCGTCCCGGCGCGGGGTCGCGGGGCCGGTGTACACCGCTCCGCCGTCAGGCCGGTGGCCCGGCATGCACCCGCGTGAGGATGCCGAAGACGAGCATCAGTGCGATCGCCAGCAGAAACACGATGTTCAGCGCCCGATAGATGCCCGGAAAACGCCGCGCGATGATGTGCTTCACTGCCAGGTAGCCCAGCCCGAAGACGATCGCGATTTCGATCAAGCCCAGTCCGAACATGCCCTTCCCGGTTGGCGAGGCGTAAGGGGGATGGGCGGCGCCGCCCTGCGGTGAACGCAAGGCGGCATCCGCTCAAAGCGAATGGGGGCCGAGGGTCCGGCTCAGGTGTCGAAGTAGACCGACACGCCCACCAGCAGGGTCGTGGAGGTGGCGTCCACGTCGAAGATCTCCGTCTCCTGCCAGTTGAACTCGATGTTGTAACTGAGGTCTTCCGTGGCGAAGATCTTCACGCCGGCCATGAAGCCGATGGACGTGCCGTTGTCGGAGAAGTCTCCCGCCGTCACGGATACCACGCCCGCCTGACCGCCCACGTAGGGCACGGTGTCCTCCGCGGGGTTGAAGTGCAGCTTGGCGAAGCCGTTGACGATCTCCACCGAAGCGTCGCCGGCATCGGAGAACGTGCCGATGGTCAGGAACGAGCCGCCGACCTCCACCTCGTCCGTGACGAACACGCCGCCGAGCACCTGCGCGGTGATCTGATCCGACGTGCTGCCTTCCACGTCGATGGTGGACACCGAGCCGAAGATCGACACCTCCGCATCACCTTCCTGCACCGCGCTCCAGGCACCCGGCGCGGCGAACACCAATCCGGCGGCCATTACGGCGAGTACCGCGACAATCCGCAACATGAACATCACCTCTCCTTGGTTGCACCGGATGGGACGGGTATCCGCCCGCTACCGGTCGGTGAACACCCCCTTGGTTCATTATCCGGTTCGCCCGCCTGCAGGGGCAACCCCCGACTCCCGAGGGCCCGTGGTCAGCGCGTGACCGCCCACAGTGTGATCTGCTCCGTCTCGTCCGCCGCCGCTAGCCACTTCCCGTTGGGGCTCAGGGCCAGTGCCAGGACACGGCCCGGCAGCGGCAACGCAGCGATCGTGGCCGCGGCCTGTAGCTCCCACAGCTTGACCTGCTTGTCGGCGCCACCGGTGGCAAGATAGCGAGTGTCGGGAAAAAATGCGAGCCCGGTAATGTCCTTGTCGTGGGCCTCGAAGCTGAGCAACTCCTCCCCGGTCTTCATGTCGCGGATTTTCACCAGTTCGGTGTCCANNGGTTGCGGCGCAGGTCGATGTCCACCCGCTTGGCGGCGATGGCCAGCTAGGCGCCGTCCCGGCTGAGTTCGGCGAACAGGAGCCGCTTCGCCGACTCCTTGAAGGCGCGCAGTTCCTTTTGCAGGTTCACGTCGTAGAGCCGCACCATGCGGTCCCGGCTTGCGACGACCAGGGTCTTGCCGTCCGCCCCGAAGCGCACGGTCGTGACCTCCTCTCCCACGTCGGCAAGCTCGAAGGCATGGGCGCCCGTGCGGAGATGATAGACATGCACCTCTTCGTCGTCGCTGCCCGATGCGTAGAAGTTGTCGGCGGGCGACACGGCCAGGGCGGTGACCGGGTCGCCGTGCTCGTCCGCGCTGCCCAGCACACGCCCGTTGTTCGCGTCGATCAGCGCCACCGCACCGCTTTCCGTGCCGGCCACGATGCGGTCGCCCTTGCGGTTGACGGCCAGCGCCGTCACGGCCCCGCCCGGCACCTCGACCGGCTGTCCGACCGCCTCGCGGGCCTGCACGTCCCAGCGCAGCAGTTGCTCCCCCACGGCATAGTAGAGGCGCGCGCTGTCCGGGGAGAACACGAGCACCCGCGTGCGCACCCCCCGCAGCACATCGTGCACCGCGGGGGCGATGGACTCGGGTGCGAGCCGGGTCACCCCGGCGAGCACTTCCTCTTCCGTCGCCGCAAGTGTCTTGGCGACGGAGGCCATGCCCGAGAGAAAGAGGCTGCCGAAGTCCCCGGCGTGATTGACGACTTCCTGCCGCAGCACCTCGCTCGTTTCCACATCGGTCAGTGCGGTGGACACCTGCCACAGCGTGTCGGTGACCTTGGTGACCGTGCCGGTCACGATGCGCCGGACGCCCAGCAGCTTGCCGACCTGCACCGCGCACTCCTTCTCCGTGCAGATCTGCTGCTGCAACGCCAGCTCGCTGAGGATCTTGTCCAGTTCCGCGCGGTTGACCATGGTGAACCGCCCGGTCTTGAGCAGTTCCGCCCGTAACTGATTGGCCAGCACGGCTCCTTGCTGCGGCCCGGCCCCCAGCACGTCGAAATCCAGTACCGCCAGCCGCTCCCGTTCCTGCGCCGACGGTGCACCTGCCGCCGCGACCAGCAGCGCCAGGGACAACAACAGCGGCAGCAGGGCGCCACGGCGCTTCGGCTCGCGGCGCCCCCTGCAGTGCGGGCGCACGGCGGCGCACACGCGCGGCATGGAGTGCACAGGATTGGGCCGGGGGGCAAGGCACGGATCGGGACGGATGGGCACGGCAGTCTATGGCAAGGGTCGGTGATTGCGGATGCCGGTCGTGCAGCGGCGCGTTCGGCAGGCCGCACGCATCAGGGCGTGTTCGGTTTGCGGTAATGGTCGTAGCGGTCCGCGCTGCGCACGGCAAGGCGCACCACCTCGTTGCGCTGCACCAGCTTCAGGCGCACGGTAACCCCCGCGTCCCCCGCGGCCCATAGATAGCGGTAGAACTCCTCCATCTTCTGCACCTTGTGCTCACCCACGGCCAGCACGATGTCACCCGGGGCCAGCCCGGCCCGGCTCGCGGGACCATCGGGCGTGACGCGCGTCACGATGACGCGGCCGAACTGCTCGGCCAGGTTGACACCCAGCCAGGGCCGCGGCGGGCCGGCGGGCCGGCCGTGCTGCACCAGATCGGCCAGCAGCGGGCGCAGCCGGTCCGCCGGCACGAACATGTTGCCGGGGACTTCCAGTTCCTCCCTCGCCGCCGGCATTTTCCACATACAGCGAGCCGATTCCGATCAGGCGCAGGCTGCGGTCCAGCAATGCGGCACCCGCGTAGTGCTGTTGCGGCGGTGTGGTAAAGATTGCCCCCTCCAGCAGATATTCCCAATACCCGGCGAAGTTGCGGCGCGAGACCACCGTCGCGGTGCGAATCGCCTCGACGCCCGCGCGCCCCACGACCAGCACGGGATCCCGCACGCCGACGGCGCTTGACTTGCCGAAGGGCAGCGGCTGCACGCCGAGCGGCTCCGCCGCCTGCACCAGCGCCAGGCCCGTGCCTGCATCGTAGCCAAGCGTGCGTGCGGGCACGCGGCGCCCATCGTGCAGGGTGACACGCACCTTGAACGCCTCCAGCACGATGTAGCCGATGGTCAGGATGCGCCCCGCATCGTCGATCACCACGCCGCTGCCGGCCCGGCGCGTGCCCAGAATGGCCGCGGTGCGCGCGTCGGCGGCGATCTCGGCCTCCAGCCCCACCACGGCCTGCATCACGGTGTCCAGCGCGGCCGGCGCGGAGCGTGCGCTCAGTACCGGCACAAGCCCACCGGCGCAGCACAACACGGCCAGGAGGAACGTCCGACCCATCGTTCGCGGTGCGCGCCGAGAGCAAGTCATGGATGCGCTCCAGAAGGGGCAGGAAAGCCCACAGGCTCCCTGAAGTATAGGCGAAACGGCCCTGGGAACGCGAGGGATTTTCCGTGCGGGCCGCCAACGGTCGGCGCTCCGCACCCGGCACGTT
>JABAHQ010012749.1_pt4 | contig 10434 bp, 14 predicted proteins | sample 7062091 | NCBI WGS metagenome assembly JABAHQ01 (sample SAMN14534359, study PRJNA622989) | marine sediment metagenome | biome: marine biome [ENVO:00000428]; feature: marine pelagic biome [ENVO:01000023]; material: deep marine sediment [ENVO:00002113] | place: India: Gulf of Kutch | collected... | reverse complement strand
GGCTATATCACCCTGGATGACTTGATCGAAGTGTTCCCCGAGGCGGATGAGGATGATGAGCGGCTTGAGTTGCTCCAATCCTTCTTCCAGGGCTCCGGAATTGAGGTCTATGAGGACCTTGATCAGGTTCCTGTCCACCTCCGACCGGACAATGAAGCGGAGGACGCTGAGGACATCGACCTCAGCGCAATCTCGACGGATGACACCGTAGGGCTCTACCTAAAAGAGATGGCGCGCGTCCCCTTGCTGACGACGGAAGAGGAGGTCGACCTCGCGCAGCGGATCGAGCGCGGGGAGCAGGCGGAGAAGGAACTCGCCCAGCTCAATGGCAATCCTTCCCGTGAGACGAGGGTTGAGTTCCAGCGTCAGATCGAAGACGCCCGCGCGGCGCGTGATCATCTCATCAAGGCCAACACCCGCTTGGTTGTCAGCATCGCCAAGAAGTACATGAGCCGCGGTGTCCCTTTCCTCGACCTGATCCAAGAGGGCAATTTGGGCCTGATGAAGGNNATCGTTTCAGCACGTATGCCACTTGGTGGATCCGACAGACGATCACGCGGGCAATCGCGGACCAGGGCCGTACCATCCGCGTGCCCGTTCATATGTCCGATCGCATCCGCCGTCTTTATAAGACGGCCAGGCAGATGGAACAAGAGCTGGGGCGCAAGCCGACTCCGGAGGAAATCGGGGAACATCTGGGCGTCGATTCCAACAAAGTCCAATGGATGATGAGAGTCTCTTGGCGACCCCTCTCTCTGGAGACCCCGGTCGGTGAGGAGGAGGATTCGGAGCTCGGGTCCTTCGTCGAGGATGAAAACACCCCGACGCCGACCGAAAGCGCCTACGAGAACCTGCTGCGCGACAAAATCGAGGATGTCTTATCGACCTTGAGCCCACGCGAGGCGCGCATTCTGCGACTGCGCTTCGGTTTGCACAACGGAAGGCCCTATACGTTGGAGGAGGTCGGCCAGAAGTTCGGTTTGACGAGGGAGCGCATCCGGCAAATCGAGGGGAAGGCGCTGCGACGTCTGCGTCACCCCCGCCGGGCCCGCCAGTTGAGGGACTACCTGGCGGAGTGACCCCCGCCTCCTGCAGCTGGGAAGGGATGGGAGCGGCTTCTGGCCGCTCCTTCTTTGATTCGGGGACCTCGGGCCGACCGACCATGGGCGGATACGATGCCTAAGGAGGACGGGTGACGGGCGAGCTGCACCTGATCTTCGACGGNNTACGTGGGCGGCCTACTTGCTCAAGAGGTGGGACCGCCACGATCGCGTGACGATCGTGCCGTGCCAGGATCGGACCGCTGTTCGAGAGCTGGGGATCTCGAGGGATCAGTGTGAGTCCGCGGCGTGGGCGACGAGTGCCGGCGGTGAACGCTACCGGGGTGCCGTCGCCATCAACGCGGCCTTGGCATATGCGCTGGACAGTGATCTGCCCATAAGGCTATACGAATTGCGATGGATCCAGTGGCTGGAAGATCGGGTCTACGCGACGATCACGGCCCTGCGCGGCCGTCTCCCCGGCATCAAGCCCTTTTGCTTGGAGCACCCGGATCGCTGCGCCGGCGAGCGAGATTAGGCGGCGTGTGCGCGCCCTCCTACTTGTTCCGGGATGTCTTCCAAGGTCCAGCGTGCTTGCTACGGCTGTAAGACGAACTCGTAGAGTTTCCGGCTTGGTCCCTTTCACGAGGAAATGACGATGGCCCGGTTCGTNNATCGTGAATCGCTTCCCCTGCCAAAAAGAGGGTTCGGTTGCAGTCGGCCGTCGGCGAGTTGAGATTCGATCGCGATCGGGTCACCCATGATCGAGTTCGAGCACTTTGAGAACGAGACGAAGGGCCTCGTCAGCGGCCTGCGCTTTGTTGGCGGCTCGATCGCCTTCGAAGACAAAGCGCTCGGTCCACTCGCCGTTTGCTGTCGCGGCCGCCACCCACGTCAATCCGACTGGCTTCTCATCGCTTCCCCCGCCGGGGCCGGCGATCCCGGTGGCAGAGACGCCGAGCGAGGCGCCAAATCGGGCACGAATCCCCATCGCCATTTGGCGCGCCGTTGCCTCGCTGACGGCGCCGTCGCTGACGAGGGTCGTCTTAGGGACACCGAGCAGCTCCATCTTGATCCGATCGGAATAGCTGATGACCCCGCCAAGAAAGTACTCGGAGGAACCCGGAACCTGTGTGATCCTGTGGCCGATCAACCCTCCGGTGCAAGATTCGGCCACAGCGAGCGTCCACCCGCGTGAAATGATCGTCTTGCTCACCCTCACTTCGAGTGGGTCGTCCATGCGTGCCTCCCGGAATTTCCACTGATTATACGGCGGATTGACTTTGGTACGAGGCGGCCGTTATCCTTGCGAGCATGGACCAACTCTCCTTCTTGACCTCTGACCAAGCGGTTCTGACCGTGGCCGAGCTCACGCGCTACGTTCGGAGTGTGCTCGAATCCGACTACCGACTCCAGGACTTGTGGGTCCAAGGAGAAGTGTCCAACGTGTCCCGACCTGCGTCCGGGCACCTCTACTTCACGCTCAAAGACGAGACGGCCACCCTGCGTTGTGTCATGTGGCGGCCACAGGTCGCACGGCAACGGACGTTGCCGCAAGATGGATTGGCCGTTGAAGTTCACGGGCATGTGAGCGTGTACGAGGCTGGCGGCCAATACCAACTCTACGCGGATTCGATCAGGCCGGCCGGCGAGGGCGAACTCTATCGTCAATTCCTACAGCTGAAGGCCAAGTTGGAGGCGGAGGGTCTGTTCGAGGAGGAGCGCAAACGTCCGCTGCCCGCCTTTCCCAAACGGATCGGTGTCGTGACGTCCTCGGCGGCGGCCGCCTTGCAGGATGCCATTGACGTGCTGCGCCGGCGCTTTCCACTGGCGGAGGTCTTGCTTGCTGGCGCCGACGTCGGTGCAGGGAGTGGAGGCGCCGGCGGGCATCGTGCGCGCCTTGGGGGCGCTCGCCGGCCTTCGCGACCTTGACGTGATCCTCTTGGTGCGCGGCGGTGGCTCCATGGAAGACTTGGCTGCCTTCAACGAGGAGGAGTGTTGCCCGGGCGATGGCCGCCTCGAAGATCCCCATCGTCACCGGCGTCGGCCACGAGACCGACTTCACCATCGCCGACTTCGTGGCCGACCTGCGCGCCCCCACCCCGTCGGCGGCCGCCGAGCTGATTTCCCCGAACCGGACGGACCTTCTGGCGGATGTGAATGGCCTCCGTCGGGCCCTTGCACGGACCTTTGCAGATCAGCTCCGGGAGAATCGTTGGGATTTGCAGCGCGTGCGAACCGCGCTCCAGATAGCTTCCCCTCGGGCACAACTGGCCAATGCGCGTCAGCAGGTTGATGACCTGCAGCGCCGCGCGGCGGCCGCCCTGCGTCACGGCCTGCGGTTGCGGAGATCCGTCCTCGCTGGTCTGGAAGGCACCCTGCGGGCTGTCGGCCCGGCAGCCGTCTTGGCGCGCGGCTATGCCGTTGTCCGGGACGACGCGGGCAAGGTCGTGCGCTCGGTCTCCCAACTGGGCGTCGAGGACCCCATCCGGGTTCGTCTGGCGGATGGCACGTTCAGCGGCCGTGTCGAGCGGATCGATCCCGGCCAGGGAGCAAGTGAGGAGGCGGAGGAGGCCTCCGGTGGAGCGGGGCCCGAGGTATGATGGGTATCCCCTTGAGGATATGGGCATGACCGAACCGAAACCCCCGGAAGAACTCACCTATGAAGAGGCCTTCGAGGAACTCCAATCGATCGTAGCTTCCCTCGAGGCTGACGAGCTTGAGCTCGAGGAGTCGCTCTCGTTGTTTGAGCGCGGTCAGAAGTTGGCTGCCCACTGCAGCGAGCTGCTCGAGTCCGCCGAGCTCAAGTTGCGTGAGCTGGCCCCGGATGAGGCAGGCGGATTCCTTGAGGGCGATCAGGGTGGAGAGGACGAATAGTTGAGTTCAGGTTCTGTCCTCCAGAATCCCGTCTTGGTGGCGGCGCTATTGTCCTGGGTTATCGCCCAATCCCTCAAGCTCCCGATCCAGTACATGGGGGAAGGTCGATGGGATTGGTCCATCCTTCTGCGAGCTGGGGGGATGCCTTCCTCCCACTCGGCGCTGGTGACGGCTGCTGCCCATGGCATTGGGCTGGCGGCCGGCTTTGACACGGCTTTGTTCGCGTTGGCCGTGGTCATCGCCATGATCGTGATCTATGACGCGACGGGGATCCGGCGCCAGGCTGGCCGCCACGCGGAGATCATCAACACCATCCTGCGCGATTTGCTGGAGGGCCATCCCTTCACCCAAGAACGACTGCGGGAGGTCCTGGGGCATTCTCCGCTAGAAGCCTTTATCGGGATGATCCTCGGTCTGGTCGTCGCGCAGATCGTCGTCCCCCTGTGGTGAGCCCGCAAGAGGAACGGGGGCCCCGTCTTCGGTATGGTTGAGCAGCATGCGGGGGAGATCGACGGCCTCGGGCGCACCGAAGAGAAGCGCTAGCAGCCAATAGGTGATCCCTCCAAGGAGCACGCCGCCGCCCCCGATAAACCAGGGCGAATCCCACGGTGCCGCTCGAAGCCATAGCAGAAGGACGACGACCATCCCAATGGCGGATGCTGCGCTCGCGGTCAAGCCTTTCCTTACGCGTGCGAAAGCTAGGCCACGGAGCCGGGTCCGCATGAGCCAAAGCAATCCAGCCGCCTCCAATGCGGTCGCTAGGGAATTGGCCAACGCCAGCCCGCCATGGGGGGACATCCCCCAACGACGGAAGAGTTCAGCCAAGGCGATGCTCAGGAAGACGTTGAGGCTCATGGCGCCGGCTCCGAGCAGCACAGGAGTCCTCGTGTCCTGCAGCGCGTAGAAGGCACGGGAGANNGCCGTGGCCGACAAGGCCGGCTGCATACCAGAGCAGGGCCCAGGCGACCAGATCGGTGGAGTCTAGATTGAATGCCCCGCGCTGAAACAGCATAGCGATAATGGGCCGGCGGAGGAGGATCAGGCCCAGACTGGCCGGCAGGGAAAGGAAGACAACGCCTCGGAGTGTCGCCGCCAGCGAGCTGCGCATGCGGTCATGCGCGCCGCGCGCGGCCTGCGCGGAGAAGGTCGGAAGCGCCGCGATCGCGATAGCCTGGGCGATGATCACTTGCGGCATGAGCATAATGAAGAAGGCGTACTGAATGGCTGCCAGGCTGCCCTCGCGCATGCCGGAGGCCAAGATGGTGTTGACCAGGAAGTTGAGCTGGACGACGGCCACACCGACCACCCGAGGGGCCATCAAAGTTCCGACTCGGCGAACGGTGGGATCCTTCAGTCCGAGGCGGGGCTGATACTGGGCCCCTCGCCGCAGCAAACCGGGCAGTTGGACCCCGAGGTGCAGACTCGCCCCAATGACGACGCCCCAGGCCAGGCCGTGGATCCCCCAGCGCGGCACCAATACGAGCACACCAAAAATCCAGCCCAGCCAAAGGAAGGTGGGTGCCAGAGCCGGAAGCAGGAAATGCTGGTGCGCGTTTAGGATGCCCATGGTGAGGCCGCTCAGGCCAAAAATGATGGCCGATAGCAGAAGGATGCGGAGAAGGGCTACCGTGAGCTCGGTGGTTGGTGGGTCGAAGCCGGGGGCGATGAGGGGAACGATGGCGGGAGCCAGCAACCAGGATATGGCCGCCGTCGCGGAAAGCGCCAACAAGAGCAGATTGGCGATGGCCGAGGCCAGCTGCCAGGCGCCCCGCCGGTCCTCGCGCGTGAGGAACTCGGTGAAGGTTGGGATGAAGGCCGAGGACAAGGCACCCCCCGCCATCAGACTGAAAAGGATCTCCGGCAGGCGGTTGGCGGCATTGAATGCGTCCAACTCGGAGCTCGTGCCAAAGGCCTGTGAGACGAGCACCCATTTTGCCAGACCGGTCAGGTTGGAGAGCACAAAGCCCGCCATGACCACGCCGGCTGCCCGCGCGATCGTCCGTTCTTCCAGGGCGGCAGTTTTGTCCACGGCCTGCGATTATAGCAGTGGGGTATCAAGAAGACCGATTGGCGCCGTGTAGCACAGCGAAGTTGTAGCTCGGGGTCTTCGTGATGCGAAAAGAGCAGGGGAATCTGGGCTAGCCCCTGGCCGTGAGAGGCCAGGATCAGGCGAAGGTCCACTATCTAAGACAAGGGGGCCAGCACGGCCCTCACGGCGGCGCATAACCCCCGGGGCCGGAGTCCGGGGAGAGCATTACTCACAAAAGAGAGCATTCACGAGGCTCGTAGTTCGATTGGCAGGGCTGTAGTCGAGATTCTGCATGGATCTAAACGTAGCGCAGGCTTGGGCTCGCAGGAACGGATCATCTGCGATCTGCCAGGCAGTTTCCTCCAACGGGCCTTCCNNATGCTTGGAGGAACGGCATCCACTCGACCGGATCATTCGGAGCGAGGTTTCTTTCAAAGGCTTCCTCGGCCAACCTGATGACCTCCTCCCAATTGGCGGACTGGACCGCGAGTTCTGCCTTCTGGTAGTAGTAGCACCATCCGTGAGGGGGCTCTGAACCGAAAACGAGGCCAGGAGGCTCGACCTGTTGAGCGGCAATCACCACATTATCCGCCCGTGAGTAGGGTGCCACGGAGACAATTTCGATGCGGTCCTGCGTGGAGACTCGCGGCCAACGACCGTCGAGGACGTGAACGCAAGCGCTGTCATTCGGTTGGCTGATGACCAGCACATTTCCCCAGCGCTCGTACATCGTGTGGGTTCTGTAGAAATACCTCTCCGTTTCGGCTTCAGCCAGGACCTTCCTGATCCTATCGGGCAAGAGCGACACCGCAGATATTTCATATTCGACGGGGATGGTGCCCGAGCCCCTCGGACTGTAAATGAGATTCGCTGGCCCCCAGACGGTGCTGATGTCCTCAATATAGGAGAAAGTTCCATAATCAACGAGCAAGGTCGTCTTTGGTCGGATATCCGGCGCTCGCCAGGCAACCTGCCACCAAAAATTGCGGATGGTCTTTGCCTCCGTTGAGGCGATGGAGGTGACTGTATATTGGGTCAGGGTCCCTATTGCCACCAGACCGATGAGCAGGGAAGAGCGCGTGTTCTTCGAAGACATCAAGCTCAGCAGGCCAGTGATCAATGTGGCTGCCGCCAGAGAGGCGGGCAGTGAGTAGTGCGAATAGGCTTCGAACGTCACCCTCCGGTTTGCCATGATCACGGGCAAGAGCCCTGCAGCCAGCGTCGCGAGGCCGATCATGACCGCTCTGATCGCCCAAGTGGAATCATCCTGCCCGGTCCCGCTCGTGCGCGCTCCGGAACGTCCGAGGCTTGCGCGCCTCAGAGCTAGCTCACTGATGATGATTGCGGCCACGATGGCCATGGCGAGCACCAGCCCGATCATGATTGCTTGCAGCCCTTGGTCGACGAATGTCCGGTAAAGGGGAACCCCCCAGGCAAGGAATGCAGAATTCACCATTCCTTCGAACAAGTTGATGAGCCACCACTGCCCTCTGAGCACGGGTGCCTCGAGGAAGCGACCCAGCTGTAGACCGATGTCTGTTTCGGGTCGGACGTTATCGAAAATCAAGAGCCACCAAACAAAGTANNGACCATTTCCGGAGTGTCGCGATCCAACTCTTGCGGCACAGGTAGTCCCTGTTCTCCCCGCAGACCATGATGAGCACGCTGAGTAACCGGAAGAACTCCATGCCAATGGCGTAGTCCACAAGAAGTAGGTAGCCCCAACCAGTCAGGACCGAGGTCGCCCAGAGGCCAAGCTTCCATGCCCATTTTCGAGTAACAAGGGCCTGTAGCGTCAAGGCGATTGAAACCACCTGAAGGAACGCGCTGAGAAGATGTGGGATGGATTCAATCCCAGCGCCAATTCTTAGATAGCCTGGATATACCAGGTACAGCAGGGCACCCCAAATCGCGAACCGCACTCTCTTCGGCCACAGGAGCTTGAAGAGCCAGAGAGCCGCCAGTCCCGACATGAGCCGCAATATCACGGAACTAAGGTTGTAGGCGATGGGATTGGGGCCAAATGCTTGGANNTCCAGAACATCATGCGGAAAACGTGCGATCCGGCGTTTAAGGCATCCAGTATGTAGTACCAATCATCACGGTGGTACGGGAATCGGTTGACGTGTGGCAGATAGGTCAATGCCCAGGTGGCAAGAAGCAAGATTACACCAATTAACATGCGCTTGGCAAAGGATCTTGTTGGCATCGGGCTCGCTCCTGCTGAGGTGAAATCCACGCCAGACCAGCCTAGTTTGTGGGCGGGCCACCCCCGCGACGCTGGCGGGATCAAGTGACAAACGTAGGGCTCATTTTGACTATTCTACGGCAGGCAAAGGTACAACGCGCGAATATCTGAACTCGCGCGAGCAGGACCCGACAAACGGAGTTCGTCCTTGGAGCGGCGCGTGGGGCCCAATGGAGAATAGGAAGTTCTCTGCAGAGGTCAAGGGAGATGAGCCAACAAGATCGGCCTGATCAAATTGCCCTTATGTCCTGGAGCGGGCGTGCCTGTATCGGTGTTCGAGAGGGCGCAAGAGAGCTAGGCTCCCAAGTCGCCAGTCTTGTTGGTCGACTTGATTGGATGGTCCCCGCCTGTGATGAAGCTCTCCGGATAGAAAGTGAGGTTCCCCCCATGCGATCTCTCTGGCATGGTGCACAAGCGTGGACCCCCGTATGGGGAATGGCAAGGGCAACGAGCTCGGCAAGCCAACCGCGGTTCTTGGGCAGCATCCAGGCTCCGCCAACAGCCTCATCCAGTTGTTCCAGCAGGCTCCGGCGGGGTCCGAGTGGTTGGGACGCAGACGCGTGAGAGCCGGGGACGCCGACCCCGGCTCTCTAGTAAGGAGGAGAAGAAGAGATTTCGCCCTTCGAGATTAACTATACGAACAGGGTTGGCTGGGGACTGGACGCGCGATCGATGCTTAACCTACGGAATCCCTACGCTCTGGCGCAGAGGCGAGACACGAACGGCGGTGTAGAATCCGCGGTCCAATGAACGACAGTGAGCGAGAACCTTCCCCGTGGTGGGAACCGTGGATCGAAGGGGTATCTCCCGGTTGGGCCTTGGACCTGGGTGCGGGATCTGGGGATACTGCGCGTGGGCTGGCCGCTCGTGGCTTCGAGGTTGAAGCTGTGGAGCGTGAGCCGGCCGCCGTGTCGCACCTGAACGAAANNCGGAGCCTCGTGTCTACGTCGTGGAGGCCGACGTAGCCGACCTTCTCATCGAGCCTGAGCGCTACCGACTGATCTTGGCCTTAGCTGTTCTCCATTTCCTTCGACCCCGCGACCTTTGGCCGCTGGCTGACCGTATTCAGCGTGGCTTGCAGTTGGGAGGTCTAATGGTCGCGGAGGTCTTCACCGTCGAAGACCCCGGATGGATCTGGTATCGGCGGGAAGGTCGGCGTGAGGTGGAACCAAACACGTTTCGCCTCGAAGATGGCTCGGGATGGATCCACTACTTCGAGCCGGGCGAGCTCCGACGGGTGTTTGGGAGCTTGGAGGTACTGTTCTTTGAGGAACTTCGGACAGCTGATCCGCCCGCCGATCCCCCTTATCGGGCAGGCGCGCGCTTGATCGCGAGAAAGACGGCTGAGTGGTGATGAAAGCGGGAGGTGCAAGGGGGTTCTGAGTGAATCAGGCGACAAGATGGCCAGCGGGACGGACTGGAGGAAGGATGTGGCCCCGGACCAAATTGGGGTGTGGGGGGTACATCCGTCCCTGATGTACAATGGGGGCCATGATGGCTGAATCCGACGTCAACGTTCTTATCGCCGTCCCCTTCCCCGACACCTCAATAGAACGATTACGTGCGGTTTCGCCTCGCTTGAATATCGACGTCTCTCCCGCCCGCGAGGGCGAAGATCTCCCCTCCGACGTGCTCCAAGAAGTCGAAGTCCTTTACACTGCACGTGTTCTACCCGATCCGGATCTCGTACCCGAGCTTCGCTGGATTCAATTCCATTTTGCCGGCATCGATCATGTGGCAGATCATCCTCTTATCCGCTCCAACAGCGTCCAAATCACGACGCTCAGCGGCGCGGCGGTCTCCCAGATGTCGGAATTCGCGCTGATGTCGATGTTGGCCTTGGGCCGACAGCTCTTGCGAATGATCCAGGACAAAGGTGAGAAGCGGTGGGCGGATGATCGCTTTAATCGGTTCTCCCCGACGGAGCTGCGGGACAGCACAGTGGGGATCGTTGGCTATGGGAGCATCGGGCGTGAAATCGCACGTTTGGCGCGGGCGTTCGGCGCCGAGGTGCTGGCCGTGAAACGCGATTTGATGCACCTTGAACAGGAGAACTATCGGCAGGAAGGCATGGGGGATCCCGAGGCGGAGCTGGTCAACCGCATCTACCCTCCTGAAGCAGTGGCCTCGATGGCCGCCCTGTGCGATTTTATCGTCGTCACCGTTCCCTTGACCGGGGAGACGCGGGGCATGATTGGAGAAAAGGTGATGGCGGAGATGAAGGAAAGCGCCTGTCTGAT
>JABAHQ010022792.1_pt1 | contig 10438 bp, 12 predicted proteins | sample 7062091 | NCBI WGS metagenome assembly JABAHQ01 (sample SAMN14534359, study PRJNA622989) | marine sediment metagenome | biome: marine biome [ENVO:00000428]; feature: marine pelagic biome [ENVO:01000023]; material: deep marine sediment [ENVO:00002113] | place: India: Gulf of Kutch | collected... | reverse complement strand
CCACTGCTGAACTTCGTCCGTCACCTCGAGCCGCTCGTGCTGGCCTCGACCGATGACCACCACCTCTGAGCCATGCTCGACCAGTTCGCGAACATCGCTGGTTTGCACACCGGGGGAATGGTGTGTGCCTGTCTCTTCCCAGTCCCATCCGCGACCTCCGCCCGGCCACAATTTGGCGTCTCGAAATTCCCCGACATCGGTATGGACCTTTCCCCACTCGAGATGGCTGATGCGAGGAGACTCGGTTGCAGACATCGTCTCGTCCTATTCCACGCTGGACCAGTAAAGGGTATCGATGTATCTCCGGGCTGGACCAGGTATTTGAGGTAGAAGTCCTGAGCGAGTGGAATCGAGAGATGTCCCAACCGCCGGTTATCCCTGCGAGATTCATTTCCAGGCCGAATCGCTTTGTTGTGGTGACCCGACTCGAAGATGGCACGGAAGTGATGGCGTATCTGCCGAATACCGGGCGACTCGAGGAACTGATGAAATCGGATAATGCGCTTCTGTTGCGGCATGAGCCCCTGGACCATCGGCGAACCGAATATACGGTGATTCGAGCCTGGGATGGGGGTTGGGTGGGTCTGGAGGCGAGCCTCGCCCCGCGACTGCTCTCCAGCTGGCTCGCGGACAACCCCTTTCCCGGTAAGGGCATGGCCAGGGAGGTTCAACACGAGGTGACCCTCGGCAGTCATCGACTCGACCTCCTGCTCCAATGCGAGGTTGGCCCGGTTTGGGTCGAAGTGAAGTCGGGGAGCCGCGCCGTCGACGGACAAGCCCTCCTGTCGAAAACCCCCTCGGTTCGGGGAGTGAGTCATCTGGCAGCGTTGGGGGAGANNNNGGTGATGCCGATGAAGCATGGACCGAAGCTGTGCGTTCAGCTCACGATGCCGGGGTTGCCATCACGGCCTTTGGATGCGATGTCACACCCTCGGGCATCGCAGTCGATCGAGTCTTACCCGTGCTGTGGGATTGAACGAAACTCCCGGTCTCAGTCTCAGCTCGATACGTCGATGGAATCCGATTCCTGGGATCCGGTGGAAATATCGATCTTCCGTGGCTTCGATTGCTCCGCTACCGGAACCATGACCGTCAGGACACCTTCATCCAGGTTTGCCTCGAGCCGTTCGGTGTCGAGCGAGTCGCTAAGCATCACACGTCGGGTGAACACTCCCTGGGGTCGCTCACTCACCAGAATCTCGTCGTCCCCGCTCTCCCACAGTCGCTCCGCAGAGATGGTCAACTGATTCCGGTCTACGTTCACTTCCAGGTCGTCGGCTGAAACGCCGGGAACGTCGAAGTACAGCCTCACGGCGTCTTCGCTTCTCACGGCATCGAAGGCCATCACCGAGGGCGTTCGGTCTCTGGACTCCCTCGCAAATCGGTCGAGTTCTCGAAGAGGATCGAAACGGAGCATGTCTACCTCCTTGTTTGTACTCCGGTCCGTGTTTTCCCGATGCGGGCTATCGAGAAACCTAGCTGAGGAGCCAGAGGGGATCGACTAGAGAACTCCCTATAGAGATGTCGGTGACAGCCAATGGAGCGAGGCTCGGGGTCAGCAGGACATCGGCTTCGTCTTGCGGCCTGTGCTGAGGAATCGGAAGTCGTCAGCCGACGGGAACTAACTCGGCCCCGGTGCTCCTCAGTAGTGGTTAGAGGGAACTATGCACTTCCCTTTTCCAAGGGTTTTCGAGAGCCTGTTGCTCTATAAAGAGCTCGAGATCAAGCGTTTCTCGATGGCTGGTGAGCGAGTGACCGAACACCACCGGCTTGGCTGGCGGATCAGCGGATGCCGAGGGCGGAATGGACGTATTCGATGGCTTCGTCCGGTGGGCTCTGGTATCCCGCAGTCCACTCCTCCGGCCACTCATCCCGCAAATACATCAACTCGCCGAGCCGGAACTGCTCCGGAGCCTCCCAGCCAGATTGAGCTGCGATGGCCGATGCCGAGCCTATGGAGTGAGCTGCCACCTGCCTGGCGTCGAGTTCGATAGCACAGCGAGCCGAGGAGAGAAGACCATGTGAAGTGCACAGGCGGCAGCCGAGGTCCTGATAAGTGTCCAAGGCCGAGAGAACATAGGATACGGCTTCGTCGGTGGATCCCTCGTGGACCAGCAGTTCAGCTTGAAATTCGTAGAGATGGCCGAGGGCTCTTGTGTTCGGCACGAAGGAAAGGGCCTGCTCGAGATCCTCGACAAGAGCCTCCAACCAGGCCCAGTCCTGGAGCTCCAGAGCCTTGCCGCATGCGTAAGTAAGCCCCATCACCAGAAACCCGGCAGCCTTCTCATCGCGCATCATCTCGAGAAGATCGCTGATTCTCTCTCGATGAGCCAGTTCCTGTTCGGTTGGAGCGAAGAACGTCCAAAGAATGGAGGTCAACCCGGCTGCAGATGCATTGCCGAGTTCATCGAAGACAGTCCGCGCCCTGTCCAATTGATTTTTGGCCTCCGTACCGCGGCCCATCCTGGCAGTGAGTATCCCAGAGGTCAGAAGAGCCCACCCCAACACCCTTGCGTCGACGTCGTCAGTGTCTGCAGCGAGAAGTAGATCCGCCCACCAACTCCCCTCTCGTATTGCTTTGACATCCCAATACTCATGCAGTGCCCCAAAGATCAGCAGTCCACTCTCGACTAGAGCATCGTCGATAGCCCATTCCATTGCCGCACGGAGATTGTCTAATTCCGAATCAATAGCCCGGATCCAGTGAACCTCGTCTTCTCCGCCGAGTCCGCGGCGAGCCTTAGAGGCAAATTCCACCGCCCAAGCGAGGTGGGTACGACGCGTCTCTTGGAGCTCTCCGGTTTCGTCCAACCGCTCGAGTCCGTATGTCCGAATTGTTTCCAGCATTCGATAACGAGTCGGCTCAACCGATGTATCCGCGTTCAATAAGGACTTGTCGATCAGGGAGCCGACGGCTTCTATTGCACGTTCACCGCTGAAGCTCTCTGCCGTATCCAACGTGAAGCCACCAGTGAAGACTGACAGCGCTCGGAACTCGCGCTGTATATCTGGATCGAGCAGGTCATAGCTGAAGTCCACTGTGGCCTCGAGGGTTTGATGCCGCGACAGCGTGGACGATCCCGTGGTGAGGATCGAAAACCTATCGTCCAGGTTGTCGATCATCTCATTGACCGACATGTGGCGGAGACGTCCGGCGGCTATCTCGACCGCGAGCGGAAGCCGATCCAGACGCTCGCATAGACGCTCCAGGGCCTGGTCGTCGACCTGCTCGAGGCCCAGCCCCCCAGCTTTGGTCCTCTGTACCAGAAGTTCAACCGCCTCGTTCATATCCAGCGGAGCCAGAGTCGAGATGGTTTCCCCGTAAGTTCCGAGGGGTTCACGGCTCGTGGCGAGAACCTTCACCTGGGGAGAGTATTGGAGGATGTCTTCCACCAGACGGGACACACTGCTCTTGACGTGCTCGCAGTTGTCCAGCAAGAGAAGGGTTTGTCGGTCCCGCAGAGACTCCAACGTCGACTGAAGCCAATTACTCCTTTGATTCTCCACACCAAGCGCCGAAGCCACCCCCCTGGCCACCGATCGAGCGTCCTGGATTGGCGCGAAGTCGACGAGCCAGATTCCATCCTTGAAGTCGCTGATGGCCTTCTCGGCGACGGTCAAGGCCAGCATGGTCTTCCCCACACCTCCTGGGCCAGTGATCGTCACCAACCGGGACCCATCCAACAAGCCCAGTAATGATCGCAATTCCGATTCGCGTCCAATCGGTTTCCCCATCAGGTGGGGCAGGTTGTTCGAGGGTACGTCGTCCAGCCGCGTGCTCTCGGCTGGTGGTGTCCAATCGAGATGAGGGTCTCCGGTCTCGATCCTTGACCTCAACTCTCGTAGCTTCTTGCCTGGGGTTACGCCGATCTCCTTGGCGAGCGTCTCCACAGCGTTGTCATATGCGGCAAGAGCTTCGGTCTCGCGTCCCGATCGATAGAGGGCGAGCACGAGTTGCTTCCAGAAGATTTCGTGGACTGGCTCCTGGGCCACCAAAGACTGGAGCGTTCCAATGATTTCCCCATGGCGTCCCAGTTGCAGTTCGAGCTCGATCTGTTCCTCCAGAGCATGCCGGTGAAGCTCTTCGAGGCGACGGATCTCGGGTTGGGCGAACTCCTCATAGCGGAGATCTGCAAATGCTGGTCCCCGCCACAACGCCAGAGCCTCGGTAAGCATCTCGCTGGATCTTTGGAGGTTGTTTTGCTTCCGGTACCGCCTGGCGTCTTCCACGAGATGGGCAAAGCGCCATGAGTCGATCTGCTCTCCAGATATCTGGATCTGATAAGCCGAGCCTTGTGTTGTGAGGACTGTGTCGGCCTGGTCGCCAGACAGCTCCAGGTCTTGGCGGAGCTGCCAGATGTGGGTCTGCAGGCTCCTGCGTGCTGACGCCGGCGGATTCTCGCCCCAAAGTGCGTCGATCAGAACATCGGACGAGACCGGGCTATTTCTGTTGATCAACAGAAGGGCAAGGACGCCGAGGGGTTTTTTCCCACTCACATGAAGGAGATGTCTACCTCTGAAGACCTCCATACGCCCAAGCACCCGGAAGTCGAAGGCGTCGTGTAAATCCTCTGCCACGGGATTGCCTCCTGACTTCGACGACCCTAGCGATTGTCTCGCCAACTGGTTCCTGGATTCATTACGAAGCCTCTAATGGATCCCATTGACCAGGATTCCAGGACCGGGGCGCCCGCAGTGTGGGAACCCCCGGCTTTCCGTCATTTCGCAATGCAGGTCAGGAACATCAGTGGTCAATTCCCTGTACGACAGTTCCTTGATGGAACACGACCTTCCATCCGGTCTCTAGGTTTCGTTGCTACACGGTGACCCGGAACGGAAGTGATGACTCGATCGTTCGGACGGAGAATCGACCGGGCGGGTCGAACTGACGATCTCCTCCACGAAGTCGATCCGCTTCCCGGCCACCTTGATCGAACCCTGGACCTGAGAGCCGAGACCCAGGGGCCCGTCATCCAAAAGTTCGTACTTGACGATGCTCGTGCTGTAGCGGGGGAACGTTTGCCGGTTCGGACGAGAAAGCCAAAACGGCGTCCAGGGGCGGTTGATGACGATGCTCTCATGAATCGACGGCATATGGGCTCCGATCTTTCGTCCTCGGTGGAGTTGATCAGGGTTCTACTCAAGAAACGCTCAATGGTTTGGGCTGTTCAGTCCCCAGTTGCCTTCATCTCTTCCAGAGTCGGACACGTCTTGAAATTGAACTGTGCGCATTCCCGCTCCGAGAATCCTCGGGCGAGGGACTGCCTAGCTAGCTCGACGAGCCGGTGGGTGTCGTAGGTGACTAGCAAGATGTCACCTGTGCTGAGGGTGACTCCGAGGGACGAGTCTCCAAGGAAGGCGAGCCCATGCACTGCGACCTCCTCAAGAGTAACCTCGTGCACCAATGCCCCGGTTTGACTGTCCCAGATCCGAACTTCACCATCCGAGGATCCGGTAGCGATCAGCGCGCGGTCCGGGCTGATGGTCGCGGATCGGAAATCTGCTGCGTGGAGATCGGAGCGTTCAGAAACAACTTCGAACGTGTCCACATCCAGCCAAAGCAATGCGGATTCAGTGCTAGAGAAAAGTTGAAGCTCGTCCAGCCCTCTAGCGGCGATCAGCGTATTTGAATCCGGTGTGAACCCGAGAAGATCCAGCCCTCGTGCGCCTTGTTGGGGTCGGCGAGCAGCACCGCAAGCAGGGCGCGCTGTTTGGGCGCGCCCAAATCCAGCGGTCTTCCGTCCCGGTTGGCGGCCAGCGGGCCGAGGACCGAGAAGCTGAGACCAGTTACCACTCGGGTATCGACCATTGTCTCCCTCGTTCACTGCCAAGTATGGCGAAGTCGCTAAAGACCGGCTCAACGTCTTGAGCGTTTCTTGAGTCCGTGTCATTAGACAGATAGGCGAATGCCGCGTAGTGAAGGGAGAATCAGGATGAGAATTTCGAGGAAGGTGGCGACCTTGTTTGTCGCACTCGGTTTGGCAATTGGCTTGGCTCTGCCGGCAAGTGCCGCGCCAGGAATCAAGCATGGCTCCTGTGCGGACTTCGGGACTATATCCTGGGCTGGCTGGGCGACGTCCAACCCGCCTGGGACCGTGGGTGCGGTCATATCGTTCCTTGCACCCACATCAGACCTACTGGGTGAAAACACCAGGATCTCGGACGTGCTGCACGCTGAAATGACGACGGAGTTTCTCGGGGGGCCATATTGCGAGTTACGAGAATGAACGTCGGGAGCTGCATCGTATAGGTCATGCCAGTGATTGGAGAGAGGGTCGTTCTAACAGCGACCCTCTCTTTGCTTGTGGCGGCGCCCTGGACTCCGACAGCGATCTTTAGCGAGAAACCCCGACCCTGTGGTGGGTGGGGAATGGCTAGAGGCGTTCGAGCAGGGACGCGATCCTGATGCATTCGAAGGTCCGTTGTGGAAGGACCAGCGATTTGAGTTCGACTCGGTCGGCAACTTCAGTGCCGGTTCGCAATCGAATCCCTATCACCCGAATGCCGTTTCCGAAGCGGAGACCTTGGTGGGGGATGCAGCCGATAACACGGTGCTGTCTGTAAAGGCGCACGCTCAGCTAGTCGAGTTGGTGGCATTGCTGACACCATCGCTCGACGGCGACGACAAAATGGAGTTCTCCGCCCTGGGTGACAGCACCGCGTGCTATGTGCAGCCGGTGGCAACGGCTGTGGCCCTGGGTTCAGATGGTGACTACTACGTGAGTGAGCTCACGGGTGCCGCACCGGGGTTCTCGCTCGCAACGGCCTGTCGCGCATCTGGAGAGCCCGCTATGGCTCAGAGCAATTAGGGCCTTTTGTCGATCGGCCAAGTCGGGTTTCCAGCCTCTAACGGTTGGCCGTTGTCGATCGTCTACTCGTAGACTGGAGAGCCACCAACTAAGGGTTGCAGTGGCTTGTTTAGGGCGCCCCGCGATCGACAAGGACATCCAAAATAACCTGCCGACTGTCGTCTGGACCAAGGGGACGTAGCTCAGTTGGAAGAGCACCGGCTTTGCAAGCTGATCTGACTTAGCGCTGTGCTAAACGGCGTTTCCCCGAGGTGGCAGCCGACCGGATCCGAATCCTGCGGTTCGAGTGCCGGCCGTTGGGGCGACCAGGTCTGATTGGAACTCTCTAGATCTATGCCAGTCGTTCGGCCGGGCCGAGTTAGTAGCCTGGCCATATGGCGATTCGGCTCGTTCTCGCTGAGGACAGCTACCTGATGAGGGAGGGAATCCGGTCATTACTCGACGTACGGGATGACTTAGAAGTCGTCGCAATGTGCAGCGACTACAACGAATTGATTTCGGCAGTAGAAGAACTAGCTCCGGATGTCGTCCTCACAGACATCCGCATGCCACCGACTCAGACGGATGAGGGAATCAGGGCTGCCAACTGGATACGGGAGGCCAGCCCGAAGACTGGGGTGGTCGTCCTCAGCCAGTATGCCGAGCCTCGGTACGCATTGAACCTCTTCGAGTATGGCTCCGAGGGCCGGGCATATCTGCTCAAGGAAAGGGTTGGCGATTTGGAGCAGATCACTGCCGCAATAACTGAGGTGCTCGAAGGAGAATCCGTCGTTGACCCCGAGGTGGTGGACGTCCTGGTCCAAGATCGCTTGTCGCAGAAGCCGAGCGTGCTCGATCGTCTGACTGAACGCGAGACCGAGGTGCTCGCTGAGATAGCTCGCGGGAAGAACAACAGGGCCGTCGCTGATGCCCTGGACATATCGGAGCGGGCGGTGGAGAAGCACATCAACTCCATATTCAGCAAGCTAGACCTCCCACCCACGGACGACACCAACCGTCGTGTCAAGGCGGTATTGCTCTATCTATCCGAATCTGCTGTTCGCCAGAGTGAGTGAGCAGCTCAACCCGGAGGAGCCCTGAATGCCCGTACGAGTGCTGATCGTCGACGACCAGCCCCCTTTCAGAGAAGCTGCCCGGATGGTTGTCGAGATGAGCGAAGGCTTCGAGGTCGCTGGGGAGGCAGAGAATGGCGAGGTAGCCGTGGACATGGCTGAGGAGCTGAGCCCCGATCTGGTGCTGATGGATGTGCAAATGCCGGGTGTCGATGGGCTCGAGGCGACCCGACGGATCATGAATAGCCCCGATCCTCCGAAGATTCTGGTCATGTCGACCCATGAGTCCGGGGACTATTCAGGTCCGGCGGAGGCTGCAGGTGCAATCGGGTTCGTCCCTAAATCAGAGTTCGGGATGAGTGTGCTGGCCGCTGTCTGGGATGGTGTGATCGGTGACAGCTAGGCCGGTTCGAATTGGTGCAAGGGGACAGACCCTCGGACGGTTGTTCCGTTCCCGACGGATGAATCGATAGTGACAACACCGCCAATGGCATCTATACGATCGGACATGTTGTCCAGACCCGCTCCCATCTCAACGTCGTCAAGATCGAAGCCCACACCGTCATCGGATATTGTGAACGCAAGTTCCCCGTCTTGATCACTCAGCGTGACGATTATCGATGTGGCCTCGGAGTACTTGACCGAGTTCTGGAGCGCTTCCAGGACTGAGAAGTAGACGGCGGCTTCCACATCGCGGTGGTAGCGACTCAGGCTCCTGGCATCCAGGGCAACCGGGATCGGCGCCTGACGCGTTTCTTGACTTATCGCCGCCGAGAGCCCCTCCGCCTCCAGGAGAGGAGGGTAGATCCCACCTGCGAAATCTCTCACTGCCTGTAGTGCCTTACCCGCGTCGTCCTCCAACTGTGCGATGACGTTCGCGGTCTTCAATGCACCTCTTTGTTCGGCCTGTAGCCGAACAGGACCCAACTTCACCTTCAGGGCCACGAGCTGCTGAAGAGGGCCACTATCCAAATCGAGCTCCAGTGCTCGTCTTGCTTCGTCGGCGGCTGCGAGGATGCGGTCTCTGGAAGCCTCGAGGCTGGCTACCTGATCACGCAGCCTCTCCGTCAACCGAACGTTTCTCATGGCAAGTCCAAGACCTGATGCAAGGTTCTGGAGCAGCGCGTGCTCGGTTGGCGTGATGGCTTCGCCCCTACCCATGCGGACCGAAATCCCGCCCAGCAACTCCCCATCGTGGAACACCGGCAGTGAGTGATCTGCCTTCGGATCCTCGAAGTGTGGTTCACGGATTCCCAACGAATTCCGCGAGCTCCCGACGGGAAAGCTGGCTCTAGGGCGGAACCCGTCGTCTGTCCGGACCCAGAGGGTCGCCTCAGCGGCGCCTGTGCCATCGACGATGAGTTTCGGTACCCTTTCGATCAGTTCGGTTTCGGCGACCTCGACGGCCCGGTGTGAGAAGTCTGACAGGACTTGATATGGAGTCGCACGCTCGCCGTAGACGAGTCTGTTCGCCCACCTCTCCACTCTGCGGCGAACGGGCTGGAAGGCCAGGGCGACGAGGGCTGTGGCAACAATCGAGAGTCCGAAGCTAGCGTCTTGGCCCTGGCCGAGCAGTGCTCCGACACCGACGACCACGCCGACGTAGACGACCGCTATGAAAGCGGCCAACAGCCCATAGACCACCGTCTTGCTGATGACGATATCGATCTGATACAACCGGTATCTCCTAATTGCGATGACGAAGCACCCCACGAAAAGGACTTCACCGATGAGGGCGGCGTAGCCGGTCAAGCTGCTGCCCGTGCCGGCAGTCCCGTCGATGACAAGGGTCGTGATCACAATCACCGCGAGGAAGCTTCCCCCCCAGCCGATCCAACGGATCTGTCGCCGGGTCTCTTCGGAGCTCCGTTGATATTTGAAGAACAGGGCCGAGACCGAGACTGGGACGGCGGTCAAGGGCAGCATCACGGAAGCTTCGGCGACGGATCCTATCGTTCCGGCCGTCCCGGCAAGGTCGCCGATCTCGGCGGTGCTCGACGGTCGCTGCAGCCAAGCGAACAGCGTGGTGGGCACCGCAATCGTCGTGATGCTGTACCAGGCCAGCCAGTTCCAGCGGGGTGAGGGAGGTCGCCCGTCAGGGAAGTATATGAGTCCGACGGTGAGGATAGAGAAGAGCCCGGGGATCCACGCCCACGCCGCCGGGTTGAAGGCCAGGGCGGCAGTGAACGACAGGTCCGACGGGCTGAGTGTGGCTATGTCCTGGATGGGTTGTTCGAAGAGGGACGACGGTGACAACAACCTCAGGCCGGCGAACCCGGCACAGAACAATGCGCTGAAGAACGCCGCCGACAACAGGGCCCAAACCGACTTGTTGCGCCCTTGGGTCGGCATACTCACCCACACGAGGATTCCAAGGGCAACTGCGAGAATTCCGTTGTGTAGTACGAAGGTGTCGATGAACATCTCGTGTTCACCGAGAGCTGCGATCAGGGCCATGCTCCCCGCTCCGGCCACAACGGAGAACGCGGCAAGGTTCCGGCCTGCTCGCGGTCTAACTCGTTCAGGCGAAGTCATTGGACTACCTCAACCTGCGCGGGAAGCCTCACTGTCCAGCGA
>JABAHQ010002881.1_pt2 | contig 10442 bp, 8 predicted proteins | sample 7062091 | NCBI WGS metagenome assembly JABAHQ01 (sample SAMN14534359, study PRJNA622989) | marine sediment metagenome | biome: marine biome [ENVO:00000428]; feature: marine pelagic biome [ENVO:01000023]; material: deep marine sediment [ENVO:00002113] | place: India: Gulf of Kutch | collected... | reverse complement strand
GATATCGAGGCGCGCCGCCGCGTCGTGGCGGACTCGACCCTGTTCTACATCGCCTCCACCAGCAAGTCGTTCACCGCGTTCCTGGCGGCGACCCTCGATCACCGGGGCAGGCTGGATCTGGACGCGCCGATCAGCCGCTACCTCCCGGAGCTGAGATTCCAGCCGCCGTTGTCCGCCGAGGAGATCACGCTGCGCGACCTGCTGACCCACACCCACGGGATCGCCAGCGACGGCCTGCACCCGGTGGTCGTCCGCACGGCCTACACCGGCGTCTACACCGATTCCCTGCTCATCGACCTGCTGGGTGAATATCCGCCATCTCCCACGGGGCGCGCCTACAACTACGGCAACCTCGGCTACAACATCGCTGGCCTGGTCATCGATGCCGTGATGGAACGCGGTTGGAAAGACTTGCAGCGCGACGAGGTCTTCCTTCCGGCCGGCATGCGGCAGACGACGGCAGGTACCTCGCGGATCGACCGCGGCCGTCTGGCGCTGCCCCACGCCGCCGACCCGGTGGGCTACCACCGCATTCACTTCGGTAAGGCGGACGCGAACATGCATGCCGCCGGCGGCCACCTGACCACCGCCCTCGACCTGGCGCGCTGGCTGGAGGCGCACATGAACGACGGCCGCATCGATGGGCGCCAGGTCTTCCCAGCGGAGGTCGTCGCCGAGACCCATCGCCAGCAGGCGACCCAGGACCGCGACTTCGCGTACTTCCATCGCTACGGCTGGGGCCTGGGTTGGGACCTGGGCACGTACGAGGGCGATACGCTGATCCACCGCTTCGGCGGCTTCCCGGGCTTTCGCTCCCACGTTTCCTTCATGCCGCGTCACGGGATCGGCGTCGTGGCGCTGGTAAACAGCAACATCGCTTCGCGGCTCACGGACCTGGTTGCCGCGTACGCCTACGACCTTCTGCTGGGCAAGCCCGGCCTGGAAGAGAAGTACGAGCGCCTGCTGCCGCAGGTCGCGGACCGTGCCGAGAACCTGCGGCGACGCATCGCCGAGGACCGGGCGGAACGGGCGGCGCGACAGGAGCCCTTGCCCTATCCACTGAGCGCCTACGGGGGCACCTATGAGAACCGCGAACTCGGCCGCATGGAATGGCGTGTGGTCAACGGGGCGCTGCGGGCCGAGATGGGCGTGATGCGGAGCGGCACCGAGGTGCATGACGCCGCGGCCAACCAGCTCCGGGTCGAGCTGCGCGGCCGCGGCGAGGTCGTCGAGTTCGTTTTCGAAGACGGAGAGGCGGTTACGCTGACTTACATGGGCCGGAACTTTACACGCGTACCCTGACCCCATGCGGGGCGTTTCTAGGCTCAACACCCAGATTGATCGTTGGCCGATATCACTCTTGGTTGCGCCGTGCAGCCCGCAGGGTCGCTGGCCCTCATCGCGGTGGGCGACTTCAATTCCGGCCCCTACAGCTGCGGGACCGTCGCCAGTTCGGCATCTGGCCTTCCGATCATGCAGGGATTTTGGCACGGTTGGTATTTCCCAACCCGGGACACGTCGCCGACGAGTAGCGGCAATCGCCGCCGGCAGGGGCCGGCTGCGCGCCATCGCGCAGGACCCGGACGGCTACCTGTGCGTCACCACGAGCAACCGGGATGGCCGCGGCGAACCGGCGCCCAACGACGATCGAGTGCTCCGACTGCTTCCGACCGGCGACTCGCGTTAAGGGTGTGGGGCCGGTGAGGAGGGTCGCTCTACAGGAGATCGGCCTCCGACGCAACTGAAGCGCTCGCTCCGCAGGCCCTTCGCACGAGCCCGGGCCACCCGTCGCTCGGCTGGGACGCAGCGGAGCCCGGATGTTCAGTCGCCCGTCAAGGCCTCCGCCACGGCGGAGGCGGCCCCGACCGAGCCATGGGAGAGCTCCTCGAGCCAGAGGGACAGCACCTGCCGTGACACCCGATATCCCTGCTCGACCAGCTCGGCGCCTCGATTGAAATCGAGCGCTCGTACTTCGATCTCGTTCGGCGGATCGATGATGAGGATCTCCGGACGCGCCTCGTAGCGCGGCGCCTCCAGCCGCCACTTGAGGTCCGTGGCGATCCCGAACGCCCGACCCAGAATGTGCATCACGCCACCCAGGCGACCGGGCCGCTCGGTACCCGGCGGGCAGAGGATCCCGACGACGCGCTCGGCCTCACGGTCGAGGGCCACGTTCACCGGCACGTTGTCGGAGAGGGCGCCGTCGATGAGCAGGCGGCCGTCCGGCCCGGGCACCGGCGGCACGATCCCGGGGATCGCACAGCTGGCCAGCACGGCTTCCAGCAGGTCGCCCTTCTCCCAAAGGTACGGACGGCCCGTCTCCATGTCGGTGGTCACGGCCACGAACGGGATCCGCAGCTCCTCGAACGAGCGCACGGGGAGACGTTCTTCCAGAAAGCGGCGGAAGGCACGAAAGGTATAGATGCTCTCAGCGGCGGCGCCCTTACGCAGCAGATTCCAGTTGAAGGCGAGGATGTCCCGGCGGCGAACGTGCTTCCACTCCTGGGCGATCAAGCGCGGCGGCATGCCGGCGGCGATGAAGGCGCCGTTCAGCGCGCCCACGGACGCCGCGACCACCAGATCGACCTGGATACCCAGCTGGCGGACGGCGCGATAGAACCCGGCCTGCAGCGCGCCTTTGCTGCCGCCGCCGCCGAGTACCAAAGCCGTCTTCACGTGATCCATCGTCCTCACGCTCTCACTCCGTGGGCGCGCAATCCGTGGTTCTACCGACGTGCGGTAAAGGATGTGGCGGAAATGTCCACGCGACCGGCACCGAAATCGGCCGCCGGCGGGTCGACTCTATTACACTTCCCGGTCGTCAAAGGTGCCGGCTGAGCTGTCGGCACGGGGGCAGACGACCGGCTCATTCTGCCGCCGGTCAGCCCTGCAACGCCCTTCGGCCGCCATCTTGTCGGCCCCCGGACCGGCAGGTATACTTCCGACCATCCCAAAGAGCCCCATCCACCGGGAGAAACCGTATGTCTCGTGCGATTCGGTACCTCGGCCTGCTGGCCGTGCTGTGGGTTCCCACCCCGGCGAGCGCTCAGTTCCTCGACCCCCTGGAGAACCTGTTCCGAAAGATCGACGGCGTGACCATCTTCGCCACGATGGGCTCCCTCACATCCGCTGAACGGCTGACCACATCGGAGTTCCTCGGCATGAACGTCATCCGCGGCATGGGTGTCGAGGTTCTGCTCGACCTCGCGGAGCAGAACGTGGACTCGTCCGCCTGGGGTCTGGAGTTGGCGTTCGGCGTGGACTACCTGACCGGCTTCGAGGCGCGCAATCCGGAGATCGATCTCCGCGGCTCGATCCGCGGCCTTCCGACGCTGTCCGCCTACGCGACGCCGCCCGTCGATTGGGGTGGGTTCGCGCCGTACCTGGGTCTCAACGTCGGCTTCGTCCAGCTGTGGAAGACGGCGGTGTACGACAATGGGGGACAGCAGATCTCACTTTCCGGTGACACGTTCCAGATGGGGTTCGCGTTTGGACTCTTTCACAAGTCCGGCTTCTTCTTCGAAACGTCCTACCGCATCCGGGACTTCCGCAGCGTGGATTGGGATGTGCCGTCCGACTTCGGCGGCGACCCCAACGACCTTCCTCGCTCAGTCGACCTCAGCGCCGCCCTCTTCAATGTCGGATTCCAGTTCGGATCTTTGACGGAGGACAAGGAGTGATATCACGCCCCTCCCTTTTCGCCCCGGAGCCAACAGTCCTTCATAGAGGTACGACGGTATGGAGCTTCTGAGGACCACGATCAAGATCCTGACGGTCGGGTCGCTCGGTCTGGCCGCCATCCAGATCTATCTGGTCGTGAACAAGCTTTGGAAGCGCAAGCACGAGCGAGCCGTGGCAGAGAGCATCTCCATCATGGGGGAGTTCATCGGCATCGTCCCACTGGTCATTCTGACCGCCAATTTCCTCCTCGAGAGGCAGTGGGCAGGCGCGGTGGACAGCGCGATGTGGGTCCTGGCCGGCGGCGTCACGATCACCATCGGCACGGGGATGTGGGTGGAGGGGAAACGCGGGAAGGGGCTCTGGACCCTGGTGAAAGAGTCGCTGGCGCTGGAACGCAAGGAAGTCGGCGATCTGGCCCGCTCGCTGTTTCGTCCCTCCGCGGCCCGCAAGGTTCTCGACATCCTCGGCAAGGTCGCGATGATCGATGCCCACCTCGATGAGCGTGAGCGCGAGTTCATCATGTCGTTCGCGGAGGCCTGGGGTATCGAGTTCAAACCGGATGAGCTGCAACGGTCGGGAGCCTCCGGCCACGTCGATTACACCAACCTCCGACAAGACGTGGCGGACTACCTCGCCACCTCGCCGCCCAAAGCCCAGGCCGCCCAGCTGGGTGACGTATTGAACTCGCTGGTCAGGATAGACGAACAGATCACGGACGAGGAGGAGCTCGTTCTGGGCGAGCTTGACGCCATGCTCAGCGCCTACGTGGAGGACGAGTACGACGCGCCCATGCACGGCATCGCCGTCGTACCGCAGGACGAAAAGCAGGACCGGGCCATCGGTTCACTCTTGCCCGACGTACCCAAGAGGAAGGTGGAGGGTGGCCTGGCCTATGTGACGGGACCTTACCACTCCGAGCGATACGCCGAGGTGATCTGTGACGGATACCGGTCGCTCAACTTCTTCGCCACCGTGGTACGTTACAACAGTGACAAAGCGTAGTCGTCATGGCCTCGACCGGCGGCCGCTAACGCGCGTGGGCCGGGAAGCGCCCTGCCTCTCCCCCTGCGCTGCCTTCGGGACCGGACCGCGGGGCTGACGGTGCGCTGTCCGCCGCCCCGGGTCAGTCAGCGGACCGTCCGCGCCAGCTAATGGGTGGCCGGCGCCTCGCGAACGCTCGCTTCCGCAGTGAGACTCATAAGAGCTACCGCAGCGGCCAGGAGCACGAAGTCCTTCAGGAGGAACTCCCCCGGCAGGGTGAGGAATGGGAAGCCCCCCTCGCCGTAGCTAACCGTGGGCGCGATCAGGAAGATGAGGAGCGTCGCGGCAAAGAAGCCGACCAGGCCGAGCGAGACCCAGGCGGTCCCAATCCCGAGGAACAGCAGGATCCCCGCGCCTACCTCCAGCACACCGAGGAAGTAGACGAAGCCATCGAACGCGAGGAACGAGAGAGACGCGTCGAGGAGTCCTACGACCGGGCTCGGATCGACGAACTTGAGAGCTCCAATCCAGACGAGCACCACCCCGAGCGAGACTCGAAGCAGCGGTTGCGCGGCACCCCTGGCCCACTGATTCAGCGATTCCATCTTTGCCTCCTGTCCGAGCGATCCGTCCATTTACCGTCCCTGTATGAATCTCGTTGCTGCCCGCTGGCACGGCCATTCGTGCGGGTTCGGTGGAACTCGGCCACGCTCCGTCGTCGATTGCCGAGTCCGGATCCCTGCCTTCCTCGCAATTGAAGCCGATCGAACATGCAAGGCAGATGCCGCGGACCGCGAGGTAGATCCGAAACCGATCAATCCCTTGTCAACACGCGATATAGATGAACCGGAAGGGGCTCCGACGAGGTGCTGGGGCCGTTTCATGAAGCGCCCTAACCCGCCCTGACGGGCAGCTTGAAACTCCCTCTTCTCCCGACGGGTCTTCCCCAGGTTCTCCGAAGCCGAGAGCTGACAGCCGGTCTCCGGCGTTCGGCGTTATCGTCTCGCTGATCAGAGCCCGTGGCGCGCCAGCCAGCGCCACAACGTTGTGCGACTGATGCCCAACAGCCTGGCAGCCTCTTTCCGGTTCCCTTCGGTCTCTTCCAGCGCCTGGATGATGGCCGCCCTCTCCCGCGCCTCCCCGCCCGAGGTCATCTTATCGCGCCAGGCGACTCGAATCTGCTCCGGCAGGTCCATCCCGGCGAGCCGGTCGCCTGCCGCGCCGATCCGCGCCCGCTCCAGCACGGCCAGGAGCTCGCGGACGTTGCCGGGCCAGTCGTGGCTCTGCAGCATTTGAAGGGCCAGGTCAGTAGCCCGGTTGGCTTCTCCACCCCTGGGGTCCGCTTCCCTCAACACGTGCTCTACCAGTAGCGGGATATCTTCAGGCCGCTCCCTGAGGGGCGGGATGTGGATGTCGTATACGGTCAGCCGATAGAACAGGTCCGCACGCAACCGACCGGATTTCACGACCTCCTCCAGCTCCCACTGCGTCGCCGCGATGATCCGGACATCGACCTTGTTCGGTTGCACAGCCCCGAGGGGACGTACCTCCCGCTCCTGGATCGCCCGGAGGAGCCGAAACTGCACGGCGGGTGGTATTTCACCGACCTCGTCGAGGAAGATCGTCCCGCCGTCGGCGGCCTCGAAAAGACCGGGCTTGCTCCTGACCGCCCCCGTGAACGCGCCCTTCGTATGGCCGAACAGCTCGGACTCCAGGAGGGTCTCAGAAAGCGCCACGGTATCCACCACGACGTACGGTCGGTCCCTGCGAGGCGAGCAACCGTGGATGGCCGCCGCCACCAGCTCCTTTCCCGTACCCGTCTCCCCGCTGACGAGAATCGTCGAGTCCGTGGGCGCGACCTCCTGGATCTGCTCGATCACCCGTCTGATGCCCGGTGAAGTTCCTACGATCCCGTGAAACGGGAGGGCGGGATCCTCAGCCGAGTACGACACCTGGGGCCGGGCGTCGACCTGGCTGCGAAGCTCCTCCGGCGTGCAGGGCTTCTGGAGAAAACCATCCGCCTCCGGATAGAGGACCTGGGCCGCCGCGTCCATGAGGGGGCACCCCGTCACCACCACCTTGCGGGCCGTCGTACGGGCCCGGATTACCGACTCGGCCCCGTCGAGCAGGCCCTTGTGCGGAACACACACATCCACGAGGACCGCGTCCACGTCGCCGCCCTCGAGCATCGAGATCGTCTCCTTCGGGCTCTCCCCCCAGAGGACGCTGTAGCCTTCCAGAGCGAGGATGTCGTGCACGTACGAGTGGAATGTTCCGAGCCTGTCCAGGACCAGGACAGTTGGGGCGTCCTGCTCCGGTCGTCGTGGGGTGTTCATATCATGACCTATTATACGAAGCCCCGGGACTCATACCCCAGGGCAAAACAGTCGTCTAATTGATGCCCCTTCCACCTGCCTACCAAACTGTAACGAGGTTGGCAAAGTGTGTGCCAAGGCGGAGTTTGGGGGGCGACCGGCGGAATCGGCGGAGTATCGACGGAAACGGCTCTCCGAGGAACCGTTCTACGAAACGTCCCGGCTGTTCCATTCCCCGGGCCATGGAACAGCTCATGAAACACGAGGGACAGGGTCAGGGTCTCCACTCGTGGCCGGAGGGGGCGGTTCTCACGACGACCTCGAGTCGCCAGAGAGGCCCTGCCAGAAGGCCGGTCGACTTCTTGCTCGGACGGCGCTTCAAAGGAAACAGGTGGAGCCCACGAGCTCAGCGACACAGCGACATGTTCGTAGCGCCAGATGCCAGCAGTCGCCCTCCAACCGGGTAGGCGAAGACCGTCGAAGTCCTCGAGGGTCCGAAGACCTGCTCGAACTTCCTGTCATTGATGGAGGGCAAGCTCGAGATCGTGACGCTGCTCCGACAGGTATTCGAGCTCTCCGTCCGACAGTTCCCAGCCCCCTTCCTGTGTCCACGCTATGACACGATCGACCGTAGCCCCTTCGAGCTCAAACCGGCTGTTAGGCGCTTCGAGATTCATCCAATACGTTTCATCCCAGGACTCCTGTTCACGCGCATAGTAGCCGCGAAGCGCGATCTTGATTGTGTGCGCCTGGGACCAAACAGTCTTGCCTCCCAGCGTCTCGAGCATGCGATCGGCCAATGCCACCGCCTCCTCGTCGCTCTGTACAACCTCGGTACGGGCCGCGAATGCGGATCCGAAGGCCACCAAAAGAACAGAGGCTACAGATAGTGTCCTCTTCATTGCCCTTCTCACAATCAGATCAGGTGTCACGCGCTCACGGCTCGCTGCGCCGTGACCCGTATCGAGACTCGACCTCAGGAATCGCAATACCGACTACCTGGACGCGGTCGGAATCGACGTCAAAGATGCGAAGGGTACGTCTACTATAGGAGTTTGTATGACGCTCAATCACAGATTTTGCGACCAAACGCCTCGTTTCTGCCACCAGAGGGACGGATTCCGCGACGAAACAGCAGACATTCGAGCTGCGGTGCTGATCGGGGATTCCGGACAGATCGCGCTACAACGCTGACACGCATGGTCGCTACTGCCAAGGCTGGCAGCTAGCCGCATCGTCTAGGGCAACTCGTCGATGCCGTTGGCCCAGACAGCGGGGAGGAATCCCTGGTGCCGGTTTCCCTCGGCGTAGGGATCGGCGAAGAATCCCCGTTCGACGAGTGTTCGGTTGGCGATGCCGAAGATGAAGTGCCAGATCTCGGTATATACGCGCTCGAAGGGAACGCCGTTGCGGGTCGGCGTTAGGTCCGAAAGACGGTCCTTCAGGGCATCGTAGTTGGCCTCGTGCCAGGCCGCCATGATCCTCCGGCCCTCGGCCAACATGCCGCGAACCATCTCGGCATCGTCAGAGGTCAACACCAGAGCGCGGCCACTGTATGTGTCACCGCGCCTCTCGACGTACTCCGCCACGTCGAGCAGGTCGAGGATCCGGCCGACCTTTTCCTCCTCGATCCCGGTCTCGCTGGCGAGCGTTCCCGCTGCTAGGTCGTGAGTGCGGAGCGCCAGCATCACCCGGGCGACATCTTCCAGCGCGTCCTTCCGGTAGACGGCGACCATACGGGCTGCGGCCCTTTGCGCGTTCGGGATGTCGGCGTAGCGGCTGAAAGCGGACCGGGTGCTCCACAGCATGTCGGGGAGGCCGAACCGCGGCAGTGAATGGTGATCCCCGAAGCTAGTGAACGTGAAATCGCTGGTCGTCTGGTTGTGGCTCCCCCAGTAGAGACCTTCGAGCGAGACCGCCACACCCCGTTCCTTGGCCCACGGAGTAAAGCTCTGACCTTCGATGGTGCGCTGAGCGCCCGCTCGGTAGCCCCGCTCCCGTGTGAGGTCGAGCCCGTCCCAATCGAGGGAGAAGCAACCGAGCACGATATAGAACAGGTAGGCGTCGTCCAGGTGCGGCTGACCGTGCGTCGCGGCCAGGTCCTCGAATACGTCCCGACGGGCCAGGAACGCTTCCGCCAGGTCTCGGCCGAGTCGCTCCGAGACCTCCAGGATCGCCCGCTGGTCTTCCACGCGCAGCAGGTTGAAGTCGATCCAGTAGCGGCCGTCTTCCTCTCTGAGGAGCCCGGCCGTCACCATGTCCTCCACCGTGAAGGGCCTGTCGGCGATCGCCTCCTTTATATAGGCGTGTCGCCGCGGCTCCGCGGCGATCTCGAGGATCAGCTGCTGGACCTCCGCCGAGCCGAGGATATAGCTCGGGTTCTTCGTATGATGACTCGGCGTCGAGCCGGTGATCCCGACCTGGAGAGGCAACTCCTCCTGGGCCAGCAGCCCCGAGACCGATAGCGTCAACGTCACGGCGGAGGCGGCCAGACCGCCTGAAAGCATTCGAAAGGTCATCCTGCTAGCCCCTTGTTACGATGTAGACTCGAGCTACGAGCTCACGGCTTCCTCGACTTAGATGGGTAGGATTCCCGCAGGGTTGGATCACACCAGGCAGGTGCGTCGGACACTTCCTGCTTCACCGTCGCCGACGGGACGAGCCACCAGCATACCGGCGTTCACGGCTGCTTGACAGGTGCTTGACCGCGGTGCATGAGTGTTCAAACCAAAACGGCCCTTTAATAATGAAATCAGTCGTCGACGCTCCCGCTTCCGGCACCTCTGCCGGAACTCTCCCGTATCGGTTCACGCCGCGCGGACCGGTTCGTCTTTGGAACCGAATGGTGTCGCGGTTCGACCGTGGCGGCAGATGGGATCTGTCGGTCGATGAGCTGCTGGACCGCGCGGCCCGGCGCGCCGGCGGCACCGACTTTGGCCATGACGCGTTCCTGGAACCGCTGAATCGGCTGGTGGAAGCGTTGAGCGTGGCGCCGAACTACCACCCGTTCGGTCGGTTCCTGGTCCGCAACATCCTCCTCGAGCTGCTGAGGAACCGGGCGGCGGTGGAGGGCGCGCACCGCCGCCGTCCGGATCTGGGGGGCATACCCGTTCGAGAGCCCGTTTTCATCGTCGGGCTGCCGCGCTCCGGGACGACTTTCCTGTTCAATGCGATGTGCGCTGACCGGCGATTCCGCTACCTGCGGGGGTGGGAGACCAGCCGGCCAGCTGCCCGCGCGAGCGCCCGACGGACCGGCGCAGCCTTCCGCCGTCTGGTCACGCGAGCGGGCCTGGCGGTCCAGTACTACCTCACACCGGAGCTGCGAGCCATTCACGAGTCGGGCGCCGACGCGCCGGAGGAGTGCACGACGCTCCTGATGTTGGGCTTCGCCAGCCAGGCGTTCGTCGTGCTGGGCGCGATCCCCGGCTATCTCGAGTGGCTGACCAGGCACGACTACATCGCCTC
>JABAHQ010030163.1_pt1 | contig 10444 bp, 12 predicted proteins | sample 7062091 | NCBI WGS metagenome assembly JABAHQ01 (sample SAMN14534359, study PRJNA622989) | marine sediment metagenome | biome: marine biome [ENVO:00000428]; feature: marine pelagic biome [ENVO:01000023]; material: deep marine sediment [ENVO:00002113] | place: India: Gulf of Kutch | collected... | reverse complement strand
AATAGATTGGAGCGCATTATATGAGTACGCAGCAAAAATCCTCTCCAAAAACACCGCATAAACAACCACACAAGGTACTGATTATAGACGACGACGCCTTCTTCAGAAAACTCCTTGCAGATATGGTATCGGGCATCGAGGGCTTCAACGTCGTCGGTGAGGCGGAAGACGGCGTTGAGGGCATAAAGAAGGCAAAGGAGCTGGCCCCGGAGATAGTATTTCTTGACGTGGTCATGCCGCTAAAAAACGGGATAGAGACCGCGTGGGAACTGAGCAGGAGCGCCAACCCGCCTCAGATTATTATCTGCAGCACCATGAAGGGCGAGGCCGTTATAAAGGATGCAAAGGCAATGGGAGTCTGTGCATACATAAACAAGCCACCGCAAAAAGAAGAGGTCGTTGAGATTCTAAAAACGCTCGCCACTTTCTGAAGGCTTCATGGAAACTGCCTGGCTACTTGCGCCAAGATGGCTCACGGCTCAGGAAAAAAGCCTCATTATTCTACCCATACCTATGGATACCTCACAGTATAAAGAACTATTTTTGAGCGAGACCAACGAGCACCTCTTGGGCATAGAGAAGGGTCTGCTTCGCTTAGAGGGCCCCACCATAGACGCAGACAGGACCAAGGTCGTGGACTCGCTCTTTAGGCACTACCACTCGATAAAGGGTATGTGCGCCTCCATGGGTTACGAGGAGCTAAAGGACTTCTCACATATTCAGGAGAATCTGCTTGAGAAATTAAGAAAGACAAATGAGCCTCCGGGCGAAAAGGTGATCACAGTACTGCTTGAAGCGCTCGACATAATGAAGGATATAGTCTCGGCCATAACCAGCGACAGAGAGTGCGAGGTTCATACTGCTGCGGTGAAAAACAGGATTGCCGAGCTTGCCGCTTCAACTGGAACTAAGCCGGAAGCTCTGCCTCCAAGGCTGGCCCCAGAACCTCCAAAGCAAGAACCTTCAATGCAGACTCAAAGTCTTGAGGCTTACAAAGAAGAGGCTGGGACGCCGCGGCAAGAGCCAACGACAGAGCTAACGGCGCAGCCCCATAAGCTCAGGCTAACGAATGTCATGAAGGTGGATGGGCGGGTCTTTGATGAACAACTCAGGATAACCGGCGAGATGATTATGTCTCTTTCGTCGCTCCGAACTCTTGCTCACATCGAAAACTCTTTGAAGGTAAGAGAAGACGTACACAAGCTTTCTAAGACCATCGAAGAGCTACATAAAAACATACTAAACGCGAGGATGCTACCCTTCAAGGTTCTTACCGAGAACATACCGAGAACGGTAAGGGACATCTCTAAGAAGAGCGGCAAGGACGTCTCACTTGATATCAAAGGTTCCGAGATAAGGCTCGACCGTTCGGTGCTCGAGGCCCTCGGAGACCCCCTGTTACACATCATAAGAAACTGCGTCGACCACGGCATAGAGAACCCCGACGAGAGAAGGAGGGCTGGAAAACCGGATAGAGGCGAGATAACCATAGAGACCTTCTCAAGAGGAGACAAAAGGGTCATAGAGGTAAGCGACGACGGACAAGGAATAGATGTTGCAAGGTTAAAGGAAAAGGCGGTCAGGGCAGGCGCAGACCCGGAGAAGGTCGCCACCCTCGATGAGAAGCAGGCGCTCATGCTCGTCTGCATGCCCGGGCTGAGCCTGAAGGACTCGGTAACCGACGTATCGGGCCGTGGTGTTGGAATGGACTTGGTAAAGAACCGTATCGAGGCGATACGCGGGGGCTTCGAGATTGACTCCACCCCCGGAGAAGGAACCCGTTTTACGATGGTACTGCCAAGATCGACCTCAATAGTAAAGATATTGCTTGTGAGTATAGCCGGCGAGGTCGTGGGTTTGCCGGTTGCGAGCATAGAGAAGGTAGTAGAGGTCGATAGAGAAGATATCTCATTTGATACTCTAACTTACAGGGGTGCGGAGGTGCCGCTCATAGACAGTAACGAGTCTTTGCGCATAAGGCCGTCAAGTGAGGGTAAGAAAGCTATGGTCGTACTCTTTGGCGCCACACACAAGCAAGACGGCACTTTTAGCTGCGCCCTTGAGATAGACGAGGTAGTCGACGAACTCGACGCCTACATAAGGCCGCTCGTGCCGCCTTTTTCACGACTTACGAGCGCAAGCGGCTTTACCATTCTCGGCGACGGCCGCCCGGTCTTTCTACTCGACGTATCACAACTCATGGGGATACTACAGTGAACGAAAAAACCTTAAAGAGACTACTTGAAGACATAAAGGCCGGCAAGATTTCGATAAACGAGGCGCTCGCCTCGTTAAAGACCCTTCCATTCGAGGAGTTGCCTTTTGCCACCATAGACACACACCGCTCACTGAGACAAGGCTTTCCGGAAGTCATATACGGCGAAGGAAAGTCGGCTGCTCAGATTATAGAGATCGCTTCGAGGATGATACGGGCCGGGGAAAACGTCCTCATTACCAGGGTTGACGCAAAGAAGGCAGCCTCGATTAAGAAGAAGTTGCCAAAGGCAAGTTTTGATAAGACAAGCAGGACAATCTTTATAAAGACACACCCGGTAAAGAAGAGAGGCAGGGGCACGGTGGCGGTAGTATGTGCCGGCACCTCGGACGTGCCGGTGGCAGAAGAGGCAGCAATAACCGCCGAGTGCATGGGCAACGAGACTCTGAGGCTATACGACGTCGGGGTGGCCGGTATCCACAGGCTCTTGCATAAAAAGGATGAGCTATTCGAGGCCAACGTCCTCGTTGTCGTAGCCGGGATGGAGGGCGCGCTTGCTAGCGTCGTTGCCGGGCTCGTAGAGAGACCGGTCGTCGCAGTGCCGACGAGCGTCGGTTACGGGGCAAACCTCGGCGGAGTGACGACCCTGCTTGCCATGCTCAACTCGTGCGCGGCCGGGGTCTCGGTCGTAAACATAGATAACGGCTTTGGCGCGGCATACGTGGCAAGCCTCATAAACAGAGACTGAGGTCTGACTCATGAAGCTAAAACGCGCAAAGATACTCTATCTCGACATGCCGGCAGGGATAAGCGGGGATATGCTGTTGGCCTCACTCATCGACCTCGGCATAAAGCCGGCAATGCTTAAAAGAGAACTCAAGAAACTCCCCATCGAGGGCTACTCGATTAAGACCAGCAAAGAAAGACGCCACGCTATTGAAGGCGTCAGATTCAAGGTACTCTGCAAGGAGGAAAAGACCCACAGGACATTCAAGGTCATAAAAAGGCTTATCGATAGAAGCACCCTCTCAAAGCAGGTAAAGTCGCTGAGTATAGAGATATTCAAGGAGCTTGCCGAGGCCGAAGGCAAGGTGCACGGGATAAGCCCTGAGAAGGTACACTTCCACGAGGTCGGTGCCGTGGACTCGATAATCGATATCGTGGGAACGGCCATCGCCTTTAGCTCCCTCAATATCGACAGACTTTACGCCTCTGCCGTGCCGACAGGCTCAGGGCTTGTAGAGACCGAGCACGGCGTGATGCCGGTGCCGGCGCCGGCCACAATCGAGCTTTTAAAGGGCATACCACTTACTCCCTCGCCCGTTGAGAGCGAGCTTACCACTCCGACCGGTGCCGTCATACTCAAGGTCCTCTCAAACGGCTTTGGACCGATACCACCGATTAAGGTCGAGGCCGTGGGCTACGGAGTCGGAGGCAGGGATCATAGTCAAGTACCGAACATGATAAGGGCAATCCTCGGCGAAGAGACCGTCCCCTCTGAGAACGCCGATACACTCGTAATCGAGACCAACACCGACGAGATGAGCCCACAGGTGGCCTCTTACTTGATGGAGAGGCTTTTTTCCGCAGGCGCTCTCGACGTATTCTTCACCCCGATCGGGATGAAAAAATCCAGGCCTGGGACGCTGGTGACGACCGTCGCCCCGAGCCAGAGCGCAGAGGAGCTTATCGATATCATACTCAGCGAATCCACCTCTATCGGGGTAAGGTACTACCCGGTAGAGAGGGTCTGCCTTGAAAGAAAGATAGAGAAGGTCAAGACCCCGCACGGCACGATAAGGATAAAGGTATCCACCAAAGAAGGTAGAGTCATGAACGTTCAGCCCGAGTACGAGGACTGCCGAAGCGCCGCAGCAAGGACGAAGGTCCCGCTAAAGCGTGTTATAAACGCGGCTTTGCGGGCCTGGGAAAAAAAATAAATGCGGCAATATCTGTAATTGACTAATGAAATCAGTTTGTTATAATATCTGGTGATATTTTTTGAAGTTGATTTACACACTCAGCTTATGCTGAAAGGACTCTTATGATCGTTCGTTGCTGGGGCTCGAGGGGCTCGATTGCCGTCTCTGGAGAAAAATACATCAAGTATGGTGGCGATACCACCTGCGTTGAGGTCGAGAGCGACTCCGGGGAGACAATCATAATCGACGCCGGCACTGGGATACGCCCGCTCGGCAATAAGCTTATCGAGGAGAGCGCGAAAAAGCTCAACATTATCTTCACCCACCCGCACTGGGATCACCTCTCGGGCTTTCCCTTCTTCAAACCCCTTTACCAGAAGTACCGCTCCATCGAAGTACGCGGCCCGCGGACCACACAGGAATCGGTAAAACACATCATATCGAAGACCATGGCCCCTCCGTACTTCCCTATAGAACTCGAAGACATACATGCGGACGTAAAATTCGAGAGTACCGGGCCGGAAAACTTCAAGCTTGGATCAGTCTGCGTTAAGACGATACCCATAAACCACACGAACCGAGGCGTTGGATACAGGCTCGAAGAGAACGGAAAATCCTTTGTCTTCCTCACCGACAACGAACTCGGACACGCACACCCCTACGGGCTAAATTACGAAGACTACGTAAAGTTCACCGAAGGAGCCGATTTGCTCTTCCATGACGCCGAGTATACAGAAGAGGACTACAAACACACGCGGGGATGGGGACACACCGTATACCTAAAGGCCCTCGGCCTTGCCATAGACTCCAAAGTAAAAAGCTTCGGGCTTTTCCACCACAACCAGGACAGGAGCGACTCGGAGATAGACAAAATGGTCGCCGACTGCAAAGACGTACTCAAAGACAAGGCCATCGAGATGAAGTGCTTCGCAGTAAGCTGCAGTAGCGAGATAAAGCTTTAAGCCCCCCTCCACGCTCTCTAATTTGAAGACCCTTAAAATGCGTACCTGAGCCTTATGTAGGCGTTGTCGTTTCCATCGAGTTGTCCGAACTCGGTATAATCCCTTTTACCGGTAAACACATTTGCCCCGACGCTGAACTTTATGTTATCCGAGTAGTCGTAGCTTGCCGCCGGCCTTAGGTAGGCATCCTCGTCCGAGGGTGAGTAGAAGGCGAAGATGCCGAGCTTTAAGGTATCGGAGATAAAGAGCCTCTCAAGCCTCAGCGTTACAAGGTGCCTGAGCTCGTCGCTCTTTATCCCACCGGATCCAAGAGAATCCTCGTACTCGTCGTAATCGANNTCCACAAGGTACTGAACAGAGGCCCTGATTTCCGGCCCCACTTCTCGCCTATACCCTAAAAGGAGATTGAATTGTGAGTTCTGTACAAGCGGGTCCTTGCCGTCGGGATCCTCCCTTGAAAAGTAATAGCCCGCCTCCACGCTCGCCACACCGCCTGCAAGCGGGCCCCTTACGCTCGCGCCGTAAGCTGCAAGGCGCGGATAGAAAAAACTGCCGCTTGCCGCATCAAGGACCCCCCTCGGCTCCTTATAAAAACCTCTGAAGAAGTAGAGTGCCGCCTCGGTGCTGCCAAAGGTCCCATATATGCGCAAGGCGTACTCGGCGTTGTCGCTCTCAGGCTCATCAAAGTGCCTTATGAGCCTCTCACCCTCTATATCACCCAGGGCGGGGTCAAAGAGCGATAGGCGTTTGCCTCGCAGGCTCTCGTTTGGAGTAAAGACGGGCATTACGATTAAATCGGTCGAGAAGGCGTCGCCGTAGTGCCACAGCCTTATTGCGTCAGAAGGGAGCTTTAGGTACTCCTCGTCTCTGCCGATAAAAAACGATACGTAGTCCTTGGCGAAGAGATCGTTTATGAATACGAGGTCTCCGGTGCCCCAGGTAAGGACCATCCTCCCAATCTTCGCATCGATTCTCCTCGAAGGGGTAGCAAGTACATTTAACTCCCTAAGCACTGCCGAGACCCTCTCGGTGTAGGCGTCTGCGAGGACCTCGCCTTTAAAAAATACCTCGGGTGCGTACTGCTCCATGTAGGGCGGATAGTATGACGCCTTGAGCTGCGCTCTTGCCTCGAGAAGGTTATAGTCGTCTTTTCTCGCCTTATCGTCGCCGAATTTAGTGCTGCCGGCTGCCTCTGCAAATCCCCCTATATCCGCCCCATGGGCCGGGGCGGATATAAATAAGACGAAGAGCGAAAGAAAAAGTACCGCGCTGGTTGCCCGGAAGCGACTCCACCTCATCTTACCCATCTTCTCGGCGGGTTTCTCAAGTACCTTTCGGTAAATATCTCCTCTCTCAACCCTATATCGTACTCTATATCGTCGAACTCGACTACAGTCTTGCCACCATCGCTCATCGTTGCCGCGGCCATGACCACAGTAGGTATGGAGTCTATTACGCGGACCTCCTCGACGGTCACGGTCTTATATAGCTTCCCGGCCTTGTCGTAGTACTCGGCCTTTAGCGGCAGAGAGTCGTCTTTACTTATCAAGGTTACGAATCTTGAGAACTCGACAGAGCTTGGCTCCTTCGGTCTGCTCTCTATAACGTATACGTCCTTGTTGTCGTATGAATCCTCGCCGACGAGCTGGTGGTCATCGGCCTTAGGCGAACGCCCGGATACGTCCTCATATGTAAAGTGAGAGCCTGCAAAGCTCGACCGCTTATCGCTTGCCGCCACCCTTCTTACGAGGTCGATTGCAGGCACATAAAGCCACCTGTCGTCTACGGAGTCCGGGTTCCTCCATACCATTAATACCATGCCGGATACGTCCGGCGGGTTGCGGAAGTAAAGGTAATACTTCTGCGTGCCGCCGTCTTTCAAGTCCATCCTTAGCATCGCAAGCTCTCTAATCCGCTCTCTCTTGGCCTTGTCTGTGATGGTCATCTTTACCTCGGCCTTTCCATCGTCACCGCCGTAGTAGTATGCGAGGTTTGCCTTCTCCATTATCTCGTCTGCGCTCAGGGCAAATACGTCGCCCGAGAAAGCGAGTATCAGAACGGCGAGCAGCCCAGGGGTTATTGCAAGTCTTTTCATATCAAGCACCACCTTTCCTTAAAGTTTAAGGGGTCTTTTAAATAGCGTCATAAGTGCCGGCAGCACTATGAGCGTCGAAACCCCGCTAACGGCCATAATGGCGGCAAAGAATATACCGACCGTCTGGTACGGTATGAGAGAGGAAAAGAGCAGAGGCAGAAAGCCGATGGTTATGACCGCCATGTTCCTCAGTATGGCGCGTACCGGTTCTCCGTAGACCTTTTCAAGTACCCTGCTCCACTCCTGCTCACCCGCCCTTATCTGCCTCGTGCGCTGGCAGAGGTGGATGGCGAAGTCTATGGATATACCGAGAGTAAGCGCGCTTAAGACAGCTATCGGCATATCGTAGTCCTTGCCGACGTACCCGACGAGCCCGTATATCAGCACTATGGTAAGGCTGAGCGGCACCATCGATATCACCCCCCCAGACGAAAGACCTAAAGAGCAGCGACATCATTAAAAGCACCACCACTGCACTGCCGCCGAGTGCTTTTAGCATTCCGCTAACCATCTTCTCCTGCCAAACGACGTTTAAGTAGTTCAAGCCCGCCCAACTGTGCTTTAGTGGAACAGGCGGTGGGTTGTCGATGATAAAGCCATTTATACGCTCCTCAACACGCAACATATCCACGTTGTCACCGCTTCTTAACTGCACCCATACGTTCACGCTCGAATAGGTTGGGTCGATTAAGTGGTAGAGGTCGTTAGGGTCACCGCTCATCTCGTAGAGGAGCAGGTACTGGGCGGTCTCTTTGCTGCTCTTCGGTAAAGTACTACCAGGTAGCTCTTTGCCGCCTCTTAGTTCTGAGGCGACCTTGCTTACCACGTCTACGTAAGAGGTACTCTTTCCGACGACCTCTATCGAGTCGAGCTCGCGTTGGACTCTCTCAATATAACTTACAACCTCTGGGGACTTCATCGCATCCGGCTCTCCTGACTCAAAGACGAGGTATGATACGTACGTCCCGCCGAAGTGCTCGTTTAGTTTGGTATCGGCCACGCGCACCTGGTGCGAGTCGTCGAACCACTTCACCGGGTTGTCGTTTACAACGGTAAGCGTGGTGCCGTAGAGGGAGGCCCCGAGGACTATGAGGCTTACAAATAAGATAATAACGCGCCTTCTGCTTGCAAAGGAGGCAGCCCGGCGCTCAAAGCTTATAAGCGTCTTACCGCCTTTTCCAGAGGCTGTAAAGCCCTCGATCCTCTTATCCGAGAGCAANNAAAGCGTTATCGTAATCAGCCACGCAGCGACTATCCCGAAGGCCACAAAGCCACCGAAGACCCTCACCGGCGGTATCGGCGTAAATACGAGCGAAGCAAAGCCAACTGCCGAGGTAATCGAGGTAAAGAGCATCGGCGCAGAGAGCGAGTCCATCACCGAGGCTATCGTATCTCGTCGGTCTGCTCCCCTTGAGTGCCTGTCATGGAACTCGCTTAGGATATGAACCGAGTCGAGCACGGCTATCGGCATCAGAAATATCGGTATCATCGAGCTCATTATGTGCACGGTGAAGCCGGTGCCGATAAGTAGCCCCATAGTCCAGAGCACCGTCATCAGAGCAACAGCCATGGCCGAGGCAACAAGTACGGTCCGCCTGAAGAAGTATAGCATCAGAATGAATATGATGAGTCCGGCAAGGGGCGCAGAGACGGCCATCTGCTTGAACATCTCCACACCGAAGGTGTCCTCGGCCACGGGAAGGCCGGTTATGAAGTACNNGTATCTTCGGCAACGGGTAGACCGGCGAGGTAATAGCTCTCCGAGCCCTTTATCTCTTGCGCTATCGACTCTATCTCTTTGGATATCCTGTAGCTCTCGCTCTTATCGACGATCGGCACATAGAGGGCGATAGACTTCCCGTCTTCTGAGACGAGCATGTCTCTTAGTATCGGGTTATCGAGTGCCGCGTCCCTTACTGCCTCGGGCGCTCCTCTTCTGTGCTCACTGGGCTCCATCAGGGGATCTATGGTGAGTACCCCGTCGATTGACTCTATGTCGTCCGTGGTGGTAGGGCCCATCACGTCGGAGGCGACTACGCCGTCGATCTTTAATATCTCGTCGGTTATCCGGGCTATGTTATCGAGCGTAGCCTCGGTAAATACGCCCTTATCCGAGCCCTCATCGACCACACCGACTACGATTGTGTCATAGAGTGAGAAGTCCCTCTTTACCTTTGCATGCGAGATGCGCACTGGCTCTTCGGCAGAGAGCATGTTCTCGGGGTCAGTATCTATCTTAATCCCCGGAATGAAAAGGGCGAAACACACCGTCAAAAGCGCATACAAGGCTATGAGTTTACCGGGATGGCTTATCGCAAGCTCGGTCGGATATCGCAGAAGTGCCTTCATTACGTTGCCTCGCAAGCGCGTCAAACTGCCTGCCGGCTTTTCTCAGCATCGCAGCAGCCCTTGAAGCCGAACCATCTTAGAAAGGTCATCATCGGGCACCAGTTGGTCAATGCCGACTGGAAGAGGTTAAGCCCGACAAAGGCGGTAAAGAGGAGCCAGTACTCGGAGTGCAGACGAGAGAGTACGAGGCTTAGTATGACAAAGGTACCGGCAATGAGTCTTAAAAGTCTTTCAATGTGCATGGCTTCCACCTTTCATAAAAGTTTCTTTAACTACAAGGGTTTAATCCCACTCACCAAATCAGGCGCCCTTACCGCGCGCCTTCTTCTCGGCCTTTTCAAAGACCTTCTTTGTGGCCTCTAACGACTCGGCCATAAACTGCCTCATCAGGGCGCAGGCCTCGACGAGCTTTGGGCTCGCTATCGAGTAGTAGACGTTTTTGCCATCGCGCCTTGACCTGAGTATGCCGCAACCCCTCAGTACTGCAAGGTGCTGTGATACGTTGGACTTGGCAAGCCCAAGCTCAGCGGCCAGTTCACCGGCACCCTTCTCACCGTCTTTGAGGGCATATATAATCTCAAGCCGCTTGGCATTAGCAAGCGACTTGCATACCTCGGCCTGCAGCTTTAGTATCTCCTTCATAATTGCATTATTTCATAATTTTGAAACTTTGTCAATATATCGCGCCACATTTTATCTTGGATAAAGCCAAAAAGGACTACTGAGCAGGCATTAAAAGCGACTCCACACTTTACAAAAAAAGNNGCGAGGAAAACATTGCTGCTTCGAAGCTCGAGGCGTGGGAGAACCCCTCGCCCGAGCGGGACTACACCGTTGAGATAAGTTATCCCGAGTTTACCTGCATATGCCCGAGGTCTGGGTACCCGGATTTTGCCACAAT
>JABAHQ010012304.1_pt4 | contig 10444 bp, 8 predicted proteins | sample 7062091 | NCBI WGS metagenome assembly JABAHQ01 (sample SAMN14534359, study PRJNA622989) | marine sediment metagenome | biome: marine biome [ENVO:00000428]; feature: marine pelagic biome [ENVO:01000023]; material: deep marine sediment [ENVO:00002113] | place: India: Gulf of Kutch | collected... | reverse complement strand
GAAGCGGGGCATGTCAGGAGCCTCCCCCCGTCTGCTGGGCCAGGAACTGGACCACGGCGTCCAGCCCCTCCTCGCCGAGCATGTCGGCCAGGTTCGGGGGCATGGTGCCCAGGAGGTTCTCGTAGCCCTCGGCGGCCTCCGAGCCCGGGTTCACGATCGAGTTCCGGATGTAGTCGGCCGAGCGCCGGGCGCCGACGTCGTCCAGGGAGGGACCCAGGGGCACCCCCTGCCCACCCAGGACGTGGCAGTTGAAGCAGAGGTTGTTCTGCATGAGGGCGAGGGGGTCTCCCTCGCCGCCGCTCGCCCCCTCGCCGCCCCCACCGGAGGAGGCCGCGGCCTGGGCTCCGCCGGCCGTGGCCTGGATGTCCTCGGCGGTCACGGTCACCTCTCCGCCCAGCGACTCGAGATAGGCGATCAGGGCCCAGATCTGATTGTTGGTGAGGATGCGGTCCTGGGGTGGCATGATCGGCCCGAAGCCCTCCACCAGGTATCCGGCCGGATTCACCATGGATTCGTGGAGGTATTCCTTGCAGCTCTGACCCTCGACCCTCTCCCCGCAGCGGGCGCCGATCGTTCCCTCGCCCTGATAGTCGGTCCGGAGGTTCGGGGCCCGGGTGCCGAGACCGTGACAGGCGGTGCAGCCGCCGGCTCCGGCGAAGAGCTCCTCGCCGGCGGCGACCAGCTCCTCGGCGCTCACGTCGGGCCCCAGGGTCAGCTCCTCCGGGACCTCCGAAGCCACCTGGGGGATGGCGTTGGCCACCCAGGTATAGACGCCCAGGGTGACGAGCACCGTGGCGAAGATCTTCAGGTTCGTGGCCGTCCCGTGGGTCATCGCTCAGTCTCCGGTGGCGGGCTGGAGGCCGGGGCCCAGGGCCGGACCTTCGTCCCGGCCGGGCTCCCCCGCAGGGCTCGGAGCCTTCAGGTCCGCGATCACCGGCTTCTCGGCGAGCTGGCCCACCCAGAAGATGAAGCCCACCAGACCCAGGAAGATCAGGACCGTGAGGGAGATCATCTGGGCGGCGTAGCCCAGGGCCGGGGTCGCCGCCCACTCGCTGGTGTCCCGGATCACCTCGAAGACGTGCCAGTGCTGGCGGATCCCGCTCCGGGCGAAGCCCATGAGCCCCATGAGCCAGGTGAAGGTCACAGCCAGGATGAAGAGGGCGTACTGGGAGCGGGCCGGCATCTGTCCCCAGCGGATCGCGCCCCGGGACTCGGCGCCCCGCATCATGACCACGTCGACGGCGACCACGCTGACGATCGTGAAGAGGACCGCCACGACCTGGTAGACCGAGAAGCCGATCCGCACGATGGCCGTGACGAAGTAGCCGTAGATCCCGTAGAAGAGCACGATCAGGGCCGTCACGACGAAGATGATTCCCTGGATGATCGTCCCCGTCTTCGCCCACGGCACCACCGGCTTCTTGTTCGCCCGTCGGTAGAGGAGGAAGGAGAGGAAGGTGGTGAGGATCATGAAGTTCACCGCCGTGTTCTTGGCGCTCATGACCCCGAGCACGTCCAGGAAGGGGTGGTGGGATCCGCCCATGGCCGCCAGCTCGTCCCGGGAGGCGATCATGGTGTGGGGCGTGGCCCAGACGATGACGCCCACGACCAGGACGGCCAGCATGTACTTCGTGTAGGGCTGGAAGCGCTCGGCCCCCGGGATCCGCCCCATCCCCACCCAGAGGTAGTAGTTGCCGGCCAGGAAGAGCACGCCGATGAGGAAGGCCTGGATGATCCAGAGCCAGCTCATGAAGCCGCCCATCATCGTGATGCCCATCGGCTGGTTGTACTCGTAGATCTCCCGGCCCAGCCAGTAGCCGGCGAAGGGGAGGACGATGAGGGCGCCGATGGCGATGAAGTTCCCGACGTAGCCCATCCAGTCGTAGTGGGCCCGCTCCTCCTCGGTCCTCGCCACCAGGAAGCGGTAGGCGGCGTACCCGCCCACGATCGCGCCGCCGAAGACCACGTTGGCGATGAGCCGGTGGATGTTGATCGGCATCCAGGTGGCGTTGGTGATCGCCCTCCAGAGCTCGACCTGCGCGGGGGCCGTCTGGGCGGTGAGCCCCTCGGGGGGGCTCATCATGTAGGTCAGCCAGGAGTTGGCGATGAACATGACGACCGTGCCCCAGACGTTGAGCAGGATCCCCAGCGTCCAGTGACCCCACTTCGCGGCGCCCTTCTTCCAGCGGTCCCAGCCGTAGTAGTAGAGGTAGAGGGTGAAGGACTCGAAGAAGAAGAGCCCGGCGTAGAGCCACATCGACTCCTCGAAGACCGCGGCCAGGTACGCCCAGAGGTTGGGATAGAGGGTGACGAGGAAGAAGACCAGGATCGCGCCCCAGATCGCCGTGGCCGAGTAGGCCACCAGCAGGAGGCGGGTGAACTCCTTGGAGAGCTTGTCGTACTTGTCGTCGTCTCCGACGATCCCGATGAGCTCGGTGACCACGGCGAACATGGGCACGCCGAGGACGAAGGCGGCGAAGAAGAGGTGGACCTGGGCCGCGATCCAGACGGCGCCCCGGGCCCCGAAGATCGGGAAGTCGCCGTAGTCCCGGCCGGCGCTCAGGCCCTCCTGGGCCAGGGCCGGGTCGGCCACCGCGACGAGGAGGAGCGCCGCGGCCCCCGCCGCGGCGGCCAGGGAACCGCTCCCGCGGGCCCGGGCGGCTCGGGCCCGGCGCCCGAGCCGGTGGAGGGCGGCGAAGGCCCCCCGAAGCGTCCGCTTTCCCCTCTCAGGGCTCATTCGGATCGTCCTCCGTCTCCTTCAGGAAGAAGGGGAGCCGCTTCGAGAAGTCCACGGGCAAGCTCCGACGGACCTCCGCCATGACCTCGGCGTCCACGCGCTCGTATCCCCGCTCCCGGGCGAAGCGCTCCACCCGGGCCGTGACCACGCTCCGGACGAAGCTGGGGATCCGCTCGGCCCGCGCCCGGGCATCCTCGCTCCAGGGGAGGGGGAGGGCCTCTCCATCGTCCGGCGCCTCCCCTTCCCCGACGCCGGGGGCCGCTTCGTCCTCGTGGGAGCGGGGCGGGGTGCCGTAGGTGATCGCCCGGGAGGGCTCGATCGGCTCCCGCTCCCCCGAGGGCTCGTAGGCGCACGAGTCGTCGGGCCCCAGGGGGTCGCCGGTCTCGGCGAAGGCCCGGGCCCGGCAGCCCCCGCACACCTTCCGGTATTCGCACCGGCCGCAGCGGCCGCCGAGGCCGCCCTCCCGGAGCCGCGTGAAGACCGGCGACGCCTCCCAGATCTCCCGGAAGGGCGTCTCCATGAGGTCGCCCGCCTCCACCGGCATGTAGGGGCACGGGGTGACCTTTCCCTCGGGCGTGATCCGGCAGTAGTGGACCCCGCAGGGGCAGCGGGTGGCGTAGTTGAGGAGGGGGGATTCCCCGCCGGCCTCCAGGACGTGGCGCATGAGCTGGGGCTGGCACTTGGTGCGGACCATCATGCGGCCCCGGTGGGTCCGCTCCAGATCGACGACCTCCCGGAGCACCTCGTCGTTCTCCTCGGGGCTCAGCCCCCGCATCCCCTCGGCCCGGCCGGTGGGGACCAGGAAGTAGAGGTTGAAGGAGACGGCGCCCTTCTCCGCCGACCACGCGACCAGGTCGCCGAGCTCGGAGCGGTTGCCCCGGGTGAGGGTGGTCTGGACCACGAAGTCGAGGCGGTGGGCACGAAGGCGGTCCACGGCGTCCAGGGTGTCGCGGAGCGATCCGTCCCCGTGCCTGAAGCGGTCGTGGTACGTCGGGTCGAGGGAATCCACGCTCACCGCCACCCCCCGCACCCCGGCCTCCATGAGGGAGGCGATCCTCTCGTCGGTGAGCCGGGTCCCGTTGGTGCCCACCACCACGGTCGCGCCGCGGTCGGTGGCGTGGCGGGCCAGGACCTCCAGATCGTTCCGGAGGAGCGGCTCCCCGCCCGTGAGGATCAGCATGGGGGCGGGGTTCACGTCCAGGACCTGGTCGAGGATCTCCAGGCAGGTCCCGGTGTCCAGCTCCTCGGCCCGGGCGTGCCACGATCCCGCGGAGATGTAGCAGTGGGCGCAGGCGAGGTTGCAGCGTCGGGTGAGGTTCCAGGCCACGACGTGGGGGATATACGCGCCCTCGGAGCCGGAGCTCGAGGTGCGGGGGGCGCGCTCCAGCAGCGCGCGGGGGAGGACGGGTCCCGTCGGCGCCGATCCCGAGCTCATCCGTCGGATTCCTCACCCCGCATGTACACCTCCACCGCCTCCCGGGCCTTCTCGGGCGTGGTGGGGTCGAGATCGATCGGACACCGGCCCGCCGCGTCCGCCTCCTCGGCGATGTCCCGGATCGGGCAGCGGTCGACGCCGCTCGCCTTGGCCTCCTCGATGAACTTCCGCATCTCGGGCGTGAGGCCGTCCACCCCCTCGGCCCGGGCCTTGAGCTGCTTCGACTGGAGCTCCCTGAACATCACCAGCATGGTGTCCATGTCGAACTCGTCGGCCTCGATCATGGCCTGCTTGTTCTCGTCCATGACCGTGGTGGTGACCCGCCAGAAGCCGTGCTCCCGGGCGAAGCGCTCCACCGTGTTCCGGGCGAGGGGCCGGGCGATGAGGGGCACCTGCTCCAGGCGCCGGAAGGCCTCCCGGGTCCACACCACGGGGTCCTCCGCCGTTCGCTCCCGGGTCTGGACGTGGCCCGTGTAGGGGCACGTCGTCTCCACCGTGGGCGTCTCGGGCTCGGGGTCGGCGTCGCGCCCCCGGACCACCGTGCGCTCCATGGCCTTCTCGGCCTTCAGCTCCGCGGCCGCCAGCTCCTCGGCGGTCCCGATCCCCATGACCAGCTGCATGTGGGTCGGCAGCAGCTTCTGGATCGCCTCGTCCAGGCGCTCGTTCGTGACCATGGGCAGCCCGTCGGCCCCGAGGGGAGGCACGGAGGCCCGGGCAGCCTCGTCGTCGGCTGCGGGCTCGCCCCGGTCGTCGGCCGGGGCGGCGGACGCGCCGTTCCCTCCCGACCCGTTCGCCGAAGGGCGGTCGCCCTCGGCGTAGGTGCCCCGGAAGCCGGGTCCGTAGTTGTCCAGGACGTACTCCTCCACGGCGCTCCGGGCGATCCCCAGGGCGAAGGGCGGCACCCGGAGGATCCGGACCTCGGCCTCGGGCGCCCACTCCAGCCCCTTCTCGCCGTCCTCCTCGATCCAGGGGATCTCGTCGGGGCGGACGTCCTCGGTGCCGATGAGGAGAACGTCGGTGGGGCAGAGGCGCACCAGGTTCTCCGCCTGGGAGCCCATGTCGGGGCCTTCGATCCGGTGGCTTCCGTGGCGCGCGATGACCAGGGCGGTCGGCTCGACCTCCTCGACCCACTGGAGGATGCACTGGAAGGGCTTGCCGATGAGGATCTGGGTCTCGAGCTCGACGTCGGGATAGTCCTGGGCCATGACCTCGGCCCGCTTGATGTTGGCCTGGGCGAGCTTCAGGAGGCCCTTGTCGATGATGTTGTTGTGGAGCTCCTCCTGCTCCTCGAACTTGAAGACCTTCGAGGCCTGGGCGGAGAGCACGTCCTTGATGTTGCCGAAGACCACGTGGTGGTACTCCACGTCGAAGGCGGAGCCCACGTAGACCTTGGCGCCGAAGGCCCGGCCGAGCTCCAGGGCCTTGCGCATCGCCTTGTAGGAGTAAGCGGAGCCGTCGACGCAGACCATCAGGCTCCCGCCCTCGAGGGGCCGGTCGTCGCGGATCACGAGGGCGTCCTTCCGGGTGCCCTGGAGGACCCGGGAGACGACGCCGCCGAGCTGGGAGTAGGGCTGGCGTCCGATCCCGTGGGCCCCGATCACCATGAGGTCGTAGTCGCGCCCGCTGCGCCCGGCCAGCTTCTCGTCCTGCTCCTCGTCCTCGGCCACGATCCGGCCGTCGTCGCCCAGCTTCACGTCGCTCCGGACCACCTCCCCGCCGTCGTACTTGTCGGCGATGTTGGGGTCGAAGCCGATGAGGCTCGGCAGCCGGCCCTCGCCCCCGTTCGCCTCCCGGATGATCTCCTCGTAGTTGATCCCCTCCAGGAGCTGGCGGGTGAGGGGGACGCCGGCCTCCCGGCACGCCTTCTCGGTCTGGTCCAGGAAGGAGTCGGAGATGAGCTGGAGGCCCTTCTCGATCAGCTTGTCGTGGACCTTGCGCTGCCGCTTGATCTCCTCGGGCGTCTGGAACTGGGCGGGGAGCCCGGTCTCGAGCTGGCGGAAGCGGACGTCGTGGAGGCGGGCGGCGTAGACGTGGTTGCCCGTGATGCGGCCGTCGGAGCGCCTGCAGATCTCGATGGCCCGCTCGACGGCCCAGTGCGAGTGGTCCGAGTTGTCTACAGGTACGAAGACCTCGCGGTACATGGGCTCCTCGGGACGCGAGTCCGCTCGTCGGGCCACGCCGGAGGCATCCGTTCCGCGGGCGCACCCCCGCCGCACCGCTCTACGACCCCTGCGATCGAGGGGGGCCGAAGGCGTTCAGCAGGCGGCTCTTGCCTGTGCTCTACCGGAGGACGATCCGACGTGAATTCGTGCTTCTCGAAAATTCGCCCGGCCCAGCAGGCCGTGGCGGCTCGATCTCGATCTGCGCGGACCCTCGTCCCGCCGCCGCTCCGCCGGATGCGAGGGAGAATGTGGAAGCCGGTGATCGGCCGTCGGCCACGGTGTCGTCGAGCCGACGAGCGACCCCCGCAGAACGAACGGGACGGGGCGGTCGGACCCCTTCCCGGTAGCTGTCGAATTGCGTTGGGTCGGCAGTATATCCGGCGGCATGGAGGGCGTCAAGAAAGGGTGGGGCTACCCGCTCGAGCCCCTCGTGAGCCCCCGGAGAGCGGGGCCCGCCGCGAACACGGTGACCCCGGCGAGGGCGCCGAGGGCGAGGAGGAGAGCCAGGGCGGAGCCCCCGGATTCCACGATCTGCGGCCCGCCCGCCGCGCCCAGGAGGCTGTCGTGGAGGAGACGGAAAGGGGCCCACCTCTCGACCACCGCGCCCGGGGTCCCGGGGGCGGGGGTCCGGAAGACGCCGGAGCCGTGAAGGAGCAGGAGGCCGGCCACGGCGGCGAAGAGAGCGCCCTCGGCGACGGAGCGGGCCAGCACCGCCACCCACGCTCCCAGCAGGTTCGCGAAGAGGAGGGAGGCGGCCGCGGCACCGACGATCAGAGCCGCGGCCCCCGGGCGCGCCACGTCCTCTCCGAGACCTCCCCCCTCGAAGAGGAGGATGCAGGCCAGGGACGGAGCGAGCTGAAGGAGATCGAGGGCGGCGCCCGCCCCGGTCCGCTCCAGCAGGATCCTCGCAGGGGGAATCCCCGTCCCCAGCACGCGGGAGAGGAGCCCTCCCTCCCCGTCCCGGATCAGGGGGATCGCGGACCCGAAGGTCCCGAAGAGTACGAAGAGGACGGCGTAGACCGCCGACGCGTGGGCCGGGGGCGCGCCCCCGGCGGACACGGGAGCGACGAGGAGGAGGGGGATCGCGACGTTCAGGGAAAGGAGGCGCCGTCTTCGAAGCGCGATGCGCCACTCCAGAGCCCAGACCAGGCCGACGGGGGATGCCCGTCGGGCCGGAGCATCGCCTCCGGCGCTCACGTGGTCGGCCCTCCGGCCGAATCCTCCGTGAGCTCCCTGCCCGTGAGCGCCAGGAAGACGTCGGCGAGATCGGGCTCCCGGAGTCGGACCTCCCGGATTACGGAGCCGGCCTCCACCAGGACGCCCAGGAGATCGGGGAGATCCCGGGACCCGCCGGCCGCGGAGAAACGGGCCGTGCCGGCCCCGGCGTCCAGCCGGCTCACTCCCGGCGGCAGCTCCAGGCGCGGGGGAGGGGGACGGTCCGTCACGACCTCCACCGTCTCTCCGCCGCCGGCCTCGGCCATGAGGGTGCCGGGGGGGGCGTCGGCCACCTTCCGACCCCGGTGCAGGAACACGATCCGGTCCGCCAGGTGGCGGGCTTCCCGGACGGCCTGGGTGGCCAGGAGCACGGCCGCACCCTCCCCGGAGGCCCTCCGGAGGAGCTCCGCGGCCGCCCGAATGGACGGCGGATCGAGGCCCGCCAGGGCCTCGTCCAGGAGGACGATCTCCGGGCGGGCCGCCAGGGCCTCGATCAGGAGGAGCTTCCGGCGCATCCCGTCCGAGTACTCCCCGGCCGGCCGGTCGGAGGCTTCGTCGAGGGAGAGGCTCGTGAGGAGCTCCGACACCCTGTCCCCGGCCGGCCCCGCGGCGAGGCCCGACGCCCGGGCGAAGAAGCGGGCGTTCTCTCCCCCGCTCAGCACCTCGAAGTGGACGGGTCTGGGTGGAGCGTACCCCACACGGCGGAGCAGCGCCGGCGGCAGGGGCGGCGGGGTCCCCAGGATCCGGAGCTCCCCCCCGGTGGGACGCAGGTCACCCGCCGCGAGGCGGAGGAGGGTGCTCTTCCCCGCTCCGTTCGGTCCCAGGAGGGCGACCACCTCGCCGGCGGCGACCTCCAGGTCCACCTCCTCCAGAACGGGAGGGCCCGATGGGTAGCGGAAGGAAAGGGAAGCCGCGAAGAGGGGCGCCCTCAGAGATCCCACCCCGCCCGGGCCAGCATCCAGAGATTGACCAGGACGATCACCACCGCCGTGAGATAGAACGACGCCGGGATCCGGGCTCCGGGATCGGGGAAGAAGGCGCCCTCCAGGAGAGCCGGCAGACGCAGCGCGTGGAGCGCCCAGACGACGCGGGCCACCCACTCGTTCTGCCACCGCCAGAGACCCCAGAAGACGGCTGCCAGGATCAGGGCTCCCACGGCGAGCCAGACGCCCACGGGACCCCGCTCCGGCGGGAGGAGACCCTGTCCCGCGAAGATCCACACGGAGAACTCGTAGAGGATCCCCACGTGGAGGTAGACGAACGCCGCCTGTCGGAACTTCCGGGCCCGGGCTTCGGGCCAGCTCCGCCGGAGCCGGGATCTCCTGGCTTCGTTCGCCTCCCGGCCCCGCCCGTCCATCTACATCCCCTCCAGCCCGAGCTCGCTCCGGGCCCGGTCCATGATCTCGGGGGTTATCGTGGCGATCTCCCGCTCCCTGGCCCAGTCGGTGTAGATCCGCTTGACCATCCCCCGGACGAAGCGGGGGACCCGGTGGAGGCGCTCCGTGGCGTCGGCGCTCCAGGTCACCGCTTGGGCCCCGCCCCCGGCGGAGCGACCGGGGGCGGGCGCAGCGGCTGCCTCGTCGGTGGCCGGGGCCGCTTCGTGGCCTGCCTCCTCGAACGCCTCGGGGCGCGCGCCCTCCAGGCTCGTCCGGGTCAGCTCCATGGGCTGCTCGGGGACCGAGCGTCCCCCCACCTTGACGCCCATGCTGCTCACGAGACGGGTCTCCATGGGGTTCGTGAGCATGGCCATCTCCCGCCCGCACGACCCGCACGCGAAGACCGCGGCCATGGTGCCGTCGCCCGGGAGCTGGCGCTCCGCGAACTCCATGACCTCGTCGCACTCGATGCAGAGGAACTTCACCGGTCTCCTCCCTCGTCCCGCGCCCGCGGAGCGGGGCTGTCGCCTCCGGCGGCCCCGCTCCTCTCCTCGACGCGATCGGCCAGCTCCTCCAGAGCCCGGAAAGCGGGCGTCCCCGCGGCACCGCTCGGGAGGGGAGATCCCCGGTCGGTGGCCCCGCCCAGGCGAGGGTCGAACGGGATCCGGCCCCAGATCTCCAGACCGGACGTCTCGGCCAGGGCTCCATCGCCCTCTCCGGGGAAGAGGGGGGTCCGGCTTCCGCAGTCCGGACACACGAACTCGGTCATGTTCGCCACCAGGCCGATCGCCCGGGGCTCGGCCCTTCTCACCATGCGCACGGACTTGGAGACCACGAAGCGCGACATCTCGGACGGGGTGGTGACCAGAAGGAAGAGATCCGGCGACGGGACGAGCTCCAGGAGACGGGCGATCTTGTCCGTCCCCGGCGGCAGGTCCACGAGGAGGTAGTCCAGATCGCCCCACGAAACGTCGGAGAGGAACTCCCGCAGCACTCCGGTCTCCAGGCTGCTCTGCCAGAGGTAGCGATCGGCGTCCGGCCCCGTCCACGAGAGGGGCGCGTCCTCCTCGTCCTGAAGGAGCTCCATCGACATCACGCGCACCCCCGCCGGACCCTCGGGCGGCACGGCGCCCTCCCCGGAATCGCCGATACGGGCGCCCGAGACGCCGAGCATCCGGGCGAGGGAAGGGCCGTTCAGGTCGGCATCCAGCGCGCCCACCCGCCGACCCCGTCGCGCGAGGGCGGCCGCCAGGTTCGCCGTGACCGCGCTCTTGCCCACGCCGCCCTTTCCGCTGGCCACCGCTACGAGGCACCGGACCTCGGCCAGGCGCTCGGCGAGGCGCCTGCGCTGGGCCACGACCTGGTCCACGACCTCGGAGCCTCCCTCGCCCTCGAGGTCGTGATAGGTCCGTATCCTCTTCACCGCCGCCTCCGTCTCATCGTCTCCGTTCTGAAGCTCACGGCCCTCATCCCGAGAGGGTGGGGGACGCTTCCGTCGCAGGTACTCCGAATCAGGACA
>JABAHQ010004837.1_pt1 | contig 10446 bp, 9 predicted proteins | sample 7062091 | NCBI WGS metagenome assembly JABAHQ01 (sample SAMN14534359, study PRJNA622989) | marine sediment metagenome | biome: marine biome [ENVO:00000428]; feature: marine pelagic biome [ENVO:01000023]; material: deep marine sediment [ENVO:00002113] | place: India: Gulf of Kutch | collected... | reverse complement strand
GCAGGAGGTGCTGCCACAGGCGGAGGCCAACGTCGAGTCGGCGCTCGCGTCATACCGCGTGGGTGCCGTGGATTTCCCCACCCTCGTCGAGGCTCAGATGACTTTGAACCGGTACGAGCAGGAGTTGTACGGCCTGCTGGCCGACCACGGCACGGCGATCGCCGAGTTGGAGATGACGATCGGCAGGGAGCTTCCCCTGACCGGTGAACTCGTGGCGGAGGCTGAATGAACACGCGCAAGCAGATTCTGTTTTCCATCGCTCTAATCGTCGCCGCTGGCCTGGTCGTCGGAATCTACGGGTTGACCCGAGGTGAGACGCGCGGCCGGGCGGGCATGGAAGGGCACGTCCACGGAGCGGCCGGCGCAGGGGAGACGCGGGAGCAGGTGCATCTCGACGCGGAGAGCGCGCGGCGGATCGGCGTCACCTACGCCGCCGCGGAACTCAAGCGGCTCGAGCGGACGGTGCGCAGCGTGGCTGTGGTCGTCTACGACGAGACCCGCGTCGTGAACGTGAACCCGAAGATCGATGGGTGGATCGAGCGGCTGTACGTCGAATTCACGGGCGCGCCGGTGCGGAAGGGACAGCCGCTGCTGGAGATCTACAGCCCGGCGCTGGTATCGGCCCAGGAGGAGCTCACCCTCGCCCGGTCGCTCGTGGAAGAGACAGAGGCTGAACCGGACACTCGGGCGGCCAGCAACGCTCGCCGCCTGCTGGAGTCGGCCCGCCGGCGCCTCGCCTACTGGGACATCCCGGCGGACCAGATCGCCCGCCTGGAAGAGACCGGCGAGGCGAGGCGAACCCTTCTGCTGCGCGCCCCTGCAGACGGGATCGTGGTGGAGAAGCGCGTCTTCGAGGGCACGCGCATCGCCCCCGGGATGAACGTGTTCCGTATCGCGGATCTCTCCCGGGTTTGGGTCGAGGGCGACGTCTTCGAGAAAGACCTCTCGCTGGTGAAGCTTGGCCAGCCGGCGGCCGTGCGGCTGGATGCCTATCCCGGTGAGACCTTCCGCGGGACAGTCACCTACGTCTATCCCACCGTCTCTCTCGAGGCCCGCACCGGCCGGATCCGGGTGGAGCTCCCGAACCCCGACTCGCGGCTGCGGCCTGGCATGTACGCGGGGATCGAGCTGCGCGTTCCCGCGGAGCGTGAAGCGCTGGTGATCCCGCGTAGCGCTGTGTTCGGCACGGGTGAGCGCACGATCGTCTTCGTCCGCGGAGAAGATGGGATGTTGAGGCCTCGAGAAGTGAGACCGGGCCTTCCGGCGGGACGCGAGATCGAGATCCTGGCCGGGCTCCAGCCCGGCGCGGTCGTTGTCTCGTCGGCGAGCTTCCTGGTCGATGCCGAGGCGAATCTGGGGGCCGCGCTCCAGTCCATGCCGGGGATGGAGATGGGCGAGTCATCCGCGCCGCAGCAGAGCGAGCACGCGGGCGATGGGTCGGGGGCACGGTAAGCCATGCTGAGAAGAGTCATCGAGTGGTCGGTCGGCAACCGCTTCATCGTGGTACTCTTCGCCGGACTCATCGCGGTCGGCGGGATGATCGCCATGCAGAGCACGCCCCTGGAGGCGCTGCCCGATCTGTCCGACGTGCAGGTCATCGTCGAGACGAACTACGAAGGGCAGGCGCCGGAGATCGTCGAGGACCAGGTCACCTACCCCATCGCCTCGGAGATGCTGAAGGTGCCGGGCGCGCAGGTCGTGCGCGGCTACTCGTTCTTCGGCGTCTCCTTCGTCTACATCATCTTCGAGGACGACACCGACCTCTACTGGGCGCGCAGCCGGGTGCTCGAGTACCTGTCGGCGATCCGGGGCAAGCTGCCCCAGGACGCCGAGGTCGCCCTCGGACCCGACGCGACCGGCCTGGGCTGGGTCTTCCAGTACGTGCTCGAGGATACGTTGGGCAGGCACTCCCTCGCCGACCTGCGCAGCCTTCAGGACTGGTATCTCCGCTACCAGCTCACCGCGGTGCCCGGCGTCAGCGAGGTCGCCTCGGTCGGCGGCTTCGAGCGCATGTACGAGGTGACGGTGGATCCGACCAAGCTCCGCGGCTACGGGATTCCGGTCACCGCGGTGATGAGCGCTATCCGTGCCTCGAACCAGGATGCGGGCGCCATGATGATGGACCTCTCCGAGCGGGAGTTCATGGTCCGCGCCCTCGGCTACCTGGAGGGGATCGAGGACATCGAGAACGTCGTCGTCGGCTCCACCGTCGGCGGGGCACCCATCCGGGTCGCCGATGTGGCCACCGTGCGGCTGAGCCCGGACGTGCGGCGCGGGGTGGCCGACTACAACGGCCGGGGCGACGTGGTGGGCGGCATCGTGGTCATGCGCTTCGGCGAGAACGCCCTCGCGACGATCCGGCGTGTGAAGGCGAAGCTGGCGGAAATCGAGCGCGGCCTTCCCGAGGGCGTCGTGGTCCGTACCGTCTATGACCGCTCCGATCTGATCCGCCGGGCCATCAGCACGCTGAAGGAGAAGCTGGTCGAGGAATCGATCATCGTCGCGTTCGTGACGATCCTGTTCCTGTTCCACGCCCGGAGCGCGCTGGTGGCCATCCTGACGCTGCCCCTGGGCATCCTGATGGCCTTCATCGCCATGCGGCTGCTGGGGATCGGCGCGGACATCATGAGCCTGGGCGGGATCGCCATCGCCATCGGCGCGATGATCGACGCGGCCATCGTGATGACCGAGAACATGCACAAGCATCTCGAGCGGGCGGTTAAGGAGAAGCGGGCGCGGCTCCAGGTCTCGGGATCCGACTTGCCGGAATCCGGCAGGCTCTCGACTTCGCTGCTGACCGCGCGGGAGCGCTGGGAGTTGGCGGTACGGGCCGCCAAGGAGGTGGGGCCCGCCCTCTTCTTCTCCCTTCTGATCATCACGGTCTCCTTCGTCCCGGTCTTCGCCCTGGAGGCGCAGGAAGGCCGGCTGTTCAAGCCGCTGGCCTGGACGAAGACGCTGGCGATGGCGGCGGCCAGCTTGCTGGCCGTCACGGTCGTGCCCGTGGCGATGGGACTCTTCATTCGCGGCCGCATGCATGCAGAGCACACCAACCCGCTGAACCGGCTGCTGAGGCGCGCCTACCGGCCGGTATTGGAGTTCGCGCTACGCTACCGCTGGCCGATGGTCGCCGGCGCGCTGGCGGTCCTGATTCTGACCTGGATTCCCTTCCGCCGCATCGGGTCGGAGTTCATGCCGCCACTGGACGAGGGCACGCTGCTCTACATGCCGACGACTCTGCCGGGAATCAGCGTGACCAAGGCCAGCGAGATGCTCCAGCGCCAGGACAGCATCCTGGCGGGCATCCCGGAGGTGGAGAGCGTGTTCGGCAAGGCGGGTCGGGCTACCACGGCCACGGACCCGGCGGGGCTCGACATGTTCGAGACCACCATCGTGCTGAAGCCGAGGAGCGAGTGGCGGGAGGGGATGACGCCCGAGAGGCTCATCGAGGAGATGGACGCGGCCATGCGCTTCCCGGGCATCACGAACTCGTGGACCATGCCCATCAAGGGTCGCATCGACATGCTGGCCACGGGAATCCGGACGCCGGTCGGGATCAAGGTCTTCGGTCCCGATCTGGCGGAGCTGGAGCGGATCGGCAGGGAGGTCGAGCGGGCCGTGCGGATGGTGCCCGGCACCCGGTCGGTCTTCGCCGAGCGCGCCGTCTCCGGCTACTACCTCGACATCGACATCGACCGGGCCGCGGCCGCGCGCTACGGGCTCAATGTGCGGCAGGTCCAGGACATCATCACCTCAGCCGTCGGAGGCATGACCATCACCCAGGCCGTCGAGGGCCGGGAGCGCTACGGCGTCCGACTGCGCTACCCGCAGGAGCTCCGGGATCAGCCGGAGAAGCTGGCCGAAGTGCTGATTCCGGTACCGGCGCGCCGCGCGGGACCTGTCGAGGCGATGGCTGCTGGACCTGTCGGCGGGATGGGCGGCTCGATGGGCGCGGCAATGGCTGGCCCGGGCACGATCCAGATTCCGCTGGGCCAGATCGCCGCCGTCCGGCTGGTGAGCGGACCTATGGCGATCAAGACGGAGGGCGCGTTCCCCACCGCCTGGGTCTACGTCGACGTGGCGGGCCGGGACATCGGCGGGTACGTGGCTGACGCTAAGCGCATGGTCGGCGAGATGGTCACGCTACCGGCGGGATACACCCTCCAGTGGTCGGGACAGTACGAGTACATGCAGCGGGCGAAGGAGAGGCTGACGCTCGTGGTGCCGGCCACGCTGCTCATCATCTTCCTGCTGCTCTACTTCAACTTCCGCAACGTGGGCGCGACCCTGATCGTCATGCTCTCGCTGCCGTTCGCGCTGGTGGGCGGCGTGCTCCTGATGGCGGTCCTGGGCTATAACTGGTCAGTAGCCACCGCCATCGGTTTCATCGCGCTGGCCGGCGTGGCGGCCGAGATCGCGGTGATCCTCCTCACTTACCTGGACCTGGCCTACAAGCGGAGTGAGAACGGGGGCGAGTTGAGCGGGCTGCCCGAAATCCAGGAAGCCGTCCGCGAGGGCGCGAACCTGCGCCTGCGGCCGGTGATCATGACGGCGGCCGCGGTCATCGGCGGTCTCGTACCGATGCTCTGGGGCCATGGAGCCGGTGCCAGCGTGATGCGTCGAATCGCCGCGCCCATGATCGGCGGCATGGTCACGACCACGGTCCTCACCTTGCTGGTCATCCCCGCGATCTACTCGCTCTGGAAGGAGTACGCCGTGCGGCGGCAGAGCCGTCGGGACGAAGCCGAGCTGCGTCTCGGCGACGCCAGGCCCGCGTTTGCAGGCGGCGATTGAAGGAGGCGGTCATGAAGCTGGTGAAGGCGATCGTACGAACGGAACGCGTGGAGCGGGTAGTCACGGCTCTGCGCCAGGCCGGCGTCCCGCGACTGATTGTATGCCATGTCCACGCCATGGGCAGCGGTGTCGACCCGGAGCATTATCGCCTCTCCCTCGAGGCGGGCGGAGCCTACACGGAGAAAGCCAAGATCGAGCTGATCTGCCGATCGGAGGATGTGGCGCGGCTGGTCGAACTGATTTGCAAGGAAGCGCGCACCGGTCACCGGGGCGACGGGATCGTGGCCGTGCTGGACTTGGTGCGGTGCGTGAAGATCCGCACCGGTGACGAGAACCAGCTGGCGGTTCTCTAGCGGGCTGCGGAAGACGGCGCCGCGACGTTTCTTCAGCGGCCTCCCAGGAGGAAGAGATGAGCGCAGTTCCGATGCTGATCCAGAGCCAGACCTGGCATCGCCAGGGGCTGTACATCGGGATGCACTGGGTCTGGTGGGTCTTCTGGATCGTGGCGCTGATCCTCATCGGGTGGACGTTTTGGCGCCTCTACGCCGAGTGGCGGGAGTGCAAACGGGAGGCTAGCCGAGCGCTTCGCGCCGAAGAAGCGCTGCGGGAGCGATTCGCCCGGGGGGAGATCGACGAAGACGAGCTCGCCCGGAAGCTGGGGGCCCTGCAAGAGTCACGGCGGCCGGTATGAGCTGGTTGCCGGGGATGGGGTCCGCTGGCGACGGCGAGGGTCGCGAGCCACGGCCCCGTCAAGCGAGCTGGCGCAACTGCTACCCGAGCTTCGGTAGAGAGGAGGAAACAAGAATGCGAATGCCAACCCTGATCATCGTCGGCGGCGCGCTCGGCGCGCTCGCCTGCACTGGGAGCGAAGGTTCCGGCGCGGCGTCCACGACGCAGACGGCGCCGCGTTCACTGCTGCAGCGGGAGCGGCAGCGAGAGGCAGCGGCGCTCCAGCCCGAAAGGNNCATCGATGGAGGCGAGGTCGAGACCGTGTTCGAGATCGCGAACACGGGCTCGGCCGCCGTGCATCTCGCGGCTGTCTACACTTCGTGTGGCTGTACCACGGCGACCCTCGAGTTCACTGATGGTACTTCGGCAGGTCCCTTCGGCATGCCTGGTCACGTAGGTGCGCGGACGGCGATCGAACGCGCGGTCGCGGCCGGTGAGAAGCTGAGCGTACGGGTCAGCTTCGATCCGGCAGCCCACGGCCCCGAGGGGTTGGGCAAGATCACGCGCGTGGTGACGCTCCACACGAAGGATGGAGGTAGNNCGAGCTTGTCATCGCGGCGGACGTCGTGCGCGCTTGAGCGAGCTGCACCGCGCGCCTGTAACGGGCCGCGCCGGTGCCTGAAGAACTGAGAATGCACCATGCACTCGGCGGGAGGCGGTCATGTCAAGGGTGACCCTAGGCGCAGTTTTCCTCGTGGGCCCGCTGCTCATAGCCGGGCTGGTCCTCGGATGCACGGGAGACAAGGCTGAAGATCACGCGTTCGCCATGGCCTCGCTGGATGGAATGCCGGTTGCGGTCAAGCGCGCGCCGAAGACGGTCAAAGAGGCTTACCAGTTCGCGGTCGCGAACCCCGAGCTGTTGAGCCAGATCCCCTGCTACTGCGGCTGCGGTGGCATGGGACACACGTCCAACTACTCCTGCTATATGAGCGTGAGGGCGGACGGCACGCGACAGTTTGATGGCCACGCCCTCGGCTGCTCGATCTGTGTCGATATCACGCGGGATATGATGCGTCTCCTGGACCAGGGGCAGAGCGTCCCGGAGATCCGACTGTACGTGGACGTCGTCTACTCGAAGTACGGACCGTCAAACATGCTGTGAGGCACGTTTCAAAGGTTTCGTTCGCGACGTAGTTACAAGCCGGAAGCCGAAGAACGAGGTCCGAGGCCCGACCATGCGAACGGGGCGACCCATTACACTGGTCTTTCTGACAGGGCTCGCTGCTGCGACGGTCTTGGTGGCTCCACTCCCGGGTGGAAACCCCCATCCTGCGGAGCGCACGATTCGCATTCGAGCGAGTAGCTTCGCTTACTCGCCAGCGATCGTCCGTGTGAATCGGGGTGATCGCGTGACCCTCGAGCTCGTCTCCACCGATGTCGTCCACGGACTTCACATCGAAGGATACGATCGTTCGGTGACGGCGGACCCCGGCCAGCCTGCGCGACTGAGTTTCGTCGCCGATCGGCCGGGGTCGTTCCGCATCCGCTGCTCGGTAACTTGCGGACCGCTGCACCCGTTCATGATCGGTAAGCTGCGCGTCGGAGGAAACGCGCTTCTCTGGCGTGCGGTCGGGCTCGCGGTGGTGGGCGCCGCCGCCGGGGGGCTAGCGAGATGGGCGAGATGGGGATGAGACGTATCGACCTGGCCGCGCCGCCCCCGGTCAAGCGGCTTGTGGTGAGCCGCTGGCCCCAGTTCCTGGCCATCCTGGTGACCCTCGCCGGCTTCCTCATCGCCATGCTGGCAGGTTTCTTGGGAACCCCCGTCGGCAGCCGGAACTTTACCATCGTCGTCGTCTGGATCGGGTGGTGGGCGCTCCTCATCCTGGTGACCGTGCCGCTGTTGGGCCGCGGCTGGTGCAGCATCTGTCCGATACCGGTCCTGGGCGAATGGGTGCAGCGCGGCGCGATCCTGGGCCCGCAACCCGGTCGCGGTTGGGGGCTGGACCGCCGCTGGCCGAGAGGGCTCCGCAACATCTGGCTGCAGAACGCGGGTTTCGTGATGCTCGCGCTCTTCGCCGTCGTCATACTGACCCAGCCGCTGGTGACGTCCCTGGTGTTGCTGGCGCTGTTCGTCCTGGCGTTCGGCGCCAGCCTGTTCTTCGAGCGGCGGGCCTTCTGCAGCTACCTCTGTCCGGTGGGCGGCTTCATCGGCCTCTACTCTCAGATGGCGCCGGTGGCGCTCAGGGTGAAAGACACGGCCATCTGCGTCTCGCATCGCGAGAAGACCTGCTACACCGGTAACGCCGACGGCTACGGCTGCCCGTGGCAGGTCTTCCCGGCCGGGCTGGTCAAGAACATCAACTGCGGCCTCTGCTTCGAGTGCGTGCGGGCCTGCCCGTACGACAACCTCGCGTTCAACCTGCGGCCGCTCGGAGCGGACCTGGCGCAGGCGCGAGGCAGGAAGCTCGACGAAGCGTACAAGGCGTTCATCATGCTAGGCAGCGCTCTGCTCTACAGCGCCGTGATGCTCGGCCCCTGGGGCTGGCTCAAGTCGGCGGCCTTCGCCGTGGGCTCACGAGACTGGTTCCTGTACGCGCTCGCGTTCTCCCTCTTCGTTCTGCTCGTGGTGCCCGGCGCCTTCCTGGCGGCGGTTCTCGCGGGGCGTGCTCTAGCCGGGCTCAGGGTCTCGCTGCGCAAGGGGTTCACCCATCTCGCGTATGCGCTCGTCCCGCTGGGCTTGGCGGCCTGGATCGCATTCAGCTTGTCGTTCGTCTTCGCCAACCTGTCGTACGTCTGGCCGGCGCTCTCCGATCCCATGGGTTGGGGTTGGAACTTGATCGGGACCGCCGGAGTGCTTTGGACGCCGTACCTGAGCGGGCTCGTCCCCTACGTCCAGGTGGGCGTCATGGTGGCCGGGCTGGCCTGGAGCGCCGGGACGGCCCACGGGATTGTGCGGCAGCTCGGTGCTAATGAAGCGACTTCAGGGCGTGAAGCTGTAGGCGCGCTACCGGTCGTCGCCTTCAATCTGGCGGCGACGATCCTCTTGCTCTGGCTGTTGGTGGGATGAACGGCGAACGGATAGCACGCTGGCTGGTGCTCGCCACACTGATCGCTCTACCCCTCGCCGTTCTACTCGCGCGAGTCGCGGGGAACGGGGGATCCGTAGGGCGAACGGTCGAGATCCACGGGCGCATGCCGGAAGGCGGAGGCTGGAGCCCCGAGGACATCACGGTGGGGGTAGGCGAGAGGCTTCGCCTTCGCCTGACGTCGGACGACGTCGTGCACGGCTTTGCGGTTGGCAAGCTTTCCGTGCCCGCTGTCGATGTGAAGCCCGGCGAGATGACGGAGACGACACTCACCTTCGATCGGCCGGGCAAGTACGTCTTCTACTGCACACGCTGGTGCGGCGCGAATCACTGGCGGATGCGCGGCACGATCGAGGTGACGGCCTCTCCCGGGGCGTCGGTCGACCCGCAAGAGCCGGCTGAGCCGCTTTACCTGGCTCTCGGTCTCGACCTGGACGCCCACCATTCCGCGGGCGTCCTGCCCGAGCGACGCCCGTCGGCCCGGCCGGCCGAGAAGTTGGGCGTGACGCTCTCCGGTGAGTACCTCACGCGGAACTACTATCGGCGGCACACACCGGAGGAGACCTGGCGTTCTCTGCGCGCGAAGCCCGTGGTGTCCGACCTGGACGATCAGGGGCTGTGGGATCTCACGGCCTGGATCTGGGAGAAGAACAGCTCCGCGGAAGCCCTGGCCGTCGGCGAGGACCTGTATCGGGCGAACTGTGCGGCCTGCCATGGAGTGCGAGGCCGCGGCGATGGAGTGATGGCCGAGGCCCTGGCGGCGGAGGGCGCGGCGGAGTTCGGCCACGGCCCCACGTCTCCCGCCGATTTCGGCGATCCCGAACGGATGCTCGGCGCCAGCCCCGCGCTGCTGCACGGCAAGATCGTTCGCGGCGGCATGGGCACGGGCATGCCGTACTGGGGTCCCATCTTCACCGACGAGGAGATTTGGGCGATCGTCCAGTTTCTCTGGACCTTTCAGTTCGACGGAGGTCGCTCGGACTCCTTGGCGAATCTCTCGGCCGAGGGGAAGGTGGCGTCGACCGAGCGCTCTTCGGATAGGGAAGAGACATGAGCGGACCGGCGTCCACGGAAGAGGTCGTTCGCGGTTCGCATTGCGGGCACGCCGGCGCCACAGCCGGTCGGCTCGAGCGAGGCCGGCCGAAGACGGTCTTGCTGCGCGGCATCTGGCGGGAGAACCCCGTGTTCCGGCAGCTCCTCGGGCTCTGTCCCGCCCTGGCCGTGACCAACACGGTCGCGAACGGGCTGGCCATGGGCGTCGCGACCTTCTTCGTGCTGGTGGGCTCCAGCCTGCTGGTCTCGACCTTCAAGCGGTTCATCCCGCACGAGGTGCGGATCTCCACCTACATCCTGATCATCGCGACGTTCGTGACCATCGCGGACATGATGCTGGAGGCGATCGTCCCGGACATCCACAAGGCGCTGGGCGCCTTCATCGCGCTGATCGTGGTGAACTGCATGATCCTCGGCCGGCAGGAGGCGTTCGCGTCGAAGAAGCCGGTGGGCCGGGCGATCCTGGATGCGCTGGGCGTCGCCGCCGGGTTCACCATCGCGCTGGTCATGATGGGCGTGTTCCGGGAGGTGCTCGGCAACGGCACCATCCTGGGCTACCCGATCTTCGGCGAGGGCTTCGAGCCGTGGGTCATCATGATCCTGCCGCCGGGCGGCTTCTTCACCCTCGGCTTCATCCTGCTGGGGCTCTCGTGGTGGGAGGAGCGGAAGAAGGCACCGGAGCGGCCGGCGGTCCGGGAGTGGCCCCACGGCGTGGGCTCCATGACGGGGCGTAGCGGAAGGAGGGTGGCGTGATGGGCGGCGAGCTCTTCTTCATCTTCATCTCGGCGCTGCTGGTCAACAACTTCACGCTGGCGCTCTTCCTCGGGCTCTGCCCGTTCATGGGCGT
>JABAHQ010016771.1_pt2 | contig 10454 bp, 11 predicted proteins | sample 7062091 | NCBI WGS metagenome assembly JABAHQ01 (sample SAMN14534359, study PRJNA622989) | marine sediment metagenome | biome: marine biome [ENVO:00000428]; feature: marine pelagic biome [ENVO:01000023]; material: deep marine sediment [ENVO:00002113] | place: India: Gulf of Kutch | collected... | reverse complement strand
GCGCTTGCCGCGAAAAGGTCCAGGCCGGCGGATCGAGGCGCATCGCCTCCTGGAAGACCATGCGCGCGTACTTGACCTCGGTGAGGTCCTCGAAGGTCGGCGTCCGGCCGTCGAGCACGGCATCGACCTCGACCTTGAGGCGGCGCGCCACGTCCGGGTGCTTCGACAGCAGATACCAGGTCCAGGCCAGGGCGCTCGCCGTCGTGCCCTGTCCGGCGATGACGAAGGTGAGCACCTCGTTGCGCAGCAGCCCGCGCGGCGGCCCCTCCGTGCCCGGCCCGGCATAGGCGTCGAGCAGAGCCTGCAGCAGGTCCTCCGGCCTGCGGGGCAGGCGGCGGCGCGCGTCCACGATTTCCTCGACGAAGGCGTCGATGGCCCCGCTCGCCTGCGCAAAACCAACCCGCCATCCGCCCCCGCTACCACCCTTCCAGAGCGCCTCGGTGAGATATCCGGCCTAATGGCCATTCCCCGCCCCGCCCTGCCTGGCGCGGAGCCGATACCTCGCGAACGCCCTTCCGTTCCGCTGCTCGGACGCCTCCGGTGCCGGGCGCTCGCTCGAGGTCGGCGAGGAGATGACTTTCCTTTCCGCCGCGATCACCTCCGCGACGGTCTCGGCCGCCACCCCGATCAGGTGCGCGGTCATGCCCAGGCCCAGTTTCCCGGCCTCGGCTTCCAGGTAGATCAGGCACCGCCGGATCGCCTCGGCGTCAGCCAGCGCGGACGTTCGCTCGCTGGATGTCTGAGACTCGGCCACATCTGCCTCCTGTCTGCTGCGGCCGCCCTCAGGCGGCCCGGGAGCTTCGCGGGCCATGCGGGGCGCAGATCAGCGAACCCGTAATTCCCGCGAGGTCGCGAACGCTGTCGAGGACCGTCTGAGCGATGTCGAAGCGACCGGCGAGCGCGCCGGTCCTGCCGATTCGCCGAGGCCGGGTGCGCCATCTCGGATGGCACCCTATGCGCGGCAGCAGCCGCGCGATCCGAATGTCGTGGACCGTGACCACGTCGCGGATGCCTTGCGCCGGGCAATATTCGATGAGCCCGCAGAAGAGCTCCTGGGTCACCGCATTGACGGCGGCCGGACAATTGCTGTGCGTGTCTTTGCACTCGACAGAGAATCGGCTGCACTCCCACACGCAGGGGTCATTGGGCGCGACATGGTGCTCGAGGAGCTGCGCGAACACCTCGCGCAGCATGTAGGGCCCCGTGGTGGGCAGGAGCCGCCAGGATCCGACGAGGAGACCCTGCTGGTCGAAGGCGAGTATGTAGACGGGCAGGAGATCGTCGAACTCGTCGCGCTCCTGGTCGGTGCTCGATTTGACCTCCCAGCCCGGCCGCTCCTTGAACACCCGATAACGCAGCCGGTGCATGTCGCTCGGCTCGCGCCGGTATTCGCGATAGCGCTCCGGGGTGACTACTCCGATCACGGCGCCCGCCCCTTTCGCTGGTAGCGACCAGGAGACCATCGCCCCTGCAAAAAGGCATCCCGGGAGATCTACCGGGTTGACGGGCGCGCGCCTGTGCCTGTGGAAATCGTCGGCCCCGGCCGGGGTGTCTGGGTCCGCGTCTGGAGCGCGGCGGTTAAGGCTTGATCAGGCCCATGAGCAGGGCCTTCACCACCGCGTGGTGCTTCGAATAGACGTCCAGCTTTCGCATGGCGTTGGTCAGGTGGTACAGCACCGTCTTCTCCGAGATCGACAGGATCTCGCCGACTTCCCAGGTGGTCTTGCCCCGCGAGGTCCACGCCAGGCATTCGCGCTCGCGGTCGCTCAGCCGGACCGGCGAATAGTCGGCCGTGCGGGCCGCGCAGCGCAACATCGCTTCGTGCGTGTAGGCGCCCACAACGGCCAGCTCATGCCGCCGTGTCCGCCAGATGTCGTCGAATTCCCCGGCCGGAGCATCCGTCGAGAAACTGAGCACCGCCAGGCCGCCCTCGGGTCCATGCAGCGGGACCGACATGCCGTTGACCAGCCCGAACTCGCTCGCTTCGTCGAAGACGAGCCGCTGCCGCTTGCTGAGCGGTCGCCCGAGGCGAATGGACGACCAGACGTAGGGCAGGATCGTGTGCGCGGCGGTCGAAAGCGCCGCGTCGACGTGAGGATACCCCATGTCATCGTAATGGATCAGCCAGTCCTCCGGATAGGACTGCATGTTCCTCGGGGCGGGCCGGCCAACAGGAGGGCGGACGACATAATAGGCGAAGCAATCGAGCCCGAACGACTCCGTGACGGCCATCAGGCTGCGCTTGATCGAGGGAAGGTCATCGCTCGCCTGAATGAGGGCGAGATAGTCGTTGACGCTTGCTTGCCGCCCTGCGCCTGCCATGCGGATACCCTTCACCTCCCATGGCCGCCGAGACGCGGGTCGTGCTCCGCGCGACCGTCCCCGATGGTCGACCTTATTCAGTATAGCGCACGTGGCGCTCGCCTACGAACGGATCCCTTTCCGGCGCGGGCCCGGCCCCCTGGGGCTCACCGGAAAAGCCTGTCCGCCGGATCACGCCTCCTCCGCCTCCTCCCCCTCGAATTCGGTGGCCAGCGCCCTGACCATCTCGAACAAGTGCCTGCGAACCCGAGGGTTGGAGATCCTGTAATAGGCCCGAACCAGCTCCAGCGTCTCGCGCTTGGCCACACGATCCGGTTCGAACTCGGTCACCGGCTCGGCGAGCTCGCGCGCCGCCGCACGCGTCCTGGAGGCAAGATCCTCCGGCATCTCTTCGAAGAAAAAGCTGACCGGGACCTCGAGCACTCGCGCCAGATCATAAAGTCGGCTCGAGCCGATGCGATTCACCCCGCGCTCGTATTTCTGCACCTGCTGGAAAGTGAGACCGATCGCCTCACCCAACATGGTCTGGCTCAGTCCAAGCAGGGTACGGCGGAGTCGCACACGGCTGCCGACGTGGACGTCCACCGGGTTGGGAACCCTTGGTGCGTGATCCATCTTTGTTCGCTCCTATACCTTGTGCTCCGGCTGGGATGCCACCGCTTGTCGTTGTAGCTGCCCAGCGTGCTCCTCTGATCCCGCGCGTGCACCACAAAATTATAGCGCACTTGGCGTGCCCGCGCCGCAACCTGGTCCCCGAAAGGCCGGCGCGGCCATTAAGGGCGCCCGGCAGCCCCGTGCCTACCCGCCGGCAATCTGCGGCAACAGATGCACCTCGGCCTCCGGGGGGATCGGCTGAAGCCACGCGTCCTGGTAGATCTCGCCGTCGATGGCCACCGCCAGGCCCGCCTCGAGGTGGGGCTTCAGATCCGGGTAGCGCTCACCCAGGGCGCGAAACAGCTGGCGGATGGTCCCCACCTCCAGCTCGAGCACGGTCTCGCCGCGCGTGAACTTCCGTAGGTTCCCGGTCAGCACCACCCGGGCCATGGGCTCAGCTCTCCGACTCGGCGGCCGCGGCCTGGTCGATAGCCTTCAACACCCGCGGCGGCGACATGGGCAGCTCATAGAAGCGGATGCCGGTGGCCTGCGCGATGGCGTTGGCGATGGCCGCCATGGGCGGCACGATCGGCGTCTCGCCGACCCCGCGCACGCCGTAGGGATGGCCCGGGTTCGGCACCTCGACGATCACCGTGTCGATCATCGGCAGGTCCGAGGCGACCGGGATGCGGTAGTCGAGGAAGCCCGGGTTCTCCAGCCGCCCGTCCTCGCCGTAGATGTACTCCTCGTTGAGCGCCCAGCCGATGCCCTGCACGGCGCCGCCCTGGAACTGGCCCTCGACGTAGGCGGGGTGCACCGCCTTGCCCGCGTCCTGCAGCACGGTGTAGCGCAGCACGCTCACGCGGCCGGTCTCCTTGTCGACCGCCACGTCGACGATGTGGGTGCCGAAGCTCGGCCCGGCGCCTTGCGCGTTGATCTGCGCGTGCCCGGCGATGGGTCCGCCGGTCTTGCCGGCCACGCCCGCGATCTCGGCCAGCGACATGGGCGGGAAGTCGCCCGCGTTCGGCCCGGCCGGCTTGGCGTAGCCGTCCTCCCAGGTGACCGCGTCCGGCGGGATCTCCCAGACCTTGGCGGCCCGTTCGCGCAGCTCCGCCACCGCCGCGCGCGCCGCCTCGATCACCGCCATGCCGCTGGCGAAGGTGACCCGGCTGCCGCCGGTCAGGAAGGTGTAGCCGAGCGAGCTGGTGTCGGCGATGATCGGGCGGATCATCTCCATGTCGATGCCGAGCTCCTCGGCCGCCATCTGGCACAGCGAGGCGCGCGAGCCGCCGATGTCGGGAGTCCCGACCATCAGCATCACGGTGCCGTCCTCGTTGATGTTGAGCGAGGCGCAGGTCTCGCCGCCGATATTGAACCAGAAGCCCGAGGCGACGCCGCGGCCCTGGTTGGCCTCGAGGGGCGCCGCGTAGTGCGGATGCGCCTTGGCCTCGCGCAGCGTCTCGACCAGCCCGATCGGCCCGAACTTCGGGCCGTAGGCCGCGCGGGCCCCCTCCTTGGCCGCGTTCTTGAGGCGCAAGTCGAGCGGATCGAGGCCGAGCGTCTCGGCCAGCTCGTCGACCACGCATTCGACGGCGTACTCGGAGATGGGCGCGCCCGGCGCCCGGTAGGCCGCCACCTTCGGCCGGTTGACCACCACGTCGTAGCCGACGAGCTTGACGTTCTCCAGATCGTAGGGCGCAAAGGCGCACATGGCCCCGGGCTGCACCGGGGAGCCCTGGAAGGCGCCGGCTTGGTACGTGAGCACCGCCTCGCCGGCGGTGATCCGGCCGTCCCTGGTGGCGCCGATCTTGACCCGGACGTGGGCGCCCGGCGCCGGCCCCGAGGCGCGGAACACCTCGTCACGGGACATCACCATCTTGACCGGCCGGCAGGCCTTGCGCGAGAGCGCGAGCGCCACGGGCTCCAGGTAGACCACCGTCTTGCCGCCGAAGCCGCCGCCGATCTCGGAGGCGGTGACCCGGATCTTGGAGATATCCATGCCCAGGAGCTTGGCGCAGTGGGCGCGCACCACGTACTGCCCCTGCGTCGTGCACCAGAGGTCGGCCTGGCCGTCCTCGGAGACGCTGGCGACGCAGGCGTGCGGCTCGATATAGCCCTGGTGCACGGGCCGGGTGTTGAACGCGCGCTCGACGATCACCTCGGCCTGCTTGAAGCCGGCCTCCACGTCGCCGAGCCCGAACTCGACGCGCTTGGCCACGTTCGACGGCTTGTCGGGCCTCGGCTCGACGCCCTCCGTGTACATGTCCTCGTGCAGGAGCGGCGCATCCGGCTCCATCGCCTCGAGCACGTCGATGACATGCGCCAGGGGCTCGTAGTCGACCTCGATCAGCTTGAGCGCCTTCTTGGCGATGGAGGCGCTGGTCGCCGCGACCGCCGCCACCGCGTGGCCCTCGTAGAGCACCTTCTCGCGCGCCATGATGTTGCGCACGATGTCGCGGTAGTTGACCAGCATCTCGCCCGCCGGCACGAACTCCGAGGGCAGGTCGTGGAAATCGTCGCGCGTGACCACGGCCTTGACGCCCGCCAGGGCCGCGGCCTTGGAGGCGTCGATCGACCTGATGCGGGCGTGCGGGTGCGGGCTGCGCAGCACCCTGCCGACCAGCATGCCGGGCAGGTACAGGTCGGCGCCGAACTTGGCGCGCCCGGTCACCTTGTCCACGCCGTCGGGGCGCAGCGGACGCTTGCCGATCCACTTCAGCTCGGGCTCGTCCGCCAGGCTCTCGGTCTTCGTCGCGAGCGACATTATTGGCTTCCCCTCATCTCCGCGGCCGCGTCGAGCACGGCCCGCACCACCTTGTCATAGCCGGTGCAGCGACACAGGTTGCCGGCCAGCCAGTAGCGCACCTCGGTCTCGCTCGGATCCGGCTTCCTGGCCAAGAGCGCCTTGGCCGCGACCAGCAGGCCCGGCGTGCAGACGCCGCATTGCAGCGCCGCGTGCTCCAGGAACTTCTGCTGCAGCGGATGCAGCTCGTCGCCGTTGGCCATGCCCTCGATGGTCTCCACCGAGCGGCCTTGCAGCTCGGCGCCCAGCACCAGGCAGGCGCACACCAGGCGGCCGTCCAGCATGACGCTGCAGGCGCCGCAGTCGCCGGTGCCGCAGCCTTCCTTGCTGCCGGTCAGCCGCAGCTCGTCGCGCAGCACGTCGAGCAGGGTCTCGTCCGGTTCGCACAGGAACTCGACGGCATCGCCGTTGATGGTGGTTGTCACGTGGACCTTGCTCATGAGCTCTGCCTCGCCCGCTCGAGTGCCCCGGCGGCCGCGCGCCGCGCCAGCACGCCGGCCACCTTGATGCGGAATTCCCTGGTGCCGCGCTTGTCGTCGATCGGGCGGCAGGCGGCGCTCGCCGCCCGGCCCAGACGCGCCAGCGCGGCCTCGTCGAGCGCGCCGCCGACCAGCGCCGCCGCCGCCTCCGGCACCAGGAGCGGCCGCTCCGCCACCGCGCCCAGCGCAACCCGCGCCGCGCTGCAGGTGCCGTCTTCGTCCAGGGCCAGACTCACGCCGGCGCCGACCACGGCGATGTCCATCTCCGTGCGCGGAATGAAGCGCAGGTAGGCGTCGCCCGAGCGCGGGCGGCGCGCCGGCAGGAAGAGCGAGACCACGATCTCGCCCGGCGCCAGCGAGGTCTGAGCCGGACCGGTTGCGATCTCCTCCACGGGGACCTCGCGCCGGCCGTTCGGGCCGATCACGGTGGCCACGGCGCCCGCCGCGATCAAGGCCGGCACGCTGTCGGCCGCCGGCGAGGCGTTGCACAGGTTGCCGCCGAGGGTGGCGCGGCCCTGGATCTGGGTCGAGCCGATCAGCTCGACGGCCTCGACCACGCCGGGCCACGCCCGCCTGAGCTCGGCGTGCTCGCCCAGCTCCGCGCCCGTCACCGCCGCGCCGATGCGAAACCCGCCGTCTTCGGCAACGACGCTGCGCAGCTCCGGGATCCGCTTGATGTCGACCACGAGGTCGGGCGCGACGAGGTCCGCGCGCAGCTGCACCAGCAGGTCGGTGCCGCCGGCCAGAACCCGCGCCTCGGCGCTCGCCCCGGCCAGCAGCGCCACCGCCGCATCCAGTGACTCCGGGGCCTCGTATCGCAATGCGTGCATGGCTCTCCTTACCGTTTGCGTCCCGCCGCCAGCCAGCCGGTGACCGCCAAGCCGGCGGCCTTCATAGCACCCCTTACCCGGTCGTGCACGCCGCAAGTGAAAGGGCGGATCATCGCGGCGGGCCGTGAGAAGGCCCGCGATCCGGGTTGATAAGCTATTGAAATGCCAGCACTCTCCCTCGGCGCCCGGCGATGCCGGCCGCACACGCAGGCGTGATCGCGCCGCGACAAAACGCGCGCTATGCTCGTGCCATGCTGTCGAGGTCATGCAGGCCGGCCATGGCTGCGCGGATGCGATCGCTCGGGGCCCTCGTTTGCGCCCTGTTCCCGGGGCTCGCGGGGACGGTTCCGGGCCTGGCCGCCGAGGCGGTCGATCTGGAGCTGGTGCTGAGCGCCGACGGCTCCGGCTCGATCGACCAGGACGAGCTGCGCGTCCAGCGCGAGGGCTACGCCCGGGCGATCACCAGCTCGGCCGTGCTCGACGCCATCCGCTCCGGCGTGCACGGCGCGATCGCGCTCGCCTACGTCGAGTGGGGCGGGCCGGACTCGCAGCACACCATCGTCGACTGGATGGTGATCCGCGACCGGGCCTCGGCCCGCGCCTTCGCCGCGGAGCTGCGGACCCGGCCGCGCCTGGCCGAAGGCTACAACTCGATCAGCGGCGCGATCGACCATGCGGCCGGGCTGATCCGCTCCAACGCCTACGAGGGCCTGCGCAAGATCATCGACGTCTCGGGTGACGGCCCGCAGATCGGCGGGCGGCCGGTGCAGGCGGCGCGCGACGAGGCGGTCATCTCCGGCATCACCATCAACGCGCTGGTGGTCGAGCGGCCGGGCGGCGGCTATCCGGGGCCGGGCGGCATGCCGCTGATCGAGCACTACGAGCGGGACGTGATCGGCGGCTCCGGCGCCTTCGCCATGACCGCCGACGAGGAGATCAGCTTCGCGCAGGCGATCCGCAACAAGCTGGTGCTCGAGATCGCGGCCCGCGGCCGCTCGCTCGCGCGGCCTGGGCGCGCCGCCAGGCCGCCGCCGCGACGCGGTCAAGGAACGGCACCTCGGTGAACAGCCGGGTGAGATCGGCGGCCCAGCCCGGGCGCGTGCCTCGAGCCTCTGTCAATGCCGAGCTACAGGCAAGAGTCGCTCCAGGATCATAGATGGCCGCGGCGAGGACAGCGTGGAGCCCCGCTCAGGTCAGCTCGCGCAGGGTGTGGTGGACGCGCTGCGCCACGCTGAAGCTGGTCAGCGCCACCATCGCGTAGATGACCGGCTCCAGCAGCCCGGAGCACAGCCCGAGCCCGAGGAGCAGCACCCGCTCGGCGCGGGTGATGATCCCGACCTTGCAATGAGCCCCGAGCGCCTCGGCGCGCGCCCGGGTGTAGCTGATCATGAGCGAGCCGAACAGGGCGACCACGCTAAGCGCCGCCGCGAGCGCCTGGCCCTGCTGGGCGAAGTGGTAGGCGACCGCCGAGAACAACGCGCCCTCGGAGATGCGGTCCAGCGTCGAGTCGAGGAACGCGCCGCCGGCGCTGACCTTCTGCTGGCTGCGGGCCAGCGCCCCGTCGATCAGGTCGAAGGCGCTGCCCACGAGCCAGACGAGGCCCGCCAGCACCAGCCGGTCGAGCACGATCAGCACGGGGCTGACCAGGCAAATCACGGTTCCCACGACCGTGACCTGGTTCGGCTGCACGCCGAGCCGCGTGAGAATGCGGCTCACGGGAGCCAGGCGCCGGTCGATCGACTCGTGGATCAGGTTTCGCAGCTTCTCGACGCCCACGGTGCGCCTCCCCGGCGCTCTCCGGGCCGTATCCTTGGCCCCGGCCGGAGGCAATCCCGGTCGTCGGACGCGCCAGGGTCTTTCTGGCCGCAAAGTGGCGTCCCGTCAATCGTATCGATGAGCCGGCGCACTTCGCACCGGGCGGCGACGGGCCGCGCCCGACCCGCACGGACGGGCGCCCTCGGCACGGGGCTGGCCGGCCCGGCGCAGACCGGGCGGGTAGTCGCCGACGGCGACCGTCTCGCTCCACTCGGTCCGGTTTTCGCCCTCGGGCCCGCCGGCGATGAATTGCTCGGTGTGCTCGCGGGCCTCGGAATCGCGCATCTGCCGCGGCGGCCTCTTCATGTAGTAGGCGGAGACCGCCTCGAGCGGCCCGGCAAGACCGCGCTCCAGGCCGAGACGGGCACAGCGCACCGCATCGATGACGACACCGGCGCTGTTCGGGGAATCCTGGACCGAGAGCCTGAGCTCCAACTCCAGGGGCGCGTCACCAAAGCCCCTGCCCTCCATGCGGATGAAGCAGACCTTGTTATCGTCCTGCCAGGCCACGTAATCGGACGGACCGATATGGATGTCCTTTGGGTCCAGGCGCTCGTCGAGCTGCGATTGGACCGATTCCGTCTTGGAGATCTTCTTGGACTTCAGGCGCTCCAGCGACAGCATGTTGAGGAAGTCCGTGTTGCCGCCCGTGTTGAGCTGGTAGGTCCGGTCGAGCCTCACGCCGCGGTCGCCGAAGAGCCGCGCCAGCGCCCGGTGCACGATGGTCGCGCCGACCTGGCTCTTGATATCGTCGCCGATGATCGGAACCTTGGCCTCCCGGAACCTCTGCGCCCATGCGGGATCCGACGCGATGAAGACGGGCACGCAGTTGACCATGGCGACGCCGGCATCCAGACACACCTCGGCGTAGTGGCGTACGGCCTGCTCCGAGCCCACCGGCAGGTAGCAGATCAGCACCTCGGCCCCGGCATCACGCAGCGCCTGCGCGACGTCGACCGGCTCCTCCTTCGCCGGGCGGAACGATTCGTCCTCCGGGTAGCCCAGCATGTGCGATGCGAAGCCGTCGAGAATCGGCCCCATTTGAACCAGGACGTTGGAGACCGGCATGGCCTTCTGGAAGACGCGAGTACAGTTCGGCTTGGCAAAGATGGCTTCCTCCAGCGGTCGGCCGACCTTGCGCCGGTCGATGTCGAAGGCGGCCACGATCTCGATATCGCCGCAGCCCCACCGGCCGACGCGGGGATGCATGAGCCCTGCCAGTTCCGGTTCGCTGCGTCCGCGATAGTATTCAAGGCCCTGAATCAAGGAGCTCGCGCAATTTCCAACCCCTGCGACCGCGGCTCTGATTTTTGTCATGTTCTTCACCTCCTCGCCTGAAAGATCTTCCGCCGTCTTGGACACGAACCGTACTCAATCCCCCGTGGTCTCTTCCCTCCCCTCATATAGTGAACCGCGCCGAGTCGTATGGTCCAGCGCGCGCAACCGGTCGGCACAGTCTAACACGTTCGAATCCTGCGCCAAAACCATCGTCCGTAGACGAACGAGCGGCCTGTTTGCTGACGCGTCGACCCGGACATCGGGCGTAGTCCCGAAAAAAGCAGCAGCGGCAACCGCATCGGGCCGCGGCACATGGCCGCGGCCCGATGGGTC
>JABAHQ010014674.1_pt3 | contig 10456 bp, 10 predicted proteins | sample 7062091 | NCBI WGS metagenome assembly JABAHQ01 (sample SAMN14534359, study PRJNA622989) | marine sediment metagenome | biome: marine biome [ENVO:00000428]; feature: marine pelagic biome [ENVO:01000023]; material: deep marine sediment [ENVO:00002113] | place: India: Gulf of Kutch | collected... | reverse complement strand
CCTCTTCCTCGTTGCTTCTGGGGTCGCTGCGCCGCACGAACATCCAGGCCCGCCACTTGATCCTCACTCGTGCCGGTCCACCAACCCCGCAAATCGAGCAGCTCGCGTCCCCGCAGACCTGACGCCCGGACGAGCGACCAGGTCAGCGGTCACCCCCATGACATTCAGCAGTCACGGTTGGCCAGCCCTCCCAGCGTAGCCAGGTCGCTTTGACCTGGTCGCCGTCTCGCACAGGGGGCTGTGGCGACCACCGGGATTCCCACATGTGTCCGCCGCGCTGCTTGCCCATGTAGCGCACCTCGACATCGATGTCGCCATCGACCGCCGTGGCACCGCTCCCGAGCTGAGAGAACGCGATGATCAGGCCGTCGGCCGGGACCAAGCCACCGGGAGGCGCGTCAAACCATCGCACCGTGAAGACACCCTCCTGGCAACCCGCTGGTACCGCGAGTCGGAGATCCGCAGGTGGCGGACCCCATTCGGGCCACAGCCTGGCATCCTTACCGGGTTGCACCCGGATATGACCGACCATCCCCTCCGGAGCGGCCTCGCCTTCTCCCGACCCGAGCCGCTGCGTCAAGCGAGCGAGATGGCTCCGAAGGACGCGAGCGGTGTGAGGACCATAGAGCGTCGAGCCACCCTCGTAATACTGGGCAGCGAACTCCTCGCGAGTCGTGATGTACCTGAGGTCGCCGTTGGTGAAGCCCAAGATCGTAAGGTTGTCGGCGGGTAGCGCGGCCGGCCTGGCATCGCGTATCGCGGCCATCATGCGTAAGCCGGCAACGGTCGTGGCTTCACCTGGCACCGTGCCGATCAACATGTCGCCGACCCGCAGCACGGTCAGCTGAGTGTACTCGGGCCAGCCAAGACGGCCCACCAACCTCGACTGCGCAAACCCGAACAACGTACGCTTTGGCCTCTGGCAGTCGGTGCGGTCTGCCTTCACCGCGTGCCCGCCCGCCTCGATGCCCAGCGGAAAGAGACCGAGGATCCTCCAGCCCACGAAGCGCGATTCACCGTCCGGCGCACCGGCGGCCGTCGCGGTTCCGGCCAGCGGCTCGCCGCAGAGACCCTCCTGCCGCAGCTCGGGGCTTGTCAGATCGATGGTCTCGAACTGCCGCTGAACCATGAGGTCGGACTGGAGATGGGCACCGAGATCCTCGAACATGCGGATCGCCGTATCGGCGAGCGCGTTTCCCACGTACTTCACGTACCGCTTCGCCGCGGCTACACAGGCTGCACGGCTGACCTCCGGCGCCTCATGCCAGTCGTCCTTGGCCGGGGGAACGCGAGGGCCACCTGGCCTCCGTTCTTTCTCCAGTCGTGCGGCATCGCAACGCGTCTCGGGGGGCCAGCCCGGCGAGACATCGCCCTCTGCACCGTTGGCGAACAGGTGGACTCCGTGCGGCCCGATGTGTCGTTCCAGACCAGCCGCGACGAGTCCGTGGATGTCAGCTTCGTACAGGTCGTTGCCCGAAGCGAAGCCGGTTCCATGTATCGCGAAGACGCTGAGGGCGCCCGTTGGGACATACGCCCCCGTGGAAGCGTCCCTTATGTCGACTCGCAGCATGGCCCAGCGCGGGTTTATCGCGCGGTACGGCTCATCGAAGACATGATCGNNGATCGGGAGCCTCGATCGGGAAAGCGGGCGCATCAGCATTCAGGCGATATGCCTCGTAGCTCCGATTGCGAGTGTGTCCCCAGACGTTCGTAATTGCCCAGCCGGCCCGCGCTGGCTCCAACGATTCGTAGGCTGACACAACGGCCGCGGCGATGCGGTCGGAAAGCCAGTCGAGCAAGACGGAGTCGTAGCCCATGACGCTGGAGCCGAACGTGTTCAGCGGGCAGCCCGACAGGCAGTGACCCGGTCCCGAATGAGTGTGCGTCGCGGTGAGTATCAGCCGATCGGCTCCGATCACGCCATCCGTCTTCTCGTGCACCCTCTCCGCGACACGACGGTGCAGCAGCGTCGAGATCAGAGCCAGGTCGGCCACGGCGATGGCGACCAGTTCGCCATTCGATCCCTTGAGCACCAGCGCCCTGGCATGCAGGCGTGTCCGGTATCCCGCTGACATCCTGGCTTCGGTGCCATACCCGAACAGGCCGAAACCCGGCGGCGGCGTGATGTCGACGCCGTGCACGCCCGCCATCAGCACCGTACCTCCAGGCTGCTCCTGTGATACCGGCGACGGCAGATCGATCGGGTCTCCGGCACAGCAGGCGTCGACTGCAACCAGACACAAGGCGACCGCCGTGGCGCGGAGCATCACGACCCCGCGCCCGGATCCCGTTGACAACACAGAGCGCTTCATCGGCCTCGAGCCCCGGTCAGTTATACCAGTTCAGCATGAGGCTCAACCACCACTTGGTGCTGGCACGGTCCGTCGCGGGTTCGGCGCCGGTTGGCTTCGTCGCCTCGTCCACGTTAACCTGGAAATGGAAGGCGGCCGTCCCGTAGAGGTTCTTCAACGGACCGATCGGCAGATAGACCTGAGTGTAGCTCCAAACGTCGATGTGGGTGAGCCCGTCTCTCGAGAAGTAGGCCGGGTCCTCCGGGTGGTCGCCGTTTACCGCCTGTCCGGCGCTGAAGCCGCCGAGGGCCCCCACGTACAGCGAGGGTACCGCCAGNNACGTCCAACCAGACCCTCGCTCCCGGCATGAACGAGCCGAGCCTCAGCCATAGATCTGCATAGAGCTCACCCGTGTTGAAGGCCGGCACGCCGGCGGCGGCCGCCGCGCCCTCGTCGAAACCGTAGCGCGAATAGCCGATCGCCAGCTCGAGAGGGCCGCTCCAGGCGGCATACTCCAGCCAGGCGTTCCACTCGCCGAACCGCTTGCCCAACGTCCGATCGACACCCGGCTCCGCCGCGCACAGCTCGATGTTCGCCCAACCGCCCACCACCAGGTCGCTTCCGGCCCACCGCGCTCCCACGACGGCATCGGGCTGAAGGACACAACCGCTGCTACGGGTGATCCCACGCCACACGTACCCCGTACTGAACACGACGTCGGCACCGCCGGTCAGCGCCGGTTGCCCCGCTAGCGAGCCGAGCCGCATCAGCGGCAGGATCAGACCCAGGACCGACACGGCCGCCAGTCGCGCGGTCACCATGTCATACGAGCCTGGCGTGGTGGCTTGATCGCGACGAAGCGCCGCACAGGGGCCGCGTCCGACTCAGCGATCGGTATGGCCGGTGACGGGCTTCCAAGATGTTGCGGCGCCATGCGTCGTCGGCCAAGAGCGTCCAGGCCAGCCAGAGGATGAACACGGCCGCGACCATCACCGCCTGCCACGCATACGCATGGGCCACGTGAAAGAGCTGCGGCCGATAAACGCCCAGGTAGAACAGGTGGACCAGACGCATCATGTTCAGGCCGAGTAGCAGCGGAACGCCGAGAGCGACCCCGACGGCTTTCAGCCGCCAGGTCGACCGGTAGGCACAGATAGCCACGGCCAGGAACGCCACCGGTACGAGGCCGACGCAGCCTCTCGATACGGCATAGCCGAAGCCGCCCGGCTGATAGACCAGGTTGGCCNNGCCGCGCTCGCGGTCAGCTCCATCAGAGGGCGCATGGCGGGACCCACCATCGACTCTCTGAAGAAGATGAGGGTAACCGCCGCGAGGCCCGCGAGCGCGATGACGAACCGCACGCCAGCCCGGTCACTCACGTCACCTCTCACGCTTCGACGCGGCGCAGCCGCNNAGCCCACGGTCGAGAGGCTCGGCACCTTGACTCTCTCGACCCCCTGCGACTCGCCGACAGTCGCGATGATGTACGCTTCGCCCCGACTCTCCTCCGTGACCTGGAATGCCGCCACCCCGTTCGCGTCGGTGACAGCGCTGGCCGGACTTACCGATGCGTTCGAATTGCTGCTACTGAACTGAACCGTTACGCCGGCTTGCGGCGCACCGTTCTGCTCGACCGTTGCTATTGCCGCGTGCGTCTTGGGATTCCGCCAATCGCCCTCGGGATCGTCGACCTGCACATCGATCATGAGGCCGGTCCGCTCCGCATTCAGAAGACCCTCACCACAGGGGTCGGGACACTCCAACGGCGATCTCGGCCGTGCGGCGGCCTGCAGTTCGGAGAGCAGCTGGGTCGGCGTCAGAGTGGCATCGGAAGCGATCCAGAGCGCCGCCACACCGGCGACATGGGGTGCCGCCATCGAGGTGCCGTTGTAGTAGGCGTACCCACCGTCCACCGTACTGAGCACGCCGTCCGGATTGCCGTCGTCGTTGTCATCCCTGTTCCTGTCGCCGCCGGGGGCCATGATCTCTACGCTAGGACCGAAGTTGGAGTAGCGTTCGACGAGCCAACCGCGGTAATCGCTGGCGGCGACCGTTATCACGTCGTTACAGNNCCACCGCGTCGTTGCCCGCTGCCACCACGACCGCCACGCCGGCCGCGACGGCGTCGTCGATCGCCTCCTGGGTCGAGGGCGACATCGTGCAGGGTACTCCCGGCGGCGTGCCAAGGCTCATGTTGATGACCCGGGCTGGATTGGCGTTGTTCGGCACGCCCGGAACCGGAAGGCCGGCGGACCAGCGAATCGCATCGTTGATGTCGGCCACCGTGCCGCCGCACTTACCCAATACGCGGACCGCCTGGACGCTGACGTTCCAGTTGACACCGGCGGCGCCTGTTCCGTTATCGGTGCCGACCGCACCGACGGTGCCGGCCACATGAGTGCCATGCCAACTGTCGTCACGCGCAGGCGTGTCTGGCCCGCATTCGTTTGCCGCGACAGCGTCGCCCGCGTCGGTAGGATCGGTATCGCGCCCATCACCGTCGTTGGCCATGAACGGATCGCTGATCATGTCGTAGCCAGCGCTCAGATTGGCGATGTCCGGATGGGTTGAAAGGATGCCCGTATCGATTATCGAAACCACCACGCCGGCGCTGCCCACGTTGGTCTCCCAGACCGGCGGCAGGTTGATGCCGCCGGGCGATCGCGCCGGACCCCAACCGTAGGTGAAGAAGTGCCACTGCTGGGGATACAGCGGGTCGTTCGGCTGACGGATCGCGGCCGCGGGATAACCGGCGACCGGGTAGAGGATATAGTTGGGCTGCGCGTACTCGACGTCCGGCCGCTCCGCCAGAGCCCGTGCCAGTGCCAGTGTGCTGTCGCGCGCCTCGGCGGGCCGGAAGGCGGCTGAAACGGAGGGGAGAAAGCGGTAAACGCGCATCGCGCCCGACCGTTGTTGTTCCGCCGTGTCCAACCTGAGGCGCATGATGGCGGTGTCGGCCAATGCTGCGCCGGTTCGCATCTTGACGATCACCTCGCCAGGAACGAACCGCGGCTCGGAGGGTAGTTGAGTCATACCAGTCTGCTGGACAACCGCGGCGCGAAGTGCGACTGTACCGAAGGAGGACAGCGCGATCGCCGCGCATGCTAGCGCGCTTGCTAGAATTCGGGTTATCATGGGAGACTCCTTTCTAGAGGCCACCCGATGGAGGCAACCAGCAGTCGCAGGAAGAGAGAGAAGACAATGAGCATCACGGTTCTCTCGGTCGCCGGCCTGTTCCTCTTGTGCAACCCCAGCGGGCAGGAAACCGAATTCGTCCCGGGCGAGATCATGGTAAGATTCGCGTCCGGGAGTGCGGGGTTCGAGGCGGTCATGGAAGCGGCCGAGGCGGTTCCCGCCAACGTCGAGTCGTTGCGCCCGCAGGCCTCGGCGCTGGAGGAGGCGACGGGCGTGCCGCTCCGTCCGGCGCGCCTCGGTGCTGGCGGTTGGGTGATCATGAGGATCGACACCGGCGAACTGTTCAAACGCATGGTCGAGCGGGTCGACACGATCTCGGGGGTACAGACCGTAGCCGTCTGGCTCGAGAAGCCCGAAACGGGCAGCGGCCCGCTGTACCTGGATCGTTTGAGCGTCGAGTACAGCCGCGAGCTGCGCGACGACGAACTCGAAACGCTCTCGACCGGCCTGAGCAACCAGCTTCAGGTACCGGTCACAGCCGAAAGGACGGGCAAAGCGCAGGCGACGGTACAGCTGNNGTTCCATGCCGGCTGTCGAGTCAGCGCAACCGAACTACATCCTGAAGCCTTTCGGCTCCGGGGTGTAGTCCGCTCTCTCCCCGGCGCGGAGCGTTGTTCGATCGCACCATCTGAGTTCTACGTATGCCGGCGACTTCCATTCTCACCCGTTCGGCGCGGTAACCGGCCCGCTACTCACCGGCCCTCCTTGCGAAATCGATCAGGACAGCCAGCTCATCAACGGTGATGCGATTGTCCTCGATCGCATCGATGAGCGTCGCGCGGAGGATTCTGGCCATCCGCGCCTGCTGATCGGGTGCCGCCCGTCTTCGGGCGCTCGGGTCCTGTAGGGTCGAGGCGCGCAGCAGCTGCTCTCCCGATACCGAGGCGAGCTCGGCGATCACCGGCATCAAAACCTCGGCGTCGGCCTCTTCGTCCGAAATGGCCCAGAAGTGGCTCCATACGGTGTGGCTGGTCGAGCCCTCGAGGCCGAACACATCGCTGGCAGCGGCACTGGCGACTAGCCGGATCACCCGTCCTCCCGGTTGCTCCGGGAAGGTGACCTGAATGCCGCTGCCCGCCGTGCCCACAGCGACCTCGTTCACTTGCACCGCACCGGGACCCGCCGGCTCGTTCACGGCGACCGGAAGGGTGTCTCCGGAGACCACGTCGGTGGCCACATATGTCCACTGGCTCTCGATCGGCCGCGCCGACCCGAAGAGCTCTACGACCCGGTCCGTATCGGCCGTGTGCAACTCGTCGTTGAGCGCTTCCGCGATCGGTGATTCGTCCTCGAGAGACGGCCTGCCGAACCGCGCCGTCGCGTACAGGGGCGCCAGTTCGACCTCCCAGACCGCGCTTCCCAGAACCGCGCCGGGCGGAGTGGACTCCACCTCATCACCACCGGCAGCGGCTGAAAGGGCGGTCCAGGCGTCAGCGTCAGGTGTCGATCGCTCGACGCTCTCCTCCGACACGAGAAGAGCCAGGGTGAGCGGCGGAATGTTCAGCCCGAGGGACTCGCCGGACTGCGTCTGCAAGATGAGCTGTCCCGTCGCAGCCATCGGAATCGGCAGGTTTCTCACTAAGCCGCTACCCTGTTGACCCTCTCCCGCGGGCGCGATCGACTCGACGCTCAGCGTCTGAAGTTGACCCGCATCCATCACCTGGGCTGACGTCAGGGTCACATCCGCCTCGGTCGCCTCCTCCGTTCCTACCAGATCGACCCGGATGTCAGCCACGAGCCTCTGTCGCCCGACCATCTGCGACCCGCCGCAGCGAGCCAAGAACCAGGTTCACCTGTGTGGACACCCGCGGCTGGGTGACCTGCTGCTCGACTCCTGCAGGACGCGAGACGATGCGACTAACGGGGGCAGCGCCCCCCTGCTCATCGACACGAAGAACCAGATAGCCCTCCTTGCCCCGATCGTCTTCACCGACCTTGGCGGTCACAGCCACATAGCCCCGCAACCGCGAGTCGCCAGCATCTCGGCAAACCTCCGCGAACGTGACCCCCAGGTCCGCGTCGTCCGCCTGCATCTCGTTGACCCGCAGAACGATGAGACCGTTGTACTCGAGCGCGTGTTGCGCGCCGTCATCCGCGTCTTCGGACGCATCGGGGTCACTTCCGGTGACGACGTTGAAGCCGGCAAGCCGATAGATATCGAGAACCAGCGGCTCACCGGCAGTCTCCACTTCGAAACTCAGCCTGAACTGGGCGGTGCGGGGCGCCTCGGACCAGGGATGGAACTGGAAGGCCGGAACAGCTCCGTCCGAGCCGTGGTAGTCACGCGTGCGGTCGAATCGCTTCGAGTCATCCTGGAGCATCATCAGAAACGCTCGTCCGCTCGCGTCCCTCCACCAGATCAGCTCGGATGGGTGTATCTCGGGTCGCTTCCCGTGGAGTTTTTCAGTCACCCAGGGGCCGTACGTACAGATCTTTTCCCCTTCCAGCGGCGACGCGCCCGACTGGCTACTCGTCTCGAAGAACCCTTGCGCCGGTTTCGGGAACCACTCGTTATGGTAGAAGCTCTGGTCCGGCGTGATTTCCATCTCGAAGCAGTCACGCTCCGCGTCGCAGCTTACCCACTGGTCCAGGTCTCCCTGACTTTCGAGGTCTCTGATCACGTACTCGAACTCGGGGTCGGGGACTAGGTAGTTGCACCAATCGGTCTCCGCGCCGCTGAAGAACGGATCGTACACGTTGAAGTGATGCAGGGTACCGCAGACGGTGTTCTTGTAGCCATCTGCCGGCCGCCAGTTGCGGCGGCTGGCCGTTATGAGGCCGAGCAAGACCTTCCTAGCAGCCCGAAAGCCGATCTGATCACCGACCGGGTCCCACCCATCCACGCCCATCGTGTGTGTCTCGACGTACTGCCAGTCCTCCACTGTCACCGTCGGGCAGACGGGGACATCGGCGGTGGTCAGCACCGTATTCTCGGGCAAGTCGTCGTCGTCCGGCGGAGTCGGCCCTGCGGGGCTGGCACCGGGCGAGGGACATGCCGTCATTGAATAGACGAGCGCCGGTATGGCCAAGATGGCGAAGCGTTTCATCTACCACGTCCTTTCCTGTGCGCAGCGCGAAGCGGTGCACCATTCACCTGCGTCGCGCAGCTGTCCGTCACCGGATCTCGACGTTCTTGAACGAGTACACGGCCTCCACGTCGAGCGGGCTCCGGCTACGGATCACGACGAAGCCCTCTACAAACCAGCTCTCGCCCGACCATCTTTTCCGCAGCAGCTGCAGGATGTCCAGGCATTCGATCTGGAGACTCTGGCTCCAGGTCAACGTGTCGCTCATCTGGGTTAACCGACAGCCGACAGGCCCATTCCGGCTGGGATCGGGACCTGTCGTCTGACCGATATCAGGTATTGCTACAACAAGACCTGTTGCTCGCAGCTGATCGGCATAGACGGTTGGCAGGCTCATCGCGTCCGATAAGAAGTACGTTGGGACGGGTAGAGTCTTCTCACTCAAACGGAACGACACGTGGGCCGTACTGAGCCGCCGCGAGCGCCCCGCAGAGGTGAGCGAATAGGCAACGGAAGGTGACGCTGTCCGAAGGACGTTGAAATGTGATGAACCTCGATTCGTACAGACTCGATGGGAAGCGGCTGGCGCTGATCGCCGAGAACCGGGTCGGGCCCGGGGGATCTCGAGCTCCTGCGCCGCTGCCGGGCTCGCCGTCGAGAAGGCCGCTGCGAGAACGAGATACAGGACGGGCTTACGAATCGCTGGCTCTCCTTCGCAGAGAAGAAACGGGGTCAGTACGGTCGGCCGCTCGAGGGGGCGACCGAGAGACAGCGCGCATTTCCAGTATGTGACGCACCCCCGCGACACGCAACGAACAGCGCTCGCGGAGTTACGGGCAGAGACTCAGGTGCGAAGTTGCTCGACTGTGAAGGCCACGGGCGGCGCGGCTGTTGGCAAGATCTTGCGGCGTGGGCGACGTGAGGATACCGGCCATTCCGGGTCGAAGCTAGCACAGATCCAGAAGCGTTGCGTTCAGGGGCGGGTTCCTCAAGAGAGCGGGTGGATTTCGGGTGCCTGGCCGGGCCCTTGGGCACCATCGCGCGAAAAGGTCATGGACTCCGTCGCGCCGGTAGAGTATCATGGCGTGGTAGCGCTCGAAACGTAGCGACGGCTGCTGGCGGGTGCCCCCGCCCGGATCGTTCCACGAACCCGCTCCGACCATCGACAGTTCAATCTCCGGGAGGGCAGGCCGACCTCGGGGGCCGGCCCTACGGCCCCGGGCTTTGTCCTGCCCCCTGCGAGCCACGGGAGGTGCGCTATGAACCGGGCACCAGCTCTCGCTCTTTGCCTCTTCCTCGTTGCTTCTGGGGTCGCTGCCCCGCAACCCGCTCGCGCGCAGCGCCAAACATCGGACGAGCTGAGTTTCGCTGGCGGGACCCGATTCCAATTCTTGTTACCCATACAGGGCATGGGCGTCGTGCAGGTGAACGCCTCGTGGTCGCCCGGCGTCGAGGCCGAAGCCTTCCTGTTCGCGCCGACGCAGAAGACGCCGATCTCCACCAGCCGGGGAGGTGGCGCGCTGGCGCTCTCACACCCGGTCACGTCGCCCAGGGGCGGCGAGTGGATGCTGGAAATCATCCTGCGGACGGACGACCCCAACGTCAGCGGCACCGTGCAGGTCAGCTGGCCCGGCAGATCCGGAGCGCAGCTGGTGTGGCGGAACGCCGGGCCCACCGATCCGGAGGTGCAGGAGCGAATAGCCCGGATATCGGCATCGCTCGCACACGTGCTGCAGGGCGAGACGCCGAGGAACGATGCCGAGCGCGGGCTGCAGGCACTGCTAGCCCGGCATCCCGAAATCCGAGCCGACGTGCAGCGGATGCAAACCGTTGCGAGCGCGAGGATAACGGCGCTGCAGCGTGTGGCGCCGGCCAGGGTCCGAAACGACTTCACGATTCAGCGGCGGCCCGTGCAGCCAAGAGAGATGCGGCGCGTGCAGCCGG
>JABAHQ010000182.1_pt2 | contig 10460 bp, 9 predicted proteins | sample 7062091 | NCBI WGS metagenome assembly JABAHQ01 (sample SAMN14534359, study PRJNA622989) | marine sediment metagenome | biome: marine biome [ENVO:00000428]; feature: marine pelagic biome [ENVO:01000023]; material: deep marine sediment [ENVO:00002113] | place: India: Gulf of Kutch | collected... | reverse complement strand
ACAGTCTTATTTGAATGGTATTGGGCTTAGAGGTGTAATACGTACTGCGTAATTGTCGAAGATCCTGGTGAGGACGTAGTGACCAGATATAGGACCGGCGACCGGTGACCGGCGCATAGAGCTATTGGTTCACCGGTTGCCTGTCACGATTTGCACTCAGCGGTTTATTCATGCATTTGGTTTGATATTTTGGTTCATCCGGAACAGTTTGGTGGGATCGTACTTCTGCTTCAGCGCCACCAGCCGCTCATAGTTGGCGCCATAGGCGGTCCGCACCAGGCGCTCGCCCTCTTCACCCAGGCCGGGAAAGTTCAGGTATAGCCCGCCGCTGGAGAAGCGCTGCATATCTTCCCATGTCTCCCGCGTCCAGGTGACGTTTTCTTCGGTGTCGGCCGGGTCTTCCTAGGTAGAATCGAGGCTGAGCAGGTAAGGGGCGCTGCGGTCGGCGAGAAATGCCATGTAATAGGTGCAGTGCAGCTCTCGGGTGTTGGCGATCTCTTCAGACGAGGTCTGCGCCAATTGTTCTTCGGCATATTGGCGTAATAGTTCATGGATGGCGTAACGACCGCTTGCTTCACGACGCAGCAGCGATTTGTCGACCAGCCTCAAGAGCCCGGAAAGTGACGCTCCGGCCACTGCTTGAGCCGCTTCTCGCCGAAAGCCGCCGCGAAAAACCGACATGCGCTTGAACACGCGCCGTTCTTCGGCCGGCAGCAATTGCCACGACTGCTCACAGACCGCCTCCATGCTGCGGTGTCGTTCCGGCACGTCGCGCAGGGAGGTACTGAGAAAGTTGATGTTGCGCTGAATTTCGGCGGCGATGTTGGCGCAGGAGAGTACCTTGGTCCAGGAGGCGGCCAGCTCAATGGCTAGCGGCATCCCTTCGACGAGCTGGCAGATGCGAATCACCTGCTCTGATTCATCCGCCAGCGAAAAATCACGCTGTACCTGGCGCGCTCGTTCTACAAATAGCTGCACTGCTCCATAAATTTCAGGATTTTGAGTCTGAACGTTGTCGGGAACAGGCAAACCATGGATGGGATAGAGCCATTCTTCTTGCAGATTCAGCACTTCCCGCGAAGTAACCAGCAGTTTGACGGATGACCCAGCCTTCAGGATATTGACAAGTAGCTGTGCCCCCCCTTTATCAAGCAACTGTTCAAAGTTGTCCAGCACGAGTAGCATTTCTTTATTATCCAGGTGATTGAACAACTGGATTTGAGGATCTTGTTGACCGGACAGGGGGAGTTTTATAGCATCAGCCACGGCAGAGATCAAAAAATCAGTGGATTGGATAGATTGGAGAGGAACAAAGTAGACACCATAAGCAAAAGCGTCTACCATTTTTGTCGCAGCCCCAATTGCCAACCGGGTTTTGCCAATTCCGCCCGTACCAACCAGAGTCAACAATCGGCAGTCAGGATCAGCCAGTAACTCGATAATTTTGGCGACTTCTGGCCCTCGACCAATGAAAGAGGTGGGTTGTGTAGGAAGATTATGCTCCTGAGTCCCGGACTTAGATGACGACTGCACTATTTTGCCCTTACGTTTCTTCACTTCCACCAAACATTAATTATAGGAGATAAAGAGAGAAGTTGCCAGTATAAGTACCCAACTGCATGGTTCCATACTCCCGCTAGCCAACGGACGATATCTCACTTCCGTCCACCCTATCTGGGACACTTGTCCCATTAACCTCCCAAATTCAGCCGAAAATTTAGGACACTGTGCTCACGACATGGAGCCCCTTGTGATTTATACTATTTACACGATAGAAAAGTTCTGTTGAAATCAACGCAGACATTTGCAGTATATACATCATTATAAAATGTGAAGAACGAATAGGAGGTTTTCGAATAATGGTAACAGCAACAAACATTAAAACCCGTTCCGAGATAACGACAGTTGAGACAGAAGCTATTCAAGAGTTTCTGTCAAATTTACGCGGCCCGTTAATCCGGCCGGATGATGAGCAGTACGACGAGGCTCGAAAAATCTATAATGCTATGATCGACAAACACCCGGGCTTCATTGCTCGCTGCGAGAACGTGGCCGACGTCATCGCGGCTGTCGACTTCGCCCGCGAGAACGACCTGGATCTAGCCATCCACGGAGGTGGTCACAATGGTGCTGGCCTGGCAGTAGTCGACGACGGCCTGGTCATCGACCTCTCGCCGATGAAAGGCATCCGCGTCGATCCCAAAGCGCGCACCGTACGCGTCCAGGGAGGGTGTACCTGGGGGGAAGTCGATCACGCCACGCACGCCTTTGGCCTGGCTGTGCCCAGCGGCATTATCTCCACCACCGGTGTCGGCGGCCTGACGCTGGGCGGAGGGCACGGTTACCTCTCGCGCAAGTACGGGCTGACCATTGATAACCTGTTGGAAGTGGACGTGGTTCTGGCCGACGGCCGTTTTGTCACCGCCAGCGAAGAAGAAAACGAAGATCTCTTCTGGGCGGTGCGCGGCGGCGGGGGCAACTTCGGCGTCGTTACCTCATTCCTGTTCCAGGCGCATCCTGTTGACACCGTGTACGGTGGCCCGATCATCTGGCCCATCGACCAGGCAGAGGAAATCATGCGCTGGTACCGTGACTTTATCGGGGACGCTCCCGAAGACCTTTACGGTTGGTTTGGCTTCCATCGCGTGCCGACCGGCTCGCCACTGCCGGAAGAATTGCACGGCAAGCACGGCTGCGTCATCACCTGGTGTTATACCGGCCCGATGGATAAAGCGGAAGAAGTTTTCGAACCTATCCGCAAACTGGGAACGCCGGTGCTGGACATGGCCGGCCCCATGCCTTACCCGGCCCTGCAAAGCATGTTTGATGAGTTATACTATCCCCCGGGGCTGCAATGGTACTGGAAAGCGGACTTTGTCAGAGAGCTGAGCGACCAGGCTATAAACTTGCACAAAGAGTACGGCTCGGCACTGCCGACCGAGCTATGCACCATGCACCTTTATCCCATCAACGGGGCCGTCCACGAGGTGGACAGAAACGACACGGCCTTTAGCTTTCGGGACGTAACCTTCTCGCGGGTCATCGTCGGCGTGGATGAAGACCCGGCCAATGCCGAACGCATCAGCCAGTGGGCCAAGGATTATTGGCAGGCGTTACATCCCCTTTCCGCCGGCGGTGGCTACGTCAACTTCATGATGGAGGAGGGGCAAGATCGTATCCAGGCCACCTATCGCGACAACTACCAGCGCCTGGTCGCCGTTAAGAACAAATATGATCCAGATAACCTCTTCCACGTGAACCAGAACATCAAGCCTGACGGTAGTTGATGCCTACGCGGCAGTCTGTGATCGGTTGGTATTTCGGCCGGTTACGGATTGCCACACCGGCCCCCGGAGGATGAACCAATGGCAAACGATCGATGTAGGTGAGGAAAGATGATACGAGTTGAAATAGATACGATTATCAAACGGCCCATAGAAGAAGTCTTTGATCGCCTGGTAAACATATCCGATTATTCGAAATGGTTGCCAAAATCAAGGGTGTTTCTAGACAGCAGACAGACATCGGAGGGTCCGGTAGGCTTGGGCACTACCTTCATAGATAAGACCAGAATTGGTACATTTCGAGGCGAGATCATAGATTTTCAGAAACCGACGAAAGTGATCTTCCGGATGAGGCTACGCTGGCTCGGTATGAATGTGATGGAATCACGGCCTGGATATATATTGGAGTCAGTTGATGGTGGCACTGAAGTACATCTTATTGCTGAGGGGAAGCTATATGGCATATTCAAACTCATGCAGCCGTATGTCGCCATCAAAGCTCGGAGAGAAAGAAAAAGAACGGTGGTTGCGCTGAAGAACTCACTAGAATCGTCATCATTAGTCTCGGTAGATCCAAATTTATCGTAGGGTGCCGCCCGCTAACGCAACTGTATATGAGGTGTATGCAGGTGGCATGCAAATGCGGCCCAGGGGCCTTATGCATACATTGTCCATAGGCGCGAAAGGTCCTTCTTCACGCCTATGACTGTTTTTTCTCCTGCCCCAATCCTGCTTCGCGGGCGAGAACGATGGCCTGAGCGCGACTGTCCGCGCGCAACTTGCTGTAGATACGAGAAACATAGTTGCGCACCGTCTTCGGCGTGATCACCAGTTGCTCGGCGATGGCCTCATTGCTTGCGCCCTGGGCCATAAGTTCAAGGACGGCGAGCTCACGCGAGGTCAGTTCAGGGAAGAGTTCTTGCGGGTCGGTTGGGTCATCCTCCGACCCGATCACTCCGAGAAAGGCGTGAACTTCAGCCAGGAAGCGGGACCAGGCTGGCTCCTCTTCCAGCAAGATGTGGTTTTTGCTGTCCAGAGGCACGAACCGGGCCCCGGGAATGAGTGCCGCCAGCAACCGGCCTTCTTCAAACGGGATGCCTGCATCGTCTCGGCTGTGTAAGACGAGGGTGGGAGTCGTCACTTGCCGTGCCAAATCAGTCACATCGATCTGGTAAAATGCCTGTTCCATGGCGGCTGCGTTTTCGGGTGTGGCTGAGATACGCGCCAGTTTATTCAGCCAATCCATCTGTGCATCTGTCCCTTCAGGCATCAGCATTGTGGTGAATAATTGGCGAAAGGCCGGATTTTCTTTGCCCCAACCGACGCGGATAACGTTGATCATCGTCTCGGCCTGCAACATTTCTTCGGAGGTCAGATCGCGGTTAAAACGGCCACGCGCGTAGCCACCATAAAGAATGAGATGGGTCACCTTCTCAGGATGCTTGACAGCATAGGCAACGGAGACGGACGCGCCCTGAGAAATGCCCAGCAGCGGAAAGCGCTCCAGACCCAGTGCATCGACGACGGCCTCCAGGTCCTGCACCCAGGCGTCGATGGAGAAATCGGTCACGTCCCAGTCGGACAGGCCGCAGCCCCGTTCGTCGTATCGAATGAGGGTGTGATGCCGAGCTAAACCCTGCAACCAATGACGCCATACTGGCCCTTTCCAATCATGTTCCAGATGGGTGAGGTAGTTGGCGGCCTTAACCAAAGGCGGGCCACTGCCCACCGTAGCGTAGGCGATACGGACACCATCTGCAGCGGTACAAATACGTATCTTCTGCTTCACGACCGATCTACCTCCGTAAGGGATTACATACAAGCTTTACTATCATTGTAACGGATAGTACCAGAAGAACAAACGGGGCAAGGGATACCTGGTTGCACCTCGGCTAAAGGTGGGCGGGGTTTGAAATAGATTGTTAGCTCGACTGAATAAGTTGAATTGGATGAAAAGTTCCCAGTTGAGCTACTTTTTTGAGGTAGGGCCAGAGGTTAGCCTGGCCCCACTTCCTGGCTGAGATGCGCCGCTGTGTTCACGACAAGGGGCTCCCTTGTGATTTATGCTATTTAGTATGTATAGAAAAGTCCTGTTGAAATCGTCGAGGGGTGTTGCAAAACACCCCTCGAGCTTACGTATTAAGGAGGAATCGTGTTCCAGGTGGGTGAAGTAGTTGGCGGCCTTAACCAATGGCGGGCCACTGCTCAAAGTAGTGTAGGCGATGTGGTACCTACCAGTAGGACCAAGCTGATCCTGGGCTGGTGGGTAACGTCATCGTTAGAGGAGGACCGGCTTAGCCGGCAGGCTCCAAAAAACGAACCTCGGGCGGGCCGGTGACCCCGGCCTTTTGCATAGCCTCTTTCAAACTGGCCGATTGGGTGAACGCTCTGGCTTTCTCCAGGTCGCTCCAGCCCAAAATGAGCGTGATCTCATTTGGGTCATCAACATTGCGCATGACATAGGCTTCATCGGTTGCGCCGCCGGCCTGGCGGGCCGCGGCATGCTTATCGAAGCCCTCTCGCCACGTAGCATAATCCTCGACAGTGTGCCGAACGTGTATGTATACCATGATCTTATCTCCTTATTAGTTATATATATTGACTTCATAAGAGGTAAATTTTGCCAAAGTCCTCGACGGCCGGACCAATCGTTTCGGGTCGGTCAAAATCACCAACGACAATCTCGACGCCCACATCCTTCAATGGTTGGACTTTCGACTTGTCTTGCACGAAGGCGCGAACGTCAACGCCCGCGCTGCGAAGGGCCGGAACCAGCTCTGGATCGGTATTTCCGGTTGCGCCTGTGACGAGTACTTTACCTACCATTTGCCATAATTGAACCTCCTTGAGTTCTTCTATTTTTGCAACGGCCAATTTATTAAGCTTAGCATACCAGGCCAATGCCAGCAGATCGTCAGCACATGGCGTCTCATCGTCAGCACTTTTCAGGAGGGCGCGGTCAGCGCGGTTTCGAGATTTTTATTCAGGTGTTAGGGGTGTTATAATTAGGGGGATGCAGTCTTCCACTTTCTTAACAGGCAAAAATAGGCAAAGATACAAAGATCAATGGTTCACCTGTCGTTGACTTTCCTCGGCTCTTTTCAAGCGATGCTTGCCGGTAAGCCGCTCACCGCTTTTCGCTCGGCCAAGGTACAGGGTCTCCTGGTCTACCTGGCGCTGACGAATCAGCAGTCGCATACGCGAGACGTGCTGGCGGCCTTGTTCTGGCCGGATGAACCGGAGGCCGTGGCCAAAAAGAATCTGCGTCAATCTCTCTATCAACTCCGCCAGGTGTTGGGCCAGACCGATTCCCAGCAGGGATCTTACCTGCTGGCGACCCGGTCAACGGTTCAATTTAACCCGGCCAGCGATCATGCCCTGGATGTGACGGCCTTCCTGACCTCTTTGGAAAACAATCAACTGGAGCAAGCGGTAACCTTTTACCAGGGTGACCTTCTGCCCGGTTTCACCTGCGACAGCCTGCCTTTTGACGAATGGCTGAGGCAGGAGCGGGAACGGCTGCACCGGCTGGCCTTGGATACTCTGTTTGAGCTGACCAGACACAGCCTGGCCCGGGCTGACTATAGTGCAGCCCGAGACTTGGCCCAACGACAATTGCTGTTAGAACTATGGCGTGAGGAAGCCCACCGGCAGCTCATGCAAGCCCTGGCCCTGCTCGGCGAACGCAGCGCGGCCCTGGCCCAGTATGAAGCCTGCCGGGTGGCGCTGGAACAGGAATTGGGCCTCGAGCCTTCAGCGGAAACCAAGGCGCTGGTGGCCCGTATTCGCGACCAACAGCTAGAGCAGGGCGCGAAACCTGAACCTGGCTCTTCCTTTGAGCGTCGCCGGCTGATGACACCCTTTGTCGGCCGTAAAAGTGAACACGGCGCGCTGGTCAGAGCCTATCAGCAGGCTTGCAGCGATGGCGTCCAGGTGATCACGTTGCTGGGCGAAGCTGGAATTGGCAAGACCCGGCTGGCCCAGAATTTCCTGGGCTGGGCGGCCACGCAAGGGGCCGACATCCTGCGCGGCCGGGCCTTTGAAACCAGCGGAGGGCTATCTTACCAGCCGCTCACACAAGTGCTGCGTCAGCGCCTGGAGCGCGAGAATGCCCCCGAAGATCTCCTCTCCGATTTGTGGCTGACCCAGCTCACGCGTATTCTGCCGGAGCTGCGCGACCGCTACCCCGACTTACCTGAACCGACCCAGGAGACCAACACCGCCCGGCAGCACTTATTCGAAGCGATCACGCGCTTAGGTCAGGCGCTGGCCAAACGTGCGCCACTGGTCATCTTTATTGATGATTGGCACTGGGCCGACGCGGCCTCGCTGGATGTGCTGCACTATGCCGTGCTGCGCTGGTTAGAAGAGCGGGTGCCTATCCTGGTGCTGTTGACCCTGCGCCAGGAAGCGCTCACGGAATCACCTGATTTGCAAACCTGGCTGACCCGCCTCAAACACGATGTTGCCTGCGTACAGGTAGATTTAGCGGCCTTATCCGGAGCAGAAACAGAGCAACTGATCCGTACGCTGCTTGAGCCGGCCGATGTCGAAAACCCACCACAGCTTACCAGTCTCGCCAGGCTCTCCGAATTTAGTCGCTGGCTATTTGAGGAAACAGACGGCCAACCCTTCTTCCTGGTGGAGACACTTAAGGCGCTGGTTGAGGAAGGCCTGGTCCGGCCGGATACGAACTCAGCGGCCTGGCGAGTTGACTGGCCGAAGTTGGATGAGCCGGCGCTGGGGACGGGGGTCCGGGTTTTGCCGGGGGTGCGGGAGATCATCCGGGGCTGGCTGGACCGTATCACCGCCCCGGCCGGCGAGTTACTGACGGCGGCGGCCGTACTGGGCCAGGAGGCCTCTTTTGATCGCCTCTGCCGCGTCGCCGGGCTGGAGGAAGTTCGAGCATTGACGGCCCTGGATGAACTGCTGGTCAGGGGTTTGCTGCTGGAAGTAGACGAGGCGTCGCCGGTGCCCGGCCGGGACGTGGCTTATAGCTTCTCCCACCAGAAGATGGGCGAGGTTGTCTATGCCGAGGCCGGGGCAGCCCGGCGGCGGATCCTGCACCGCCGGGCCTTCGAGGCGCTGCAAGCGACCGCGGCGCCGGCGGCCGAACTGGCGCACCACGCGCTCAATGCTGGCCTGTGGGCTGAGACCATTCAATACAGCATCGTTGCCGGCAACGATGCGATGGATCTCTTTGCTGTGCGGGTGGCCATTGACCATTATGAAACAGCCTGGGGGTTGGCGAAGCAGATGGGCTGGCCGGAGACCCTTTCAGGCGCGGATCGGCAAGACCTCTATACCAGCCTGGGTTGGGCTTACGAACTGGCTGAGGCGTGGCTACAGGCGCAGGAAACTTACCAGGCCATGATCGCCGACGCCCAGGCGATTGGGGCCGCAGCGATGGAATGCCTGGGCTTAAATCGCCTGGCCACAGTTTACATCAATGGTTTCAAAGATCTGCAGCAAACCATCGCTCTCTTAGAACAGGCGCGAACGGTGGCCGAACAAAGTGGGGACCGGCGGGGGCTGGCGGAAACGGAATGGAACCTATCGGTGGCTGCCCGTATGGAGCAAGAAATTTACCGTGCTCGCCATCACGGCGAGCAGGCCCTGGTCATAGCCCGCCAATTGGGGCATCCCCAATTATTGGCTCGCTGCCTTAATTCGCTGGCCTATGTTCATACCTACCTGAGGCAGTGGGACACGGCTGAGGTCTATGCCAATGAAGCCCGCGACCTGTACGCGGCCGCCGGCAATCGGATTTTGGAAGCCGATTGCCAACGAGTGATGGGTTGGAGCCAGATATACTCCGGCCGGCCCCGGGATAGCCTGGCCACCCTGCGAGAAACGTTTGCCTTCAGCCAACAAATTGAAAACGTGTGGGGTGAAGCAGAATGTGGCTGGCGGTTGGCTTTAACCCTGCTGGAATTGGGTCGCCCTGGCGAGGCCATCGGACTGGCCAGACAAGCGGTCCAGCAGGCCCGCCTGGTGGGCATACCGACGATGGTTTTGCTGGCCCTATCAACCTGGGGTGCTGTCCAACGAACGGTTATGGCCCTGGAGCCTGCCCGAGAAACGCTATTAGAGGCCCTGGCCGAATCCACTGAAAAGGATTTGACCGGTTACGTAGACTGGGTCCTGGCTGAATTATGCGCGCTGCATGCTTTGTCCGGAGATTGGGGCCAGGCGCAGGTTTATGCCAGGCAGACCTTGCAGGCCCGGGAGGATGAATCATTGCTGCCCATGGGTTTAACCAGCTGGTACGAGACCGAGGCCCTCTTGCGGGCCGGCGATGGCGATCTGGCGCGGGCCGAAGCCGAGCGGCTGGGTAAGATTGTCGGCAATAATAAGCGCTTTCGCCTCCCCTGGCTTCGCTCCCTGGCGGTTTTGGCCCGATGGGACGCCGATACAGACCAGGCCATTGAATATCTGCAAGTCGCCGCCGCGTTGGCCCGGGAGATTGGCCTGCCTGGCGAAGAATGGTCTATCCTGGGCACGCTGGGGGCGCTGTATGCAGACCGGGGCGATCAAGCGAAAGCGCAGCAGGCCTGGAAAGCCTCAGCCGGCATCATCCTTCGCCTGGCCGAGACCATTGATGAGGAAGATTTGCGGGCAGGATTCCTGGCAGCCGAGGCTGTTCGACCCATCCTGGAAACAAGTAAGCCGGGCTAAAAAGTGATGGAATCCACTACCCCGAAGCCCACACCCTTCTCAAGTATAATCTTTATTGATTAATTTTATAGAATGTGGTGGAATACCGTATGGATACCCTCTCACTCAGCGGGTTGCCCCAGAACCAGCCGGCCGCCCTGATAGCCCGTAAACTCCCGCTGAGCCAGGGTCTCCAGGGTGAGGGCGTCCAGACGCCACAGCCTCGAGGGCGAGGTCGGCCTGATTTCATGGGGTCCCAGGCGTTCATCAGTCGTGCCAAAGACATAGACACTGCCATCCGGCGCAGGCCGCACCCATTGGATCTGGAATTCAGGCAACGCCTCAGCAACGATGTCGCCCTGGGTTAAATCAACCAGCCACAACCCCCGCTCGGCAGGCGCGTCTTCCGGCCTGTCCCAGATTTCTTGACTGAAGACATAAAGATACTGCCCATCCGGGCTAAACACCGCCTCGCGAATAGTCCCCTCACTGGGGCCCTTGGCCTGGGCGACTGCGGGC
>JABAHQ010004576.1_pt3 | contig 10469 bp, 11 predicted proteins | sample 7062091 | NCBI WGS metagenome assembly JABAHQ01 (sample SAMN14534359, study PRJNA622989) | marine sediment metagenome | biome: marine biome [ENVO:00000428]; feature: marine pelagic biome [ENVO:01000023]; material: deep marine sediment [ENVO:00002113] | place: India: Gulf of Kutch | collected... | reverse complement strand
GGGCTTGCCCCATTCCCTGTAGGAGCGCGGCTCCGCCGCGCGATGGTCGTTGGTTGGGCAAGCCATCGCCCGATGAATTGGGCCCCTACAGGGGCATTGGTGCCGTTTCCCCGAGCTTTCCGAGGGCCTCAAGCCGCTAGAACCAATTTGCCCGGCGGTGAATGCCTGCCGCCGGGCGTTATAGCGGGTAGTGTGGAAGGGGGGTAAGCCCCGACATCCTTTCCCCCGTCGCGGCACACGCTGCTCCTGGGGCTGGCACCCCATGGGCTCTGGCCGGGGTCGGGGCTGGTAGCCCCCCCACAGGGTCTTCCTGGAGCGGAAGACAGTGGCGGGCTGCTCGGTTGGGGGAATTCGGGCATGGTGCCGAGGGGCCATGGCGCCGCCGCTTGGTCGGGGGCAAGGCGATCGGTTGACTCGTTGGCCAGTAGCAACCGGGATCGGTTACGCCTGAAAGACTTCCTCGATCGTTTCCGCGGTCAGGATATTGTCCGACCACCGAAGCAGGGTCTCCGGATCCGCCTGCTCGATGCGCTTACGGTATGCCTCCGCGGCGGACGGTCCGAATTTGCCCTCGATGAGCCGCAAGAGCACGGCCGTTTCTCCCCGCTTCAGGCCCTGCTCGAGGCCTTCCTTGCGGTGCCTTTCGGCGAACGTGGTCATGACTTCCACCTCCTCGGGGTAGCGCTGTTGATATTGTGCCAGTTCTTCCGGGGTAAGTGCTGCATACAGGTCCACGAAGTCCAGATACTTGGCCTGGCGGTCGGGGTCTGACTCAAGGTGCAACAGGCCCTGGAACGCGGCGTGGTATACGCTCAGCTTGGACGCCGGGGAGTAGGCCATGTTCGGTAGGTTCAAGCGGGCCACCAGGTTGTCGCTGTCGCGGAAGCGCTCGAAGGGTAGCTCCGCCAGGGCGCATGCCAAATAGCGAAATTCCAGGAAGGTGTGCCTGTCTCCCCCGAGCAGGAGTGGCCCCGGCGGGCCTCCCTGCCGCAGGAAGACCACCACGGGCACGACTCGCTCCGTCTCGAACAGCTCGGCCAGGTCCAGGCAGTAGCGTGCCAGGCGGTGCCGGGAGAAGCGGCGGGGCTCGGTTTCTTCTTCGATGACGAACAGCAGGACGTCGCGCCGGCCGTCGGGCCATTCGGCCATCAGGGGGATGTCCAGCGCCCGGAACCGGTCGCTCAACCGGTCCTTGATCTGCTCCTGGCGAATGGGCGTGACGTGGACATCGCCCCCCAGTTCCCCGGCCTCTTCCGGTGCGAAGAAGGCCAGGGCCTGGCGCGGGTAATCGAGGATGTAGCCCCTCCCCCGCACCATCCGCCCCACGAAACGTGGTACGTTCTGCAGCACAGAACACGTTCCGCTACCTGAATGGGGCCGGCCATGAGCACCCTGAACGTCCGCCTCCCCGAGGACCTGGAAGACCAGCTCGCGCGGGAGGCCGAGCTTGCCCATAAGCCGCGCTCCGAGCTGGCGCGGGAGGCAATTCGGGAATACCTGGAGCAGGTAGAGCGGAACCGGTTCAAGCGGGAGTTAAGCCGGGCAGCCCATGTCATCGCCCAGGATCCGGCACTGCGGCGGGAAGCCGAGGCCATGGCGGAGGAATTCCTTCCCCTGGGGAAAGAGCCCCCGGAAGAGGAAGAAGGGGAGCCCTGGTGGCGGTAGCCATGCGCCGAGGGGAAGTCTGGGTGGCCCGCCTCAATCCCAACCAGGGACAGGAGATCGGCAGGACCCGGCCTACGATCGTTCTCCAGGAGGATGAGCTAACCCGGGCCGATCTGCCCACGGTGGTGGTGGCCCCGCTGACCACCCAGCTTGGTGGCGAGGTGGAGCCCCTGCGGGTCCGGCTCCCCGCCCGCGACCGGCTTCTTCAGGAATCCTATGCCTGCGTGGAGCAGGTGCACGCCCTAGATCGCAACGGCTTCGGGGAAGGCCCGCTCACCACCCTGACCGACGAGGAAATGGCCGCAGTGGAGCGGGCCTTACAGGGCATTCTCGGGCTGCTCTAGTCGCCGGCATGGCCGATTCTCCAGCCTGCGGGAAAAAGGGGTCGTTTATCCACTTCGAGACCCCTTGCCTGCTGGAACCACCCTTCAGGATCCCATCCCGGCTTGGCCTTCAATGTTTTCACCATCCCCAGGCCCTTCCCCTTCTTTCGTGACATCGCACCGGCATTGCCCAGGCCAAATGGACTACCGACCCGGTCCTTAACCACGGCTTGAGTGCCAGATGCCTTCCCTGTCGAGCAGCCACTTTGTATCGCTCAATCGGGAGCCTGGAGCCCAAAGGAGACCGCCGTTCTCTTCCGCCCTTAAAGTCGCCCCCTCGGCCTGCCGCTGCCAGCCCGCCAATAGCTCCTTCGCCCCAATTCCTATTGTCGATTCCCCCTCTTCGGGGTCCTCGGCATGGCCCAGGAGGTACTCCCCCCGGACCCCTGGCTGATGGCCAGCCAGGCTGGGGCTCATCCCAAAAACCACCCCGGAATCCCCAGGCTCAAATGCCATCTTTCGGACATGTCCAAAGCCGTACCGGGTATCCCCGCCCAGGAAAAGGCCCCCCAAAGCATCCAATTGATCGACCAAATCACTGTCCGCTTGCACGAAAACGAAGCCGATGAGGAATACCCGCTCGCCGGCCTCGATACCAGCGTTACCGCCGGCCCAATGAGGCTGAATGCACTCGGTCTCGCGTAGCGTTCCCTCAGCAGCGGCATCGGCATCGGGCTCGATGGCAGTGCCGGCACGAGCCTGCAATAACTGTCTACGAAAGTGACGGTCGGGAAGTCCGCCCCCTTTCGAATCCTCCCGCCGCCAAACCAGCCCCTTGCCTTCTTCGAACTGGGGCAGCCAGGCTCGCCATTCCTTCCCGACTCGCTGCGCCGGGAAAAGGTAAGTAAACCGGGCCTGATCTTTAATCCTCTCCGCCACTTCCGCGTAATCGGGGAAACCTCCGGTCTCCGACCGGGCCAATTCCGCGGTAACCGCGCCCCACAGAGTCCGTGCCGGGGCGAAAAGCCGGGTACGGTTGAGGGAACCGGCCGGGGGGCGGCCGAGATACAATGGCCCCTCCAGTCGCCATACCCAGCGGTAGAGGTGCCAGCTCATGGGGCTTCCTCCGCCCCTTCCGTCTTACCCCGGGCCTTGGCGTGGTAGCGGGCGTAGACCAGAGCTTGGCGCAGCAGTTGATGGGCGAACAGGAGGCGATCCAGGTCCTCGGCCAGGGCCTTCAACTCACTCCAGTCATCCCGGTCGCCAGCTACTGGGGGCAGCAAAGGGCATTCCCGGGGATGCTCCCGGAGGAGGCCGATTCCCGCCTTTTTTATCCTCTCGGCCCCCTTATCTTTCTTATCTTTCGCTGCTTCGGCCTCCAGGTTCAGGAAGCAGGCATAGACCCCCTGCTCCTCCAGCACCCCCAGGGCCCTCGTTACGGTGTTTTCATCGGTCTGGGGACCCAGCTCCTCCCCGATCGCAGCGCAGGCCATGTCCAGGTTCTCCATCACCGACTCCCCCCGGGCGGTTCCTCACCATCGGGCTTCCGATCTCCCAGCACCCGCAGGCGGCCCATACCCCGCGTGCCCATTCCCCCGATCCCGAGGCTCTCCAGGAAGGGATCCGCCTGCCGCACAACCTCGGCCACCTCGTCCGGGGTGGAAACAGCCCGAACCTCTTCCCCCCGGACCTTGAAGTGGGCGGGATTACGGCTGATCAGGGACCAGACAAGAACGGTGGAGCGGGGCAGGGCCTCGTAGGTGAAGAGCGCCCCCTCATCGGCGGCCCCCGTGGCCGGATCAATGGCCACGGAGGTGCGCACCTCCAGGTTGCTGTTGANNGTTGACCACGTGGGCAAAGAGGCTGTCCGCGACCACCACGGCGCGTTCCCGGATGTATTCGGGAACCCCCAATCGCGACAAGGCCGGGTCCAACCCCGAGTCGCTCCCCAAGGACTCCCGTTTCAGCATGAGCCAGCCCAGGTTCAGCGGGCTTCCTGCCCCCCTATCCGGGATGCAATAGGCGGTCTCCCGGTCCTCGATGGCTATATCCACACCGAGCTGCTCCCTGAGGACCATCGGCGCGGTGACCCAGACGGGCCCTTCCCGGGTCGCCACCGGGTGCAGCAGGAGGTGCATATCGCTGAAGGCCCCCAAGCCGGCGAACCCGCCCCCTTCCCGTGCCGCAAAACCGAATACGGTGCAGATGGGGCAATCCGCCTCACCACAATGGCTCTGGCGGTTTTCAGGCTGGCCCTGTCCGGCGCAGCCGGGATATCGGCCTTTCGCCATGGCGGCGTAAGCCCGGGCAACCCCGGCGTAGCTGGACCCGGGAATCTTGGGCACCTGGGTAACCGGATCCCGAACGATGGTGTTATCCACCCGGCCCAGACGGGTGCCGCCGCTGCCCACGTAGATGGGGTCCACCGCCATGCCCGCACACTGCCGGGTGAGATAGCTCGGGGTGGTGTCATTGATGCTCATGGAAATTCTCCTTCAAGGGGGCCTTCAGGACGCCCAGGTGCCATTCCAGGCAGACGCGCAGCTCGCCGGAAACGGCGGCCGCCACCAGCTCGTCCAGGGCCGCACCCCCGACCCCCCATCGGGCCCCCAGCACGGACTGGGCCAGGGCCTGCCATCGCGACGCCGCGCCCTCTTCCTCTTTCCATTGCTGCCAAGCCTCCTCCAGGGTGGCCCAGGCATCGCGTACAGCCGCCAGGCTCGGGGCCGACCGGCTCACCAGACGCCAGAGATCCAGCATCCGGTCCCAGGCCGAGAGGCGAAGCGGCTCCACCGGCTCGAACCGCTTGCCGGTACTGTCCATGAAAAGCCAGGCCAGGCGGGCCGGGTGAACCCACACCCCGTCACCGCGCTGGAGATCGGCGACATTCCGGTATACGGTGCCGTCAGCGGGATGGTGGAAATCCCGCGGGTTCCGGAGACTTCGGTCCTCCACCCGAACGTTGGGGTAATAGAGATCGGGACGCCCATCGGGAAGCCGCACAGGGACGGTGACCAGCTCCCGCTCCCGCTCCCCCCCGCCGGCATCCAGGACAAGCGACTGCCACCCATCCCGAGGCTCGGTGGAGATAACCCGCCACCGCTCGGGGTTGTTTCCCCCAGCGAAAGGCTGATCCTCCAGGTGCCGGGCAGCCTCGATCACCGCCTGGAAGGGCGTCATGCGGGGGGAGGCCACCAGCCCCACGTGCAGGGGCATGCGGTCCCAGACCCGGCCGAACGCCTTCCGCCACGCCCCCACCGCCTCGTTCACACACGCCTGGGCATGCTCCAAGGGCACGAGGACCCGCAGCCGCTCGGGCCCCCGGTCCAGGGCGACAAGGGGCTGGTAACGCCCCAGCCCACCGGCCTGATCCTTGACCGAGGTAACGGTCAAGTCCAGCGTCCGGTCCTTGTCATCGCCCCGCACCCGGAGGGTCTCGCCCTTCAGGGCCTGCGCGTCTTCGTGGTCCTTCAGGCACCGGGCCAGGTTGCTGACGGTGATGAAGTCTCCATGGCTTCCGCGGTAGAGCAGACCCACCGGCTCGCCTCGCCAATGGCCGTTGTAGACCTCCCTGTCCCGAAACCAGCTTGGGCTGTCGCTTCCCTTTTCCTCCGCGGTAACCACCAACCGCCGGACCCGCCACCGGTTGGAGGACCGGCTGGCGATCCCGCGGAAAGCCCGCAGGCGCTCCTCCAGGAAGGTCTCCGCCGTCCGCCAGAAGCGATGGACCCGGCCCGGGGATGGGTGCTTGCGCAAAAGCTGGTGGACCAGCCAGCGGGCGCGCTGCTCGTTCGAGGAATCGGCCCACGCCGGGGCCTCCTCGGAGTCCGGCGCCCGATCCTCGACGATCTTCTGATAGAAGGATTGCCAGTCCTTATAGAAGGGGTATCCCTCCTGAAGCCCCTTCAGGACCGGATCTTTGGGATCAGGCTCCGCCTTCAGCCGTTCCTGCACGTATTCCACGAGGCTCTCGTAGGGCTGGCTGGGGTCGATGCCCGCTTGCTCCACGGCGGGGTTGTGGCGGACCCATTCCGCCGCGGCCTGGGCCCGCAGGCTGTCAATCCCCCTACCCCCGAGCCAGGGAGCAAGGTCGAGGTTGAGGCTGATCAGGGCCAGCCGGTCGTTGCCGTCGGCCACCTCGCTGAACCAGATAGTGTCGCCTTCGTAGCCGTTACCGAGCCACCGGTCGAGGCGGTGCCTCCGGCGAGTCTTGCAGACCCCGCAGGGCTGGTCCTTGACGGGGCTCCCGCTACTCGCCTCCTCCCCCGGACGCACGCCGCAGACCGGGCAGACGTGGCGGCCGCCTCCACCCAGGGCCGGGGCGGATCCCCCGAACGGAACAGCCCAATCCCGGTGCAAGGGGACCTTTACGCCGGCCCGCGCTTTCCGGGCCTCCTCGGCGAGAGGAAGCAGGGAGCGGGTCGATCCGGAGAGCTCGCACCGGGGTGGCGTCTCCAGGCCGCGGGAGCGGGCGATCCCGTCGATTTCCTCCGCCAGGACCATCCGCAGGTCCTCGGCCTCCGGATCGGTGACCCCCTGCTCCCCGTCCATCTTAAGACCGGGGAAGCTGAACACCGCCACGGTGCCGTCGGAATAGAGCTGGCTGCCGACGGGAGCCCCGACCTCCAGAAGGTGGCGCACGTCCCGGAAGAAGCCGTCCAGATCCTCCCGGGCCCCGAGCCAGTCCCCGACCCGAACCGCCCGCTCCTCGTAGTGCTCGGCCCCGATGGCGACGCTGAGCAGGCGCCAGCCGGTCTGCTGCTTGAGGTCCTTGTCCCACTGGAATCCTTGTTTCCCCGCCAGCACCGCACCGGCCGCGGCGCTCTTGAACAGGGCCGCCGCTACGTAGGATTGGTCCCAAAGGGTGACGTCGTTGTTGGGCAGGCGGGTCTCGGCCAGGGTCTGCTGGAAGGCCTTCCGGAGCCAACCTTCCCCGCCGATGGCGCGCTCCCGCCAGTCCCACCACTCCTGGTACCCGGTGGCGGGATCCTGGCCCAGCCGCTCCATGGCATCGAGCAGGCCCTCGATGCGCCCAAGCAGGTACTCCCAGGCCCCCTCCGCCAGGACCGGCGGCGGATCCGGCAACAGATTGCGCTCCGGGTGGCCGAAGGCGTTGGTGCGCCAGAGGTGGGTGCAGTCCTGCCCCAAATAGGCGGAGGCGTTTTTGGGCAGGTTCTTCTCTATATCCGAGGCCATGGCGTGGGCGGCCTGGAGCAGGCCCACGGCCTTAGCCTTGGGCCCCTCATCGAACTGCTTGAGGAAACTCGCGAAGGAGTCCGGCCATTGGAAATCGTCCGGCCTTGGGACCCAGTGCCACTTGCCGTCCCAGGCATCGGTTAGCTGCTCGTGCCACTTCTTTGGGAAATAGCTTCCCTCAAGGCATCCCCCCTGCAATTGGAGGAAACCGGGATGGGCCTTCCCCGCCATGTGGAGCCAGCCTATGGCCTCCACCCCCATGAGGAGCGCCCGGTACCGCTGTAGCTGGCCGAGCATATCGCTCCCGCTCATGGGCCATCCTCCGACGGCTCAAGGGCCTGCCGGAGGGCTTGGTGCAGCCCCTGCGGCGGACCTTCTCCATCCAATTCCAGGTACTCGCCATCCCGGCGGAAACCGCGGACCAGCCATCCCCGGGGAGCGGCCAGCCCCCAGCCGGCGGTGCGCTTGGCCGAAATCCCATACAGGGCCAGGAGCTTGTGGCAGGCCTCAACCAGGTTCTCCAGACAGGAAACATCCCCTTCTCCCTCCCCCGACGCACTGCCCGGAAGGGGCGCATACATCAGGGACAGCCGCCCCCGGGTGCCGGAAGGCACCACCTCGTAATAGATCGGGTGGGTACCCGCCCGTCGCTCGCGGTTGTGGGGGTTGATGACCTCGAAATCGATCCGGTCGAACCAAGTGGGATAGAAGACGAGGGCCCCGCGCCGGAACGCCCCCGATTCCCCCTTGGAATTGCCGAACAGGTGCCGTATCCATTCCGGATCCCCCCACCCGGACTGGTCGAGGTCCCGGTAATCGTTTTGGTCAAGGTGCTCCAGCAGGCCCGCCTCCATCCGACAGGCCCAGCGCAGCAGCCCCTTCCAGGAGGCCGCTCCCAGACAGGGCGTCCCGAAAACGGGATCCTTCCGCAGGGGATTGTCCAGGACGTGGAAGGGGCGATCGTCCCGGGCGAACCAGGGACGCTGGAACTCGAAGTCCACCGCCAGGCTGACCCACCCGGGCAAAGGCGGCCCGCCGTTGGTTTCCTGGATGCCCAGCTCCGCTGGCAGGGCCGGCACATGGCCGCAGACCTGGCGTCGATATTCCCGCTGGACCTTGCCCTTCTTGTCATGGGCATCGCCAACAGCACATGAGTCGGCCAAGGCCAGCGGACGACCCGCCTGACCAGCGGGAGCCGAGCAGCACTCCCCGCCCTCGCCATCAAGCCATGCGAAGTAGTCGAAGGTCATTTGCCCTCCGTCGTCTTATTGTTCAGAAGCTGGTCGAGGATCTGATCGCCCCTCAGGAGCTCGTCTTCCCCAAGATCCGGCCAGGCCTTCCCCTGCAAATCCGCCAAGATCTCTTCAAAGCCTTGGCCATCCGGGACAAAGCCGAACGTTCGTCCCCCGGGTTCTGGATTCTTGAAGCTGAAGACCTTCTTGCTCTCCGGCTCGTGCCCATTTTTCGCTTTCCGCCCCGCCCGGAAGGGATCACCGCCTTCGCCCGGATTCGCATTTTTGTCCTCATTCCGGCCCAGCACGGCGTTGAAGGTGCTTTTTCTTGGATTTTGTCGAGCGAGGCAACGACCGGGCACCACCCACATATTCCGGAGAGAGGCCCAAGCGGGCCCGTTGTGGCCAGGCCCCCGCCATCGGGCCTGCCGGACATAGGCCTGCATGGCCTGAAGATCCGGAGGCTTTGGCAGGGAGGGGCGGCTTTCCAGGGACACCAGGCCAAAATCCCGGTGATGCAGCTTCCCGGAACGATCCCCCTCTTCCGTAGGCTTGAAAACGGTCTTACCCCCCAGGGCCCCGTAGTCGGCGATGAGCTGCAAGGTCCTGTCCAGGAGGAGCCACTCCTCCTCCTGGACGGGGCGCAGGGGCGTAAAACGGAGCTGGAACCTGTTCTCACCCTGGATCTGGTCCCGCTGGGGGCTGCCATTTTCATCCAGGACGTCGAAGCGGAACTTCCTCGCCCAGCCCGTGCAGCCGAACAGCTCGCAGACGACGCAGTGATCCCGCCCCTTGCAATCCGCCTGGGTAGGGTCGCCAGGCCTGGCCGCCGAGACCGCGCACCAGGACCTCGAACCACCAGCGGATGGAGCCGAGCAAGCCAGTACCAATTAACTGGGAATTTTTTCCTTCCACATTCCCTGTCCATAGGGCGGTTCGGGCACGTAGATCCCATATTCGGATCTGGCTCCGGGCCGAACCGGTATTTGCTTGGCTCATCGGCCGACTCCCTCGGAGCGGAACGCCCCCAGCCCGAAATGGCATCCGAAGCCCAGTGCCAGGGGGCCTTCCACCGGCTCCGGAAAGGTAAGGCGCCAGAAGGCGCCCTGGGTATCGGGCTGGGCAAGGCCCGGCTTGGAGCGGAAGCGGTGGAAGTGCACCGGGCGGCGCTCCCTGTCGCCCACCGCCACGCGCTCCACCGGCTCGATCCGCTCCGGCTCCGGCAGGTCGCGCTCGCGGCACTCCCGGCGGATCTGCTCTTCAGGCCCGAACTTGTTCTTCTTGCGGTGCCAGGGGTGGAGGTAAGGAGTCACCGACAGCCATACCCGGCCCGGGCCCGTGTACACCGTATCCGGCAGCTCCTCCAGGGCGCCGTGGCCCTCGAACAGCACCTGCCATTCCCCGCCGTCGCGCTCCCAGAGGCGGGTGATGCGGTCCAGGGCCCGGACCGCCTTGGGCGGCAGGCCGTCCGGGGCATGGACAAGGATGTGGTCGATGTAGCCGTCGCCGTCGGCGTCCTCGGGCAGATAGAAGGCGTGGCCGTGCCGGTTGTCGGCTGACAGCTCGTGGCCGGAGAGCACCGCGGGGATCTCCCCGCCGTTGATATTTTCCGCCTTGCGCATGGCCGCCATGCGGGCGATCTCGCCGATGCGCACGGCATTCTCCAGCCGTGGCAAGGGCTTGCCCGCCAGGGCCAGACGTACCGCGGTCACCCCGCGATCCCGCCAGCCGCCTCGGCGCCGGGTCGGACGTGGCCGAAAGGCCTCCATGGGCCGCTGGTAGATAACAAAACGGGCGCCGGGCGGACTGCTCCAGCCGACAGCTTGCAGGTCGGTGGTTTCGGCACGCAGGGCCCCGGGAAGGGTTTCCGGCAGGGTTTCCAGGAGCCGCTGCTGGGTCTTGTTGAGCTTCTTGGCGCCCAGGCCATGCCCCTCGACCACCGTCGCCCGCCAGGGCCCGTATTCGGGGGGATGGACGGGGGCGATAAGCTGGATCGGCTCCAGCGCCTCCCCCGTTGCCGTATTCACGGAGATGTCGGAGGGCCGGCAATCGG
>JABAHQ010002429.1_pt2 | contig 10470 bp, 12 predicted proteins | sample 7062091 | NCBI WGS metagenome assembly JABAHQ01 (sample SAMN14534359, study PRJNA622989) | marine sediment metagenome | biome: marine biome [ENVO:00000428]; feature: marine pelagic biome [ENVO:01000023]; material: deep marine sediment [ENVO:00002113] | place: India: Gulf of Kutch | collected... | reverse complement strand
TGCGCCTCGCCGTCGGCGTAGATGAACTCGTCGATCGTGTCGAGGAGCTTCTCCTGACTATCCCGGTCGAAGTCTTGGAAGATCTCGTAGCAGCGGAGCTTGAGCTTCGAGTGCACGAAGCTCTCCTGACTCTCCTCGTTCGAGACCGCCTCCGTGAAGAGGTCCTTCACGTGGCGGTCGATGCCCTCGAAGACCTCGTAGAAGTGAACGGTGAACTTCGCGATCAGCTCGGCCTTCAGCTTGGCGTCGGCCTCGGGCATCCCGTCCTCGACGCGATGGGCGACGAGCTTGCGGATGTAGTCCTTGATGAACTCTTTCTCGCTCTCGTCGAAATGACCATCGATGTATCCGAAGGTCGTGAGATAGAAGATGATCGCCTGAACCTGCTTTTCGGCGACCTGCGGATCACGGGAGAAGGTCAGCATCGCGCGAGCATCATACCGAGGCCCGCGTGTTATGGGGAAAACGATGGGCTCACAGACCGCGAAGACCGGGGGCGCAGGGGCGATGCCCCCGTCACCGAAGACTCTCTTCGTGGCCGGGGCGACCGGCTATACGGGCCGGGAAGTCGTTCGAATCGCGGCCGAGGCGGGCCATCGGGTGGTCGCGCACGTGCGCCCCGGCTCGTCTCGTAGAGCCGAATGGACGGCTCGCTTCGAAGCCATGGACGCGGAGGTCGACACCACGCCCTGGGAAGAGGAGGCCATGGCGCAGACCCTGACCCGCCTCGGCCCCACCGCGGTCTTCGCGCTCCTCGGGACCACGCGCGCCCGCGCCGCGTCCGAGGGCAAGAGCGCCGTCGAGGGGTACGAGAGCGTCGACTACGGGCTGACGGCGCTCCTTCGCCGCGCCGCCGAAGCCAGCGGCGCGTCCCCTCGCTTCGTCTACCTCTCCGCGATCGGCGTGACCCCCGAAACCCGCAGCCCCTATCTCGCCGTGCGTGCGCGCATCGAGAAGGAGCTGGCGGACGGATCCTTGCCCTACACGGTCCTTCGACCCGCCTTCATCAGCGGCGATGATCGCGACGACGGCAGGCTCGGGGAGCGCCTGCAGGCCGGCGCTCTCGATGGCGTCGGCAGGGTTCTCGGCGCCCTCGGCGCGAAGCGGCTCGGTCGACGGCTGATGACCACCAGCAACACGGCGCTGGCCGGCGATCTCGTCCGGATGGGACTCCACTCCGATTACGAGCGCCGCATCGTCGAGTCCGAGGAGCTCTCGAAGGTTTAGGCGACGTCACACACGTGCCGCTCGGCGCGAGAGGCGTTATCCTCCTTCTAGCCCGTGCCCCGAGCGGTCGCCAAGAGTACCCGAAAGAAGAAGAGAGACGGCAGCGTAGTGGAGCTGCGCCGTTACGCCGGGGCGGAAGTCCACGCACGGCAGCTCGACGGTCTCCGGGTCGCTCACGTGACCGATATCCACGTCGGGCGCGTCACGCCGCTCCGGATCCAGAAGGAAGCCGCCGAGCTCACGAATCGGGAGAAGCCCGATCTGGTCGTGATGACCGGCGACTTCGTCTGTCACGGCCAGGCTTACCTCGACCAGCTCACGGAGGTCATCGAGCTCTACGACGCGCCGGTGATCGCGGTGATGGGCAATCACGACTACTGGTCCGGCGTCACCGAGGTGCGGCGCGCGATCCGAAAGGCCGGCGCCGAGATCCTCGACAACCGCTGGACGTCGCTGACGCTTCGGCACCAGCGGTTGCAGGTGGTCGGCCTCGACGACGCCTACACCGGTCACGCGTCGCGGGCCGAGGCGGTCAAGGGGCTCGACCCGAAGCTCGCCACCCTGGGGCTCTCTCACATCGCGGAGGAGGCCGATGGCCTCTGGGCCCACGGCGTGCCCCTGGTCCTGAGCGGTCACACCCACGGCGGACAGGTCACGTTGGCACGGCTTCACGAGCTCTCGGTCGGCAAGCTCGCCGGTCACAAGTACGTCCACGGGCTCTACGGGTCTCGCCACGACCACCGGGAGCCGGAGGGCGCGGTCTACGTCGGCGCGGGGATCGGCGCCGCGGTGATCCCGCTCAGGCTGGGGGATCGCGGTCGCCGGGAGGTCGCGATGTTCGAGCTCGGAGAGAATCCGGGGGTCCTCGACGAGCACCACGAGGAGCAGGCGCCCCTCAAGGGTCGGAAGCCGAAGCTGCGCACCAAGCTCAAGCGTCACATCGCGGTGAAGAAGAAGCACCAGAAGCGCCAGAAGAGGCGCGCGAGGAACCGCGCGAAGAAGGACAAGAAGGGCTCCTGAGCACGCCCACGAGCGATCCGTTCGGCGGCTGGCAATCGTCCGCCAACCAAGCGGCCACATATCGTTGCTACGTTCCGAAGATGCAGGTGCCGGAAGTAGAAGAAGTCGTCTCCGAAGAGGAGCAGTCCTGGCGCCAGCGCCTCGTTTCCCTCGTGATGACGGGGAGCGGCTCCAGCGAGGATCTGGTGCCGCGCTTCCCGTGCGCCCTCCCCGAGGGCTTGCCCTGTCGCTTCGCGAGCGTCTCCTATCGCGCCGACTTCTGCGTGCTGTCCCTGCACCTCGAGACCGCGGGCGCACGCGAGAAGCTCCTCGCCCTGCGCGAAGATCTCGCCGCGCGGGGATTCACCTTTCCCATCGACGAGCCCGCGCGCATCCACGCCGCTGCTGCCGAGCCAGACCTCACGTCGTCCATCGAGATCGAGGCGCTGCCGACCGGTCTCCGCGTCGTGTGGTGGCTCGACGACGCGCAGGTTTCGTGGCTCCTCGACGATCAACGGTGCATCGAGCGCGCCCAGGCGTCGCGCAAGCCCGGTCGCCAGGGCGCCTGATCAGCCGGCGACGATCGCGGCGACGCGTTCGGCGATGGCGGGTGAGGCGGTGAGGCCGGGGGACTCGATGCCGATCAGGTTGATCAGCCCCGGGACGCCGTGGGGCGAGGCCTCTTCGATCACGAAGTCTCGGAAAGGCTCGCCCGGCCCGGCGAGGCGCGGACGGATCCCGGCGTAGTCCGGCGTCAGGTGGGACGTCTCGATCGACGGCAGGTAGCGCGCGACCGAAGCGGCGAAGGCGTCCGCCTTGTCCTCGTCGACCGCATAGTCGTCCCGCGTGTCGACGAAGGTCGCGTCCGGACCGGCGATGCATCGGCCGCCGAGATCGACGGTCAGGTGGATACCGAGGCCGGGGCCGTTGGGTACCGGGTAGACCAGCGCGGTCTCGGGCTTCGGCGCCGAGGCGGCGAGGGCGAAGTAATCGCCCTTGCACGGATGGAGCCGATAGCCCAGCGCGTCGACGTCGAGGCCCGCGAAACCCGCGACGCGATCGGCGTCGAGACCCGCGGCGTTGATCACCCAGGGGGCGCGGATCGAAAGGCGCTCACCCCGAGCGTCGTCGGTGTCGACCACGAGTCGGCCTTCGCCACCCGATAGNNGACGTCTGCGTCGTTCGCCCGGGCCTCCGCGCGAAAGCTGTCGATGACGCCGTGGACGTCGATGATCCCGGACTCGGGGGAGTGGAGCGCACCGGCCGCCTTCAGGAGCGGCTCGCGGCTTCGGACCTCTCTGGCGTCGAGCATCTCCAGGGTCACGCCGGCCGCCTCGGCGCGCGCATCGATCCGCTCGAGTCCGGCGATCTCCGACTCCTCCACGGCGACGATGAGCTTGCCCGTCTTTCGGTGGTCGATGCCCAGTCGCTCGGCCCGCTCGTAGAGGAGCCGCCGGCCTCGAACGCAGGTCTCGGCCTTGAGCGACCCGGGCGGGTAGTAGATCCCCGCGTGGAGGACGCCGCTGTTGCGGCTCGAGGTGATGCGCCCCGTACCCCTCTCGCGTTCGAGGACGATCACGGAGCGCCCGTCTCTGGCCAGGCGCGCCGCGACCGCGAGGCCCACCACACCGGCGCCGATGACCACCACTTCGCTTTCGAGCACGTCCGCATCATGGTGGCCCTCGGGCGGTGCTGGCAACCCTGGTACCCTCCGCGCCCATGACGAGCATTTTCAGGGACGACTGCCTCGCCGGTCGGGTCGCGCTGGTCACCGGAGGCGGCTCGGGGATCTGCAAGGGCATCACCCGTGCGCTGATGGCGCACGGCGCCCGGGCCGCGATCGTGGGCCGAAAGAAGGAGCGCCTCGACGCGGCGGCCGAGGCGCTGGCGAAGGAGACGGGGAGCGAGTGCCTCGCCGTCCAGGGTGACGTGCGCCAGACCGACCGGGTCGAGGCCGTGGTCGACGCCTGCATCGAGCGGTTCGGCAGGCTCGACATCGTGGTCAACGGGGCCGCGGGCAACTTCCTCGCCCCGGCCGCGCAGCTCTCCTACAACGCGTTTCGCACCGTCATGGAGATCGACGCCCTCGGCACCTACAACGTCTCGAAGGCAGCATTCGACAAAGCGCTGAAGGATGGCGGCGGCGTCATCCTCAACATCTCGGCCACGCTCCATCACGGCGCGACGCCGCTTCAGACCCACGCGTCGGCCGCGAAGGCCGCCGTCGACTCCGTGACCCGCTCCCTCGCCGCCGAGTGGGGAAGCCTCGGCATCCGCGTGGTGGGCATCGCCCCCGGCCCCATCGGGGACACGGAAGGCGTCGCCCGCCTCGTCCCGGACGGGATGAAGGACAAGATCGTCAGAGGTATCCCGATCGGTCGCTTCGGGACGATCGCGGAGATCGCGGATCTCGCGACCTTCCTCTGCACCGACGCCGCGTCGCTCATCACCGGCGACACGATCATCGCGGACGGCGGCCAATTCCTCCTCGGCTCCGGAGTGCTCCTGACATGAAGTGGCTGTTCCTGACGGTGGCGCTCGCCGGCTGTGGCGGGCCGAGGGCGACCGAGACCGAGACCGAGACGGCCACGGAGACGGAGACGGCCACGGCCACGGAGACGGAGACGGAGACGGAGACGGCCACGGCCACGGAGACGGAGACGGACGGCCACGGAGACGGAGACGGACACGGACACGGCCACGGAGACGGTCACCGAGCAGACGCGCCCTCGACCGTGTCCCCCGGAGTCGGAGTGGCCCGAGGGGATGGCCTGCGTCCTGGGCGGCACCTTCGAGCTCGGCGATCCCGAGGGGCGCCCCAACGAGCAGGAGCCGGGCGAGGTCTACGTCGACACCTTCTACATGGACCTCACCGAGGTCACGAACGAGGCCTACGAGACGTGCATCGAGGCGGGGATCTGCGAGCGGCCGATGCCGTTCCGGCGCTTCGGGCGCCCGCGGCAGCCGGCGGTGGCGATGTCGTGGTTCGATGCGCGGAAGCACTGCGAGATGCTCGGCAAGCGGCTGCCGACCGAAGCCGAGTGGGAGCGCGGCGCCGCCGGACCCGACGATACGCGCTTCCCGTGGGGCGACGATCCCGAAAACGCCTGCGAGCGCGCGTCGATCAAGAACGAGGACGGGGAGGGCTGCGGTCGCGAGATCACCTCTCCGGTCGGCAGCTTCCCGCCCGGCCACTGGGGCCTCTACGACATGGCGGGCAACGTCCACGAGTGGGTCAACGATCGGTACAGTCGGTGCCTCCGCGGCTGTGACAACGAGTGCGGCGACGACTGCTTCGGTGACAACCCACGGGGCCCCTGCGGCGGCACCCTCGAGCGTTGCCGCGGCTACGGGATGCGCTCGGTGCGCGGCGGGAGCTGGTACTGGCCCCTCGAACGCGCACGCGCTCAGGCGCGACGGGGCTCGGGTGCGCCGAACCGCGGACCGCACCGCTTCGGCTTTCGCTGCGCGAGGGATCTGATCGTCCCGGACGCCGATGAGGAAGCGGCCGGCGACGACGCGGACGCCGCGGGCGACGCGGACGACGCGGAGTAGCCGCTCGTCCCATCCATCCTTGAACAAAGGGCTTTTCCGGCCGTCTGACCCTCCGTTCGCGGGCGCGGCCGAGCTGAGCTAGGCTCCGCCCGCGCGATGGGAGGACAGGTGCGTACGATCTCGATATTGGCGGTGGCCCTCGCGTCGCTCCTCGCGGCGCCGCTGGCCTCGGCGCAGGGGAGGCTCACGGCCGAGCAGAGGCGGATCCTCGAGTCGGTTCCGTCCGAGAACCTCGAGCCCCCCGGCGAGCACTACTACCGCAGCAACGAGTGGCGGCAGGACCTGCTCCGCGAGCACCTCGATGGCCGCGGTGGAGCGCTGATCGGGGTCGGGTCGGACCAGAACTACACGATGGCCGCCATGGCCGGCTCCGAGTACGTCTTCCTCGTCGACTACGACCCGTTCATCCCGTGGGTCCACGAGATCTACGAGGTCCTCGTGAAGGCGTCGGAGACGCCCGAGGCCTTCCTCGCTCGGTTCAGCGAAGAGAATCAGCGCGAGACTACGGAGATGCTCCGAGCGCACTTCGAAGGGCGGCGCCAGGCGCGGCGCATGGTCCGCCACTTCACCGCGCGCCGCCGCGCGTGGGAGGGCTACTTGACCCGCGTCTCGCGGCTCGAGCGCGACGGCCGCCCGTTCAGCTGGCTCGCCGACCCGGCCATGTATCGCTACACGCGGCGCATGTTCCGAGAGGGGCGGATGATCTACCGCAACGGTGACGTCACGGGCGAGACCACGATGCAGGCGGTGGCGGATGCCTGTCGGCGCCTCGGCGTCGAAGCGCGGGTCGTCTACTTCTCGAACGCGGAGCAGTTCTTCGAGAACACGGACCAGTTCGTGGCCAACATGAAGGCGCTCCCCTACGACGAGCGCTCGATCGTCTTGCGAACGATACGCCATCGCGCGATCGAAAACGCCGAGGACGGCCGCTGGCATTACCTCGTCCACGACTTTCCCGACTTCGTCGCCCGCCTCGACACCGGCGTCTACCGGCGCGTCTTCTCCTTCACGGTCGACCTCTTGGCTGCCGGCCCGCCTCACCTGGGTAGCAACGGCATCTCGACCCTCACCGCCGACGTGCCGCGCGCAGCGGTCGAGGCCGCCCGAGAGCGCCGGCGCCGCCGCGAAGCTCGGCGCTCCAGGTAGCTCTCGTGACCCGGGCGCCGCTACTCGTCGGGGCGCTCCTGCTCTCCGCCGCTGCGTCCGCTTGCGGAGCCGAGGACGAGCGCGAGTCCCCCGACAAGCCGCCGAGTCCGGTCTTCGTCGACCCGGAGGCCGAGGTCAGTCGCGATCCGGACATGGAGAGGAGCGACGAGTGCTACCGGCGCGACGGCAGGCTCATCCACCCCCCCGCGTCGATTCCCGTTCGACGAGCGCTCACCCGGCTCCCGGCCGGAGAGCTCGTCGCGCTTCCGATGCGGAACACTGGGCTCTCGGGCAAGCACCAGCTCCACGTCGCTCGCATCACACCGCGTGACGGCGGCTTCGAAGTCGAAGTCTCCGCCACGCTGACCGCCGACCGCGAAGACGAGGTCCGAGACGTGAAGGCGGAGATCGCGCTGGGCCCCGAGGGCGAGCCGGAGCCGCCCGACGACGTGGACGGCGAGCCGCCCCTTCGCGTCCTGGACCCGCGCCACAGCGCGCGCCTCGGGTCGGCGTTTGCCGTCGACGCTCGCCTCTCGGAGGAGCGCGACGAGGTTGGATGCCCGATCCCGCGTATCGCGGTCGGTCGGGTGCGGCAGGCGGTGGAGATCCGCCCGGACGAATGGGTGGCGGTCTGGCGAGGTCAGTCGGCTCGGCTGGGCGAGAGGACCATATCGGTGGGTGAGATCGTGAACGTCGACACGATCGAGGGCTGCTACTCGGAGTCGCCCATCACCGTCGAGGACGGAGAGGGGAGCGTGACGGAGGCGAGCGTCACCGGGGAGGGCGTCACCCGTGCCGGCGACCTCCTGATACACGTGAAGAGCGGGGAGCTGGACTGGGCTTTGTTGAAGGTCGAGACCGCCGCAGCCGAATGAGCGCTAGCCCTCGCGCGTCTCTTCGGTCGACGCGCTTCGATGACGCGTGCGGACGTCCTCGACCAGCGCGTCGGAGAGAACGCCGTTCTTCTGGAAGTGACGCATCTCCAGGATCGACACGCCGCCCAGCTCGGCCGCGCTCTTTCCGTCCACGAGCTCGACGTACTGTTTCGGGTGGAACGGCATGAGCGTGGCCCCGGGAACCACGTCGACGCGCTTCAGAAGGTCGATCGTGGCGTCGAGGGAGTTCATCTTCATGTACGGGCACGTCGCGCACCCGCCCGCGACCGTGCAGCCCTCGCCGGCGGCGACGCCCGGGATGACCGGCAGGTCGCTCTGTTCGGTCTGGGCGATCGCCTCGCTCGCGACGGGGAAGATGATCTCGACCTCGACCTCGGGCCGGTCGGCGAGGAGGTCTCGGACCTTCTTCACGATCGCCGTGAGCATCCCGGCTTCGGTGCCGAGGACGAACGAGAGGCGCTTCGCTTCTCCGGCGGGCGCCTCTTCGACCCGATCGGCGATGAAGCCGAGGATGTTCGAGGTCGAGCCGACGACCCCGCGCCCCTCGCTGCTCGCTTCCATCCCCAGCTCGAACATCTCTCCGGGGACCTCGAGGTGGGCGGTCACCATCGCCTCGGGGTAGTCCTCGCGAACCCGTCGGGCCACGTCGGCGCCGAACATGTGGTGCACGACGCAGACGCCCTGCCGGAAGAAGTGGAAGCGCGGCAGGAGGGCGCGGATGGTCTCGGGCGTGTGGTCTTCGTGAACCGCGCGCACGGCGGCTTCGTCCATGTCGGCGAGGCTCGACAGGAGCACCTCGAGGTTTTCACCCATGTAGGTGTCCGGCCCGTAGAAGATCTCGACTTCGGGGATCTGCGATGCGGCCTGGAGCACCGTGCGCACGACGTTGGAGGAGGTGCAGGTGATGGTCGGGACGCGCGCCTGGGCCTCGGCCTTCGTGATCAAGCTGGTGTTGATGTAGACGACGTGGAGGGCGTTCGGCGTCTCCGCGGCTTTCCCGAGATAGGCCGCGTAGGCGGGGGCCGTCGCCGACTCCGCCAGGGAGCACCCGATGGGCTCCGCCGCGACGCGATAGACCGTCACGTCCTCGTGGCCCGACGCGTCGAGCATCGCCCGGACGTTCTCGCTCATGAAGTCCACGCCGAGGACCACGACGTTCTTCACGCCGGCCTCCGCCATGCGGATCGCGGAGTCGGCCATCAGGAGCGAATCGCTGATCGCGATGTGCGGCCAATCGCACGCGGTCAGGACGCCTTGGAGCTCCGGGTCCATGTAGAAGTGCGCGACGACTCCGGCGTTCTTCTCTTCGAGGAGTGAGCGCAGCTCCGCAACGACGTCGGGGTCCGGGCTCAGGAACTCCGCCTGGGCTTCGGCGAAGGCGCCGCGCGGCGTGAGCGCGTCGCGGGTGATGGTGAGACTCGGGAAGGCGGCGGCCATGGGCGGGAGTATAGGGCCAGCGCCGCCGGTTGACGCCCCCCCCGCGGCGCAACAGATTCGAGAGCGTGATCCGTCGAAGAGCGCTCGTCCTGCTCACCGCGTCCGGGCTCTGCTTCGCCGTGCCCGCGGTGGGCGTGGCCCAGCAGAGCCTCGCGGCCCAGCGCGCTCTCATCGCCGCGCGCTATCCCCAGATCCGCTGGGTCACCCCCGGCTCTCTGGCGCGTTGGGTGGGTCGCCCGGGCGACGGCGGGCTGGTCGTCCTCGACGCGCGGGAGGCGGACGAGTTCGAGGTGAGTCACATCCGCGGCGCCCGGCGCGTCGACCCGGATCTCGAGGACGTGCGCTCTCTCGGGATCGACGAGGGGGCGCGCATCGTCGTCTACTGCTCCGTGGGCTGGCGGAGCGGTGCCTTGGCCGAGCGGCTTCGCGAGGCGGGTTACCGACACGTCTACAACCTAGAGGGCGGCATCTTCCGCTGGGCGAACGAGGGTCGGGCCCTGTATCGCGACGGACGGGTCGCGCGAAAGGTTCACCCCTACGACCGCGCGTGGGGCCGCATGCTCGATCCCGAGCACCGAGCCGAGCTCGACTGACACACCGGGTCGATGTCAGAACGCGATGGGGTCGGGCTGCGCTTCGGGGAGCTCGAGGCTCAAGCGCTCCATCGGCAGGTTCTTCTGTGCCCGGTACGCGGCGTAGTGGGTCAGCACGCGGCGTACGTAGCGGTGCGTCTGGCTGAAGGGGATCTCCTCGAGGAAGGCGTCGAGGCTCATGTCTTCGTAGTGGTCGCGCATCCAGCGGCGGACGTTGTGTGGACCGCCGTTGTAGCTGGCCACCGCCAGGGGGAGCCGCCCGTCGAAGCGCTCGATGAGCGACGCCAGATACCACGCGGCGAAGTCGATGTTGGTCTCGGCGTCGAGGAGGTCCGCGGTGGTGAAGTCGTGCATGCCGCGCGCGTCGGCGATGAGGCGTCCGGTGCGGGGCATGATCTGCATCAGACCCACCGCTCCGGCGTAGCTGACGATGCGGCGCTGGTAGACGCTCTCGACGCGCATCACCGCGAGGAGGAGGTTCGGGTCGAGGCCGTGGCGGCGTGCCACTTCCTGAACGATGGGCTCGTAGGCCCGCGGGCGGGCGGCGACGCGGCTCCAGCCGGAGAAGCCCACGGCCGTGCCCTCGTCGCCGAGGGCCGAGGTGATGTCCGCCAGGG
>JABAHQ010002116.1_pt3 | contig 10471 bp, 12 predicted proteins | sample 7062091 | NCBI WGS metagenome assembly JABAHQ01 (sample SAMN14534359, study PRJNA622989) | marine sediment metagenome | biome: marine biome [ENVO:00000428]; feature: marine pelagic biome [ENVO:01000023]; material: deep marine sediment [ENVO:00002113] | place: India: Gulf of Kutch | collected... | reverse complement strand
CGGGCCCGGAGGAAGCTGGCGGCCCTGGGGCGGGAGATCGACGGGGAGCTGGACGCGGAGGTGGAGCGCACCCTGGAGCACCGGGAGCGGCTCCTCTCCCTGGCGACGGACACCGGTCGGGAGGTCGTGGACGCGGTCGGCGCCGGGCGCAGGGTGCTCCTGGAGGGCGCACAGGGCACGGCCCTCGATCTGGACCACGGCACCTATCCCTTCGTCACCTCCTCCAATACCACCGCGGCCGCCGCGGCCACGGGAATCGGCGTGGGTCCCACCCTGATCGACTCGGTGATCGGCGTGGTGAAGGCGTACACGACCCGGGTCGGGAACGGGCCCCTTCCCACGGCCTTCGAGCCCGCCATGGACGAGCGGGTCCGTGAGCTGGGTGGGGAGTTCGGGGCCACCACCGGCCGCCCCCGGCGCTGCGGGTGGTTCGACGCGGTCCTGGCCCGCTACGCCGCCCGGGTGAACGGCCTCACGGGCCTCGCCGTGACGAAGCTCGACGTCCTGGACACCCTCCCCGAGATCTCCGTGGCCACCGCCTACCGGACTCCCCGGGGCGGGACCGGGGAGTTCCCGGCGGACACCGCACTTCTGGGCGAGGCCGATCCGGTCTTCGAGACGCATGCCGGTTGGGAGGCCGACACCTCGAAGGCCCGATCCCTGGAGGAGCTCCCCGCGAACGCCCGGGCCTATCTCGAGCGTATCGAGGAGCTGGTGGGGGCCCCGATCCGCCTGGTCTCCGTGGGTATGAAGCGGAGCCAGATCATCCACGTGGACTGAGCGTCCCGGCCGGGAGGACCGGCAGCGGGACGCGATCTTGAGCCCGCGGCGCAGTCGCCCTATCTTTTCATGCTCTCCCCTGTCCGACCCTCCGGGAGGGTCGGGGACGGGAGAGTGGTTATTTGGGTCCCACGCGTTCACGCGAAGGCATGTTCGAGGAGCTCGCCAGCAAGCTCGACTCGGTCCTGGGGAAGTTCCGGCAGCGGGGCGTCCTCACCGAGCAGATGATCGAGGAGGGGCTCCGGGAGGTCCGGCGCGTCCTCCTCGAGGCCGACGTGAACTACAAGGTGACCCGGGAGTTCCTCGAACGGGTGAAGGAGCGCGCCACCGGCGAGGACGTGGTGAAGTCCGTCACGCCGGGTCAGCAGATCGTGAAGATCGTCCACGACGAGCTGGCCGAGCTCTTCGGGGGCGAGGTGGCCGCCGCGGGGATCGACTGGGCGCCGAGCCCGCCGACGGTGATCCTCCTGGTCGGCCTGCAGGGCTCCGGGAAGACCACGACGGCGGCGAAGCTGGCGGCCCGACTGGAGCGCCGCGGGCGCGAGGCGATGCTCGCCGCGTGCGATCTTCGGCGGCCTGCGGCCGTCGAGCAGCTCGAGCAGCTGGGCCGGCAGATCGACGTTCCGGTCCACGCGCACGGGACCGACGCCGACCCCGTGGAGGTGGGGAAGGGGGCTCTGGAGCGGGCCCGGGCGGAGAACCGCTCCGTGCTGATCGTGGACACGGCGGGTCGGCTCCAGATCGACGAGCCGCTCATGGAGGAGCTCCGGCGGCTGAAGGCGGAGCTCGAGCCCCGGGAGATCCTCCTGGTGGCCGACGCCATGACCGGACAGGAGGCGGTGCGGATCGCCGAGGGCTTCGACGAGGCCCTGGACGTGACCGGGGTGATCCTGACGAAGATGGACGGGGACGCCCGGGGCGGAGCAGCCCTCTCCATCTACGGGGTCACCGGCAAGCCCATCAAGTTCGTCGGCGTGGGCGAGGGGACGGACGATCTGGACTCGGCCGATCCCGAGCGGCTGGCCGGGCGGATCCTCCAGATGGGCGACGTGGTCGGCCTGGTGGAGCGGGCCCAGCGGGCCATCGACGAGGAGGAGCAGGCCCGGCTCCAGGAGAAGGTCCTCGGCAACGGCCGCTTCACCCTGGAGGATTTCCTGACCGCGATCCGCCAGATTCAGCGGATGGGTCCGCTGGAGCAGATCGTGAAGCTGATCCCCGGCATGTCGGGGAAGCTGCCCGTGGGTGCGGACCTGGACGAGAAGCGGATGAAGCACGTGGAGGCGATCATCCTCTCCATGACGCCGGACGAGCGTAGGGATCCCGGGATCCTGAACGGGTCCCGTCGGGCCCGCATCGCCCGAGGCAGCGGCCGGCCGGTCTCCGAGGTGAACCGGCTGGTCAAGCAGTTCGAGCAGATGAAGCAGTTCATGAAGCAGATGAAGCAGATGAAAGGGGGGCTGCCCTTCTTCGGGTAGCACCGTTCACCCATCTTCGGGCGGCGGCCCAGCGACGCTCGCCCCCCGGAGGGAAACCGAGAAGGTACCATGCCCGTACGAATCCGACTCCGGCGAATGGGCCGGAAGAAGCAGGCGCACTACCGAGTCGTGGTGGCCGACGGCGCGAAGGCCCCGAACGGCCGGATCGTCGAGAAGCTGGGCTACTACCGGCCGCTCTCCGATCCCGCCCGTCTCGTCCTGGACATGGAGCGCGTCGAGTTCTGGCTCTCCAAGGGGGCGTTGCCCTCGGACACCGTGGACAGCCTGATCAAGAAGGCGCGCCGGGGCGGGGACGATTCGGTGGCGATCGGCGAGCCGGACCCCGAAGAGGTGAAGGCGAAGAAGGCAGCGGCCCTGGCCGCCAAGCGCAAGGCCGAGAAGGCAGCGGCCGAAGAGGCCGAAGCCGCCGAAGACGAGGAAGCCGAGGCCGCCGCCGAGGAGGACGAGGAGCCCGAGGCCGAGGCCGCGGTCGAGGAAGAGGAGGTCGAGGAGGAAGCGGCCGAGGAGGAAGCGGCCGAAGCCGCCGCCGAAGAGGAGGCCGACGCCTCGGCCGAGGAAGAGGCCGCCGACGAAGAAGAGGAAGAGGACGAAGAGAAGTCCGACTGAGCCGGACGCTCCACCCGTACCCATGTCCGACCGCGACCCCGACCATCTGGTCGTGGGCCATCTCCAGAAGGCCCACGGGGTCAAGGGCGAGTTCTACGTCTCGCTGCTCACCGACCACCCCGACTCCACCTTCGTCACCGGCGCGGTGTTCCGCGTCGGCGACTCGACCGGCAACCGCCCGTCCGACTTCTTCCCCAGCCTGGAGATCGAGGCGGTCCGGCCCTTCAAGAAGGGCTTCCTGGTCAAGTTCGTGGGGATCGAGGACCGCACCGAGGCCGAGCGCTTCCGGGGACGCTATCTCCTCCGACCGATCGAAGAGATGGAGGAGCTGGAGGAGGGGGAGATCTTCTACCATCAGCTCCTGGGAATGGAGGTGGAGACCGCCGACGGTGCCCGGGTGGGATCGGTGCAGGAGGTCTACCCGCTGGAGCCCGCTCATCTCCTGGAGATCCGGGGAGAGCGCGGCGTCGTCCACGTTCCCCTGGCCGGCCACGTGGTGAAGGAGGTGGACGTGAAGGGCCGGCGCCTCGTGCTCGATCCCCCCGAGGGGCTCCTGGACCAGTAGTGCCAGTGCGGATCGACGTCGTCACGATCTTCCCCGAGTACTTCAACGTCCCGTTGGCCACGAGCATCCCGGGCCGGGCCGCGGAGGACGGGCTGGTGGAGTACCGGGTCGTGGACCTGCGGGACTACACCCACGACCGGCACCGGACGGTGGACGACTACCCCTACGGGGGCGGCGCCGGGATGGTCATGAAGCCCGAGCCGTTCTTCGAGGCGGTCGACGACCTGGAGCCGGGGGGGCCCGTCGTCCTCCTCTCGGCCCGGGGCAGGCCGTTCCATCACGAAGACGCGGTGCGCCTCTCCGTGGAAGAGGAGCTCACGTTCCTCTGCGGGCACTACAAGGACGTGGACCAGCGGGTGGCCGACCACCTGGCCACCGAGGAGATCTCCCTGGGAGACTTCGTGCTCTCGGGCGGGGAGCCGGCGGCCCTGGCGATCATCGACGCGGTGGTCCGCCTCCTCCCCGGGGCGCTCGGCGACCACGCGTCCGCCGCCTCGGACTCGTTCTACGACGACGGGCTCCTGAGCCCACCCTCCTACACCCGGCCGCCGGAATACCGGGGCCACGAGGTGCCGCAAGTGCTCCGGAGCGGAGACCACGCGCGGATCGACGAGTGGCGGGCCCGGGAGGCGGAGCGCCTGACCCGGGAGCGCCGACCGGACCTGTGGGAGCGGCGGAAGAAGCGCGGGGAAGAGCCGACGAAGAGTTGAGGGGGGAAGCCCTGGGGGGGCTCCCGGACCGGGACGACGGCAGGGTTCACCCGGGGGCCCCGCTGTGATAAATTACTGGTCTGTACCCACCGACGCGCGGGACCACCAGGAGGCCGACCATGTCAGACCTGCTGCGAGAGATCGAGAAGGAGCAGCTCCGGGACGACATCCCCGAGTTCGATCCCGGCGACACGGTCCGGGTCCTCTACCGCGTGCGCGAGGGAGAGAAGGAGCGGGTCCAGGCCTTCGAGGGCACCTGCATCGCTCGGCGGGGAGGCGGGGTGAACGAGACCTTCACGGTGCGGAAGGTCTCCAGCGGGATCGGGGTAGAGAGGATCTTCCCCGTCCACGCCCCGTCGATCAAGGCCGTGGAGGTGGTGCGCCGGGGCCGGGTTCGCCGGGCCAAGCTCTACTACCTGCGTGGCCTCCGCGGCAAGTCCGCCCGGATCCAGGAGAAGCGGCAGCTGTAGTCGCTCCGGCGATGCCGCCGGAGAAGCCGAGCCTCCGGGATTCCGGGGTCGGCGGTTCGTCGGACCCCGACCCCGAAGATTCGCGGCCTCCGGATCCCCTCGCCTACGAGCGGCGCTTCTGGGGCCGCTGCGTGGTCGTGGGGGTGGACGAGGTCGGCCGGGGTCCCCTGGCAGGCCCCGTGGTGGCCGCCGCCGTCGTCCTCCCACCCCGCACCCTCGTCGAGGGCGCCGCCGACTCCAAGACCCTCTCCCCCGGGGACCGGGAGCGCCTCGCCCGGGAGATCGGCAGGGCGGCCCGGACCGTGAGCCTGGGGGCCTCGTCGGTCCGGGAGATCGACCGGACCGACATCCTCAAGGCCACCACCCTCGCCATGCGGCGGGCCCTGAATCGGCTGGAGGCCCCCCGCGTCCAGATCGTCGTGGACGGCCGTCCCGTCCGAAAGCTCGGCTGGGAGCACGACGCCGTGGTGGGCGGCGACGACCGGATCCACTCGATCGCCTGTGCGTCGATCGTGGCCAAGGTCTGTCGGGACCGCCTCATGCGGAAGCTGGCCGCCCGCCATCCCGGCTACGGCTGGGAGACCAACGTGGGCTACGCCACCGCCGAGCATCTGGACGCGCTCCGGAGGCTGGGGCCCACGCCCCATCACCGGCTCACCTTCGGAGGCGTGCAGTACGAGCTGGAGTTGGGGTAGGAGTGGGGGCACTGGGACTCGAACCCAGATGCCGGGCTTAAAAGGCCCGTCCGTTACCGATTACGGTCATGCCCCCGACCGACGCTCCACATTCATTCCGGCCTCCCCGGCCGCGTCTTGGCCGCACGAGTGAAAGCTCGTCGGACCCGGACCCCGTATCAAGGACGCCCGGCAGGCCGAGCTGCGATCGACGTCGCCGGGCTCTTGCCGAAAGCGGTGGCCGGGACCGCTCTTCGTTCGCCGGACCGGCACGACGCCCCGCTTCGATCTCCGGCATTTCACCTGAATTCTGATCGGAGAGCCGTCGGCCGAGAGCGTGATCAGGTCGGTTCGCGAGAGATCCCCCGACTCCATGAAGACGGGACACCCGAGATCGATCAGCTCCGCCGCCACCTTCGCCTCGCCGAGCGCGCCTTTCCGCTTGGGATGGAGCCCCTGGACGTCGCTCGCCCGCCTCCGGCCCTCCGCACCCTCGGTCTCTCTCCCTACGCTTCGGGAATTGTTCGGGTTCCGTCCGCGCGCCGGAGTCACGAGACGGGACGGTGGGGGCGGAGGGGACCTCGCCGGAGTCGGCTTCGGGGGATAGCCGGCGCGTTCGTCCCCCCCTACACCTTCCCCTGCAGCCGCTGGGCCAGGTATTCGTCCAGGTCCGGACCGCCGTCCCGGTTCAGCACCGAGTTGATCCACGCGGTGCGCTCGAAGTGGAGCACGTGAAGCTCCCAGACGCAGCAGCAGAGCCCCGTGGGGGTGACGTAGCGGAACTCCTCGGGGGCGATCCCGCCCGCGGTGGACTGGTAGACGTGGTTGTGGAGCATGTTCTCGCCGCTCCACCAGTCCACGAGGACGTAGTTTCCGTCCTCTCCCTCGTGGACGATGAGGATCCCGATCCCGTACCGGCTCCCGGCGGTGGCCGGCCGGGGGAGCTCACGGAGGGCCAGGTCCTTGGCGGTGGAGACGAACTCCGCCGGCGGTCGCTTCCGCCGGGCGGAGATGCCGTAGACCTTGAGGGTCCAGTCGCCGGCCTCCCACACTTCCAGGAAGCTGATGGGGCGGGGCTTGTAGCCGCTGGGCAGGGCCTCGGGGGACATCGTCTCCTCCCGTGCGGGACGCGCGCTCGATCCTCCCGCGTCCGATCGACGGGCTCGCCTTGGAGCCGCACTCCAGCGGGGGACTTCGAACTCTCCCGGACGATATCCCCCGCATCGTCGTCGGGAAAGGCGGCGCCAGGCCGGATCGGATCGAGGGGTGGGCCGCGCGTCGGCCTCCCCCGTAACGATCGGCCCGGGTCCCCCGTAGGAATCGTCCGGAAGATCCGGAGCCCGGAAGCCCGGGTTCTCCTGGAGGAAGCGAACATGACCGACGAGGCTATTTCCCGATGACGAGCCCTTCAGCCAGCGCCACCCCCCGGGTGGCCTCGCACCGCCGCCGGGGAGCCCCCCGGGCGTTCCGTGTGGCGTGGTCCGCCGTCGCCGTCCTTCTCCTGGGGAGCCTGGCGCCGAGCCCCCTGGGGGCCCAGGATGCGCCCCTCGCCTGTGAGGAGGTCGACGGCTTCCACCGCCTGGACTTCTGGGTCGGCGAGTGGGACGTGCGGGTGGACGGTCGGAGCGTGGGCTCCAACCGGATCGAGAAGATCCTGAACGGCTGCGCGCTGCTGGAGCACTGGCGCGCGGCCGGGGGCGGGGAGGGGAAGAGCCTCTTCTACTACGATCCGGTGCGGGACGAGTGGAAGCAGGTCTGGGTGACCGGACAGGCCACGCGCACGGGAGGCCTCAAGGAGAAGCGCCTCGTCGAGAGGCTGGAGGGCGGTGGGCTCCGCTTCCAGGGCGAGATCCCCACGCCCGACGGGGGCAGCTACCTGGATCGCACCACCCTCACCCCCCTGGACGGGGACCGTGTCCGTCAGGTGATCGAGGTGTCGGGGGACGGAGGCGGGACGTGGCGCACCACTTTCGACGCCGTCTACGTCCCGGCGGGGAGAGGCTCCAGGGGAGCGCGCATCGAGGGCGCCCTTGACGCCCCGGCCCCCACCCCGACACAATAGGGCGGTTCGCAGAGCGGTTCATCGAGACCGGATCGAGCGAACGAAGCCCGTGGACACGTTCGGGGTGGCCTCGCGCTGAGGGCTGCCCCGTTTTCGTACTTCAGCGCAGTGGTTCCAGGAGTTGGATATGCGCATGCAGGGCAAGGTGAAGTGGTTCAACGACGCGAAGGGGTTCGGGTTCATCGAGCCGGAGGACGGCTCCCAGGACTGCTTCGTGCATCACTCGGACATCCAGGCCGACGGGTTCAAGTCCCTCTCCGAGGGCGAGCAGGTCGAGTTCGACCGCGTGGAGAACCCGAAGGGTCCGGCCGCCGAAAACGTCACCAAGCTGGAATCGTAGGTCGGAGCCGCGTCCGGGCGGGACGAGAGCTCGTCCGGGTCGCGAGATGACGGTGTACAGCTGAGCGCTCTGCAGGCACCGGGGTGTCGAGCCCCGGAACGCTTCGACGCAGAGGGATGTGCAGGTGGAGGGTCGCTCCGGAGCGCCGGGGCGGCCCTCTTCGCGTCGGGGCGTTCTTCAGGTCAGGAGAGAGATCACGAAGAGGATGAGGAGCACCGTGGAGACGATCCACACGAGGTGCGGGCCGCCGTCGCTCTCCGGACCGGATCGGTCGGCCGCCGCAGGGCCGACACGGTGGACGTGACGCGTCGTCCCTGACTCGGAGACCTCGATGCGCCGCCGATCGGCCGAATCCGGGGACGCCGGGCCTTCGAGGCCGCCCCGGACCGGCGCGTCGCCGCCGATCCGGCTCATCATGAATTCGTAGAGCTCCCGGGCCCGGGGCGGCAGCTCCTCGGGGTCGGAGTACTCCCTCCCGTCGACGACGATGCGGGTCTCGGTCCGCCCCTCGATCCCGGCGGTGGGGTCTGGACGGATCTCGGAGCGGTCGATCTCGACCACGGTCGTCTCGGATCCCTCCCCGTCCTCCTCCGGAGGGCCGAATGCGGCGCCCCGGGGGGCTTCCGGGCCCGGATCTTCGCCCTCGGCCCTGGCTTCGTAGATCCGGCGCACCTCCGGCGGCATCTCGTCGATGCTCCGGTATTCTCGGCCGTTCACGAAGATCCTCTTCATCGCGGGCACCCCTGGCGCTCCGGGCAATATCACTGTAGAAACTTACCACGCCCGCCTTATCGCGAACAAACCCGCCTGCCGATCTCCCGTCCATGGACTTCTCCGAGATCCGCACCCTCTATCTTCGGGAGCTGCGGGCCGCCCTCCGGGAGCGCTCGATCGTCGTGAACTCGATCCTCCTCCCGATCTTCCTCTATCCCCTCCTCCTCTGGCTCGTCTTCACCGGCATCACCTTCGTCCAGGGGCTCGAGGAGGGGTTCGTCTCCAGGGTCGCCGTCTTCGGCGTGCCGGTAGCCCACTGGGAGATCGTGGACAGCCTGAGGGCGGACGACGCGGTAGAGCTCCGGGACACCTTCCCCTCTCCCGACGCGGCCGCCGGGGCGGTGCGAGCGGGGGAGCTGGACGCGGCCGTGGATCTCCGGCCCTCGCCGTGGGATCTGGAGGTGATCGCCCTGGAGGTCGGCGATTCCGCGCTCCCGGGGTCCTCGCGGCCGGCGGGAGAGGGCCCGGCCTCCGTCCTCTCCTCGAACTTCAGCGTCCACATCGCCTACGACCGCTCCGAAGGCCGCAGCGAGACGGCCCGGCGCAGGGCGGAGGGGGTGATCGAGCGCTACAGGGACCGATGGCTCGAGCGGGAGGGCCGGGGGCTGGGGCTCTCGGCGGAGGAGCTGGCGGTCTTCCGGGTGGAACGCCGGAACGTCTCGTCGGAGCGTGAGATGGGCGCGTTCCTCCTGGCCGAGATGATCCCGGTCTTCCTGGTGATCATGGTGGCGCTCGGTTGCTTCGTGCCGGCGATCGACGCCACCGCGGGCGAGCGGGAGCGCGGCACCTGGGAAACGACGATGTCCCTGGCCGCGTCCCGGTCCAGCGTGGTAGCGGCGAAATACCTCTACGTCGTCACCCTGGGAGCCACGGCGGGGGTGCTGAACATCCTGGCGATGACGGCTTCGCTGGGAACGCTCGTGGGCGCCATGTTCGGCGACGCCCCCGCCGGCCTGGAGTTCGACTACCCCTCGACGGCGGTGCCCGTGATGGTGATCGGCGCCCTTCTCCTGGCCCTCTTCTTCGCAGCCGCCATGATGATCGTGGCCGCCTTCGCGCGTACCTTCAAGGACGGCCAGTCGATGGTGACCCCGATCTACCTGCTCGCTCTGGTTCCGATCTTCCTGGGGCGGGCGCCGGACCAGCACCTGACCCCGGCCCTCGCCCTGGTTCCCATCGCCAACGTGGCGATCATGATCCGGGACGCGATCCAGGGGGTCTTCCGGTGGCTGCTGATCGGGGAGAGCGTAGTCGTCGGGGTTGCCCTCGTCGCGGGCTGCCTGGCGCTGGCCCGCTGGATCCTGAGCTTCGAAGACGTGCTCCTGGGCTCCTACCAGGGGAGCCTGTGGAGATTCCTGAGGGAGCGGGGGACGGGCGGATGAGCCGCGAGCATCCCGTGGAGGTCCGGGCGCTGGCGAAGACCTTCTACGACGAGGCCCGGGGCGAAGTGCGGGCGGTGGACGGGATCGACTTCGAGTGCCGGGACGGCGAGATCTTCGGTCTGCTGGGTGCGAACGGGGCGGGGAAGACCACCACGCTTCGGATGCTCTCCACGATCCTGGAGCCCACCTCGGGGACGGCCCGGGTCATGGGACACGACGTGAGGGCGGAGCCGGGCGCCGTGCGGCGCAGCCTGGGCTTCTACTCGGCCTCCACCGCCCTCTACCCCCGCCTCACGGCCCGGGAGACCCTCGACTTCTTCGCGCGCATCAACGGCCACCCCGCCGACCGGGTGCCCCGGAGGGTCGACGCCCTGGTGGAGCGCTTCGGGATCGGAGAGTACGAGGACGCCCGTGTGGAGAAGCTCTCCACCGGGATGAAGCAGAAGGTGTCCATCGCCCGGACCGTGGCCCACGATCCCCCCGTGCTGATCTTCGACGAGCCCACGGTGGGACTGGACGTGATGAACGCCCTGGAGATGCAGCGGATCATCCGTGAGCTCCGGGAGGAGGGGAAGACGATCCTCTTCTCGACCCACATCATGAGCGAGGCCG
>JABAHQ010006208.1_pt3 | contig 10473 bp, 11 predicted proteins | sample 7062091 | NCBI WGS metagenome assembly JABAHQ01 (sample SAMN14534359, study PRJNA622989) | marine sediment metagenome | biome: marine biome [ENVO:00000428]; feature: marine pelagic biome [ENVO:01000023]; material: deep marine sediment [ENVO:00002113] | place: India: Gulf of Kutch | collected... | reverse complement strand
AACGACGTGGTCTATCGCTACGGCGCCCCGCGCGGATTTAATGTACCGGGGAAAGGTTTCAGTCTTTTTTCTGAACCAGGAAGTGTCAATTAAATCGCAAATGCAGAAGAGAGGGCCTCCAGCATTTCCTAATCCGAAAGCCCCGCCTGGTGGTTCCGAGCAGGCTTTTTCCTTGCTCACTCTCCGATGAGCGTCGACACTAGGCGGCCGTGCGTGCGCAAGACACAGGGTCGCCCATCAGCCAGCCCCCGTCAATAGGCAGTAACGTGCCGGGTGCTCGGTCAAAGCACCTGCTTACGTCCACAATGGCCACGGCGTGCGCGCCCGGTTTCTCGTCGGAGCGGTGAGGGATCTGTGGGACCCGCACCAGTCACCCATCGGGATCAAGGCTGCCCCGCAGGGCCGCCCCCGGCCATTGGCCCCAGAAGATCGTCGGTGCCAAGCCGCCTCCACTCGATGGGGCACAGAACCTGGGTGGTGTCCAGAAACTCTCGCACTTTTGTTTAGCGGTGGTCCCGATCTGAGCTCATGCCACGTCAGCCTCGAGGGCATCGAGATCGCGCAGCGTCCCACGCAGGTCGTTGCCCAGGCGCCTTTCGGCCAAAGCTCGGTCTTGCTCGTCGATGACCACCACCACGTGATTGTTTGAATGCAAATCGATCGCGCTGTACAGTCTCATGGTCAGCCTCCTCTTGTCGCCCGTTGGCGTATGGTTCCGCACATCGATTGTAAGCCGGCGCGCGCGGAAGGGGCTGGCTGCATGATTATCAGACCAACGTAACCCTCGAATTTTCAAGCAGAAACACCGTCTGCGGCAGGCGCCGTAGATGACGCTGTTGCGCCTCCGCGAGCGGGTGGTATTCTGAGCACACAGCGTGATCGGTGTTACGCTGCGCCTCGGGCATTGACGGCCGAGAGGATGCGGTACGCGCCTCTGATCGCAATAGGGTGCCCTCGCACAGCGGAGTCTCAAGAGGTGGAAGCGATCCCCAGGCGCGTTAAAATCGTCAATGTTTTCGGCGACTTGCGATCCAGGACCAAGCAGACGCCGTATGGCACGGTCGGCTACGTGCATCGTGGCTCGGATCTCGAGGTTGTCGTCGTGCGCAAGGAGGGCGAGGCGATAGACCCGGACTGGTACTCGCAGCCGACCACAGACCACATCCTCGTGCTTCAGGGCCGACTGAAGGTGGAGTTTCCCCGCTCACGGGGGCGGATACTGCATCCGGGCGATTTGCTGGTGCTCCCGAAGAATACCCGGTGCCGCGCCTACAGCTACCCCCGGCGGCGCGGTTCCGAGACGGTTTTCCTCGCCTTCTACCGCAAACCTGCGGAAGAGGACGGATAGGCCACCGGTTGTGACCAGCACCGAGGATCGTCCGCGAACAGGTCTCCGTGGCACGCCAGCGCCGCGGCCCGGCAGCCACCGCATTTCTCTCTGACCGAACAGACCCGGCACATCCCCTTGAGATTGTCGCGATCCTGCAGCTTGGCGATCAGCGGCGAATTCGCCCAGATTTGCTGAAAGGGCCGCTGCCGCAGATCGCCGACCGCATCGGGGATCAACACGCAGGGGGTCACCAGGCCTTTGGGCGTGATGCAGGCTTGACCGCGCCCCGCTGCGCAGCCAACGAACTCCCGCCGGTCGAGAAGTTCGGGCTCGATCAGGACCCGCTGCGCGAGGTGCGAGGTGAACGCCATCCGCTCCTGATAGTGCTCCCGAAGCGTCTTCCAACGCAGGAAGAAGGCCTTCCACTCCGCGGCCGATAGCTCATCGGCGGCGGAGCCGCGACCGACCGGGACGAATTGCGAGACGTTGAACAGGGCGACACCGGCGCGAACCGCCTGCTCGGCCAACGGCTCGAAATCGGCAAGGTTTGTCCGCTGCGGCGTATAGCAGACGTGCACCCGCAGCCCGACGGCCGCGGCCGCCTCGATTGCAGCCCATACCCGAGCGGACGATTTGTGACGGCGAATCGCATCGTGCGCCTCGGCCATGCCGTCGATACTGACCTGCAGGCGGTGTAGCCCGAGCTTGACCAGTCGTTCCAGGTCGTCTCCACGAAATCGCCATCCATTGGTGCCGAGGCCAACCCGAAAACCGCGCTCGACTGCCGCCTCCACGATCGCGAAAATGTCGCTTCGCAACAGCGGTTCGCCCCCCGAAAAGGCGATGTCGATCACTCCCGCGTCCCGCAGTTGATCGAGGATACCTTCGATCTCGTGTACCTCGAGCTCGTACGGGTCCCGAGCCCCGCCTTCCGCTGAGCAGTGACGGCAGCGCAAATTGCACAGTCTCGTCAGTTGCCAGAGCACATGCAGGGGATAGCGCGTCACAGGCCGCTCCACCGTCTTTCCTCGGCTCCAGCGAGCTTGGCGGACGGCACCGGCCTGCGCAATGCGACGCGGGTATACTCGGCGGACTCGAACTGCAGATAAAACGCCGGTATCAGGTGGACGCGCGCTATTCCCCGTGGCGCGAGACGTACCGATACATCGTTCATATGAACCAGCCCGGCCTCTCGCAACCGGATAAGTTCCGGCTCAATCAACAACGGCGCCGAAGGCCCGAAGCGGTGCGCGAGGTCTTCCAGCGCGAACCCGAGGCGCTTGGTTAACGCCAACAAGATCCACCGGCGCACCTGGTCGGACAATCCCAACGGTATGGCATATTCGGTGAGCTGGTTCGGATCACGTCCGCAGTAGGTGGTCAGATCTGGGGTATTTTTCAGGTAAGAGCCGTCAAGGAAGGATTGGGCCGAGACGCCGAATCCGGCGACTTCACCGCCGTCCCAGAAATGGCGGTGATGCCGGCACTCATAGCGCGCATCCAAGGCGAAATGCGCCGCCCCGAGGCGCCGGTAGCCGCGATCCTGCAGGTGTGCGGCCGCGCGGCCGAGGCGTTCGAGGCGCGTTCCTTGCCCCCCTGCCGCCTCGCGTGGTGTATCCGATCGCCCAAAGAGCGCCGCGGCGGGCCGCAGCGCGAAGGGATACACCGACAGGTGCGGCAGACCGAGATCCGCAAGGCCGTCGAGCGTCGTGAGCACCGTCTCCTCGGTTTCGCCGGGCAGGCCTACCATCACGTCGGCATTGAGGTTTTCGATCCCGACCGACCGTGCAACATCGACCAGCCGCTCGATATGCGCACTGGCGCCTTCCCGCCCAAAACCGGCCAAGAGACCGTCGTCCAGGCTCTGGACCCCAAGACTAAGACGGTTGACCCCCACGGCCTGGAACAGCGCGAGCTTGCGCTTGGTGAGAGACCGCGGGTTGCACTCGACCGTCACTTCCGGAATCGACGCAAACGCCCAATAGCGTTGAAGCTGGTCGAGCAGCCACGACCACTCATCTGCGGAAAGGAGGCTGGGAGTACCACCGCCAAAATAGAGCGAACCGACCTGTACTTCCGGGTCCGTTTCGCGCCAGCGATGCGCGATTTCCCGCACCAGCTGCTCCAGGTATGCGCGGCGTTCGTTCGCGCCGCACCCCGCGTACGCGACATAGAAGCAGAAGTCGCAGCGGGCGCGGCAGAAGGGCAGGTGCACATACAGATCGACGGCTCCCGCGATCCGCGGGGCCTTCGGTGACGCGGACTGGGGTTCAGTGCTTGCAGGCATTGGCCAGCACGAATCCGTTGTCAAGCTCGATCTCGACGTCGCACTCTCGCGCCAGCCAACCTTCGAGGGTGCCTGCATCGATCTCATGCAGGTGGGCGCTTGCCTCCGCGACGCCGAACATGGCCCGCTGGGCCTTGTGGCGTTGGTATGTCTTGTTACTTGCATCACCCACGAGCACGAAGATTCGCCCGCCGGGCGCGGTCGCGCGCACCAGCTCCTCCAGCGCCCACTCCGGCATTATTACATGGTCGAGGACATCGATGCACAGTGCCAGATCGAAGGCGCCGTCGTGCAGCGGAAGGCGCTCGGCAAAGGCCTGTATCAAGGGCGCGGAGTGCGTATTCGTTGCGATCGATGCGTCGACGCCCAGGTACGGGCTGTTGGGGAACTGGTGCGCCCTGAACGCGGTGCCGCAGCCGACGTCCAGCACCCGGCGTCCAGCCGCGTAGGTGCGAAGCGCAAGGTATCGCAGAACCGCCGCGGACGACAGGCGATGCGCTGCGGTGCGCTTTTCTTCGAACGGGGGGAGGGCATTGGCGTGCTCACACTTGCGCCGGCGCCACTGGACGAGCGGCAAAATCGCGGCCTGCCAGGCATCTTGGGCCGCCACGGGCAGTCCTTCGGCGCACAGCCGAGCCATTACCGGATCTGCCGTAAAATTCGGGACCGAGACGGCACGGGGATAGGCCGCGCCGCAGCCGAGACACCGGACAGCCGGCGCCTGCCACTCCAGCGATCCCCGGCAGAGGGGGCAGCGGGCGGCCGCCCGCGCCCAGTCCGGGATGCGCTCCTGCGGATCGCCTTGTGATATCAGGCGTCCAGCAGCTTTCGTTCCACTAGATTCTTTACGAAAAGCAGTGTCAGCCACTTCGCGTGCTCCGCTGCGGTCGGTTCGAGCCCTGTCACAAAATCCGAGATCGCGCTCTCGAGCGTTCGCGTGCCGTCCAGCATCTGCAAAAAGGCGTGGCCCTCACCCGAGATCAGGTGCAGCTGGTCGGTGGCGGGGTTGTAGAGCAAGTAGCCATCTGTTTCCGGTCGAACCACGACATCAGGCTTCAGGTGCCAAGGGCTCGCAAGAAGGTCCATCGACTTTTCCTCCATCAGACTCAGGTGCCGGCGATATGCCCGTTCGCCTTGGCGCATCGTCCTTGCGGATCCAACAGTAGGCATCACCCCCGAACGGGGTGCCGTGATAGGCAAGGCTCACGGACCGGCAGCCACCGCAGGTGCGCTTGTATTCGCAGGCCGAGCAATTTCCGGAGACGATGTTGTCGCGATCGCGAATGCGCGCGAGGAGCTCTGATTCCTGCCAGATGCGTACGAACGACCGCTCCCGAATATCCCCGACCGCCAAGGGGAGGGATACGCAGGGCGTGACCTCGCCGTTCACCGTAATCCGGCAGGTCACCACGCCGGCGCCACATCCGATGTATTTCCGGGATTGATCGGGCGGGACGAGCATCGAGACCCGGCAGTCGTGCCAGAGGATCTTCATCCGGCCCTCGTACTCGCGCTGCATCGCCGTCCATTCCGAAAGGATCCACTGCAGCTGCCGATCGGTCAAGGCCAACGCCAGCCCGCCGCGACCAACCGGCACATAGGTGGAAAGATTCGCCTTGCGCACGCCGCGCTCGGCGGCAAGCTCAACGACCCTTCGCCCATCTCGGTAGTTGATCGCGGTCGGTGTGAACCCCACGGTGACCGGGACCTGGGCTTCGACCAGCCGTGTCATGGCCTCCAGTGCGGTCTCGAAGAGTCCTGGGCAGCCACGAAAGCGATCATGCAGCTGCGCCGTCGCCCCATCGAGGCTTACGGTCACGTTCTGCACCCCGAGCGCCTGGAGACGGGCGACGTTGGCCGGCGTCAAGAGCTTGCCGTTGGTGCCAATGGTTACGCGAAGACCCTTTTGGATGGTGCGTTCGACGAGTACCGGCCAATCCGGCCTGGCCAGCGCCTCGCCGCCCGAGAACCCGAGGATCAGCACACCCATTTGGGCAAGCTGATCGATGAGATCCAGCGCCTCGGTCGTGTCGAGCTCATCGGGTGCGGCGTGGGGGCCCGCATCGGAGTAGCAGTGCGCACAACGCGCATTGCACCGATGCGTCACCTCCCACACCACGTAGAGGGGACGCCGAAACTGCGGCGGCCGGTTCATCGGTTGCCCGGCGATCTCAGACGATGGCCCAGGCAATGAGGGAGAGCTCTCCCAAGTCCTGGATCGCCAGCTTCGAGGCCGCGGAAAACGGTTGGTCCGCAGTGACAGGCAGGTAGACCGTCATCTTGCGAAACTTGCCGTCTTCGATCTCACAGACGTTGACGCCTCGTGTGATCACCGGGACGCCAGAGTCTTTATCGGCTACCGTGGTTGACCACTCGATAGCGGCCATGTCGTCGCGCGCGAAAATTGACGACGGACAGGAATGTCCCCGTTCCAAGCGCTTCTTTGCGCCCGATACCATCTTCTTGAATAGCTTGTCGATTTCGGACCGGCCTCGGAACACCGCGGCCTTAACTCCCGTGCCGACGTACTCTACAACCGCGTCCGGAGCGAACATGGATTCCATCGCCTCGGCGTCGCCCGAGTTATAGGCATCGAAAAACTTACGGACAAGGATTTCTGCTGACATGGACGTCCCTCCCTGGCTTGTTGAGAAAGCGGGGCTGGTGGGATTTGTCCCAGCCGCCTGCAAGACAGTTTATACCGCGCGGGAAAGACGTCAAGATAAATGCGGGAACAAACGGAACCACGCGGCCCGGAGCCTGTCTGGATATGCCGCCGATAGGGATTGAGAATACGCGACGAAGTCCCATGGTACGCAAGGCTACCCAGGCCCGCATCCTCAGACATGTCGAGGCCAATGGGAGGATATGGGGAAACGGCCGGCGAAGGACAGCACGTAGCGACCAACCAGCGCGGGAAGCGTTCGGTCGACCCAGGAACTCGCAACAACATCGAAGGTAGGCGGCCGGACTGGCGGCCAGCTATTCGGCTACGAGGAGATCGCTAGCCGTCAAGGCCTACCTGGGCATCTTTTTTTTTCGCAAGCCGGACGCGAGGCACCCAGGACGCTTCCGGAACCGGGCAGCGCTGCGCGAGCTTGTGTGCAGGGGCCTCTGACGGACCGCGAAATTGCAGGCTGCGCGGGATGGGGAGGTTGGAAGTGGTTAGGTAGGGACTGTATCAGCTGGGCGTCGAGTTTTATTAGCACACTCTAATGGCCCGACGGTCGGGGCCGCCCGGGCCGGGAGGGTGGGACGGGCGCGACAGGCTACAAGCCGGGTCTTCTGATGGACCTGTTGGGGATCAGCCGCGAGCAGCTGCGCTACTGGCGCCGCGAGCTCGATCCGCTGCCTTCGCGGGCGCGCTTCAGGCAACGCCGCCTCTGAGCCGATCCCCCGTCGGCCCCGGGGGCCTTGCGCCCCCTCACGGTGGGTGGCTGCGCGTCCGGCGCGGTCCGAGGGACCTTTTGCGCCCGGGTGCACCATTGACTCTTATTTTGGTGCACCCCGCCTCCTGGGGTTTTTTTCCGGAAAAAAAGCCTATACTTGAGGGCACCGCGTGTGCGAGGAGGGCCGAGCAATGGTCCCCGGATCGCACCAAAATCACACCTGAAATGGTGCAAATGGCCCTCTCCGACGCCCGATTTCCACGCCCCCGGCCGAAGCGACTCTTTGAGCCCCCCGAAGAACGGCTCGTGAGCTTCCCCATCCAATCGGTGCGCATCGATTGGGAGCGCCTGCAAGCCAAACGGTCCACCGTGCTCGAGACCATCGACGCGATGCCGGCCTACCTGTTGAAGCCCGAGGTGCTGGCGCTGCTCGACGCCGACAAGCACCCGACCTACCGGCTGATCCTCGATCTCATGTGGACCACCGGGGCGCGCATCTCCGAGGTGCTGGCGTTGACGCCGGCGAGCTTCGTCGACGACGGGTATGACTTCGGGGTGATCCTAAAGACCCTGAAACAACGCCCCGGCCGGCCCAGCAAGGCCGCGCTGCAGCGCTCACCCAAGCGCTATGTGCCGATTGCGGATCTGTTGTTACAGGACCGGATTCAGAGCTACCTCTACGCGGGGCGGTTTCGCAAATCGGAGCGGGTCTTTTCCATGGCCCGCCAGACGGTGAACCGCCACATCGCTGCGCTGGTCGCGCGGGTCGGCGGGGCGCCGTTTTCGATCAGCGCGCATACGTTTCGCCATTCGTTTGCCATCCACTTGCTGCTGCACGGGCGGCCGCTCAAATACGTGAGTCAGCTACTGGGCCACAAATCCATCGACAGCACGGAGATCTACACCAACGTGCTGACCATCGACGGCGGGCATTTTCTGGAAGGGGTGGATTTTCACTAGCAAACGGTAGGAACGTCGAGACACGTAATGTCTGCGCAAAGGCTCTGACGCCAGGCTCCGGTTGTCGGACTAAGGCAGTAAAGACATAGGCGAGGAAAAGACTTTCTTTTGCAAGTAATAATGCAGTACATTATCAATATTGCGTATGTACGGCTACAATTCACGAGGGGACGTTGATCGCATGCGGCGCCCGAGACCGAAAATCAAGACAGCGACAGTCACATTGCGAGTTGACCCGGAAATCAAGGCGGCTGCAGAGAAAGCCGCTGCTCACGATCATCGCAGCTTAACGAATCTGATTGAGGTGCTCCTGGTCAACCATTGTAAGAGCCTGAATCTCTATCCCTTGACGCCCCCTTCGAAGGACAAATCCAGATGACGAAAAAACAAAAGGGCCGTAAAAGGTCTGTTTCATCACGCCTGCCCGATGCCGCCAATCTTGCTGAAATTCGCTTCTATCGTGCCAATGAGAAGCCCTATGGCGCTTTCAGCAATCTTTACAAGCGCGCGATTGTATTCGAGGGAGTGACGTTCCCCACGGCTGAACATGCGTACCAAGCAGGGAAAGCGCGTAAGGATGCGGTTCGTGAATGGATATTGAGTGCCCCGACTCCCTCTCTTGTAGCAATGGCTGCTCACGGGCTTTATACGTGGGATATCGTGCCGAATTGGGCAACTATTAAATTCGATCGGATGCGCGACGTCCTCCGTGCCAAATATACCCAGCACGAGGACCTGCGTGAACTGCTCCTCTCTACTGGCGACGCACGTTTGGTGGAGGCATGCCGTACAGATAATCCAGTCAACAGAACGTGGGGCGAGGTCAACGGCAAAGGCAAGAATATGTTGGGCGTATTGCTCATGGAAGTCCGAAATGAATTGCGAAGGGCCGAACGAAAGCAAGGGGCATCCAGGAAGAAGCCGAAGCGCAGACAAGCGCGAACACGAACAGCCGGACCTATTGAATTTGCCTGAATTGGCTACGCCTCACGATGTCATCCAACCAATATGGTACCGAACTAGGTCAATTGGCCGCCACCTACAGCGCAGCGATGGCTGTCGATGTTTCGCGGCTGAAGGCAGCAATCGCCGGTGCTAGTGAATCTAGCGTCATCGGCGTCGGCTCGGGTGGTTCATTGACAGTGGCTTCTCTACTCTGCAATCTGCACGAGACTTACACAGGTCGTGTTTCTCGCCCCTCGACCCCTCTGGAAATTATATGCAACCCGACGCTTGCAGCTTCTAGCCCCGTTTTCCTAATTTCAGCAGAGGGTAAGAATCCGGACATTGTCGAGGCGCTACAACGTGCTCGCCGGCACAGTGCGCGTACTGTGCATGTGCTTACGAACCGTGAAAATTGCCCATTGATGGAGAGCGTCGGACAGCTAACCGATGTTAGGACGCACGTCTTCGAACTTGAGAAAAAGGACGGTTATCTTGCGACCAACAGCTTACTGCTCGACTCGATATTGATCGCTAGAGCATATGGTGAACTGAACCAAAGCCAGGACCATCTACCCAAAGAGTTTTCCCAACTGACTATTGGAAGTCAACCGCTTACTGACTGGCTCGTTGAAGCCGAATCTTTTGTAGCTGAATGTGTTGCGTGTGGCGCAATCACGACAATTTATTCGCCACTGCTTAAGCCGATTGCGACCGATTTTGAATCTAAGTTGTCGGAGGCAGCTTTGCTCCATGTCCAACTGGCAGACCTGCGATCGTACGCGCATGGAAGACACCTTTGGCTTGCCAAGAGACCGGCCGATTGCGCGGTGTTGGCGCTAACGGAACCTTCGCTTGGCGGTCTCTGGGATGGCATGCGGTCTCTGTTCCCCTCTAATATTCCAACCCTCACGATGGATCTTGCTGGTGCCAGGCCCCGCGATCTGATAGCCGGTTTGGTCGCTCAGATGCACCTTGTAGGTGCAATCGCTAGCAATCTGGATCAAGATCCTGGTCAACCAGCTGTTCCCGAATTCGGGCGCGACCTTTACTATCTGAATCTTCCAGAGGTGATCCCTGCGCCGACCGAAGAGGAGACGGGTATTGAGAGATCGAAACGCGATACGCTCGGGGCACGCTGGCCCTTCCATCGCAACCATGGTCCCATACAAAGGGCCAAGGATGAATTCATCAGGACTTTGGAAAGGCAAAGATTTCGAGCTGTGGTGTTTGACTACGACGGGACCGTTAGTAGTTCTCAACGAGATGAACGCCCACCATCAGAACACGTCCTTCTGCACTTGCAGCGCCTGGTCCGAGCCGGGATCGTCGTAGGTATCGCGTCTGGCCGAGGAGGTTCCGTACAAGAGTGCCTCGAAAGGTCCCTTCCTCGTGACGTATTGAAGAAGGTTCAGCTTGGGCTATACAACGGCGGGTCGATTGCCGACGCCGCCACAACTCCGGCTAAGGAGCACGAGACTAGTGAATTCGTAAGCCACGCTACTCGAATCATCGTGCGCCTTAAAGCCCTCGGCGTTCCCATCGATGTACACAAGCCGACACAT
>JABAHQ010002838.1_pt5 | contig 10473 bp, 11 predicted proteins | sample 7062091 | NCBI WGS metagenome assembly JABAHQ01 (sample SAMN14534359, study PRJNA622989) | marine sediment metagenome | biome: marine biome [ENVO:00000428]; feature: marine pelagic biome [ENVO:01000023]; material: deep marine sediment [ENVO:00002113] | place: India: Gulf of Kutch | collected... | reverse complement strand
TCCCGGTTAATTGAATAACGAACTGACCGACGTCTCCCGGTGGATCCGGAGAATGGCTTCCCCCAGCAGGGGAGCCACGGACAGAATCTTGACTTTCGGATTGTTTTCGATCCCGTTCCTGAGCGGAATCGTGTTGGTGGCCACCACGGATTTGAGGGCCGACTTGGAAATCCGTTCCGAAGCGGGGCCGGACAACACGGGATGGGTGCAGGCACAGTGCACCTCTTTGGCCCCCGCGCCCATGAGCGCGTCGGTCGCTTCCAGAAGCGTGCCCGCGGTATCGACCATATCGTCCACGATGAAGGCCACCTTGTCTTTGACATCGCCGATGATGTGCATGGCCTTGGCCACGTTGGCTTCCTCCCGCCGCTTGTCGATGATGGCCAGGGGGGTTCCCAGCCGCTTGGCGAAGGCCCGGGCGCGTTCCACGCCCCCCGCATCGGGCGAGATGACCATCAGGTTCGGCAGATTCAGCGATTTGATGTAATTGACCAAGACGGTCATGGCGAACAAGTGGTCCACGGGAATGTTGAAAAATCCCTGGATTTGCCCGGCGTGCAAATCCACCGTGAGCACCCGGTCGGTCCCGGCCGTCTCCAGCAAATCCGCCACCAGCTTGGAGGTGATGGGCACCCGCGGCTCGCATTTGCGGTCCTGCCGGGCATAGCCGTAATAGGGGATCACCGCCGTGATCCGCTTGGCCGAGGAGCGCCGGAGCGCGTCGATCATGATCAGCAGTTCCATCAGGNNTCGCCGCCGCGAACGTTTTCCTCGATCCGCACGTAGATCTCCTGGTCCGAGAAATCGCGGATCACGGTGCCACCCAACGGGACGTTCATGTATTTGCAAATGTCCTGGGCCAATTCCGGATTGGCCCGCCCTGAAAAAATGAGCACCCGTCCATTGCCGTTGCTGTCCATGTCCCCCTGTCCTGTCGAGTATCAAAAACTGGGGCGGGAGGATTCGAACCTCCGAATGCAGGATCCAAAATCCTGTGTCTTACCGCTTGTCGACGCCCCACCGTTTCCGGAATTCGATCAAACCCACTCGTTCCTATTTTACAAAAGATTTCCGACTTGCCGTACCGGTAAGGTCGAAAGACCTGAGAATAGATTGACCCTCGAAGAAACGGGCCGGATGTAGAGGTAAAGATTAACGAAATTTGGGGAGGATTTCAGAGCGCTGTGAGAAGACACCGCCCGACGCGACTAGCCCCCGGATCAGCCCTCGTTGACTAACTTTTGGGATACTTCGTGATGCCTTCCGGCAAAAAATCGGAAAAGTTTGTGATCGTTTCGGTTAAAAACAGCTCCCCGCCCGTTGTTTTGCCGATTTCGGCGTAGGCTCGCTTGGCCTGATCGAGATGGTCGAAAATGCCGAAAACCGTTGAACCGCTCCCTGATAAAAGAGCTCCTTTCGCTCCCTCGGCCAGCAATCGCTCCTTGATGGCTGGAATTTCTGTATACCGTTGTTCTACAACAGGTTCCAAGTCATTGACCAGCCGCTCTCCCAATTGGGAAAATTGAGATTTGGACAAAAATTTTTTCAAAATGCTAATATTATTTTCCCGTTTTGTCAACTTCAAATTGAGGTTCCGGTAGACCCAGGCGGTGGCGATCGGGAACCCCGGAAACACCAGAAGAACATAAAACTTATCAGAGACTTGGACCGGTTCCAGGATCTCGCCGCGACCGCGTCCCCAAGCGCAGGGAGCGGTGACGAAGAAGGGCACATCCGACCCCAGTTGGGCGGCCAGGGCGGCCAATTTTCGGCGGCTCAGTTTCAGGTCCCAGAGCACGTTGGCGCCCAGGAGGACGCCCGCGGCGTTGCCGCTGCCTCCCCCCAGGCCCGCCCCGGCGGGAATGCGCTTGACCAGCCGGATGCGGACTCCCCCCGCCCGGTCGGGGCAGGTCTCCTGCAACAGCCGGGCGGCCCGGAACGCCAGGTTTTCCGAATCGGTGGGAATGCCCGCCGCGTCGCATTCCAGGGTCACGCCCGCCGCGCAGGCTTCCAGTTCCAGGTCGTCATACAGGCTCACCATCTGAAGCAACGTTTCCAGCTCGTGGAACCCGTCTTCCCGGCGGCCCAGGATCTGGAGCCCCAGATTGATCTTGGCCGGGGTTTTCAGCACCAGCTTCATCGCCCCTCAGAACCCGGTGGCGGGCACGACGATTTCGTGGGCGGACAGAAGAAAGGTGTCGGACGCCACCCCCGAATTGATCTGGGGATCGGTGTACTTCACCGTCAGGATTTCCCCCCGTTGCTTGAGATGGATGGTGATCTGGTGAGGGAACCGGTGCTCGCCCACGCTCCGGTAATCGTCCCATTGGACGGTATAGATCTTCTGCCCGGTCTCCACCCGCATCAACTGGACCGGCAGCAGCGTGTACGCGTCCACGTCGATCCAGACTTCGTTGCCCTCCACCGGATCGCGGGCGATCAACTGGTAAATGGATTTGTCGGGACTCAGCCGGGCGTGGGTCACGCGCAACCGCTCCAACCGCGGAATGCCGCCGTAGAAAACGGGGAGGAACTCCCGGAAATCGAGGCTCAGCCCCAAAGTCTCTTGCAGGACATGGCGGACCTCGCCGCCGACAAACACCCGGTTTTTGGCCGGATCATACATGACGGTGCGCACTCCCTGGGGCTGGTTTTCGTTGTAGATGAACACCCCGAGGGTTTGCCCGAAGACGTTGTAGGTGTCGATCCGGAAAGCCTCGTCGTTCTTGAGAACCAGGGCCTGTTTGAAGGATTGGCGCACCTTGGGGTTCTCCACGGTGGTCCGGACCATGGATTTCAGGTCCGCCACCCCCTGCTGGCGCTGTTTCAGGGAACCGAGCAGCGTGTCGAGGGCGAGGGTCTCTTGCTGGAGGTGGGGAGCGACGGGACCCGGGGTCTGGCACGCCGCCAACAGCCCCCCCATCCAAAGCACGGCCGCAAGCCGCCGGAGGGAAATCACGGGCATCATGGATAGGGCCTTCATGGAATGGGAAAGGAACGTGGGATCCCGGGGAACGGAACGGACCGCCCTCAAAATCCCGCTTTCTGGAGAATTTTCTCGACCCTTTGCAGTTTTTTCTCCAGGGCCTGGGGATCGGGAATTTCCCCTTCGATGGTGTCCTCTTTCAACCGCGTCAGGGACAAACTGGTCTTCCAGGCGCCATGGGCTTCCGAATAATTCTTGAGCGAGAAATGGATATCGCCCAGGTGGTCATACAGCACCGGGTCGGGGGGCGTATAGACCATCGCTTTCTTGATTTCCCGGAGCGCTTTTTCCGATTCGCCCCGCTTGAAATAAATCCACCCCAGGCTGTCGAGAAAGTAACCGTTCCGCGGTTGAATCGAAAGGGCCTTTTTCAGGTGTTTCAAGGCTTTGTCCAGGTACTGGCCCCGCAGGGCGTACATGTACCCGAGGAAGTTGTGGGCATTGGAATGCATGGGATTGAGCTCGATGGCCCGGCGCATGTTCTCGATGGCGTCGTCGAGTTTCCCCGCCCGTTCCAACAGGGCTCCCAGCTCGAAATAATAGGAATCCTTGTTGGAGTTCAACGTAATCGCCTGGCGCATGTTCTCGATGGCCTGGTCGTAATTCTTCATGGCCACGTAAGCGAGGGAGAGGGAATGGTACAGCGAATCGTTCCCGGGTTCGAGCTGAATGGCATCCTTCAGCAGCTCTACCGCCCGATCGGGCTGGTCATTCAGGTTGTACAACCGGGCGGTGTAGACCAAAACGTCCACCGATTTGGGTTCCAGCTCCCGGAGCACCTCGAATTCCTCGATGGCCCGGTCCAATCGGCCCAGGAGTTCATAGATCCGGGCCATGAGGACATGCGGTTCGCTTTGTTCCTCCTTGATCAGGAGCAGCTGAAACTCGTCCAAAGCTTCCAGGTACATCGCCTGCTCGTAGAAGATGGTGGCGATCTTGATGTGGACGTTGGGCTGCTCCTGGAATTTTTCGGGAAGGCCGTCGACCGCTTTCACGCCCGGGTCCCCCGAGGCCTGCAAGGTCTTCAGGCGATTTCGAATGTCCTGGTTGGCGGGATTCAGCTTCAACAGGAATTTGTACTCCTTGATGGCGGCATCGATCTGCCCCCGATGCTCCAGAACCCAGGCGAGGTACTCGCGGGCTTCGACGTAATTGGGCCGCAGAGAAATGGCGTACTTGAGCGTCTTTTCGGCTTCCTCCAACTTGCCCAGGCGGATATGCTCCCGGGCCAGCTGGAACTGGCCCAGCGGATTGGTGGGCTCCACCATCACCACTTGTTCGAACATCTCCTGGGCGCGGTCGTAGTCGCCCATTTTTTCATAAATCACCCCCCGCAGCAGAAAGGCCCGGGACCCGTGCGGATCCAAGTCGCACACTCTTTCGTAATGCCGGAGGGCTTCCGAGAAATTCGTTTGACCGGCCAGCAAATCCGCCAGAATCATGTGCAACGCCGGGTTTTTGGGAAAGCGCCTCAAGCCTTCGCGGGCGATCTCTTCCAGGTCCTCGAACTGCCCGGTGCGCAAAAGAAGGACCGCGAGGTTTTCATGGATTTCCTCGGTGTCCGGATCATGCTCCACCACCTGGCGATAATGGTAGGCCGCCTCTTCAAACAGATAATCGCGTTGCGCCTTGAGGGCCATCAGGTAATGGTAATAGGCCCGCGGATCCCGGGATTTCTGCGCCTTCCAGGCGGAGGTGGGCTCGCGCTCCTCCCCGGCCCCCTCAATGTTTTGCACGGCGTAGGAAGAGGACAAGTCGACCGGTCCCCCCTCGGGCGGGGGTTTCGCCACGGAAAATACGGAACAGCCGGCGACCCCGATCAAACCGATCCCCAGAATGCCCGCGTGGCGGAGGGGGGTTCTCAGGGTCTTCAATACATTTTTCATGATTTCTAATTTATTCATCCTAACCTTTGCTCCATCTACCCCGGGTGGTGTTGGCGACCCGGATTTCAGAAAACCGTTCCGGGCGAAGCCCCGGACGGAGGCGCGGTCCCCGGGCCTTCCTGGAACCGGATGTCCCGGATCATTTTCTCCCCCGACCGCGTGTTGATCTCCCGGATGATTTGCCCCTTCAACGCCTTCAGGGCGGGAACCCATTCCCGGCTCGCCACCCGGACGAGCAGGCGCCCTTCGCGAATCTCTTCCAGCCGGGTGACGGCAGCGACCTCCCGCCCGACCGCGAGGTTCCAGTGAAAAGACAACCCATCCAGAGTATCATCTTGATCGAGATTGAGCTGCCGGAACGCCCTGGCGAGAATCGACCGAATATCGGACCAGGGGTTGTGAACGTCTTTGGACTGGATCATGGATAAAGGCTGAACTTCCGGTGGAAATCGTTTGACCCGTTTTTTTATTTTAGCTATCTTGATTTTCAATATAAAGATTTATTTTGCGCCCGCTCGCCTGGTTTCCGAGAAAGGATCGGGAAGGGTCGCCAAACAGGGGGTTTGCCATCGCCCGGATGAAAAAAAACATCCCCGTTAAAACCCAGGTCCGACAGCTCAAAGAGCGCGTCCACCAGCTCGAAACCTGTTATAAAATCACTTCTCTTCTCAACTCCGAACTCAATCTCGCCAAACTCCTTGAAACCATCATGACCCTTGCCAAAAAGGTCATGAGGGCCGATGCCTCCAGCCTTTTATTGCTGGAAAACGAAAACACCGAACTGGTGTTCCAGATCGCCCTGAGCGACGTGGCCGACAAACTCCTGGCCCTGGACCCTTTGAAGATGGGCAAGGGCATCTCCGGGACGGTGGCCCAAACGGGCCGGCCGCTCATCGTCAAAGACGCCTACGCCCACCCCAAATTCAACCCGCGCTACGACGAGGTCACCGGGTTCCACACCGGGTCCATCCTGTGCGCCCCTTTGAAGGCCAAGGGAAAGGTCATCGGCGTGTGCGAGGTGATTCACAGCCGGAAGAAGCGAAAAGGCTTCACCCCGGGAGACCTGGAGCTGTTCCGCCTGTTCTGCGACAGCGCCGGGCTGGCCCTCCAGAACGCGCAGATGCACCGGATTCTCCTGGAGAACCAGCGGCACGAAAAAGACATGGAATTCGCCCGGTCGGTTCAGCAAAGCTTTCTTCCCGACTCCCTTCCCGAGGAACAGGAATTCTTGTTCGGCGCCCGCACCTGGCCGGCCCGGACGGTGGCGGGGGATTACTACGATTTCATTCCCCTGGGCCCGCATTCGCTGGGCATCGTGCTGGGGGACGTTTCCGGCAAGGGCGTTCCCGCCGCCCTGCAGATGGCCCGGCTGATGAGCGATTTCCGGTACATTTCCCGGGTCGACCCCCAGCCCGCGCAAGTGCTTTACGAGATCAACAACATTCTCTACGAACGCTCCCACCGGGGCATGTTCTCCACAGCGGTTTTTCTGCTGCTCGACTTGAAGACCAAAACCCTGCACGCGGCCAACGCCGGCCATCCGCCGCTTCTGGTGCGGAGCCGGCGGCAAAAAGTAGAGCTGAAGGTCCCCGCCGGCGGCATGCCCCTCGGCATCCTTCCCAACGTGAGGTTCGAACAGGAAACGCTGACCCTGAAAAACGGCGACAGCGTCTTGATTTATTCCGACGGGGTGGTGGAACCCCGCAACCCGAAGAACGAACAATTCGGCCTGCGCCGGCTGCGCGAATTTTTTCGAAAAGAACCGGGGCCGCCGGAAGAGACCTTGCTCCGGCTGCAAAAATCCATCCACCGGTTCCGCGGCCACGGCACCCCGTACGACGACCTCACCTGCGTGCTTTTCCAGATCCGGTAACTCCCGGGGAGCGAGGTTTTCGGGGTTTTGGGTTCGGCCTGCGGATTTCGGTACGAATCGGTAAAATTTTGTGATATCATTGAATTTTAACGAGTTTAAAGAAATCCAGCCGGTGAAAAACGCCCGGGCTCACGGCTTTTGAGTCGGCGGGGCAGGCATCGACCCGTAAAGTGATTTATAATATCGGAACCCCATTTCGATAAGGACCGTATGTCCCAGGCCGTCAAACTCACCATTCCCAGCGACCCCAAGTTCTTGAGCCTCGTGCGGAACGTGGTCCAGCACCTGTTGGCCATGCACGAGGTGCCGACGGAAGTCATCCGCCGCCTGGTCTTGTGCATCGACGAGGCCTGTTCCAATATCATCAAGTACAGCTATGAAGGCGATTGCCAGGAGCCGATCGAGATGGAGTTCCGGCTGGAGAATCACGATTTTGTGGCCCGGATCCGCGATTACGGGAAACAATGCGACAGCCGGCGCATCAAACCCCGCCCCCTGACGCGGATCGAACCGGGGGGATTGGGGACTTTTTTCATCAACGAAATCATGGACGAGGTGAATTACTGCACCAACCGGGACCGGGGAACCCTGTTGACCATGCACAAGCATCTCAAGGATGAATTGACTTCCTCGGAAGAACGCAAATAGAGGGTTTCATGGGTATGGAATTGAAATCCCAGGAAACGGGTAACGGAGCGGTGACCGTGACCATCAAGGGGGAAATCGACATGAGCTCCTCCCCCAAAGTCCGCGAACTTTTGAACTCGCTGTTCAAGAAAAACCAGAAAGCCATCGTGGTGGATCTCTCCGGCGTCACCTACATCGACAGTTCCGGGATCGCCACCCTGGTCGAAGGGCTGCAATGGAGCCATAACAGCCACAACAAGTTTCGCCTGACGGGGCTGACGCCGATGGTTAAAGACGTGTTCGAAATCGCGCGGCTTCTCACGGTGTTCGAGATTTTCGACACCTGGGAGGAAGCGCTCCAAGGGGTGTAGCCCGAGCTCCCGAGGGCAGGGGAAGCCTCGAAACCCGTGGGTCTCCCCCCCACCGGAGAAAAGGACGGCCGACGGGAGGGGGGCCGGTTCCAGCCCGCGAGGTCCTTCCGGAGACCCTTCCACCGGGTCCCCCGGGTCCACCGCCCGGCACGGCCCGCGCAGCCCGGGAGCCAGAACGGCGTCGCACCTATTGAAACGGGGGCCTCACAAGCATGGCCAGCAGGGTGGCAAGGAATTTTTTCGGATTGATCGGGCGGCGGGGGTTCCGCCTGAAAGACACCGCCATTCAGTTTTTCAAGGAAATCAGCGGCCTGTACTACCTCACCCGCTCCACCCTCGCCTGCACCTTTCTCGATCCCCTGCGCGGCCGGCCCAACAAGTGGGGTCCGGTGTGGCAGCAAATGGAAGAGGTGGGCGTCAAGTCCACGCTCATCGTGTTTCTGGTGGCGTTTCTCATCGGAGTCATCCTGGCGTTTCAGACGGCCTACCAGATGTCCCGGTTCGGAGCCCTGGAATACGTGGGCGCGCTGGTCGGGGTGGCCGTCACCCGCGAACTGGGACCGCTGATGACCGCCCTCGTCATGGCCGGCCGCGTCGGCGCCTCCTTCACCGCCGAAATGGGCACCATGAAAGTTTCCGACGAGGTCCTGGCGCTCGAAACCATGGCCCTCAACCCGGTGAAATTTCTCATCACCCCCCGGTTCCTGGCGCTGCTCATCATGCTTCCCTGCCTGACGATTATGGCCGATTTGATGGGCATCCTGGGCGGGCTCACCGTCAGCGTCAGCACCCTCGGCATCGATCCGGTGATCTATATGGACAACTCCATCGATGCGGTGAAGACCAAGGACATCTGGACGGGCCTCATCAAGAGCGGGGTGTTCGCCATGATCATCGTCCTGGTCGGAAGTTACCTCGCCTTCGTCATCGAGGGCGGGGCGGAACGGGTGGGACAGAACACCCGCACCTCCGTCGTGGTGTCGATGATCCTCATCATCATCGCCGACCTGGTGTTCACCTCCATCTTTTACTTTTTTACTTGAGAGGGACCGCACGGTGACGGACTTCATGATCCAGATCAAGCATCTCCGCAAATCGTTCGGCGAGGGCGATCAGCGCCTCGTGGTCCTCGACGATTTCAACGCCGACTTCGAAAAACACAAAATCACCTCCATCATCGGCGGCAGCGGCAGCGGGAAAAGCACCGTGCTCAAGAACCTGATCGGCGCCTACAAGCCCGATTCGGGCGAGATTCTAATTGACGGGGAAGACATCGCCGGCATGAACGAGCCGGAAATGAACCGCGTCCGCAAAAAATTCGGGATCATGTTCCAGAGCGGCGCCTTGTTCAACTCGCTCACCGTGGAAGACAACGTGGCTTTGCCCTTGAGGGAACACACCGACCTCAACGAGAACACCATCCGCATCATCGTCAAGATGAAACTGGAGATGGTGGGCCTGCGGGGCGCCGAACACCTGAAACCCGCCCAGCTGTCCGGGGGCATGATCAAGCGCATCGCCCTCGCCCGGGCCATCGCCCTCGATCCCAAGATCGTCTTTTACGACGAACCCTCGGCGGGTCTCGATCCCATCTCCATCGGGGTGATCGACAAGCTCATCATGGACCTGAGCCAGAAAATGGGGATCACCTCCGTGGTGGTGACGCACGAAATCCCCAGCGCGCTGCGGATTTCGGATAAAATCATCATGCTCTTCAAGGGGAAAATCATCTTTTCGGGCACGCCGGACGAAATCCGCCAAAGCGGCGACCCGCGCGTCATCCAGTTCATCCAGGGCAAACCGGACGGCCCCATCCCCTTCAGCAAGAGCCAGAAGGATTATGGGGAGGAATTGAAAGAAATGAGCCTGTTCTGAGCCATGGAATACCGATCTTCGGAAGTCAAAGCGGGGTTTTTCATTTTCGTCAGCCTGGTGACGCTGGTGGCGATGATCTTCGTCTTCGGCAACCTGAAAGAATATTTCCAAACCCGCAAAGCCCTGCCCATCGTGTTCAACTTCACCGGCGGCCTGGAAATCGGCGCCCCCGTGCGCTACGCCGGGCTCGACGTGGGCCGGGTGTCCGACATCCAGCTCCAGGACACCCAGGAAAAGCAGGGCAAAGACCGGGTCGTCGTGATCACCCAGATCGATCCCGACATCCAGATCAAGAAGAACTCCACCGCCACCATCAAGACCTCCGGTCTCATGGGCGGCCTCTACATCGACATCCGCCCCGGCACCTCCTCTTCGCCCCCGCTCGAAACGGGACAAACCCTGCAAGGGCAGGATTCCTTCGAATTCACCCAGATCGGCGACATGATGGAGGAGGTGGTCCTGCAGGTGCGCCGGTTCCTGGACTTGGTCGACGGCCTCACCGTCGATACCCGCCAAACCCTGAAAGTGTTTCAAACCTCGCTCCAGACCGTCAATGAAGTGATCGGGGACAACAAGCAATCGGTCCAGGAAAACCTGGAAAACCTGCTCAAAGTGTCCCGGGAGCTTTCCCACCTTTTGGAAAACAACCGGGACACCATCCACGGCACGCTGACCCACCTGGCGTCCATCACCGAAAAAGCCGACTCCCTGATCACGGATAAAAACGCGGCGATCATCGAAATCATCGATCAGACGCACCGGTTGACGCGGGAACTGGAACTCCTCTTGGCCGACAACCGGCCGTCGATGACCAACCTCATCCGCACCATGGAGGTGGATACCAAAAAAATCACC
>JABAHQ010001219.1_pt18 | contig 10474 bp, 7 predicted proteins | sample 7062091 | NCBI WGS metagenome assembly JABAHQ01 (sample SAMN14534359, study PRJNA622989) | marine sediment metagenome | biome: marine biome [ENVO:00000428]; feature: marine pelagic biome [ENVO:01000023]; material: deep marine sediment [ENVO:00002113] | place: India: Gulf of Kutch | collected... | reverse complement strand
GTGATGGCCAATTCCTGCGGTGCCGCCTCCCAACGGTCTCGCACGAGATCGGGATCGAAAAGCTCCGTCCAGAACCCATCATCCCGGAGACACTCATCGATGATCGGTCGTGCCGTCGTCTTCCAGTAGAGCGCGGAGTCGTAATTCCCTTCCCCTGTCGCGCGCCTCCATCCGGACTTCCCCTCGTCTTCGGTTTCCGGCGCCTNNGTCTTCTCGTAGCTCGGGTAGGCGAAGCAGGCCCGCAGGTAGTCGGGATTGAGGAACGGGGCAAACACGAAGCCCGTCTTCGCGCTGTGCGAGCCGGAGGCGAGCCGACGCGTTCGCTCATTCAGATAGAAGAAGTCTTGACGGGCGAGGCCCGTCAGGCCGTAGTGGTCCGCCTGCTCGTAGGCTTCGGCGATGATCTCGCGCACTGCCCCGCGCCACCGCCTCCTGGTGAACGGGGGCATACCGTGCATCATCCGTTCGACGAAGCGGGCCTCCTGTCGCTTCGCTTCGGACTCGCTACCGTACTTCTTCGCGTAGTAGGCCCGGCCGATCTCTCCATGCTTCCCCGAGATCTTCACACCGCCCCGGCTGAATTGCCGGCCGTTCGCCAGAAAGAGCTCGTGCCTGTGTGTGAACCGATAGCCCGCCTCCCACAGTAACGCGAGCGAGATGCGGCGCCGGCACTCCGCCGCATCATCCGACGGTAGACAGCCGCCGTGGTTGACCTCGAGATCGAGATTCCCGACCCTCGCCAGCTCCGACGCGATGATCACGTCCGGGCTAACGGGCGCGCCGGCCACCCGGGCGCGAAAATCAGCGCCCGCGGCTCGCAGCGAGGATGCGACAGCCCGGCTGTCCCAACCACCCGAGAGCAAGATCGAGGCGTTGTCCCAGTGGGACACCGCAGCCCGGATGTGCTCGAGCAGTGATTCGCGGGCCAGTTCCAGACAACTACGAGTCGAGAGGTTTCGACGCGTGACCCAATCGCTGAGGATGTCGTGGGTCGTCCGGGCAAGCCGATGCCTCCCTACACGCACCTGCGTTCCCGGTTCGAAAAACCGTACCCCCCTGTATCCTGTCAGCCTCAGAGGGAACCAACCCAGCGTCATTCGCACAGCCCACTCCTCGGGCACCGGCTCCAGCGGTAGACCCAGCGCCTTGAAGGCGAAGATCCGGTTGGTCACGGCCCACAGGCCGCCACGCTGGTACTCGAATAGCTGCGCCTGCCCGAGCCCGTCGTTCTGCACCCATGTCACGCCGGTGGCCTTCGACGACCACACGAGCGAGAAGGGTGGCGACATCTCTCTGAGGAGCGGCTCCGGGTCTTCCTGAAGCTTGCGGCAAAGCCGGGGCAGAACATCGTCCGCCGGGATTGCGCCACCGCCCGGCCCCAGCACCCGTCTGGCGCTGACCGGATAATCGAGTGCCAGCGCCCAGGTCTCCTGGTCCTCCTGCGAGAGGGGCGTGTTCCAGCCGCGCGGTCGAAGCTCGAAATAGACCAGCGAGGCACCGGCGCTCTGCCGGCACCGCAGCTCTAGCTGCTTCGCGAACAGCGGAGCGAAGATACGCTGGAGATTCGCTGCAACGACCTCAGGGTCCGGATCTCGACCGGGCATGCGGCGCCATAACAAGAAGAGGTTGGTCATACGGATGCACATCGGGCGGTGCGGACACCTGGCCCCTCGACGGCTTGGCTGTGTTCCGCGGAGTTTCCGACCTTCTTGGCGACCAGCAACCGCATGTTCGCCCAGTGCCCGAGGCCCGGGGTTCGGTCGAGGGCGAACAACAGGGCCGCCATCGCTTCCTCCGCGCCATGGACCAGATTCCGAGCGACGGCCGGAGCCGAGCATGCCGCGTCGGCGAGGCCTCCGTTCAAGAGCGTGTAGATCGGCTGGACCAGCTGGATCCGAAGCCCCAGTGAGGGGAGTCGGTCCTCGTAGCACGCGAGGGGACGAAAGCGGACGTGACGTGCCGGGCGTACCTCCTCCGACCCGAGTCTGTCGGACAACACGAGCCATCCGCCGGGCGCTATCGCACGAGCGGCGCTCTCCAGGGCGCGCTCGAACGCCGGCGGCTCCACTATGTGGTAGATGACGCCGAGCATGTTGACGAGCTCGAACCGGTTAGCCGGAAGCGTGAGCTCGGCGATATCGCCCTCCACGACCGTCACCTCGGGGAACCGTTCACGGATCCGACCGGCGGCAGCCGGGCTCAGCTCGAGCGCGGTGAGAGGGCCCGCATCGCGCCGGCTGTACCACTTCAACCAGTGCCCGGTCCCGCTCCCGACATCCAGCACGCTCATCCTGGAGACCGGTGCTCTCACCCGGCGGAGCGCTCGGGCCAGAGCCCACCCCTGCGCCCGGTAGAGCCACCGGTTGTAGCCGACGGAGTAGCAGGCGTGACCGACACCGGAGAGGTCCCAGCGCTTTGCCAGCCGCGCGTCCCAGTAGGTCCGTGGATCGTATGTTCTCTTCCCCATAGAAGCTCACCCGGTTGTGAGACGTGCCTCCGCAAGCTGGACGAGCCGCTCGGCCTTGGCCCTTCTCTCGTCGTCCTGCCTGGCCTGCTGGCAGGCGAGGCCGAGAAGCGCGGCGGCTTCGAAGGGGGCGATGCCATCGTCCTCCGGGCCTCCGCGCGCCAGGTAATGGGCTCGGAAGCAGTCCGCCACGGCGTTTGTGTGCCGTTCCACGTCGCCGTCGATTCCGGCGAGGGACAGATGCGCCAGGAAATCGGCGACATCGATCTGCGGGAGTGTCAGAGTCAGCTTCTCCACCTTGTCGAATCCCACACCTTCGCCGTTGACCAGGACGTGGTGAGGATTCAGCGTGCGGAGCGCCGGGACCAGCGGCTGGCGGACTTGCTCAGTTCGCCGCTCGACTTCGAGGAAGAGCTGCTCGGCCCGCCCCAGCAGCTGCGGATGCGACCCCTCGAGCCCATCGACTCGGGCCCGGAGCGAACGCATCTCCTGGTCCCGCGAGCGCGAGCGGTCGAGCGGCACCGACGCACCGTGCAGCGCGGCCAGCGCCCGTGCCACGCGGGGCACCGCGCCCAGCGCGTCGTGGTCGTCGAGCAAGGTGGAGAGACGCTGCCCGGAGGGAATCTCCCAGACTGACAGGGACAGTAGCTTGAGGTACGCCACCGGACGCGGGAGTATCGGAGCATCGGGTGTGGACTCGAGGCTTCTCCGCAACGCCTGGACACGCGAGACGGCGCCGCGACCACCCCCTGGCTGCAGGATCCCCTGGAGCGACAGGGTCCAGGGCTCATCCTCCCGCCAGCCCCGCAGCTCGTATCGAAGTCGTTCGGTCTCTCCCGCCTTTTCGCCCGATGCGGATCGCCGTACGACGCGGCAGCGACCGATCTCCGCACCATACATGTCACGGATATGCGGGTCGAGCAACGTACTAACATAATGACCATCGCTCGCCCAGTCGGTGGGATCCGCAACGCGCAGGTCTCCGCGGTCCGGTGCTCCCCCGCTCACCACGGCCGATGGAGCAGAGGCTCGTGCGAGCGCCTCCTCCGCCAGGTCCACCAGCATCGCGGCGGCCTCCCTCCATCCGGCGCGTTGGAGCCGGAACGGCCCGGCGGCGGCGACCAGCAGTGAGACCGCCTCGAACAGACGCGCCCGGCGTTCGTCGTCGGGCGTCCGGGACAGGTACTCGGCGAGGAAAGCTTCCGCCGGCGCGTCCAGCGCGGAGGGGACCCCGGCGAGGCGCAGAGCGGACACGCGTAGCGAGGCGAGGAAGCGCCCCACATCGAGGAGCGGATCGCCGAGAGCGAGATCGTCGAGGTCCACGATCATGACCCGCCGGTCGCCAACGAGCACGTTGGCCGGGTGAAAGTCACCATGCACAATGCCGCACACCCGGGCTCGAGCTTCGATCTCGGCCGCCAGCCGCCCGCCCAGCCGCTCGATCCGCGGCGCCTGCTCCGGGCACAGGGCGCAGAGCACCGGCACCCAGCGCCGAACGACCTGCGCCTCCTTCTGGGGTGCGCGCTTGGGGGCCAGCGGCAGGTCGAGTCCGTGAACGAACCCGATGGCGCGGGCCGCCCGTCGCACCATGCTCTCGAAGGTACCCAGATGGGAGAGCTCGGTGAGACGAACCCCCTCGAGCCGCTCTTCGAAGGTCAGGTTGAGACCGGGAGCTTGCCCCACGGGCGGGGCGAGATTCAGCCGGTCGCGCGCCACGCGCCACAGCGCCCAGGCGCCCGCGTGGCGTCGTGCGGCCGGCTTGCGGCCGTGCATCTTTCCGATCAGGCGCCTGAGCTCCGGCACGCCTGTCCCTTTCGACTCGCTCAGTACCTCGTAGGTCAGTGTCGCACGGGCTTCCGGCGTATACGCGAGCGGTTTCGGTTTGACGCGCCGCACCCGAACCCGCCGGTCACCCCACATCCGACCGAGTGCGCGCTTGACGGCGTCAGGATCGACCGCGTCGAAGAGCCAGGGAAGCGCGGCGTCCACCGGGAAGGCGCACAGCGTCATCGGCCCATCGGGCAGGTGGAGAACCGGCCAGGGAAAGGCCTCCTCGGGGCGCCCACCGTAGCGGGACAGAATCTCCGCTCGCGGCTGCGGCTCTGGCGTGCCGGCCCGCGCGAGATGAACCGAAACGAGCTGTCGGGCGGACCGTCCCGCCCGGTGATCGCGCATTCTCAAACGGTAGAGGATGCGCGAGGTCGTTCCGGGCCGGTACTGGACATCGAGGATTCGCGCCTCTTCCAGATCCAATTCCCGGCCGGTCCGGCGCACCTCGGCACCCAACCGGGAGAGCAACGCGTCCGGGTCCAGCGCCATGGCGAGACCGGGCAGGGCCGGATCGGAGAACGTCATGCCGAGAGCATCCCCGTCTGGAGCCTGTGTAGCCTGGCAAAGAGGCCACCGTGCGACAGCAACTCCGCAGGCGTCCCCTCTTCGACGATGCGGCCGTTCTCGATAACGACAACGCGATCCGCCTCGGGCACCGTGTGGAGCTGGTGGGTGATCATCAACACGGTCCGACCCTGCATGAGTCGTCGCAGCGCCTCGAGCACGAGGGCGGAGGACTGGCCGTCGAGCCCCGTCGTGGGCTCATCCAGGATGACGATGGGCGCGTCCTTGATCATGGCGCGGGCGATGGCCACGCATTGCCGCTGCCCGCCACTCAGAGTCCCGCCGCGCTCACCGATCACGGTGTCGTAACCCTCGTACAGGCCGGCGACGATGGGGTGGATTCCGACGAGCTCCGCGGCGCGGATCACCTCCTCCCGCGTCGCATCGGGCTTGCCGTAGCCGATGTTCTCGGCGACACTCGCGGCGAAGAGCACGGGCTCCTGGAACACCAGACTGATGTTCCTCCGCAGCGAAGCGAGCGTGAGGTCGCGCACGTCGCGGCCATCGATGGTGACGGTGCCCGAACTGACCTCGTAGAAGCGAGGCAGTAGACTCACCAGGCTCGTCTTGCCCGAGCCCGTAGGCCCGACGATCGCCACGCGCTCCCCCGGCCTGATCTCGAGCTGAACGTCGCTGAGGACCCGTGGGTCACTCTTCCGGTAAGCGAAGGAGACATCCTTGTAACAGATCTCCCCGCGCAGACGTCCGGCGTCGATCGCCCTCCGTCGGTCGCGAACGGTCGGCTCCATCTCCAGCATCTCGAGTACCCGCTCGCCGGCCGCGGTGCCGCGGGCCGCGCGCTCGGCCAGCTTCGATATGCGTCGCAACGGGCGGTTGAACGTTCGCAGATAGGAGAAGAAGACGAGTAGATCTCCTGGCGACAGCGACCCGGCGAGGACCCGCCGGATGGCGACCGCGAGGACGATTGCGGTGACGATCGCCAGCGACATCTCGGTCGCCCAGCGGAGCCGCGCCTCCAATCGCGCCGCCTTCAGGCCCGAACGTAGCGTGCGCTTGTTCTGCGAGCCGAACCGGCCAACCTCGTATCGTTCGCGCCGGTAGCCCTGGACGACCTTGATGGCGCCCAGTGCCTCCGACGCCAGCGTCGCGAGCTGGCCCTCGCGCTGGCGTTGCTTGCGCATCGCCCGCTTCATCGGGCGACGATACCTGCGCACCAGCAGAACGAGCCCCGGAATCGTCGTCAGCGAGATGAGGGTCAGGCGCCAGTCCATGAGAAACATGACGCTGGCCATCCCGACGATCATCAGGAGCTCGCCGACGGAGGAGAGCGGCATGGAAAGGAAAATGTCACGGATCACGCGGATGTCGCTGGTCAGGCGCAGGAGGAGATCGCCCGTACGGCGGCGGTCGTGAAAGCTGAAGGAGAGGCGCTGCAGATGGCTGTACAGGTCCAGCCTGAGGTCGGCGACCATCCCCTGCCCCACGAGTGCGCCGTGGAGTTTCTGGTAGTAGTAGAGAACGCCCCGAACCACAGCCAGGAGTACGATGGCTGCGACGAGGATGTTCAGAAGAGCGATACGGCTGCCCCCCGTGTACCTTTCCACCGCCGCCAGAACCGACGGCAACGGATCGCCCAGAAGGACGTTGTCGAAGATCAGTTTCAGGGTCCACGGCTCGATGAGCCGCAAGAGCATGTACCCGCAGGCGCAGGCGAGGGCCAGTGTCAGTCGTCGCGCACGCTTGCGAGCATACGGAGCCAGGCGCCTCGTCACCCGGAAGAACGCGCGCCACTTGCGCACCTGTCTCTGCCAGCGCTGCCGCAGGATCCCCGCCACGCCCTGCAAGAGACCCGCGCGGCCCCCATTCGGGTCGGCCTTCATGAGGGGAGCGCCTCCGCGAGCTCCAGAATCCGTCCCGCGCGCTGCGCCCAGGTGTGCTCGCGCCGGGCTGTCGCCGCCGCCGTCGTGCCCAATCGTCTCCGGAGTCCTTCGTCCCCCGCCAGCCTGCGAATCGCGGCGGCCAGCCCGGCGGAGTCGCCCGGCGGCACGAGAAGTCCCGTCTCACCCTCGTGGACGAGCTCGCTGATCTGACCGATGCGAGAGCCGACGACGGGTCGGGCGGCGGCCATGTACTCCAGCACCTTGAGCGGAGAGAAGTAGAACCCCTCGATCGGCGGATACGGAGCGACGGCCACGTCCATCGCTCGCACGTAGGCGGGGACTTCCGTCAACGGGATGGCGCCCACGTGCGTGATTCGCCCGGGGAGCTCATCGGCGAGCTTGTGGAGATCGCGGGCCAGAGGGCCATCACCGACGACGAGAAGATGGAACCGCGGGTCGGCGGCGAGCTCCCGGAACGCCTCGAGCAGCATGCCCACACCGTGCCAAAAGCGGAGACTGGCGACGAAGCCGACGACGAACTTTCCCTTCAACCCGTCGCGGTAGGTCGGACCCTCGGGTGCGAAGAGGTCGACATCCACCCCGTTGGGGATCACCTCCATCTTGGTAGGCGGCACTCCCGCAGCCGCCAACTCGTCGCGCAGCTCCTTCGAGTTCGTGACCACCATTTGCGCGGCGTCGAAGGCCGCGTGCTCCAGCGCCGCCGCCGCCTCCTGGAGCGCCTGCTGCCGGTATTCCGCGCCCTCCCGAGCCAGTGGCGCGTGGGCGTTCAGGATGTGCCGGATGCCAAGCCGCCGCGCCACCACGCCGCCGGCGATCCCGAACGGGCTGTAAATCTCGAAGAGGAGATCCGGCTGATAACGAGGCAGAAACTCGCCGAGCACTCGCTCCACCATCGCGTTGTTCCAGATGTGACCCAGGGCGTGCGCCACCCGGCTCCGCCTGCGCTTCGCGGGGCCTGTCACACCATTCGATCCGTCCGTTCGTGACAGGAGCCATTCGGTGACTTGCGGCGTGGGCACGCGAACCATCTCCACGCCCAGGCTGTCTTCGCCGTCCTCCGACGGCGTGACCGCGACCACTTCGGCCCCGACCGTCGTGAACGCCCGCACGATGCTCCGGAAGTGGGCCGAAGCCCCGTTGTGTTTCCGGAGCGAGATCCCACGATCGGCGCTGAGATAGCAGACTCTCATGATGGCCCACCTGTGGCTTCCTGCAGCAAGTTTTGCAGGACGGCTGCCGTCCGCCTGCGATCGAAGGTCGATGACACCGACGGACGCGCGTTGGACTGGACCCGGGCATAGAGTCGGCTATCACAGATCATCGACTCGATGGCTTCGGCCAATGCCGAAGCATCGCCTTCGGGAACGACCCGCCCGTTGTATCGATCGCGGACGACCTCCGGGATGCCCGTGACCGGCGTGGCGACGACGGGAAGACCGCAGGCCAGCGCTTCCACGATCGAGACCGGCAGGCCGTCCCGGTTCCCGTCGGACCCAACACGACAGGGCAGAACGAACAGACGGGCCGACCGATAGCGCTCCAGGACCTCCTGGTGGCTGAGCGCCCCCAGGAGATGCACCTGGTCACGGAGCCCCCACCCCTCGATCATCCCGTTCAGCCGGGCGTACATTCGCCCCATTCCGACGATCCAGCATTGGAACTCGTGACCCCGATCGCGAAGGAGCCGGCAGGCCTCGATGAGAACAGGGAGCCCCTTCTTCTCCACCAGGCGGGCCACCGACAGGATCGTGAACGGCGCGGAGGACGGCTGTCCGTTCGGGGCGAACCTCGAGAGGTCGATGCCGTTGTAGACCTTCACGATCCGACCCTTATCACCGTTCATCAGATCCTCCAGGAAAGCCAGGTTGAACTCGCTCACCGTGGAGACGAATCGCGCCTTCGCCACCTTACGCGCGAGGACCTTTCGGTTCACGCGGCGCGTGAAGATGTCCACGGCATGAGCCGTGAAGCTGTACGACACTCCACTGATCGACTGAGCCAGATGAGCGACCGTCGTCGCACGGTTGGCGAAGTGGGCGTGAAGGTGCCGGAGTCGGAGCTTTCTAGCCTTGTGGGCGATGTATCCCGCCTGGAGGAAGCGCCAGAGCAGGCTGGGATGACCCGAGCTCAAGACGCGGGCAAGCGTGCGGGCGTAGCGGCCGCGGTAGCGCCGAGCGGCCTCGCGATTGTAGCGCATCAGCTTCCGCCGGTCGCAGAGATCGGGGAGGTATGTGACCGTGGCTCTGATTTTGGGGAGGTCTTCGTGGAAGCGCGCCATGTTGGGCCGCGCGAGCGAGAAGATGTGTAGCGGCACGCCCAGGGCTTCCAGTGCCAGGATCTCGTTCAGGATGAACGTCTCCGAGAGAACCGGGAACTTTCTGAGAACGTAGCCGACGCGGGGTGCCGGGCTGGACGACATCATCGATTTCACCTCTCCCTCGGTCGCGCCAGATCGAGGAGATGGCGGACGACCGTCTCCTGACCGCGCAGGTTCAGGGTTCCGTTCGGACTGCGGCGCGGTTGGCTGAGCGCCGCGGTTATACGTTGGGCGAGGGTCTCCGGACTCAATCCGTCCGCGTTGAGCAAATCGACGACCCCCGCGTCGGCGAGGGCTTTGGCGCGAACGAGCTGCTCGGCGTCCGAACCGGCCCGCCGCTCGCGCTTGGCGTGCTCCCCGGACCGCCAGGTGCGGGGAACGACGACCGCGGGACAGCCAGTGGCCAGAATCTCGGCTGTCGTGTTGTAGCCGGACATGGAAACCACGACATCGGCGGCGGCCATATAGGTCGGCAAGTCGCGCAGGTAATGGCGCAGCAACACGTCCCTTCGGGTCCCCGCCAGAGTTGCCAACCTGTCCCGTTCGACCGCTGACATGAACTCGCCGGTCACGACCAGCGCGGTCAGGTCGGGAACGAGCGGAACGGCTCGAAGCACGGCCTCCAGCAGCGGGAAGCCATCGCCTCCACCGCCGACGGTCGCCAACAGGAGCGGACCGCGAACTCCCAACTCGGCACGCACCTGGTCGCGCGCCCCGTTGCTGGCGCTTGCCGCGGTGACGTAACCACAGTACCGGATTTTCGCCGCTACCCGGGCGGACAAGGCGTAGGCCTCGCCGGCGTCCAGCACTTCGGGCACGCCGTAGATCAAGATGCGATCGTAGTAGCGGTCGAGGACCTCGTAGATCCCAGCCCGAGCCCAGTCGCGCCGGACCTTGTCCGGTGGGTCGGCGATGTCGCGCAGTCCGAGGGCGACCCGGGTGCCGATCCGCCGCAGCTCCTTCAGTGTCGGCAGCAGCTCGAGTCGCGATCCGAGGGGAAAGTTGTCGACCAGGAAGACGTCGGGCGCGAAGCTGAGCACCGTCTCTCGAATCACCTGCCGCCGGAGGAGAGAGAGCTCCGCGAGGCCCAGCGGGAGCACGGGTGGCCGGGTCCCCTGTGTGCCCGACGTGACGATCGTCGGAATCTTCACGTAGTCGGCATTGGGGGGGAGGGTGCGGAGAAGCTCCAGGGCCGGAGAACCGGTGACCAAAAGCATAGCCGCTTCCGGCTCGCGGGCGGCCAGACCCTGCACGATGTGTAAACACCGGCGCACGTGGCCGACCCCGTAGGCGTCATGGGTGAAGACCGCGATCCGCGGCCCGCCGCCTTCAGACGGCTCCGGACGCGACGCGGTGTTCATAGTCCGGACTCCAGAGGTCATCGGACGCTTCGCCCAGCAACTCGTCGAACAGCCGCGGCAGCCGCTCCAGGCCATT
>JABAHQ010019913.1_pt1 | contig 10475 bp, 11 predicted proteins | sample 7062091 | NCBI WGS metagenome assembly JABAHQ01 (sample SAMN14534359, study PRJNA622989) | marine sediment metagenome | biome: marine biome [ENVO:00000428]; feature: marine pelagic biome [ENVO:01000023]; material: deep marine sediment [ENVO:00002113] | place: India: Gulf of Kutch | collected... | reverse complement strand
CAGATGGAGTGAGTTATCCCCTCGATGGAATCCGACTGCCCGTGGGCCCAGTCGTAGATGGGATAGATGCACCATTCGTCGCCGGTGCGGTGGTGCGGGGCGTGGAGGATGCGGTACATGACCGGATCGCGTAGGTTCAAATTGGGATGAGCCATGTCGATTTTGGCCCGGAGGGTCTTCGCCCCATCGGGGAACTCCCCGGCGCGCATCCGGCGGAACAAATCTAGATTCTCCTCCACCGAGCGGTTCCGGTAGGGACTGTCCTTTCCCGGCGGGGTGATGATCTTATCGCCCTCTTGGATGGCTTTGCCCCGGTACTCGCTGATCTCCTCCGGGGAGAGATCGCAGACATAGGCCTTGCCCTCCCGGATCAGTTGCTCGGCCCACTCATAGAGCTTCTGGAAGTAGTCGGAGGCGAAGAACTCTCGATCTTCCCAGTCGGCCCCGAGCCAGCGGGCGTCCTCCTTGATCGATTCGACGTACTCCGGCGTCTCCTTCTCCGGATTGGTATCGTCAAATCGCAGGTTGAACTTGCCACCGAACTCCTGGGCGATTCCGTAATTTAGTAAGATACTCTTGGCGTGGCCTATGTGCAAATATCCGTTCGGTTCAGGCGGGAAGCGCGTGTGGACCCGGCCGCCGTTCTTCCCTGACTCTACGTCCCGGGCGACGATCTGGCGGATGAAGTCGGCGCGCCCCTCGTCCATCTCAACCCTCCTTGCCGATCAGCTCGATCGCCCGCCTAAGCCTCGTGATGACCTCATCTTTGCCAAGAACCTCCATTGTCTCAAACAGCCCCGGGCCTTCGGTCTTTCCGGTGAGAGCCACCCGGCAGGTCTGGGCAATGTCCTTCAATTTACGTCCCTTCTGGTCCAGATAGGCTCGGGTCACTTCTTCGATTCGATGAGCGGCAAAGCCGTCTAGGTTGGAGAGCTCCTCTACCAATCCCGCAAGCAAAGACCCCTTCTCGGGAGCGAAGAATTTTCTAACGCCCTCGCGGTCATACTCGAAATCATCGGAGAAGATGAACCCGGCCTGTTCGGCCATTTCCACCAGGGTCTTGCTTCGCTCCCGGAAGAGCTCGATCGCCTTAGCCAGCTTAGCCGAGGGAATCGACCCGACCTGCTCCCGAGAGACGATTCCTTGGCGGACCAGAAACTCTTTTAAAAGCTCCCCCAGCCTTTCGGGGTCGCCCGTTTTGAGATAATGCTGATTGAGCCACAGGAGCTTATCCTCGTCGAACACCGCCGCGGAGACCCCGACATTCCCCAGGTCGAACAGTTCGATCATCTCCTCCCGGGAGAAGACCTCCTGATCGCCGTGGGACCAGCCGAGCCGGGCCAGGAAATTGACCAGCGCCTCCGGCAGGAATCCTCCATCGCGGTATTCAAACACCGAAGTTGCCCCATGTCGCTTACTAAGTTTGCTCCGCTCCTTGGAGAGGACCATGGGGAGGTGGGCAAACTTCGGCGCCTCAAGCCCCAGGGCTTGGTAAACCAGGATCTGCTTTGGAGTGTTATTTAAATGCTCGTTCGCCCGGATGACGTGTGTGATCCCAAGCTCGGCATCGTCCACGGCGCAGGCAAAGTTGTAGGTAAAGGAGCCATCGGAGCGACGGATGACAAAGTCCTTCAACTGGCCGTGATCGTAGACGACTTCGCCTAAGAGAAGATCAGGGACGGCCGTCGAGCCGGGCTCTGGAATTCTAAACCACCAAGCTCCCTCCTGTTCGTAGGCCTTCCCCGAGGAAAGCAGCTTCTCGGCCGCTTCCTGGTACAGCGGAAATCGTTCGGTCTGGCGACAGTACTCGTCCCAGTCAAGGCCGAGCCACCACAAGGCCTCCTTGACCCCTTCGATCCATTCTTCGGTGGAGCGGGTCCGGTCGGTGTCCTCGATTCTTAACACACAGACCCCGCGGTGGTGGCGGGCAAACAGCCAGTTGAACAGGGCCGTCCGCGCCCCGCCGACATGCAATTGCCCAGTGGGCGAGGGGGCAAATCTAACCGTTGGTTTCACTGGTCACTCCTGGTTGAGCTAGATGAAAAGCCGCCTGGCTGAGGGGGGAGGATTCGAACCTCCGTTTTCGGCTCCAAAGGCCGACGTCCTACCATTAGACGACCCCCCAGGGCTTCGTTGCCTTTATCCATTCTAACCTAAGCCGCTCCCGTTTGCCAATGCCGATTACTTCCATCGGACCAAGATTTGCTCCCGCTGGAAGATCCTCGCCGCCAGGATGATCATCCCCAGATCGACCACGGCGACAATGCCCGCCTCCAGGGCAATCATCCCCAGGCTCAACAAGGCCTCCCGCAGCCCGAAGACGAAGATGGGGACGACCACCGGGAGGACGGCGAAGCTGCTCAATTGATAAGCGGCGCGGGTGTCGCTCATCTTGGAAGAGATCGCCATGGATACCGTGACCGTGAATAAGGCTACCAGGGGCGACAGCAGGAAGATGGCGAGAAACCAGGGCGGGGAGAGGACGGTTGCCACAAACTCCGGGGTCACCAGGAAGCTCGCAATTCCGAGGAAGACCCCAAAGAAGAACCAACTGATCACCACGCCCGGGAGCGCCGCGGAAAGGACCTTGCCGCCGAAGAGCTCCAGATCAGTGAGCGGAGTTGCCAGCAATGGTTCCAGGCTCCGTTGCTCCTTCTCCCCCACAATGGCGTAGACAGCGATGGAGAGGGGAATGATCAGCGGCAGGAGCAGGAAATAGAACATCGTCTGGTTGAGCAGGATGAACCTTGCCTGCGGCGGAGCATCCGTCGGGAGGGCCTTGGCCTGGGTAAGCATGAAGGTAGCAAACCCCAGAAAGAAGAGGGGCAGGATGATCACCCCGATGAGGACCATCTTGTTTTTAAATGCCTCCTCCCACTCCTTGCGCATCAACGCCCGCAGGCGGTAGTTCATTCCTCCTCCTCATTGATTAGATCGAGGTAGACATCCTCCAAGGTATGCTCTTGCTCTTCCACCCATTGGACCTCGCCGCCAAGCTCGACGATTCTTTTCACGATGAGCGGATTCTGCTCGAGGGGGTCGGAGAGGGTGACCATGAGGCGATCATCCTGGAGCTGAAGGTTTTCGATGAACTCGAAGTCCAGCGCCAGCGCGAGCTCGGGAATGGTTCTTTTCAACTGGATCACCGTGCGGCGCCCGTAGAGTTCACCTTTGAGCTCTTCGGGCGTCCCGACCCTGACCAGCTTTTGGTTGATCAACCCGATTCGGTCGCAGAGCCGCTCCGCCTCGGCCAGGTTGTGGGTACAGAGAAAGATGGTCCGCCGCTCCTCCTCGGCCAGCTTATCAATGAAATCCCGGACCAGCTTGGCTGCCTCGGGGTCGAGACCTGCTGTCGGCTCATCCAAAAATAAGACCTTCGGTTCGTGCAACAACGCGCGGGCCAGGGCCACCTTCTGGCGCATCCCCTTGGAAAAGCGCCCAACCGGCTCATCCCGCCGCTTCCACAGGTCGAGCATGGTCAGGTATTTCTCGACCTGGCGGGCGCGATCGTGCAGGCCATACAGCCTGGCGAAAAAATCTAAGTTGCCTCTGGCAGACAGCCTCCCGTACAAGCCGGGGCTCTCGGGCAGCACGCCGATGGCCTTTCGAATCTGCTGATTATCCCGGCCGATGCGATATCCCGCGACCGCCGCCGCGCCGGAGGTGGGGGCGATGAGCGCGGCGAGCATCCTCACCGTGGTCGTCTTCCCCGCCCCATTCGGACCGAGGAAGCCGAACACTTCCCCCTCATCGATCAGGAGGTCCAGGCCATCGACGGCGACCAGCTCCCCGAATCTGCGCGTCAGGCGTTCAGTTTCGATCATACCAACTCGCCCTTCTTTGACGAACGAAGCTCCCTCCATTCCCTGGCCAGGATTCCCATCATCAGCGTATCCCAATACTTCCCCTCGGCGAAGTGCGACTCCCGCTGGGTTCCCTCGCGCTGAAAACCCGCTCGCTCGTAGCAGCGGATGGCTCGTGGGTTGTTGGCGTACACGCGCAAGTATATCCGATGGAGGTTGAGCCGCTCAAAGCCGTATCTCAGGATCAGCTCGATCGCCTCGCTCCCATAGCCCTTGTCCCATTCGTCCCTCTCCCCGATCATAATCCCCAGCTCCCCCTGGCGGTTCTTCCACTCGATCCGGTGGAGGCCGGCGTTCCCAACGTGCTGATCATTGGCTTTGAGGGCGACCGCGAGGATGATCTCCCGATCGTCCTTGTAGTGCCTCTCGAACCATTCCCGCTCCCGAATCTCATTTAACGGGGTGTAGATCATTAGGGTCCGGGTGACCTCGGGGTCGTTGATCCAGCGGAGGCAGGCCGGGACGTCGCTCATCTCCAGCGGTCGCAGGTAGATCCGCTCGCCGATCAGGAAGGGATTCTTCATCGTGAACCTCCTCGCTGGCCGTCTTTCCCAGCGCCAGAATTGCCCTTATCCTACCTGCGCCTACGGCAAACTGCAAGGTTTGTCCTTCCTCTTGCTATTCCTTCAACGAGAATCTCCAAAGGTAATCCACAATGCTCCAGGTCTCCTCCTCGGTGAAGATAGTGCCCCAGTAGGGCATCCCCGTGCCCATCCCCCCGCGGCGGATCTTGGCGTAATAAATCTGGCTGCTGCCGCCGGCCATGGTCCTGGCGTCGGTGAAATCCGTCGGCTCCTCCTCCAGGTAACGACCGCCTGGCCCATCCCGAGCGCCCGTCTCACCGTGACAGGCAGCGCAGTTCTTGGCGTAGAGAGCCTCGCCCGCCGCCAGTCGTTCCGGCGTCGTGGCGGTGGACCAGAGATAGGCCACCACGTCCCAGATTTGTTCATCAGAACGGGGGCCAGCGGAGTCTCCCTCGCGGATGGCCTGGAAGACAGCGCTGGGGCTCTGTAAGCGGAGGTCGCCCAGGGCGGGCAACTCCATCTGCCCGACAAGCGCGCGCCCTCGGGCTGCCGAAGGTGGGTTGGCCGGGTAGAACTCCGCCTCATGAGGGCTGTCAATGTCAAGTTGGGCGAAACTCGGCCCTTCATCTGCTTCGGATGGAGCCTCCGGAGCCGCCGGGTCAACCACCTCCAGCGTGCCCCGCATCCGGTAGTGGTAAGGACTGCACCAGACGTTACAATAGTAAGTGAACCGTCCCACCTTGTCGGCGACAAACTCTACCGGGGCCACCTCCCCGGGGACAATCTGCCCCGCGTCAACTCCGAGCCCCCCGATGGCAAAGCCGTGCACGACGTCCTGGCCCCTGATCCGCAGTCGAACGGTGTCGCCTCTGTTCACGACGATGTATTGAGGATCCCATCCTCCCCTCTCGGGAGCGCGGGCCACCAACTGGATGACCCTAGGCTCGCCATGAGTTATCGGCAGATAGAGATACTGGTAGAGGAAAATGCCGGTCGGGAATCCAGCGACGATGATCAGCAAAGCGCAAAGGGCTAGAGATTCTCGGTTGTACATGGGTCACCCCAGGTAAAGCCGCAGGAAAATAACACTCACGCCAGTCAGAAAGGCGGTTATCGGGATCAGGCCTCGGATGATCTGAGTTGCAGCGGCGCCCTGTTCCCGCCCAATTCGGTACGCGACGTAGATGGAGAAGACGAGCCCAGCCACCACGGTCACCACCTGCAAGTAGGGCACCACCTGTGGCAGGTAGGGCGTCCAGGGATGGCTCCTGGTGCCGAAGAGGTCCCAGCCCCAGCCGAAGGGGTCGCTCAGGACGGAGAGGGCATAGGAACCGCTGACAAACAGGAAAGAGAAACTGAACGCCATCCACATGCTCAGTCCCATGGGAACCAGAGCGTAGGCCTGGTCGATGAATAATTGTCTCAGCGATATCCCCTGAACCCTGCTCAGTCCCCTGGAGAGAGCCGTCGCCAGCAGAAACAGGCCCGGCACCAGGAGCAAGTTGACCGCCAGAAAGGCCCCGGCGTACGAGGCGCGGCCGGAGATGGAAGCCGTCCCGGCCCAGTCCTTGAGCCAACCCCACGGCCCGAGAAAGATCGCTGAATAAAGTAGGACACAAGTCAGCATAATGAGTGCGGTGTAAGCTTCGCCCAGCCCTCTGCCTGCCTTGACGAACAGATCTGAACCAAACGGCCTGAGATTTATGGCGATGTTATCATTGGGGCAAGTCTTCAGACATTCAGTGCAGAGACCGCAATGAGCGTTTCGCCGCAGCCGCCAGGGCTTGACCATCCAGGGACAACCATGACCCTCTGCACTTCCCAGGTAGCACTCCTTCCCCCGGTGGNNCCGGTGGTCCCGGCAGACCTTGGGGTCCTTGACCCGCAGTTCCAGCGGTGCCACCAGGGAATAGAGGCCCACGAATCCGCCCACCGGACATAAGTAACGACAGAAAGCGCGCCGTTCGTACACCAGACTGAAGACAATCGCCATCACGATGAAGATCAGGAGCACGATGGCCGAAACCAGTGGTAGGGTCAGAATGAGGGGGCTGAAGATTGTCACGGCCAACAGGCCCCCGTTCTGCAGCCAGGCGCGATTCAGCTTACGCGGCCACTTCTTGGCCAGTGACAAAAGCTTCTTCCCCCGCTTGACCAGGATTCCCCGCCGCTGCAGCCACTCGCCGGGGACGGGGATGGGACACATCGTGCACCACGAACGGCCGCTGAGAGGCACCAGCACGATTTTCAGAAGCGCCCACCAAACGATCCAAACAAAGATGATCGCAAAGTTCTTGCTGCCCACCGGTGTGCCGAAGAGACCGGCCATCACGGCCAGGACGAAGCCAGAGAGGGTGAGCAGGGTCAGAACGGGCTGAAACCCCCTCCACCGCAGCAATCGCATCAGAGGCCCGATCCTGGTCAGCTCGATGCGCCTCCCTGGATTTGTCGGAGCCTGGCGAGTCCGACTTCTGTGCGCTAGATAGAGGATGGAGCCAATAGCCCCCAGCAGCGTCAGGGCGACGGCTCGCCAGTAGGGGCTGTTGGGCCTCACGATCAATTCCCCGATCATGAAGGGATGTAGCGATCCACAGGCCATGGAGCAGCGATACTTGAATTTCCCCATCCGGTCGGCGACAAAGTCCAGACGGGCTTTGTGGCCGGGCTCGCTCACCGCTTCGAGCCCATAGCCATCAACGTAGACGCCGTGGGTGACGTCCACCGACTCCAGCTCCAGGATGATCCGGTCGCCCCGGTTTACCTCGATCACGGCCGGCTCGAAGGCAAAGCTCCGCGCCTCCAGAGCCAGATGGCGCTCGGTCGGTTGTCCGGCGGGGAGGGGAAGCGGGGCGAAGAGCACGAGGCCGGCCAGCCCGGCGAACAGGGCGAGGATCAACTTGCTCAATATAGCTCCTGTTCAGTCTACCGGCCCAGTAGGGGTCGGCGGGCCGAACCGGCCATATTCCCGGTCGATGAAGGCGCGGACCTTTGCCAGTGACTTCCCTTGACGCATTAACCGCATCACATCGTGCGCGATGTCCACACAGATGCTGCACTGAAGCGCGTGGTCCGCGAAGACGATGGAGCCATCCGGCTCGAAGCGCTCGATGAAACAATTCAGGTCGCTTTTGTGCCCCATCCCTACGCAGCCGCAGAAGCAGGGGAACTTGGCCAGGATCTCCGGGCTACCAATGGCAAACCGATAGGCCTCTTGTACCACTGGTGGGGCTCTTCTTACCTTTTCGGGAAGTTGAGAAGCAGAGGCCAGTTGGATCTCGGGCTCCAGCGAGCCAGTATCCCCTTGACGGGTGAGGAGCCAGGCTCCGCCAAGGCCGAGGAGAAGGACTGCCAGGGGCAAGGTGACGTAAAGCCACTTTACCCGCTTCTTCTGTCCATGACGAGTCACTCTCTTACCTCCTCTCCTACTTGGTCACTTCGACCTTGAAAGCGACGTTTACCCTGGAGTTCAGTGGATCGTTTGAGACGATGGAAATCCCCCGCTGGAACCTGCCCGTCGCTTCGGGGCCGTGAAACAGTAGATCGAAGGTGGCGACCAGCGATGCCTCTTCACCCGGCGCCAGCACCGCCGACCAGTCAGATGGGTTCTCGGCGAGGTTGGCACCGAAGACGGGGCTAATTCCCTGGGAAGTCTCAAGCACCGCCGTCGTGCACCCGCACGTAGTCTCCATGCTAGTGATGGTCAAATCGCTCCCCCCGGCATTGCGCACGGTGAAGGTAGCGCTGACCTCCCCGGTGGCAATCGGAACCGCTCCTAGGTCCATCTCCGCCGGCTCGACGACCAACACCGGCCGGTCAGCCGGCAATTCAGCCAGTAGGTCGGCCCGCACCTGGTCGGCCAGCGCTTGGTCGAAGAAGGCCTCAGCCCCATAGGTCCGAAACATGACCAGGTACATAATCTGGTCTGGGGAAGCGCCCGAGGCCGCCTGCTGGTCGATCAGGCCCCGCCGCTCCTGGGCCATGCCACACTCACAGGAGCCAATATCCTGCCCGCAGCAGGGGCAGACAAAGGCCTGGTAGAGCCGGGCGACTTCGGCCTGGCCCATCGGGGACTCGGGCGATGATCGAACGGCGCCGGGCTGCGTGGGCCTTTCAGGGGAAGAGACCGGCGGTGTAGGGCGGGCGTCGGAAGCAACGGACGTCCCGCGCCTTATCCCTGGCCCGAAGATGAAGTACCACGTCCCGAGGCTGACGAGGAGGGCCGCCAGCACTACCAGGGAGATGGCCGATATTCTCTTCATTTCAATCTGCCTTCCTCTCTAGACGAACCAGATCAGGATGACCGCTCCCAAAGCGACCATCACCAGACCCGTGGTCAGCTTGACCTCCCGCTTCCTAGAGGCCTCCCACCGAGCGAGCCTCCCTACGGAACGGCGGTTGGAGAGCCCCAGCAGAATGACGATCAGGGGCGCGACGAACATCAGGTTGTAGAGCAAGAGGTATCCTAAACCCATCCAATAGGTCGCCTTGGCCGACAACAGCCCCAGGACGGCCACATAGATTCCGCCGCTGCAAGGAAAGGTGCAAAGCCCCACCAAAAACCCGCCGACGGCCGTGGCAGGCAGGGTCGCCTTCTTCAACCAGCCTGTGCTCGCCTCATGCAGCCGCCCTGAGGGGCTCAAGCTGAACCAGCGGCCATACCAGAAATAATCTTTAACATTGATCAGCCCCAGACCGATCAGAAGGCCCGAGCCTAGTTTGGCCATCAGGTGCGGCGCGCCGGTGAAGACCAACGCCTGGAGAATCCCCAGGCCGATGCCGAGATAGGTCAGATAGATCATCGCGATATATACCACGCCCACTTTGGCGATGTCCGACCTGGCCCGCTTCATCGTGAAAAGGAAACCGATGAAGAACAGCAGTACGGCGAAAGCGCAGGGGTTGATCCCGTCCAGGAGCCCGGTGGAGACGATCAACGGCAGCCATTGCCCCACGTTCCAGAGCTCCCCTGGTGGCTCGAGCTCTTCCCCATGAGCGGCGAACCAATCGAGATATTCTGTGATTGGCGTGTCGATCGGATATTCCTTTACCGGCCCTCGGAAGGCCCAGACCGCGTAGTTGGTGACCTTCTCCCCCATTAGGTCTTGATAGACCAGGATTTTTTCGTAACCCGACACCCCGAAGAGGTCGCGGATGATCTCCTGGGGAACGTGGCCCTCCAAGATTATCCGCTCCTCGATGAACACGGTGAAATGCCCCTGGAGCTCCGGGGGGATCCCGAGGCGAGTACTCCGGTTTACCAGCTCCTTGCGCACCGACCGGTCATTGATGAAATCCCTTTTGGTGATTTTCTGTATCCCCAGTTCCTCAAGAAGGGGAATCAACTGTTCATTAATGTAGAGGGCGCAGTCGGCGCAGGCCTGGTTGTAGTAGATCGTAGCCTGTTGAAGCTCCTCTCCCTGAGCCGACCAGGTGAAGAGAAAGAAAAACAGTAATGCCATCAAAACTTGCACACGATTAAGTTTCACCGCCCTCCTCCAATCTCGCCCGGATTTCGATCTCCACCTCCGGCTGTTTTGGATCGTTGCTCTTCACGTAGGCTACCCGATAGACCTTCCCCACAAGGCGCTCGCTCATCAGGTTGGGATCGAAGGTCACCAAAAGCTCAGCTTCCTCTCCTGGGAGCAGCTCCCGCTTCTCCATCTCGGCCCGGGTGCAGCCGCAGGAGGTGGAAAGGCCGGTAATTTGGAGGGGGCTTCCCCCGCTGTTTCTAATGGTGAAGCTCCTCTCCACCGCTCGGTAGGGGATGGCCCCGAAATCATAGGAGCTGGGGATGATCTCGATCCGCGGCGGCGGTCTCCGATCCAGGCCAAGGTAGCCATAGAGGCCGATCCCGGTGATGACGAGGACCCCGGTGATGATGATCAGGATCCAAGATCGATCCATTCTCATCGCTCACCCTGTCTGGACCAACTCAATCTGCACCGTGTAGACTGGGCTCTTGGGATCATTGGAGAAGATCTCGATCTCGCGGGTCACCGTGCCCCGCAAAGCGCCATGAACGTTGGGATCATAATAGACTCTCAGCGGAGCCTGCTCCCCTGGCCCAAGTCGCGCCCTCCACCCCACG
>JABAHQ010001800.1_pt5 | contig 10476 bp, 8 predicted proteins | sample 7062091 | NCBI WGS metagenome assembly JABAHQ01 (sample SAMN14534359, study PRJNA622989) | marine sediment metagenome | biome: marine biome [ENVO:00000428]; feature: marine pelagic biome [ENVO:01000023]; material: deep marine sediment [ENVO:00002113] | place: India: Gulf of Kutch | collected... | reverse complement strand
TCTCCTACTTGGCTCTGGATGGTGATTTTTCCATTGTGGGCTTCCACCAGTCGTTTGCAGGTGGGGAGGCCCAATCCTTGACCTCTGGCCTTGGTGGTGAAGAGGGGTTGGAATAGCTTTGGCAGATCCTTCTTGGGGATCCCAACGCCGGTGTCCTTGATACTTATGAGGATCAGATCTTCTGTGTGGGAGGCTTCAATAGTCAGTTGGCCGCCCTTGGGCATGGCCTGTATGGCATTCAGTATTAAGTTTGTGAGGATTCGCTTCATCAACTGGGGATCCAGCTGAATCTTCTGGGATCTGAGGTCACTCTTCACCTTTATGCTGGTCTGTATCTTTTGGGGGATGGTCACTGTTGAGAGTGTGTTCTTGATTAACTGGTGAAGGTTGGTGGGGAGGAGTTTGGGTTTGATTGGCCGGGCGTAGTCCTGGAGATCGGAGACGATCTTGTCCATGTACTTCACCTGTTTCTTCATCCCTTTCCAGAGAGTATGTAGGCTCTCCTGGTTTGGAATGTTGGTGGATTCCAGTTTGCTCTGGGCCAGGTACAGGGTGTTGGTCAGGGATTGGAGTGGGTTTCGCAGGTCGTGTCCTACCATGGCTGTTGTGTGTCCTATGGTGGCCAGCTTCTGGGCTTCTCTCAGCCGTTCCTGAGAGCGAGCGAGTTCTCTCCGGGTATCCTTCAGTTCCGCTCTTAGGGCGAAGAAGGAGGCCATCTCCTCCCCTACAGTCTGTTTTGAGATTAGGAAGGCGAGGCCTATGAAGACGAAGGCGAAGAGGAAGGCGAAGACTGTGAATTCTACTCCCAAGTTTCTGGTTATTGCCATGCTGCCTGAGATGAAGCAGACTGTGGAGAGTAGGAACATAAGGCCTGAGATCTCTCCTCTTGATAGGTAGAGATAGATTGAGGCACAGATCACAAGTATGGCAGTAGATTGGAAGAAGAGGGTGGGTCTCAATTCCAGAGAGTGGGGAACCAGGATCATAAGTGTGGTTGCGGATAGGATGATGATAAATACCTTGAAGGGCTTGTTGAACTGCTTCAGTTTTAGGAGGGTGGAGAGTACGGTGATCAAGGTGGCGGATACTATTGGAAGAGGCGCCCAGTGGAGAAGTCTGTCTATGATCCAATGGCTCTCTTCTCCTCCGTGTACCATGGGTAGGTAGCTGAAGGCGGCGTATAAGAGGGCTAGCATGAACATAAGTTTTCGTTCGTCCCGATCCTTATGGTACAGGTAGCCGAAGCTGGCCGTGAAGGTCAATGTGAGAGCAGTAAGGCAACCCCACAAAGAGACGGAGACCAGACTATTGGCCATCTCTTCAGGCTCCCTACTCTTATGCTACAAGTGGACCCCTAGCAGCTCTCTGTGAAGGGACCTGTCTTGGAGTTCTGGTCCTGTTGGTCATGTAAAATGACTTCCTATCTCGCCCTGAGCTTGACGGTTTAGCATGTAGGTGTCAGTTCTGAGGATGTAGAATTAAAGACTTGTGAACTGGTAATAAATATCCGAGACGCATAGGTGCTCTTAGCGAAGGCCGACATGGAAGTGATGAGGGATCATCTGAGGGTAAAGACCAGGACACAGACCAATCTTCCAAGCGGTAAGCTCCAAGAAAGTTAACCTTGCCTCTCATTTGAATCCTGCTGAGGCACGTGCGACGTACAGAATCAGAGCCCATTAGGACTTTGAACCTGTCGAGAATCAGCCCAATGTAACAGCTCATGGGCCTGTCCTCCTCTCCTTCAGGATCAGTATGTTCCATAGACTATTTGACTACTCTATGCAGTATGCAGTAGACCTTTAAGAAACTCAGAGGGGGGAGATTCAGGTTCAACTGTAGATCTGACAATGTAAGAGATTGTTCTATAGGAATCTTCCATAATATTTCTCTATGTGGGCGCGGATCAAGTTTGAGTCCAGAACACCAGTAATCGCTAGGCATGCATGATGTGCGGTGCAGCATACTTAAACATAATAGATATGTTTAGATGCATAATCTTTATATACGAGGGGGGGCATAGATTAGCCTGATATGTCCGAAGAAAGACATATTGTAGAAGGGTGCAACGTCAGAACAGTTGCCCAAAAATACAGATAGGGAGGTGAAGTCATGAAGGAGATACCCAGCACAAACTGGTACATATACAGAGTCTATCAACCTTCAACTCCCAAGGATCCAAGGAAGGCACACAATGGAAAGACCGACTAGGGCACCACCTAAAACAGCTCCACCTCCCTAATCCCTCCTTCAGGACACATCACAGCCTCAATAATCTATAGGCGCCCCTTAACGGTAATCCGCCTGACCTTCGCACATCTTCGGACTCCCTCACTTCTCTTGAATGAGGGTCTAGGAAAGTCGATTGTTTGGATAATCTGCCCAGCGGCTAGTAACCACCCATGAGCTCAAAGGAGCGTACTTTGATATCTGTTCTTTCCAATTCGGTATGTATAAACTTCTTGATCTCCTCTTCTTTGATATTGTAGTTTCCATGCTGATCTAGGTGAACTGGTATTCCTGTTCGTCGTAGGTAATTGTCCTTGCCAGTGTCGATAAAGACGTATTGTCTGTCTTGGCTGGTGAAAGTCAATCTCAGCTCCACCGGAGGCCTGGAGAGTGGGGCGTTCCCCTGGGCGTAGTAGATCTCCTCAGGGCGGAATCTCCTGAGTGGCTCCTTAAACCGCTCCCAAGTTTGAACCCGCTCAACCTTTCCACTCAATCGAGTTCCCCAGAAGTTTCCACTTGATAAGCTAGGCGGACGGAGATTAATTTTTTTCCTGGAGGCCTCGATCGGCTTGATCCGGTGTTTGTCAGCCTTCTGAAGTCCCCCCTCGGTTAATAGGGACATATGTAACCTGACCCGGGGTGACATGAGCAGGGGTCGTCCAGTATCGCCCGCCCCCCTTTGCTGGATCTAAGCAGGCCAGCAAGGTTTCCATCCTGGCCGGGTTTGCAGTGAAGGAGCACTCTCTTGCTCTACACTAGTTCTTGGGTCCTTGGGTCCGGAGTTACCTTAGGAATCTGAGTTTCACTAGCGTGTGAGTCGGGGTTGGGAAAAGTTAAATACCTTCTCCAGAACTGGGAGGATATGAAAGTTAAGAAGGGGCCGGGGACTGCTCTTTTTCCTTGTCCGGTGGTTCTGGTCACCAGTATAAGCTCTGCTGGAGAGCCCAACATCATCACTCTGGCTTGGGTGGGAACGGTCTGTTCAGATCCGCCTATGGTGGGCCTAGGCATCCGGCCCCGGAGGTACTCTTTCGGGCTTATAGAGAGCAGGGGAGAATTTGTTGTAAACATACCCAGCACTGAGATCTTGAGGGAGACGGATCTCTGTGGAAATGTTTCGGGACAGGATGTGAAGAAGTTCTCCGAGGCGGGGCTCAGTCCGGAGCCCGCAGAGAAGGTTGAGCCGCCTCTGATCAAGGAATGTCCAGTCAACATGGAGTGTGTGCTGAATAAGAGGTTTCCGTTGGGTGCTCACCACCTGTTCCTGGGGGAGGTGGTGCAGGTGCATGTGGACCAGAAGATCCTGAAGGAGGAGGGACAGATCGACTTCCAGGAGGTATCTCCTGTGGTGTATAATCAGGGTGAATACTGGAGCCTGGGACAGAAGATAGAGGAACATGGCTTCTCCAAGCAGTAGCCTCCTATAATCGTAGGTGTAGAAGCAGTAGGTGGGATGAAGCTTCTGCCGTCTAGGGGAGGAGTTTGAAGTAGACTCTGCGGTTGTCCTTGCCCTTGTTTATGGCCTTCAGAAACTTTATCTGCCCCACTTCCTTCAGGTTCTTCACGTGGGTTCCTCCGTCAGCCTGCTTGTCTATCCCCACGATCTCTACGATGCGGAGACGGGGGATGTCGGGTGGTAGGGCCTCATCCATCTTTATCACCCCTGGAATCTGTAAGGCCTCCTCCCTGGGCAGCCAGTAGCATTTGACTGGGATATCTTTCATAAACAGTTGGTTGGCCTCCTCAACGTATTCTTTGAAGATCTGTCTATCGAACTCCTCTAGGCTGAAGTCGAAGCGCACCTTCTCTTCACCCAGCTTATTTCCGGTGACCAGGGCATCTGTACCCTGGCATACCAGGGAGGCGTAGACATGGGCAGCTGTGTGGCTTCTCATCAGTCTGTACCTTCTATCCCAGTNNTCCCAGTTGAGCATACAATGCACCTTGTCACCGGGCTCTAATCCGGGATGATCCACCTCATGCGATATCTCTCCAGAGAATTTTCCAACATAGACCACCTTATGCTGGTCGCCTTCGGTGATCATTCGCCCGGTGTCCCAGGGTTGTCCTCCACCTTGAGGGTAGAATAGGGTGCGGTCCAAGACCACATATTTCCGGTCCTTGACTGAGGCCACCCCGGCGTCGCATTCTTTGAGATAACTGTCCTCTAAGTACAGGGCCTCAGCCAACAGTAACTCACCACTCTTCATAACAGTAGAGGGTTCTCCTTAAGGTTTATGCGCGCAGTCCCTCCTGGGATTGAGAGCGTTAATAAGTGTAGAGATCTAAATCCTGGATTGTTTAGATTAGAGGCTGTTAGGAGATCTGGTTTGCAGGGGAGTGGGTGACCGGGATTTGCTTCAATTGCGGTATGATGGCGGAAGTCTGGTGATCCAGGGGGAGGTGGCCACTCCCTATGGAAGATGGGATCCTAGGGTGGAGGCCTACAGAGCTATGGCCATCTATTATCCAGATATCCTGCAGTATCTTGAGGATAGCGATTTACACTACAGGGATAGGGTTCCGGAGCCTAGGCCCTGCCCGGCTCTAGAGTGTGATGTGGAGTTGCGCCGCTATCAGCAGAGGGCTCTGGAGGCCTGGTTGGAGGCTGGCAGGAGAGGGGTGATCGTGCTTCCCACTGGAGCTGGGAAGACCTACATAGCCCTGAAGGCCATAGAGGTGGTGAATAGGGCTGTGCTGGTGGTGGTTCCCACCCTGGATCTGATGATGCAGTGGAGAGAGGAGTTGGAGAATCACTTCGGGGTGGAGGTGGGAGCCTATGGGGGCGGAGAACAATTGCTCAGGGCCTTGACGGTGACCACCTACGATTCAGCCTACATCAGAGCCCCTCAGCTGGGGAATAAGTTTCTGCTGCTGATCCTTGATGAGGTGCATCATCTGCCGGCTCCCAGCTACAGCCAGATAGCAGAGATGTACATCGCCCCTTATCGGATGGGGCTCACAGCCACCTATCAGCGGCAGGACGGCAGGCACCAGGAATTGCCTAGATTGGTGGGAGGCAAGGTCTATGAGCTGGAGGTGGAGGACCTGGCGGGAAAACATCTCTCACCCTACACCCACCAGAAGGTCTTTGTGGACCTCAAGCCCCAAGAGCAGAAGCTCTACCGGAAGGAGTATGGCCGTTTCACGGGGTATCTGAAGCGTAGGGGGATCCAACTCAGGAGCCCGGAGGACTTCCAAAGATTCATCATGCGCACCGGAGCAGATCCTGAGGCCCGGGAGGCCTTGCTGGCCAGAAATAGGGCCTTGAAGATTGCTCTCAATAGCAGGGCCAAACTGGACAGATTGGCAGAGCTGCTTCAGATTCACAGAGAAGAGAAGACCCTCATCTTCACCAGACATAACCAGCTGGTATATCGCATAAGCCGCCGGTTCCTGGTTCCCGCCATCACCCATCAGACACCACGAGAAGAACGGAAGGAGATCTTGGATAAGTTCAAGGCTGGCGAATACCGGGTGTTGGTCACCAGTCAGGTGTTGGATGAGGGAGTAGATGTGCCAGACGCCACGGTGGGCTTCATCCTCAGTGGCACCGGGAGCAGCCGAGAATACATACAGCGCCTGGGGAGGATTCTGAGGAAGAGGAAGGGAAAACAGGCCAAGCTCATTGAACTGGTGGCCCGAGAGACGGTGGAGACCAGGATCAGCCGCAGAAGACAGCGATAGGGAGCAACCGCTCATGCTGCCCAGTAACCTATTGATAGCCAGAAAGTATGGGGATACCATAAGGCCGGTGTACGCCCAACTGGACAAGCAGACCCTAGAGTTGGCTGACAGGCTGATCCACACCTATCAGGATTATGTGGGAGAGAAGAAGCAGGACCTGATGGAGGCGGTGAGCCAGTGGGAAAAGACGGAGCATGACTACAGATTCGTAAGAGGGCTCTCCACCCTGCTAGAGCGCCGCTGCCAATTCAGATCCCAGACCAAGGTGGATCCCCTTCAGGCCCGCAGAACAGTATTCCAGCTGGGAGCTGAGAAAGAGCTGCCCACCAGGGAGGAGGCTCGACAGCAGATCTTAGAGGAGGCCGCTAGCAAATTAGAGATCAGGGTTGAGGACCTGGAGCACAGCCTATATGGGGACCTGGAAGGGGAGCAGATCCTAAAGCAATTCAACCCCGTAAGGGCTTATAGGCTGGTAAGAAGGTACAATCTGAGCCTGACCCAGACCCTCCTCTTCCGATCCGCAGAGATGGGGTTCACAGCCTCCGGGAACTGGCAACCCATCTTCAGACAGATCAAGTGGCTGGGCCTGATCTACACCATCCAGAAGCAAGGCACAGGCTATTGGGTGAGGGTGGACGGACCGGTATCCCTCTTCAAGCTGAACCGAAGATACGGCACCAACCTGGCCAAGCTGCTGCCCCACATCCTATGTAACACATGGTGGAGGATCAGAGCCCAGATCCTGCGCCGGAGGGATGAGAGGCGACTTCTCAAATTACAGCTGAACAGCCAGAGGCATGCCGCCTATCTTCCAGTCCAAGACCCGAGGGTCACAGCCTACCATAGTAGTGTGGAGCAGGACTTCGCCCACAGATTCCAAGCTCTGAAGACCGGTTGGCAACTGACCCGAGAGCCAGAGCCCCTACCGGTGGGCAGCCGAGTGATGATCCCAGACTTCAGCTTCCAGAAGGCAGGGATCAAGATCTATCTGGAGATAGCTGGATTCTGGACCCCCAGCTACCTGAAACATAAGCTGAGGCAGCTGAGCCAGGTGAAGGTTGTGGATATGATTGTGGCGGCGGATAAGAAGCTGGCCTGCCAGAAGTTGGACCATATGGCAAGAAAACTGGATCTGATCTACTATGAGCGGAGGGTGCCCCTCAAACCCATTCTAGCACATCTGAGGGAGAGAGAAGAGAGGCTGGTGAAGCAGCAGGTTCAGGAACTACGAAGGAGGGAGTTAAGGATAGAGGATCCAGTGGTGACCTGTGAGGAGTTGGCGACTAGGTGGGGGGTCTTGGAGGAGGCGGTCAGAAGGTCTCTGGAGGAGAAGCCGTTGGAGGGATACAGAATGCTGGGAGACCTGCTGATCAAACCCTGCACTCTAGATAGGATAGAGAGAGAACTGAGGAAGAGATCTGCCCAAGGAGAGCTGACCCTGCAGGAGACAACAGTACTAATCCAGAACATGGGAGGCAGGAGACCCACCATCATCCTGGAAGCCCTAGGATACGGCATCCAATGGCAGGGAATAAACCCTGAAGAGGCCAAGATAATCAAGAAATAGCAAGGGGGATGAACTCTGCACAAACCCAGCATAAGAAAGGTGAGGACTGAGTGGTAAGTCTGAATCCGTGGGTAGATAGGCTCCTATGTGTGGTGTAGAGAGTTCACAGATTGTTTCAGGGGAGTTCAATCTCTCTTGTGACTGTTAGGTCTCCTAGGTTGTTCATCTTTACCTTCTTCTCTGAGAGGGTGTAGAGTGTATCTTGGATGTAGAGGATCCTCTCTACTTGGAGACCAGCATCGAACCGAGTTCCATTGTCTTGATGGGTGATGTTGCCCTGCAGGTGGAAACCTTGCTCCAGAGATAGGTTGAATATGTAGGCTCCCTGCCAGGGGAACCTGTCGACCTGTTTCCTCTGTTTTGTGGAGATGGGGAGAGCCAGTAACTGTCTTGGTCTGTCGAAGAGGAAGGCTTTGTGATCCCTGAGGACCGGGGTGTCGGACCAGAGGCCAGGTACCAAGTATTTGGCTGTCTCTAGAGGCTTGGTTACATTAGAGACGTCAAAGAGGGAGAGTTTTGCCTTACCTTCTTGGCTGCCTACGCCTATTATGTGTTCTTGGTCGTAGGGGTGTAGGTAGCCTGAGAAGCCTGGGATCTTCAGGTAGCCCAGTACGGCTGGTTCAGCTGGACTGGTGAGATCTATTACGAAGAAGGGATCTACCTGTCGGAAGGTGACCAGGTAGCATCTGTCCTCCATGAATCGGGCGGAGTATATGCGTTCGTCAGGTGCCAGATCCTCTAAGTATCCCATCAAGCTGAGATTCAGGTTCAGAACATATATGTTGTTTCTGGAGCCGCTGTTGCTCCATTTGGTGGTAGCGATTCTGAAATGGTCATTATGTTGGTCCATGCTAAACTGGTTCAGTACATAACCGGGAACTGCACCCTCAGCCTCACAGGCCATGCTCTCCTCCTCCAGCTTGACCCTGAAGATCAGAGTCTCCTGAACGCCATTAGGCCGAAGCCAGTCGTTGGTGTTAAGAACCGTGAGATACAGGTTGGTCAGTGAGACGTACATGTGGGAGGTGGCTCCGGTCAAGAAGGTTTCGTAGGTTACTGCTTGTGCATCATCTAGGATGTTGACTGCTATCACGGTGGTGAAGTGGTAGAATAGGTCTGAGGTGTTGACGTAGCGTATCTGGGTGGGATCCACCGGGGTTGAGAGGGTACCTGAGGAGATGGTGGGCAGAAGAACCTCAAGACTGGTCTGGTTCTCACCGTTGCGTGTAGCGGGCTGGGTGGTGACCATATAGATGTAGTCTCCTATCCTCCTGGAGCCTGTGAGGCTGCCGTTTACGGTCAAGGTTCTGGTCAAGACTGGGTGGCTCCTATCCGAGATGTCGTAGACCTGGAGGAAGGACTCCCCATAAGGGGCTGGTCTGCTTGCAGCCTCTAGAATTCTGATGGGATGGTAGCTGTTTCCCAGCACTGCCAGTTTATCATCCTTCAAGTATATTTGGGATCTGTAGGTCTGGTTGAGGCTTACGCTGGAGAGTAATGAGCTGTTCTCAGGCGGGTGAGCCTTCAGGATATGGAGCTGGGAGCCAGCCATCACATACAGGTATTCCCCATCGGTCTTCACTATGTCAGCTTCATCCACACCTGCGACTTGGATGTTGGTGGTGGAGTGCTCCGGGGCAGCCAAGGTTTCCGGGCTCAGTAATTCAGCTTCGCCGCCTCTCAAGAGTGGGACCACACGCTCTATCTGGAGGTTCTTGGCTCTTTCCATGTTGGTCTCTAGGAAGTCTTCCAGCTCTCCGTAGCTTGAGAAGGTCTGGAGCTCAGAATAGGATGGGTGAAGAACGGGGTGGGGGAGAAGTGCAAATACGGTGGCCATTAAGATGAGAACTATAAGGCCGGCAGCCATGCCGTAGGTCACAGCTTCGGCTATGATCTGTCTATTCAGTTAAGGCACCCAACTTAGATTTGGGGAGGGGCTATTTTATACTAGTCTTTGGAACATCCTGTTCAGAGAATAGAACATCCAAGTGAGAGCTATAATAATATCAGGCTTGAGACTGAGGAGCCCACCGATTTTTAATTAAGACTCTGGGTGTGCTCTCCCAGATGCTGGAATGCTCTGGTCAGGTCGTCGGGCGGGAGGTCTAGGATGAAGGGTGTGCCTCCATATACTCTTGTAGAGTTTATGGTCACTATCCTTCCTTGATGCTGTAAGTGAGGTCTGTTCCTGGCCTTTCGGGGTTCATGTCCTCGCACTATCCTCTTCACGTTCAGTCGGTGGCAGACCTCCTTGGTGATATCTTCTCCGAACTCTACGCCTACTCCTCTTCTGTTGGGCCTTTCTCCCCTGCCTGAGGAGGGATCACTCCACAGGAGGTCCTCCTCCACTTCTCTGGATGGAGATTCTAGGTCTTGGAGGCTGGTGAGTCTGATGGATATTCCTCCATGAAGGAAGAGCACTTCACCCGGTATCAGGGCGGCTAGGCGTAGCTTTTCTAGGAAGGGAGCTAGTTGGTTATGGAAGTAGGTCTCCCAGCCGCCGGTCTTCTCTTGAGCTTCCAGCCTCAGGGTGCAGGGCATGAATCGGGGTCTTCCTTCAGGGCCGTAGTCTTCATGGTTGCCCTTCAGGGCTATTATTCTGCTGGGATGTTCTGTAATCAGCTTGTTGACCCCCTGTATGACTTCTACTCCCTTTGGTCCTCTATCCGCATAATCTCCTAGGAAGAGGAGAAGATCCTGTTCTGCCTGGAACAGAGCTTTGATTCTTTGGAGACTTTGGTGATCTCCGTGGAGGTCACCCGCCACTAGTATTCGGCGTGTTTGGGACAACAGGTTGGGGGTCAGTCTGTGAAGTTGGTTGGAGACCATTTAGACCTCTTATTTAGATGCGGGCTTAAATAGGCTACTTTCTGGTTGGGTATTATAAGGATGCAACAGAATGTAGGCGGGGGAGTACAGGAACTTAACATTCAAGGTCACAACCTTACGGCATCCCTAAGGAACCATGAAGGCACTGGAAGATCTTATATGCA
>JABAHQ010005650.1_pt3 | contig 10478 bp, 24 predicted proteins | sample 7062091 | NCBI WGS metagenome assembly JABAHQ01 (sample SAMN14534359, study PRJNA622989) | marine sediment metagenome | biome: marine biome [ENVO:00000428]; feature: marine pelagic biome [ENVO:01000023]; material: deep marine sediment [ENVO:00002113] | place: India: Gulf of Kutch | collected... | reverse complement strand
GGTCGATCATCTGAATCTCTATATTGAGATCCAGGAACGCAAGGGCGATCGAGTCCTCTCTGCCGAAGAGGTGGCCGGCGAGCTAGAATTAAGCTTGGATGATCTATGAGCCTCGGTTCGTCGAAGGCGCCGCCTGGGATCTGAAGGAATTAGATCCGTCGTTGAGGAGGCTTGCCTGGAAACAGATTGGAAAGATCGCCGCCGCGCCCGAATTGGGAAAGCCCCTGGGCAAACGCATGGAATACGATCTGACCGGCTTTCGCACGGTTCGATTCTATCGCCAAGCTTACCGAATCGTGTATGAAGTCATGGAGGATGAAAAGGCAGTGAAGATTTGGGGGATCGGAAGGCGAGAGAGGGAAGGAATTTATCGAGCAGTCGCCAGAAGAAAGGGTGGAGGCTCCCCACGATGAGGGCTGAGTCTTTTTCTAAGCGAGCGCTAGACTTTACTATGAGCCTGATCGGGCTCATCCTCCTGGTGGTGCCCTTCACTGCCATTGCCCTGGCCATCAGACTCGACTCCAGGCGCCCGGTCTTCTTCCGCCAGGGGCCGGCCATTGCTGTGGGACCAACGAGTTGCTATGATAAAGGTGCAATTCGCAGCACGGCTGGTTAGGGAGGGAGGTGAAGATCATGCCATTGAAATTGATCAGAACAGAGAAACCTAACGAGGAAGATCGGCGGAGATTCGAAGCGGATCAGGAGGACTTCGGGTGGTTCGCCGAACATGCAGAGGAGATTGAGGAACAATATAGAGGGAAGTACATCGCTGTTGTGAATAAACAGGTCTTTGCAGGAGATAGCTTTGAGGAAGCAGAACAGAAGGCCAAGAGCAAACATCCAGAGCGTGATCCCTATGTGGAGTTCGTCCCGCTGAAGCCGCGGGTGATGGTCCTATGATCTTCCATGGGCAATACCGCTATAACAACGGACATCTAGATAGCTATCGAATCGAGCGCTCCCCTGCAAGATGAAAAGCTCCATTGGTCTGCATGTCCAACTAGTTTTGAAACGGCTTACCGATATTCTGATAAGCCTGATCGGGCTCATCCTCCTGGCCGTGCCCTTCGTCCTGATCGCCTTAGCGATCAAGCTCGACTCCAGGGGACCTGTTTTCTTCCGACAGGAGCGGGAGGCGATGGGCCGCCGGGGGCGGAAGTATGTGGAGGAGTACCACGATATCTCCATAGCTGGCGGAGAGGTTGATTCAGTGCATTGAAAGCGCTTAGGGACTTTCTCTTGTGAATTCCAACTGCGATAAGGATAGGCGCTGCTTTTGACACCCGATTCTCCAATTGGTAAACTGGGGAGCGACTCTGACTCAAGCTGCGGGGATAAGGACGGACATGACGGAGGTCCGGAGGCGCTATCGTGCGATGCAAGATCTAATTCTCAAGGTGGCTTGCTCAATTTGAGCGATAGTACGTGAAGATATGGAGGTGAGCAGAGATGGCCGAAGTCAAGATTAGACATCCTTATGTCACTCAGAAGAGAGGCGTACAAGGAGGCCGTCCCATTATAACAGGGACCCGGATCCCCGTCAGCACCATCATCATATACTATAAGCAAGGCAAGGATGTCGATGAGATACTGGAGCTCTATCCCCAACTAACCCCGGCTCAGGTCCACGATGCCCTCTCATACTACCACGACTATCAAGAGGAGNNTTCAGGATGAGGCACGCTGGCAGACGAGATATCCGCCGGGGAAGGGGCAACCCGCAAGGGCCGATGAGCCAAACCCAGATTAAGATATACACCGATGAGGATATAGCCAACGCCATTGCTAAAGCCCTCAAACGTCGCGGGTTTGAAGTATCGACCACTCCGGAACACGGTAACTTTGAACTCACCGATGAGGAACAGTTGAAATTTGCTGCCTCGATAGGAGCGGCCATCCTGACCCATAATGTCAAAGACTTCCCGAGGATTCACCATGAGTTTATGGAGAAAGGGCTTTCTCACAAAGGGATAGTGGTGGCCAAACAGGTCTCCATCGGGGAAACTGTCAAAAGGCTTCTCCGATTGACAGCAGAGGTGACGACCGAGGATATGGAGAATCGGTTAGAATACCTGAGCAACTGGTGAGGGACCTTGCAGATGCGACCACCTCGTTGGGCCTGCTTCTGGCCATGCTGAGAACTCTCCTGGCCACCCTAAATCGGTAGTAGAAGCCCACTGCGGCCTCACCGTCCCGCCGCGGGCGGGCGTATGTGGAAAAGCACCACGACATCGCCAAGCTCGCGGAGAGGCTGATCCAATGCATCGAAGGTGTTCAGTGACATTCCCGCATGGATTCTAGAAAGCTAGGATAATCAAGAGCGAGCGGTGCGGGAGAGATGCAACTGGGAGAAGGAGAGCGAGAAGCTCTCGGCGCTGTATGAGGAATTGCTTGGTAAAGATCAGTAAGCCTATTGAGCGGTTGTCCTACCCCCGGTCTTTTGCCATAATACGGATGCCCTGGCGAACAGCGGCAAGAGGTGATCCTAATGAAGACGGTCGAGCTTCCCGAGGAGATCCTGAGGAAGTTGGAGCAGGTCGAGGGAAAGGACCTTGCTGAGAAGATAGTAAATCTCTTGAAGCAACGGATATTCGCGCAATTGCGAGAATGTGATGAGCAAATCCTGAGGTATGAGACCAAATACGGGATGGATTTTACGGAGTTCGAGTCAGCCTGGGAGAGGGGCGAGATTGCGGGCAAGCATTCCCATGAGGTCGAGCGGGACTTGATGGAGTGGGAAGGGTTTGTCCTGGAACGCCAGGACTGGCTCTCAATGCTCCGAGGCCTAAAGGCCTGAGATGGACCTGGGTGAGTTCGAGAGGCACCTCCATCAATTGAAGGATCGCTTCTTTCCTAATGCAGGAATCCGCAATTTAAATCGGCGGCTCAATGCAATCAGTCTGAGGATCCAGATCACTGAGAGGATTTTTGTCGATGTCTACTTCAACACGGACAGTGATCGGCTAGATTTCACAACAGTCAAAGGCGATCGGAGGATCTTCGGCTATGACAATGCCGGAGGGTGGCACTATCATCCTTTGGAAGATCCGGATCATCATGAGCCCTGCCCCAAGCCCACCTTAGAAGAGGTTNNGTCCCAATCGGCATGAGCCTTGTCCCAAGCCTACCCTGGAGGAGATGTTCGAGCAGACTGCCCGAGTGATTGAGAAAGTTGCTCGGGAAGGGTCCTAAGCTCACCGCGATTCAAGGATGGGCGAGAAATGGGCAAGGGGCAGTGTTGGAGCAGTATAATTGGGAGCAGGAAGCGGAGAAGCTCTTGGCGCTTTATGAGGAGTTATTGGCTTGATGAACCCTCGGTCTAGCACAAGTTCTACCCGGCAAGCCGGGCGAGAGAAGCCTATTTGACTTGCCACTGCCTTTGACCGCCTGTATACTAGTAATGAAGTGAATAGAGGAGGCAACCGTGAAAACGGACTCGAAATACCAGGAGAAAATCCTAGCAGAGTTGAGAGATGTCCCTCCCTCTGAGCTTCCTAAGGTGTTAAGACTGATTCACCTCTTGAAGGAAGAGTTTTTGAGCGCTGAAGGAGGCCCGGATGAGCAGTCCTATCAGGAAGGGAAGAAGATCTTGCTCGATCTGGGAAAGGGATTGGGGGAAGGACCGGAGGATTTGGCCAAAGCCCACGATAGGTATCTCTACTAATGCCCAAGGTTTTTGTCGATACCTGGACCTGGTGTGCCCTTGTCNNATAAAGATGCTGAGGAGCTTAACAAAAAACTGGTGGAAGGGAGATATATCTTTGTAACGACCAACTTCATCCTCGATGAATCCTACACCTTGATCCGCGCCCGTATCGGCTACCAGGCCGCGGTCAATTTTGGTGATAAGATCAAGCGCCTGCGCGAGTTGGGTCTGCTCAAAATTATCCGTGTCGATCAGGAGGTTGAGGAAGCTGCATGGGAACTCTTTGTCAAATACAAAGATATGGAGGACCTCTCTTTTACTGACTGTACTTCCTTTATTGTGATGCATCAGCTAAGACTGCAAGAAGTATTCACCGATGACGAACACTTTCACCATCTTGGATTTATCAAGAGATCATCGCCCTCTACTTAGGTAAGCAGCTAAGGGTCAAAGGGTAGCCCCAGCGCTCAAGGAGAGCGAGAACGGGCGGCGGGCAGTGCTGGAGAAGTATAATTGGGAGAAGGAGGCGAAGAAGCTATTGGCCGCTGATTAGCTCGATGANNTGACTGACCGGGTAGGCTGAAAAGCGAGGTGGGGTCATTGTGCCGAAGGTTGAGGTCGGGCTTGATCAATTGGCAAAGGCTTTGGAGGAGTTGTCCCCTGGCAAGCTTGAGACCCTGGAAGTCCTCTTCAATCCCGAGTTGAGGGCCGAACTTAAGAATCGCTGGGCGAAGGCCAAGAGAGAGCTCAAGGAGGGAAGGGCTCTCCCCAAGGGGCAACTGGTTGAAGAGTAATAATGGCCCTTACAGGATCGAAACTTACAGCAGAGTCAAACGTGACCTCAAAGGGTTAGCTAAGAACTGCGGGAACAGATTCTGGAAGAGCCTCAGCCCGCTATCGAGGTAGATCCTTATCAGGCCTATCCTCTTTCTCATGAGTTCAAGGGCCTTTGATCTTATCATATCAGCTACCGCGGAAGCGATCAGAGAGGCATGGGAGGAATATCATGGGAGTTGAGAGCCAGATCACGAGGCGGAAGGTGAGCTAAGTGGCCATCACTGAGATCAAAAGCATCGTGCTCCCAAAAGCGGCACGGATGATGAGCCGTGTCGATGTGGATGCAGAGCATCGCCGGCTCCGGGTGTGGTTCGCCGATGGACTCTCAGCCATTGTCCCGGCGGAGGAGATCGAAAAGGCCGGCAAACCGGTTACCTTAGACCTCAGCGAGGTCAAGCTCTTGAACCCTTATGTCATTCTCATCGGCAACACCGAAGGAGGCATCGAAGAGGTCCCCTGGGATCTTATCCGACACTTCTGCGATGCGGGGTTCTCCCGCTCTGAACAGAGGAAAGACGAGCTATCCCGGCGTGCACTGGGGGCACGTCTGCGACGGCTGCGGGAGAGGGCCGGATTGACGCAGAATGAGCTTGCCGACAAGGCCAAGGTTGGCCGAGCGACCATCAGTCGCATCGAGAATGGGAAGATGTATGCACATACCGTAACACTGCGACGCCTGGCCAAGGCCCTCAATATCAATCTTGTAGAGCTAATTACTGATTCGGATACAATAGGCTGAGCTGTTTCCGCCTGGTAGCGTTGCTCTATCTTGTGACTTTTCGAGGTGGGGGATTGGGGGGCGGGAAGGGGGTTATCGGGCGATCGCCAGAAGAAAAGGTCAGCATGATATGGAGAGCGTCAGGATGAACAACGCTGATANNAGCCGCGGCGTCCAAGGCACATCCCTTACTATGCCGAGGCCTGTCTGGAGGCCCTGGCGGCCAACGGGCTGGGGAAGAGCATCTCCCTGGGCGGCGCTCTCGGCCTGCTGCATTACCTTGACTACCGTCCCACCCACGACGTGGATGCCTGGTGGGCTCCCGGGGCCACCGCCGAGGACCGGCGCCGGGTGATCGAGGTGGTTGAAGCGACGCTCCAACCCTTTGGGCAAGTCAAAACACGCACCTGGGGTGACGTAATCAGCGTTGAACTGATGCGTGAGGGAAAGACGGTGTTCAGCTTTCAAGTCGCACGTCGTTCTGCTCAACTGGAGCCGTCCGCGCCGGCACCCTGGACGGACGTGCTGCTCGATAGCTTCCCTGACTTGTTGGCGAGCAAGATGGTGGCGTTGGTTGAGCGCGGTGCGCCCCGAGATTTCCGTGATGTCTATGCCCTCTGTCAGGCTGGCCTGACCACGCCGCAAGGGTGTTGGGAGTTATGGAGGCAGCGCCAACTGGCGGGCGGCAGCGACACGGATAGCGCCCGTGCCCGGTTGGCTATCGAGACGCATCTAGCACGGATTGCCCAACACCGTCCCCTAGCCGAGATCGCTGACCCCAAACAGCGGGCGGAGGCCGAAGGGGTGCGGAACTGGTTTGCGGGGGAGTTTCTCGATGCACTCACCAAATAGCCCTGATCGAGGTTGGATCGATGGCGCTGTTTACCCTGACACGGAAACGCCGGAAGAATTGCATAGCTTGGCTGGGCGGGTGGATTTTCTGGCCCGGTTGTGCGCGGCGTGGGACTTCGGCCTGTTGCCGAATCCGGAGACGGTAGCCGAGATCCGTCGGGCGGAGTGGCGCGAAGCGGTGGATGCCTGTCGCCTGCTCACCTCGCCGGTCTATCACTTACTTCGGAGTTGGCACGGGCTGCGGGCCTTGCCACATCTAGGGCAACAGATGGCCTATATCCGTGATGATCCCAGTTTGGAACATGTGTGAACGGCGCTGTGAGTGTACTATACTCAAAGATGAGGCAGGAAAGGGTGATTGGTGATCTGCAATCTTTCTCGGCCCAGCGGAATAAGGAAGTGTGTGAAATTAAAGATGCAGCTTATCTTGAAGCGGCTCATAGATATCCTGATAGGTTTCATTGGCCTCATCCTCCTGGCCGTGCCCTTCGCCCTGATTGCCCTGGCGATCAAGCTCGACTCCAAAGGCCCGGTCTTCTTCTGTCATTGGGACCGTTGATCGAGTGCGGGGTTGACCGCTTGTAACTTTTTTGATACATTAGCACAGAGATGCCCACGGTGGCACGCGAAGGCGAGTTCCAATTCAGTGTCTACCCCCGTGAAGCCGCCTATGAGCCGCCTCATGTGCATGTGGTCTTTGCAGGAGAGCAAGTCCGCATCAACATAGACAATGGGCAGTTTATGGAGGAGCCCCCTCCTGGCAAGCGGCGCGCCATCCGCAAGGCCTACGCGCGCCACGCGGCGGAGATTCGCCGCAAGTGGGATGAGATCCATGGAGCTAAGAGGAAGGGAGAGGAGGAATCTTAGCATGAGTGTCGAGACTATCAACTTGGCCAGCGCCAGTCGGATGATGATTGAGGTCCAGATTGACAAGGAGAAGCGCCGGATTCGCATCCGGTTTGCCGATGGCCGAGCAGGGTGGATACCAATAGGCAACATCGAGCAGGCCGGCCCGCCGGTGCGCCTCGACCTGAATCGGGTGGACCTGCCCAACCCGTATGAGATCATCATCGGCACCGAAGAGGGAGGCACAATCGAAGTCCCCTGGGACTTCGCTAGGGGGTATTGCGATCCCCGCTTTGAGGAGAGAGAGCGCGAGCAAGCGCGCCAGGGGCAGGCGCAGTTGGGAGAGCGGATTCGCCAGTTTCGCCAACGGGCAGGGTTGACACAAGAGGAGCTAACTAAGCGGGCCGGCATAGGGCGGGTTACCTTAAGCAGATTGGAAAGCGGGGACCACTCGCCGCGCTATCGCACGCTGGTCGCCCTGGCCAAGGCGCTCGGGGTGAGCGTCACCGACCTGTTGGTTGACACAACTCCTACTGAATGAGGATGAGGACTTCGTGGCTCTCCGGATTCAGCTTGTGCTAAAACGACTCATAGATATTTTGGCCAGCCTGGTGGGCTTGATCGTCTTGGCCATCCCCTTTGCCTTGATTGCCCTGGCAATCAAGCTCGACTCCAAAGGACCAGTCTTCTTTCGGCAGGAGCGAGTGGGCAAGGGTGGCAGGGTATTCAGGCCCTGGAAGTTTCGCACGATGGTCGAAGGGGCGGTTGAGCAAGGGCTCGGTTACAATGTCGCTCAAGGCGACCCGCGGATCACCCGCGTTGGCCGGTTCCTAGGAAGCTGGGGCCTGGACGAGCTCCCCCAAACACGGGAGCGACCATCGGTCATGATTGTGTAATCGAGGACTATGTGCATATCTCCCCGGGAGCCCATCTGGCAGGAAACGTCCGGTTGGGAGAACTCACACATATCGGGATCGGAGCGAGCGTCGTCCGGGGGGGTCCAAATTGGTCAGGGTGTTATCATTGGCGCCGGGGCGGCCGTCATCGACGATATCCCCGATAACGTTACCGCCGTGGGGGTCCCGGCGAAGGTGATCAGGGGGAACAGGTGAGGCAAGCCTTCATTTGCTCCCCACCGTTTATTTGGGTATAGTGATTATGTAAATTGCGTAACGCATATCGCGTAATAAGGGGTGGCACATGGAGAACCCATTTGTGTATGGCAAGGTCGCCCGCGGCGTATCTTTCGCCGACCGGGAGGCCGAGATTGAAGAGTTAATGGCCGACATTGCGTCCAGCCAGAATGTGATCCTCTTCTCCCCTAGGCGTTATGGGAAGACCTCTTTGATCCTGGAGGTGTTGGACCGGATTAGGGAACAAGGTTTGCTCGCCGTTTATTTAGACCTGTTCAAGGTGACCTCAGAGGAGGCGTTCATCGCTGCTTATGCCAAGGAGATAGCCCGACTCTACAGAGGGGGAATCCGCTCCATCCTCGGAAAGGTGAAAGATCTGTTCCCACGGCTGGTTCCCAAAGTGGTGGTGAAGAGCGAGGAGACTGGGGTTGAAATGGAGTTCGAGTTTGACCCCCGGGCTGAGCGAGCNNAAGCGGTGCCAACCGTAAGCTCACGGCAGGATAAGAGGGCAGTTGTGGTCTTCGATGAGTTCCAAGAGATGGTCAATTGGGATCAAGATAGCAGGGTGGAGCGCCAGATGAGAGCCCACTTTCAACTGCATCAAAACGCTGCCTACATCTTCATGGGTAGCAAACGCCACCTGATGCAAGAACTCTTCCAGAATAAGAATCGCCCATTCTATCGATTCGGAAAGCACTTCCCGCTGGGGAAGATCCCCAAAGGCAAATTTGCGAAGTTCATCCGAAGGCGTTTCAGGGAGACGGGCTTCCAAGTGGAGCCGATTGCCATCGATGGGATTCTCAAGATTACCGAAGAGCACCCCTATTACACCCAGCTCCTCTGTCACATCCTTTGGGCTCGCAAGCGTGAGGAAAGAACCATCACCGAGGAGGATCTCCCTCGAGCGGTTCAGGAAATCTTCCAGCGGGAAGCACATGCTTTCTATGGCCTATGGGATATGCTGCCCGTTAAAGCTCGGCAACTGCTGGTGGCCTTGGCCAAGGAGGAGAGCTCTCGCGTGCAGCTCTATTCCAACGACTTTCTGCAAAAACACAATCTCGGGCCGGCCTCCAGTGTCCAGCGGGCTGTCGCTCGCCTCTTAGAGGAGGAGGTCCTGGAGAAGGCAGATGGAGAATACCAATACACCGACGTCTTCTTCAAACGCTGGGTTGGAGAGGAGTTTACCTGAGTGCCAGGGCTGGTGCTGATCTTCAGACGCGGGTTCGGACAAAAGCCTCTCTCCGGGATGACATCCCACTTGCATTCCCCTCCCCGTCGCGGGAGGGGCTAGGGGAGGGGTAACCGCTCACCCTCACCCGGCCTCTCCCTTCAAGGGAGAGGGGCGACTCTCTCCTCGAGCGGGGGTTATGGATATCGATGTCCAGAGGTCAGCTGGCGAAAATGTTGAGGGCGCCGGGGCGGTGGTCACTGAAGACATTCCGGATAACGTCACCATCGTGCGGGTCCCGGCGAAGGTGATCAAGCTGCGCGCTTGAGATAAGCCCTCGCTAACTTACACTTGCTAATACTATTCCCCGATGGTAAGATGGCCTTGAGGGTGGTGATCTAAGATGCTCAAGACCTATGCGGCCAAACTTGAGGAGCGCCAGATCGAGGCTCTGAAAAAGCTCTCCCAGGAGACGAAGGTCCCCCAGGCGGAGCTGCTTCGCCAGGCGGTCGATCTCCTGTTGGCGAAGCTGCAGGCCGATCAGGAGCGTTTGGAGTTTATCAAACGACTGGACGAACGCCTTGAGGAAGATAGGGAGGCGATGGAACGCCTGGCCAAGTTATGAGGTATCTCCAGCCCGAAGAGGTGCTCCTGATCCATGAGCGCATTTTGGATAAGTTCGGTGGGGCGGGAGGGCTCCGCGATTGGGGATCGCTCGACTCGGCAGTCAATCGACCACGGGCTGTCTTTGAGGGGAGAGATCTCTACCCCGACATCTTTGCCAAGGCTGCTGCCTTGGGTCATTCGCTCGTTCTAAATCACCCTTTCGTTGATGGAAACAAGCGGACCGCCTGGGAAGCGATGCACACCTTCATCGAGGAGAACGGATACCCGCTCCGGGCGGAGCATGAAGAGATCATCGAGCTGATGCTCCGGATTGAGGACAAGAGCCTCGGGGTGGAGCAGATCGCAGAGTGGCTCAAGGATCATTCGAGCTGAAAACGGGAGCAATGTGCTATTCTTGAACCAATATATGGAGAGTAGGGAGTAGCGAGTGGAGATATCGTTGGCCCGACCCGAGATCACCGATAGGGAGATCGAGGCCGTTGTCTCAGTATTGCGCACGCCCCATCTCAGCTTGGGTCCTAAGCTCCCGGAGTTTGAGGAGCGTATGGCCGAATATGTGGGCGTCAAACACGCCGTGGCCGTCAACAGCGGCACCTCCGCCCTGCACCTGATCATTAAGGCGCTGGGCATCGGCGAGGGCGACGGAGTGAT
>JABAHQ010011251.1_pt1 | contig 10482 bp, 11 predicted proteins | sample 7062091 | NCBI WGS metagenome assembly JABAHQ01 (sample SAMN14534359, study PRJNA622989) | marine sediment metagenome | biome: marine biome [ENVO:00000428]; feature: marine pelagic biome [ENVO:01000023]; material: deep marine sediment [ENVO:00002113] | place: India: Gulf of Kutch | collected... | reverse complement strand
CCCAGCGAGCAGCAATGGGAGAAAGCAGCCCGGGGGACCGACGGTCGTCGCTACCCCTGGGGGGATGAGGCTGATCCGAATCGGGCCAATCACAGCGAGACGGAGATTAAGACGACTACAGCAGTTGGGATTTTCCCGGGCGGGGCCAGCCCTTATGGTTGTGAGGACATGAGCGGCAATGTCTGGGAATGGTGCCGGACGAAGTGGCAGGAAGATTATGAAGGTTACGAGGACGATAACGACCCAGAAGGAACAGCCCGCCGGGTGCTGCGCGGCGGTTCCTTCAACGTCAGTCGGAGCAGCGTCCGCTGCGCCGCGCGCGTCAAGAACTACCCCAGCATCAACGGCGGCCGCATCGGTGTGCGGGTTGTCGTCTCCCCCATCTCCTCCTCTGTCCTCTGAAGCTCTGGGCGCAGAATATGACAACGGATTGGAGGATGAAACGGATGGGTGGTTGTCATTTGTGGCTTGTTCATCCGTTTCAGGCTGGTGTGCAGGGTGATAATTGAGGATATGACAGTAGATTAGGCGGATTGAGGCTTCTTATATGTTGTCTTGGCCACCATCCGTTTCATCCTGGTATCCGTTGTCATATCCGAATATAACATCGGATCGGGGGATGAAACGGATGGCTGGTCTGTTTTATCCTAATATTTGTTGTCATATCATATCTGAATATGCCAGCGGATCAGAGGCTGAAACGGATGGGAGACCTGTGACTTCAGTCATTCATCCGTTTCATCCTAATATCCGTTGTCATATTGAATGATCTAAAAGCAATGTTCTGCCTGGGGGTATTTGTGACTGAACTCATCTACGCTGATTTGACTTACGGGGTGCGAGGCGCGTTGTATGACGTTTATAATGATCTGCGCTATCTCGATCTCTCAGAAAAGGGCTGGGAAAAGGCTCTGGTGATTGCCTTGGCCGATAGAGGGATGCCCGTCCAACCGCAGGTCGAATATGAACTGCGCTACAAGGGGTATCGAATCGGTCGTTTCTTTGTGGATATGTTGGTTGATGATCGATTGTTGCTCGAATTAAAAGTGCAAACGGCGTTGCAGGCCATTGATCAGGCCCAGGTCATTACCTACCTCAAGACAACCGGCCTAAAGCTGAGGCTTTTGGTTAATTTCGGTGGTAATGCCTTAGATATCAAGCGTATCCCGAACTTTGTTAGCCACCGCTCCGCCCATCATTACTCCGGAAGTGATCCATTTTCAGACGAGTTATTATATCCAGCCTTGACAGCGGAGCTACGGGCCATCCTTTACGAAGTCCACAACGAGTTGGGACCAGGTTTTATGCACATGCATTATCGCCGCGCCGCCCAAGTTGAGTCACGACTACGGGAGGTCCCCTATGAGGTCAAGAAAGAAATTATCATTCAGTTTCGCCAACACCCTATCGAAACTCGTGAGACCCGGCTGATTATCGTGGATAACAAAGTTCTTCTAGCGCCTATTGCCGTAGGCGAAATCACCCCCCGACTCAAGGGTCGTTTCCGCCAATACCTTAAATTGTTGGGGCTTCAACTCGGCTTGGTCGCTAATTTTCATGCCCCTCGTTTGGAAATTGAGACAATAAGACTCTAAATATAACAGCAGATATTAGGATGAATCGGATAAACGCTTGAGGCCCTAGGTAACAACCCCCCATCCGTTTCATCCCGCGATCCGTTGTCATATTCAGATATAACAGCGGATACTGGGATGAACCGGATAAACGCCTGCGACCCCAGGTAAAAATCCTCCATCCGTTTCATCCCCTGATCCGCTGTCATATTACTTCTGTGACCACCCGCCATTTTGACGATGACCCCCATCTCATATATACTCTGGCCCAGTTGTCTTTCAAAAATCCTCACGTTTCACGTTTCACGCTTCACTGCTGATTGATATTTTTGCAGATAAATCGGATCTTCTCAATGCCAACCAAACGCATCTCCCTCGAACAGGCCGCGCAACTCATCCCAGATCAAGCCACTATCTCCGTCAGCGCATCCAGTGGCTTGAACTGTCCCGACGCCGTGTTGGCGGCCATTGGGGCCCGCTTCGCCGCCAGCGGCGAACCGCGCGAGCTGACCGCGCTTCACCCGATCGCCGCCGGCGATATGTACGGCATCACCGGCATGGACAACCTGGCCCAACCCGGTTTGCTGAAGCGGGTCATCGCCGGGTCGTACCCCAGCGGTCCCTCCTCCTTGCCGACCCCCAAAATCTGGCGTATGATCGATGAGAACCAGGTTGAGGCCTACAACATCCCCAGCGGCATCCTGTATCACATGCACCGCGAAGTGGCCGCTAAGCGGCCCGGGGTGTTGACCCAGGTCGGTATGGAGACCTACCTCGACCCGCGCCAGATGGGCGGGCGGATGAACGAACGGACCAGGGAAGAGATCGTCCGCCTGGTCGAGTTCGACGGCCAGGAATGGCTCTACTTCAAGGCTATCCCCATTGACGTGGCCATCATTCGCGGGACGACGGCGGACGAGTCTGGCAACATCACTATGGAGCAGGAGGGGGCCTATCTCGGTGCGTACGATCAGGCATTAGCCGCCCGGAACTGCGGCGGTATTACCATCGCCCAGGTCAAGCGGCTGGCCTCCGCCGGCTCGTTGCTGCCGCAGCAGGTGCGGGTTCCCGGTATCCTGGTGGATTACCTGGTCGTCGTCCCGGAACAGATGCAGACCACCCAGACCCAGTATGACCCGGCCATCAGCGGCGAGCTGCGCCATCCGGCCGGCGTCTTCGAGCCGGTCGAGTGGGGGACGGACAAGGTCATCGCCCGCCGGGCGGCCCAGGAGCTGCGCCAGGGCGAGGCGGTTAACCTCGGCTTCGGCATCTCGGCCCTGGTGCCGCGCATTTTGCTGGAGGAGGGGCTGTCTGACGTAGTGACCTGGGTAATTGAACAGGGGGCGGTCGGCGGCGTGCCCCTACTGGGCTTTCAATTTGGCTGTGCCGCCAACACCCAGGCTATTGTTCCCTCGCCGGACCAGTTCACTTATTTTCAGGGGGGCGGCTTCGACCGCTCTTTACTCTCCTTTTTGGAGGTCGACCAACACGGCAATGTCAACGTCTCCCGCCTGGCTGCTTTGCCCCACATCACCGCCGGGGTGGGGGGCTTCATTGACATCACTGCCCACGCCCCCCGCATCGTCTGTAGCGGCTATTTCACCGCCGGCGGCCTCAAGCTCGCCCTGGCAGATGGGGCCTTGCGCATCGAACGCGAGGGCCGGGCGCGCAAGTTTGTCTCCCAGGTCGAACACATCACCTTCAGCGGCCGCCGGGCCCGCCGGTTAGGGCAGCAGGTCACTTTCATCACCGAGCGCTGCGTCATGCGCCTCGAAGCCGAGGGGATCACCGTCGTCGAAATCGCGCCAGGGATCAACCTGGAGCGCGATATCCTGGCCCAGGCCGACTTTCCCCTCCAGGTCAGCCCTGATCTGCGCCCCATGGAGGCTCGACTCTTCCAGCCGGAGCCGCTGGGCTTGAGGTTGGCTGAAAGGTCTATTTAGAGCTGCAAAAACGTTGCAAATTGAAGATACGTTAAATAAATGACTGGCGGGAAAGTAAATTTGATACGGAGACAAGTTTAAAGCAAGACTTGATGTTTGTCGAATTTAGAGGTATATGTTACTAAGTTAAAATACAATAGCCCTAAGGAGGAATAATGGGCATCCAAATCGTGAATGAAGCGTTAGTTAAGCAAATTGAGCAAATTGCAACGCAGGAACACCTTTCACCTGAACAAGTTATTGCTGAAGCCTTACAACTCTACAAAGAAAAATTACAAGGAAGTCGACCAGCTTCATTTTTGTTAGCCGTTGCTGGTATGGGTAGGTCAGGACAGACTGATGTCGCTGATCGCGCTGAAGAGATTTTAAAGACAGAAATTGATCCTAAACGTGGTTGGAGTCTGAAAAAAGATGAGTCTTCTGCTGGATAGCGGTTTTCTTTATGCCCTGATTGATGCTGACGTTGATAGTCATGGAGAACAGATCGAGCGCCTGNNATCGCCACCCTCACCCTCAACCGCCCCGATAAGCTGAACGCCATCAATATGGCCATGCTGACCGCCCTGGAGGAAACCATCGCCCAACTTGAGGCAGACCGGACCGTGCGGGTGGTCCTGCTCACCGGGGCGGGAGAGCGGGCCTTCAGCGCGGGCGCGGATATCACCGCCTGGTCGACCCTGGAGCCGCTGGACATGTGGCGGGGGTGGATCCGTGATGGTCACCGCGTCTTTGGCCGTCTGGCCCGGTTGCGCCAGCCGGTCATCGCCGCCCTGAACGGCTATACCTTCGGCGGCGGGTTAGAACTGGCTCTGGCCGCCGACATCCGCCTGGCCGCGGAGCACGCCGAACTCGCTTTCCCCGAAGTAAAAGTGGGGACCGTGCCCGCCTGGACTGGCTCGCAACGCCTACCCGCTTTGATCGGCCCGGCCCGGGCCAAGCAGATGATTTTCAGCGGATCGCGGGTTGGCGCCGCTACTGCTGAACGCTGGGGCCTGGTCAACGAGGTCGTGCCCCGCGAAGCCTTGATGGGTCGGGCCGGGGAATTGGCGGCTGAAATCGCCGCCCAGGCTCCCATCGCGGCCCAGGTGGCCAAGCAATTGATTGACGGGGCCATGGGCCAGACAACCGATCTGGCTCTGGAAGCCCTGGCCAGCGGCCTGGTGGCCCACACTGCCGACGGCCAGGAGGGCGCAACTGCTTTTCGGGAGCGCCGCCCGCCGCAATTTAAAGGCCGGTGATTGGGGGATTACCAGATTATTCCGTATCGCGTATTTCGTATTAATTCAATGGCAAAAGTCTATTTTTACGCAATACGCAATACGCAATACGTTGTTTGTCGAAGATGCCCTCCGGGGTGCATAAGATGTTATTAAGCATAATCGGCTTTTCGATCAATATACAAGGAGGTCTTTAATCGTGCATCTCTCCTGTTGCCTCTGGGCCCTCTCCGGCCCGGACGAGGAAATTTTAACTAAGTTAGCTGCTGCGGGCTTCGACTGGGTCGACGTCCGCCCCTTTGACCTTAAGACCGAAGCGGCCCAGACGAAACTGCGGGAACTCGGCCTGGGTGTCGCCTGCGTCGCCATCTCCTTTGGCCTGCCGGAGGGGGCAGCGCTCGATAGCCCCGACCCGGAGGCCGTATCGCAGGCGCTAGCCCACACCGAGGCGGCCCTGGCCCACGGCGTCGAGTTAGGCGCTACGGCAGCCTACGTCGTCCCTGGCATGGACGGTAGCCAGGCGGCCCTGGACCGCTACGCCCGCTCGCTGGCCGAGGCGGCGGACCGTGCTGCGGCGGCGGGGCTCAAACTCTGCGTCGAGCATTTTCCCGGCCGGGCCTTACCCTCGGCTTCAGCCACCCTCGACTTTCTGCGGGCCATTGATCATTCCAACCTCTATCTCCTCTTCGACATCGGGCATATTCAGATGGCCGGAGAGGACCCGGTGGAGACCATCACCACTGCCGGGCCGCGTTTGGGGTACGTCCATTTGGACGATAACGATGGCCGCCACGACCAGCACCTGGCCCTGCTGGACGGGGTTCTGACCGAGGCCACCTTACGCCGGACCTTCGCCGCTTTAACTGAGGCCGGTTACACGGGTCCGGTCAGCCTCGAACTGAATTCCCAACTGCCCGACCCGCTCGAGGCCCTGCAACGCAGCCGGGACATCGTCGGTAAGGTGGTCCAGATTAGTTGAGGCCAGACCATTCACCCCCAAGACGCGAAGCGTAGGCGTGTGGGACGCGAAGCGTGGGCGTGGGGGAGAATTTCACCGCTGACCCCTGCTCAGATCACATTTCACGCTTCACGCTTCACGCGAAGAGAGGAATCAAACCATGACAGACTTAAAAGTTGGCGTAATCGGCTGTGGCGGACACGCCCAGGATCACTTTGCCATGCTTAAGGCTGAACCCCGCATGGTCCTGATCGCCATCGCGGAGATCGACGAGGAGCGCCTGGCCAGGGCGCAGGCCGAATACCAGCCTGCCTACGCCTTCCGCGATTACCGCGAGATGTTGGATAAAGTAGATTTAGATGTCGTCTATGTGGTTACCATGCCCGGCCATTTACTGCCGATTGTGCTGGAATGTCTGGGGCGTGACCTGCATACCTCGGTGGAGAAATCGCCGGGCATGAACGTGGCTGAGACGCGCCAGATGCGCGATGCCGCCCAGGCTAGTAAGGGCAAAGCCATCGTCTCGTTCAACCGCCGTTACAAGCCGGAGATTTTAGCCGTGCGTAAGCTGCTACAGGAACGGAGTGGGGCGATCCAGGTGGCGGCCAACTACCACAAGCCGCCCTCAGGGTTTGCCCGGCCGGGCCGGCAGGAACTGGCCCCGCCGGAGATTGTCTGCGACGCCATCCACCATGTGGACTTACTGCGCTGGCTGGCTGGCCGGACGCCGACTGCCGCCGCCGAGGCCGTGGAGGTCTACGCCCATTCGTGGCATGGCGAACGGGCCGGGACGCCCCGCTACAACGCCATCATCACCTTTGCTAACAGTTGTCACGGGACGATGATGAGTCACTACGGCGTTGGGTATCGCATCCAAACCGCCGAAGTCCACGCCGAAGACATGTCGGCCTACCTCAACCTGACCGGGGAGCCCCAGGTGACCCTCTACCTCGACGGCCGGTTATCCGAACAGCCCCTCGACCTGGCCGCAGTCGGCGGCCCGGACTTCAACGAAACCCGTCACTTCGCCGACTGTATGCTCAACGACACGCAGCCCTGGAGCACTTTGGATGACGCCGTCAAGACGATGGAACTGTGCGAGGCCATCGAGCGCGGGCATCGCGGGGTGCTGGGCACTGTGTAGCCAGATTGAGGCGCAGAAACAATACGGAATACGAAATACGGAATACGCTAGGAGGAAGCATGTACGTCATAGTAGCACCTATCCAGATCAAAGAAGGACACAAAGAAGCCTTTATCGAAGCCATGTTGGCTGATGCCCGAGGCTCCGTGAACAACGAGCCGGGGTGTCTGAGGTTTGATGTTATTCAGGACGGGGCTGATCCCAACCGCATCTGGCTCTATGAGGTTTACCAGGACGAGGCGGCTTTCCAGGCCCACTTGCAGGCGCCGCACTTCATCCAATGGCGGGATACTGTGAAAGACTGGATGGATGAGGGTCCCCAAGCTGCCGGAAGAGGGAGCTATAACATCTGGCCCCCGGATGACGAATGGCAGTAAGCCGATGCCCAGTTGCCAACTTTAACGGAGTCAGCAAACATATTCCTGACACTGGTTAAAATTCATTAATGATGAACTTTTTCTCGTTTGTAAACCGGCTTAACCTGGAATTATAAAAGTCTGGACCAAGCAGAGAAGTTTTACAGGAATGTAGATTGTATGCCACAAAACACTTCGTTAGACTTGGTATATGTTTCATCGGTCACCTTCTGGCTAAGAGTTAGACCTTTTCATACGCCAAATCCTTTATTTTGTAAACTACACCTCTACATTATGCTACACAAGAGCGTGTTTTTTTTGTGTAATAGTTTGTCATTCTATGTGTGAACTGTTAGCCTGAAAAGAAAGCATCTTACTGTCAGGATCGCTTGGGTCACGCCCGTCGAAACAATAGAACAAGCCGTTTTTAGAGCACAGGGTGATAGTGTTGGCGGCCGCCGGGGCTAGATTGACTGGGTTGACGGTCACCAGGGCGGTGTCTTGAGCACTGGCCCCATCTTTGTCGGTGGCTGTCAGGGTGACGGCAACCTGACCGGGGGTGGACGGGCAGGTGTAGACCGGCTCGCTGACGGCTGCGCCGCTAAAATCAGCCCAGGTGCATGTGAGCGCTGCGGCGTCAACCGGGCTGGGGTCGTTACATGTCCCTGTAAGCCGGATAGTTTCGCCAACGGGGCACGTATAAGGTCCCCCAGCCTCGGCGGTAGGCGGTAGGTTATAAATAATGGCCTGAGTGGTCCCGCTGTCTGTGCGGCCCCAACGGTCGCTAATGGTCAGGGTGACCGTAAATTGGGCCGGGCCATCATCATAAGTGTGGGTTGGCCTGATACCACTACCCATACCGCCATCGCCGAAATCCCAATGATAGATGGCAATATAGAGGCCCGTCGAGCCACTCCCATCAAATTGGAGCGGTTGTGCTTCGTTGACATAGTAGGGTCCCCCCGGATCGGCGATCAGGGGCGGCCACAAATACCAGAGGCCTAGGCAGCACAGCAGGAGAATGATGAGCGGGAGGAGGATGAATAGCAGCCGCCACCAATTTGGGGCCAGCCTCAGCGGCGCTTGCCATTTGTCTCGAAAGGTAAATTCGACTGTATAGCCGTAGCTGAAGTCGAACCAATAATCACCTCCACGTGCTCCCTGGCTGACCAGGACTACCTCACGGGTAACACTGGCCAGGTCATCCGGCCGTTGCGGGTCTGCCGGCCGTAAATCGCCGAAGTAGATCATTTCCGAGGGGGTAATCGAAACCGAGGGCGTATCGTCGGGCAACGCCGGCACCGGATTTCCCTCGGCATCGCTGATCACAGCTCGCAGGACGGTCACCTCCTTGAGGATGATGTTGGTATAAAGGTTTCTGGCACTGAGATAAAGGGGCTCAACATCATCCGTCTCGAGATTGTCCCGAGGCCCATCACCCCAACGAAGATCAAAGTTCGGTCGCAACGACGGCAGTTGAACGAGTTGGCCCCCACCATCGGCGCTGAGACAGATAATATCGGCCAACACAGAGGCCAGGCTGCCTGGACGCTCCAGAGACGCGGCGTATGAGTGGCCCCCTGTCTCCGTCGCTACCCGCTCATACTCAGCCTCAATGCCCATCTGCTCAACCCCACCTATATCAGGCCCCGGCCGGCCCAGATAGGTGAATACCTTAACCTGACGCCGTCTAGCTATTCTGATGGCATTATCGGCGGCCTTGACGTCTACTGCGGTCTGTGGATTGCCCCCTTTCAGGGCTTCATCGCCCAGGTAGAAAATAGCCCGCCGGGCCTCTGGCCGCCAGTTAAAGTGATAGGCTATGTCCATGATTGCGGCCACCCCATCCTTCGCTGGGCGAACGGGTTTCGCCCTGTTCTGCCGTCCACCCACCATCCCCTGGGCAGGGATGCCTCGCGCCTGCAAGTAGGCCCGGTACGGCTGTCTGAATTGTGTGCCGGGCCAGGTGCCTTCTACTCCTAACCACAACAGCCGCAAATCGGTAGCACAATACCTCGCAGCCGCCTCCAGCGCCGTCGCAGCAGCGGCGCTGAGGTCCCCGGCGACTCCTTGCATCGACTCACTGGTGTCAATAATCACTACCAGGTCAACGGGCCTCTTAGGGTCATTGCCAGTGATGCGGGAGCTATCTGATGCGGGTATAATTTGTGCGGACTGAGCGTCTCGTCTTAAACCTGAGTTCACAGTTAACATAGAAATTAATAAATCGCTCTGAGTTGGCCCCTGACCGGCGGGTCACGGAACCGCCTTGAGCAACGTGGCGGAGCATGCTTGAGCGATTGTCGCCATCAGCTTGATTTTCTAACTCGGCAGCAACGGCAAACTGAAGCGGTCCTGGTCGTACAACACAAATTCGACCGAGAAATCGTAGCTGAGGTCGAACAAATAATCCCCTTTTTTGGCACTTCTGCTGCGCAAGGTCACCTCGCGGGTCACCGCCGAGGGAACTGTAGGGGTGCTGGGCGGCAAGTCGCCAAAATAAATCCCGGCCGAGGGGATGATGGCCACGGTGGGTGTCCCGTCGGGCAATGTCGGCACTGGATTCCCCGCCGCATCCGTGACCACAAACCGGATGATCCGCAAATGCTTTAGGGTCACATTGGTGTAGGGGTTACGGGCCGTAAGGCAGAGGACCTCAGCCGCCGGCGTTTTGATTCTGTCGCACGGTTTGCCGCGACACGCGTAGCGTATCTCGAAGCAGGGATGTATCTTTGGTATTGGCACCGCCTTAGCCCCCGTAACATCGGACTGACTTGATGTCACCAGGAAGTGCCTGTCCCTGACGATTTGCTTTAAGCGTTGACTCGCCTCGGATACAAGGCGGGCATAGCGGGCTGGATTGAGAAATCGGCTAATTGTTTTTGGCCGGTTGGACCCGGCGCTTTGGCCTTCTTGATCGCTCATGGTATTTGGACCCTGTCAGCCGTGCCGTTCCAGCGGTCACAAGGGGACTCCGATTCAATAATAAAATGCTTTGCCTCGCCCACCTGCCTTAAGCGTTGATTCGCCTCAAGGTGTAAGTGGGTTGGTTGTGTTTGCACCATGCACCTTCTCCGGCAGGGGAAATCCTAGCTAGCTACGAGTTCCAACTGGAAATCATCGCTACCAGCCAGCAGGAATTCTACGGAAAAGGTGTATCTCAGCTTGACCACATACTCGCCTGGTTTAGCCCCACGACTGATTAAGACTGCTTCACGCACCACACTGGTGGGATCAAGCGGTCCGGCGGGCGTTCGATAGGGATGCTCCTCCGGTTCGGGTGCTTGTTG